>Ga0247666_1000006_pt1 | contig 161966 bp, 133 predicted proteins | sample CNK07_metaG_FD_183025 | JGI IMG/M metagenome (GOLD analysis project Ga0247666, IMG submission 183025) | Soil microbial communities from Purdue University Martell Research Forest, Indiana, United States - CNK07 | ecosystem: Environmental > Terrestrial > Soil > Temperate forest > Bulk soil...
GTGTGCTCGGAGCCGTCGCCGACGCCGAAGCGCATCTTGAGGACCTGCTCCTCACGCGGGGTGAGCGTGCGCAGGACCTTGCCGGTCTGTTCCTTGAGGTTCGCGACGATGACGTGATCGATCGGGGAGATGACGCCGCGGTCCTCGATGAAATCGCCGAGATGCGAGTCTTCCTCTTCGCCGATCGGCGTTTCGAGCGAGATCGGCTCCTGCGCGATCTTCATGATCTTGCGCACCTTGGCCACCGGCATGTCCATCCGATCCGCAATCTCCTCGGCCTGAGGCTCGCGGCCGAGCTCCTGCACGAGCGCGCGCGACGTGCGCGTGAGCTTGTTGATCGTCTCGATCATGTGAACCGGAATGCGGATCGTGCGGGCCTGGTCCGCAATGGCGCGGGTGATGGCCTGGCGAATCCACCAGGTGGCGTACGTCGAGAATTTATAGCCGCGGCGGTACTCGAACTTCTCGACCGCCTTCATCAGGCCGATGTTCCCTTCCTGAATGAGGTCGAGGAACTGCAGCCCGCGGTTCGTGTACTTCTTGGCAATCGATACGACGAGGCGGAGGTTGGCGACGATCAGCTCCTGCTTGGCCTGATCGGCCTCTTCTTCGCCGGCGCGGATCTCACGGATCGTGCGGCGCAGCTCATCGTGAGGCGTTCCGTAGAACGTCTCGAGCTCGCGAAGCTTCTCCTGGTACTTCTGCAGACGGCGGCGATAGAAGTCGCGGCGCGTCTTGTCCTTCTCGCGCTTGAGAGCAGCGTCGTCCTTGCGGACCATCGATGCCGTCTGTGCCAGCTCGTTATCGATGTCCTTGAGCTTGTTGATCATGCGGTTGCGCGTCTGCGGCGTAAAATCCACACCGCGCAACTCGGTCGCCAGCTCGATGGTGAGCCGTTCGATCGAACGTTCGGTCTGCTTCAGGGTGCGCTCCGAAAGCTTCTTCGGATCGATCAGCTTCGTCTTCGCATCCTTGATCTTCTTGTCGTGCTTGGCGACCTTCTCGAAGATGGCCATGATGTCGGCGATCTTGTTGATCGTCGCTGCCGGCATCTTCGGCTCGCCGTTCTCGTCGGTGGCGACGGCGATGGTCTCATCTTCCGGCATCGCCAGATCGATCATCTCTTTGATGACGCGCGGGTCTTTCTTGGCGCTCTCGTAGATCTTCAGGATCTCTTCGAGAATGATGCGGTTCTGGGAGAGCGACTTGTAGACCTTCCGCTCACCCTTTTCGATGCGCTTGGCGATGTCGACTTCGCCCTGACGGTCGAGGAGCTTGACCGTTCCCATCTCGCGCAGATACATGCGGACGGGATCGTTGGTCTTGTCGACGATGCCGCTGGAGGCCGCGATGATGTCCTGCTGGACCTCTTCGCGCTGATCCATTTCCTTCTCTTCGATCGTGCCATCGATGGTGACGATGGACTTCGAATTCGTCGGAAGCGGCTTCTCGGAATCCTCGACGACATCGATGCCGAGGTCCGCGAAACGGATGTAAATCTCGTCGAGCTCTTCCGGGAGCGAGGTGATTTCCTCAGGAAGAGTCTCGTAAATCTCGTCGTACAGCAGGAAGCCTTTCTCTTTGCCCACGATGATGAGCTGCTTTACTTCCGCGTACTTTTCTTCGACACTCAACTCGCCGACCCCCTCGTCAAAATTGGTCTCCTGTTCGAGATTCGCTGTCCGCAGGCGTGTCGTCATTTCGTTCTTCGCTCCTCAGATACAGAACAACACCTTTTTGGTCCGAACGAGACCTTGACGCGACGGTCAGAAGCCAGCTGACCACCCCGTCAAATCATCGTCCGCAGAGGACACCAACGTAATCGGCAGGTGACGATAATTATTTCGCTTCGTTCAACATACGGAGGATGCGTACCTTCTCCATGCCCAGCTGTGCCGCCTGTTCTCCATCCCCCTGGCGCTGCGCTTCGCTAATAGCTTGTTGGATTTCCAGATTGCGACGGTCGAGGTACGCCCGCTCCATGGGGCGAAGGTTTTCATCGATTCTTTGGAGGATTTGATCGTCGATGTCCTCGGTGAGAGAGATCTCCGAGAGGAGATTGAGCTCGGCCTCGCCCTTAAGATGGGTCGCAACCTGCTGAAAATCAATAGGTGCACCCGATAGAAGGTCCGCTTTCATGATGGAAAAGATCGTTTTGCAGGCCGGTTCTTCGAAGTATTCCTCTCGTAACCGGGCCAGATCAGACGCCACAAGTTTCCCTTGAATGGCGGCGGTCAAAATCGTCTTTTCCGCGCTGGCAGAGCGGGCGGAGGGCTGCCGTTCGCGCTCCGGAGCGGTTGACGCCTTCCCTCGAACCTTGGACCAGATCGTCTGGAACTCCAGCCGGAAGGCGTCCGCGATCCGCTGCGCCGCGTCGTTTCGGACGACAGGATCGGAAACCGCCGACAGCAGCGGCACGAATTGCTCAACCCGCTCCGATTTCTCGCGTCCGGTGAGTTTGGCGACGTCGGTGCCCCATTCGGCGAGGGCGAACTCGAAAATGTCGGTGGCGCTGCCGAGAATCTCCAGGAAACGGTCAACGCCGTGCTTCTGGACGACCGAATCGGGGTCCTTCTCGCCCTGGAGGTCGAGGGCGGAGACGCTCAGTCCGGCAGCGAGGAGCACCGGCGCTGCCCGAAGCGTGGCCATGCGGCCCGCATTGTCCCCGTCGTAGGCAATGACGACACGCGTCGTGAACCGCCGCATCATCGATGCCTGTCCCGTCGTGAGCGACGTTCCCATCGACGCCACCACGCCCGGCACGCCGGCATGATCGATCGATATGGCGTCGAAATACCCTTCGACGAGGATGGCGCGGTCGATGCGTCGCATCGCATCCTTCGATCGGTGCAAGTTATAGAGCAGCCGTGACTTGTTGAAGATCTCCGACTCAGGCGAATTGAGGTACTTGGGGTCGCTTCCGTCGAGCGATCGCCCGCCGAATCCGACGACGGTTCCACTCTCGTTGTGAATCGGAATCATCAGCCGGTTGCGGAAACGGTCGTAGTAGCCGTTGCCGGTCTTCCGCGGCATTGCCAGTCCGGCGGTCTCGAGCTTCTTCTCGCCATGCTTCCGCGCCAGCCGCGTCAGGATGTAGTCCCATGAATCAGGCGCGTACCCGAAGCCGTATTTGTCGACGATCTCCTGGGCGACGGCGCGCTCGGTGAGGTAGCGCTTGGCCGGGTTGTCGCCCCATCCAAGCGCCTGATGAAAGGCCTCGGACGCCTCATCCATCACTTCGAGCAGGTCGTCTTTGTCGCTTTCGCGCGCCGTTCGCTTCTTCTTCGGCAGTTCGATTCCGACCCGCGAAGCCACATGCTCCACCGCCTCGGGGAAGGTGAATCGCTCCGTCAAGGTGAGGAACTTGAAGACGTCGCCGCCGGTGCCGCAGCCGAAGCAATAGAAAAGACCTTTGCCTCGGTCGACGGTAAACGATGGCGTCTTCTCGCGATGAAACGGGCAGAGGCCTTTGTAGCTCTTGCCGGCGAGTTTGAGCGGCGTGACCTGCCCGATGAAGTCGACGATGTCGGCTGCCTGGCGCACCTGCGCGATGACGGAATCGTTGAGGTCGGAGAAGGCCATGGTTTGTTAGTTCAATCCGACGGATCGGACAGATCTGACCGATCGGTCCGATCGCTTGAAATCACTCCAGCACTGCAATCGTAGCCCCGTCGCCGCCTTCATTTTCGCCGCCCGGACGCCACGACTTCACCGCGGGATGTTTGCGCAGGTGATCGCGCAGCGCCTTTCGGAGCGCGCCGGTACCGAAGCCGTGAATGATGCGCACGGCCTGCTTCCCTTCCATGAGCGAGCGGTCGAGAAACTTGTCCGACTCGTCGATGGCATCGTCGACGCGCTGGCCGATCAGGTTGAGCTCCGCCGAGATTTCCGGGAGTAGGGAGTCGGGGGTCGGAGAACGCTGGCCAGAACCCGCTTTCTTCGACTCCCGACCCCCGACCCCCGACTCCCGCGGCACGAGATCCTTCACCTCGACCGTCATCTTCCGTCCGTTCACGTTCAGCACGGCCTTCTTGCCGTCGATCGAGACGATCGTGCCGGTGACTTTGAACGAGCGGTGCTCCGCTTTTTCGCCGACGTGTACTTCGCGTTGTTCAACGGGAAGAAAGTCGAGGGCGCGCTCGACGGGCTTGGTCAATGTCTTGACGATCTCGGCGGCGTTCGCGCTCGCGCGCGTATTGCGGTCCGATTCGCGGAGGTTCTTCAACTCCGCGGCCACCTGTCTTTGCACATCGTCACGGAGACGGTCAAGCTCCTCGCGGAATGATCCACCGAGCTTTGCACGCTCTTTCTCCAACCTCCCGCGCTCGAGAGCCAGCCGGCCGATCTCGTTCTCGAGCGAGGCCTTCAGGCCATCGGCTTCGTCTCGCGCAGAGAGCACCTCGGACATTTTCTTCTGCAGCTCGGCGATCAGCGTGTCGGTCTCGCCGTATCGGTCGCCGAGGTGCTGGCGGGCGCGGTCGATCACAGAGGAGGGGAGACCGATGATCTGCGCGACATCGATCGCGCGGCTTCGGCCGGGGATTCCCGCGATCATCCGGTATGTCGGCGCCGCCGTTGCGGAGTCGAACTCCATCGAGGCGTTGATGATGCGTGTGTCATTAACCGCGAAACTCTTCAACGCGGATAGATGCGTCGTCACGATCATGAGAGCGCCGGTGGCGAGGAGGTGCTCGATGACAGCCGTAGCGATTGCCGATCCTTCCTCGGGATCGGTGCCCGAGCCGAGCTCGTCGAGCAATACGAGCGAGCGCGCCGTCGCGTTCTCGAGGACGCGGCGCAGGCGCACGAGGTACGCGGAGAACGTCGAGAGATGTTCGAGGACACTCTGATCGTCGCCGATGAGGACATGAAAGTCGTCGACGATCGGGATGATGGTTCCGTCCGCGGCAGGAACCGGTAGCCCGCTCATGGCCATGGCCACGAGTAGCCCGGTCGTTTTGAGCGCCACCGTCTTGCCGCCTGCATTCGGACCACTGATCACGAGCGCCGTGCTGCTCTGATCGAGCCGCACGGAGATCGGCATGACTCTGCGATCCGAGGGCTCTTCGCCGAACGCTTCGGCGCGTGCGGAGGCGAGGCGCTCGTCGAGCAGCGGATGACGCCCGTCGATCATTTCGAGAACGTGATCGTCGTTGAAGGCCGGCCGCGATGCTCCGACGATCTGATGAAATTGCGCGCATGCCTGCAGAGCGTCGAACTCGCCGCCGACGCTCGCTGCATCTCGAATGAGTTCCGCCTCCTCGGCGATGGCAGCCGAGATGAAGCGCGTGATGCGGGCGATCTCCTCGCGCTCCTGGATGAGCAGATCGGCCAGATCGTTGTTCAACTCGATGGCCTGCATCGGCTCGATGAAGAACGACGCGCCGGAGCCGGAGCGCTCGTGCAGGATTCCGGTCACGGCGTTGCGATGATCGGCGCGAACCGGGATGCAATATCGGTCGCCGCGCATGACGATGAGGGGCTCCTGGATGGCGTCGGCGCTGCGATTCATCACGTCGTTCAGGACGCGCTGGATAGCCGAACGTTTGCCCTGCATGCGCTGACGAATCGAGCGCAGCTCCGCCGACGCTTCTTCGCGCAGCTTGCCGTCCTGCGTGAAGTACTTGTTCAGCTTGGAGATTAGGGAGCCGAGGTCGGGGATGCCTTGGGCATGAGCAGCCATGCGCGGGAAGGTGTCGGTGCGGAGGAACGTCTCGCGAATGGCCTGGGTCGCGCGCACGCAACGGACGACGATCCACGATTCGTCGATGTCGAGGATCGAGTCGCGATCGAGCAGGGGAGCGACATTGGTCAACCCGGCCAGAGGAAGCAGGCCGTCAGTGAGGAAGAAGCGCACCATCTCGGCGAGATCGGCCTGCGCTGCTTCGCACGCGGCAAGCGTTCGATGTGGCCGTCGCCGGGAAATGCCTTCTTTGCCGAGCGAGCTCTTCGCCTCCATCGCGATGAGCGTGAGGACGCGGTCGAGCTCGAGTTGCTGGAGGGGGAAGGGGCTCACGGTAACGGTTGCTTAGACGTGATGCTTTGGTCCGCTATTCCGTTTTGTGGCGCTCGGCCGAGGAGAACGATGAACCACAGAGACTCAGAGATTTCTCACGCGAAGCCGCGAAGGTCGCGAAGAAGAGCAGCGCAAACATCAAACCTTCGCGTCTTCGCGTGAGAAAGTCTTTGATCTCTGAGAAGCGCAAAAAAAAGGACCCGCGTTTCCGCGGGTCCTTCGTTTTGGTGATTGGATGGATCTCAGTAACCTGTACGACGTTCTTCGGCGAGTTTCCGCAACACTTTCTTCCGCGCAGCGATCGCTTTTCTCTTACGCTTCATGCTCGGCTTTTCGTAATGCTGCCGTTTCTTCAACTCGGAGAGGATCCCCGACTTTTCGCATTTCCGTTTAAACCGGCGAAGCGCGTTTTCAAAGCTCTCGTCCTCTTTGACGTGCACCAGAGGCAATCCCAATCCCCCCCTTCTGCGTAGCGGTCCCGTGGATGTGATTCTAAAAGAGCACCGTGGCAGCGGGCAATGCTTTCAATGCGGCTACGGCAGCTCACCGAAACGGCCGGAGAGCGCCTCTCCATTCCGCCATCCTGTTAATTTTGTAAGCTGCTGCAAGGCCGTCGTTTGCGGTCGACGGGAACGCGAATAACTATACGAGAAGGTGTTCGACCCGCGAAATGATGGCATCGAGCGCGACCTGGTTCTCGCCCCCTTCCGGGATGATGAGGTCGGCATGGCGCTTGGACGGCTCGACGAATTCCTCATGCATCGGACGGACGGTCGTCAGGTACTGATCGATCACGGACGTCAGGCTTCTTCCCCTCGATTCGATGTCGCGCGTGAGGCGCCGCAGGAAGCGGATATCGGCCGGCGTGTCGACGAAGAGCTTGATGTCGATGCGTTTGCGCAGCTCCGGTTCGGCGAGCACGAGAATGCCCTCGACGATGATGACTTTGCGCGGCTCCACGCGGTGCGTCTTGTCAGGATTGCGCGAGTGCGTCGCGAATTCGTAAACGGGCACATCGACCGATGATCCCTTCGCGAGCACGTCGAGATGCCGCACGAGCAGCTCCGTCTCCAGCGAATCAGGGTGATCGAAGTTGATCTGATGCCGCTGCTCGGGCGAGTAGCCGTCGAAGTTGCGGTAGTACGAGTCGTGCGAGATCCACTCGATCCGGTCTTTCCCGACGCGGTCGTAGATGGCCCGCGCCACCGTAGTCTTTCCTGATCCGGTTCCGCCGGCGATGCCGATGATGACGGGAGTCTTCATGGTCCGGTGCTCTCTTCGAGCTCCGCTTCGGTCATGAAGTCGGAGATATCGTCAGCACCGCAGATGTTGCAAATGGCTGTGGCCAGCTTGCCGTTGACATATTCGAACTGATACGTCGGACTCTCGCACTGCAGGCAGATGAGGTACTCGGGCTCGTCCATGAACGCGAAGAATACAGAACCAGGCGCGCGTTCTCTACTGATTCTGTGCTTGCCCGATCAACGGAGCGCCGATCGCGGGTTGAATGAAGTGCGTTTCGTTCGTCGAGTTGTCGATCACCGAGGCGTAGATGTAGGTGTCGGGAGAACTGGTCTCGACGATGACGATGAAGTCATCACCCTTGGTGATCATCGGAAAGAGCGATTGCACCGCGGTGTGGATCAGAGTGCTCGCGCCGACGGGGAGTCTCGTCACAGCCAGGTTGCGGCCCGGCACTCGCTGGATGGCCAGCGTGAAGAGCGCTTCGTGATCGCCGAGGTTGGCCAGGCCGATGTTGGTGCGAAATGCGTCGCTGAAGGAGAGACCGTTCAGCGTCCGGAGTGGGCCAAAGCTGGGCCCGTAAGTCACGGCGATCGGGGCGGGAGGCGAGACGTCCGCATCCCGAACGCCGTAAACCGTGGCCAGGACGCGGACGGAGCGTGCGCTGTCGATCGTGACAATCTTGAGTGGCGAGAGGGTCTCACTCATTCCGAACGATTCGGCCACGATGTCTCCGAAATGCTGCCCCGAGGACGGCGGGATGGCCACGAGAATGAACGGTTGATCGGGCGCCGTCGGCAGCGAGAGCATCACGTTGGCCTCGGTCCGGCCGTCGTTGAAAAGATCGATGTCGGTCTTCCAGCGGACGTTGTTCATCCCCATGACGCTCCCGACGATGGGAACGAGCACGCTGACGCTCGGCGGCGGCGTGTCGGCGGCACCCGCGGCTGCCGCGCCGAGGATCAAGAGAAGCGATGTGAGGAAACGAGCCATGTCGTATTTAAGACGTAGCAGGATCGTCGCACGTTTCAAACGAAGCGGGGGCGAACGAGACGCCGGGCTACGACGATGATCTTCTCAACACGGCTGAGAGACAGCCGCTTCCGCAGTACTACGAGCGGATTACGGCGAAGTCTGGCAAGCACCGTCGCGTAGACTCCGCCCATCAGGAGCGTGGGAAAACGGGCGTCGAAAGAGAGCTCGTGAACCAGCGGCTCGGCGGCGCGAAAGTAGCCTGACGCGCGCTCGATCTGGAAGTCGATCAGGCGGCGCATGGCGTCGTTTTCCTTCCGGGCGAAGAGATCGGACTCCGTCACGCCGAATCGCGCCAGCTCTTCCTGCGGAAGATAGACGCGGTCGCGGTCGAGGTCGTCGCCAACGTCGCGCGTCACGTTCGTCAGTTGAAGTGCCGTGGCCAGGTTCCGGCCGTAACCGAGCGCTGCCGGCGTCCGATAGCCGTAGATTGCGAGGGAGATATCGGAGATCGATGACGCCACCAGTTCGCAGTACTGGAGCAGTTGATCGAATGTCTCGTATCTCGTCTTGATCATGTCCTGCCGGCAGCCGTCGATCAGTGCGACGAACGCGCTCTTCGGGATGGCGAAATGCTGCAGCGCGTCGGCTAATGCGATCGTGATGGGATGTGACGGGCTGCCGGCATACGCCGCGTCCAGTTCGCTCTGCCACGCGGCCAGCCGATCGAGGACGGATTCCTCGGAGTCGCTCGGCTCGTCGGCGATGTCGTCGGCCCAGCGGCACCAGGCGTAGGCGGCGTAAACCGCTTTCCGCTTCAAGGGCGGCAGGAAGCGGAATCCAACCGAGAAGTTGGATCCGTAACGATGCGCGATCTTGCGGCAGACGGCATATGCCTCATCAACGGTCGGCGAAACCGGCAGCAGCAATGCTTCGGCAGTCATGGCGTTTCGACAGGGCCGAGCGGCGGCACCTTCATCTCCGTGTCGCGCGAACGGCACCAGTGGATGCCCGGTTTATGCAGGCAGCGCCCGTCGTGCTTCCAGAACTTCTTGACGGCGGGCGAGAGCATCTTCTTCCACCAACTGCTGCGATGCCATCCGCTCAGATAACGATGAAAGTCTTTGGCGCGCGAGGCCTGGCGGACGAACATCGAGAGGCCGAAGTTGCCGCCGCTTTCGTAAAGGAATCGATTGACGAGACTGGTCTCCTGCTTGGCTCCGAGCTCGTGGCGCCAAAGCTCATCGAAATCGCGCTCCTCGAGGATGCTGCGCGCAGCGAGCGAGCCGCTCGTGAGCGCGTAGCGGATGCCGAGGCCGAAGAGATAGTCCTGAAATCCCGCGGCCTCGCCGACGAAGCGCGAGCCATTCGACGTCGATTGCTGCTTCAGGTGAAAGTTCATGTACGAGTAGCCGGTGCGCGCATCGTCAGAAATCTCGAGATTGTGCAGCCTCTTCGCCGCCGCGAGCGAGTGATCGAAGTACGAATCGATGCGCTTGAAGTCGGCAACGATCGCACAGCCGAACGTCGCGATGCCGTCAAGGATGAAGAGGTACGAATAGCCGCCCGGGGCGAGCTTGTGGTTGAAGTAGACGTCGATGAGTTCGTGGGGGTGGGGTGTGGGGTGTGGGGTGTGGGAGCTTTCGCGGGAGTCGGGAGTCGGGAGTCGGGGGTCGGAGCCTTCGCGGGGCTCGATTATCGGGAGTCGGGAGCCGGAGCTCGTGCGCTCAGCGTCGCCGTTCAAGCTCCCACTCCCCACCCCCCACTCCCCACCCCCCACCCGCCACGTCATCTCCTTCGCCAATCCATCCGGTGACGCCGGGCCAGTGGCGACGATGTCGGCTTGATCGGGCGAGAGGCGGCTGTTGAAGATGACCTTCGCGCCTGCGGCTTGTGCCTGCGCGAGCAGGCCGCGGTCGAGCGTTCCTTCTTCGGCGCCGCGATGGATGAACCAGCCGTAGGGCTTGTCGCTGCGGATTACGCGGCCTTTGTTCCTGTGGTCATAGAACGTGGCCCAATTGGCCGCCCGGAAGTAGAAGTTGCGCTCGATGCCCAAACGGTCGAGAAAATCGGGGACAGGCTCGCTCTCCGATGCTCCTTCGATGATCTGCAGGTCGCCGATGAAACGAGTGCCGACATCGCGTTTTGCCTCGTGAACCTCGACGTTGCGACCCGCACGCGCGAGCGCGATGGCGGCGGCGAGACCCGACGGTCCGGCACCGGCGATCCGTATCAAACGATCATTCGGCATCACTTCCCGGTATGGTACCGCGCGATTCCGGCGCGAATTCCGCAGTAGGCTTGCGCACTTCATCGATGAGCATCGATCCGACCACCACGAACATCCCACCGAAACCGAAGCCGCGCGCCGCGGGTTTCGCGGTGCTCGTCGCCGCCGGGATTCTTCTCAGCCGCATCGCCGGTCTCATTCGCGTCCGCGTGTTCGCGCACTACCTCGGCAACTCGCCCGCCGCCGGGGCCTACAACGCCGGACTCAAGATTCCGAACTTCCTGCAGAACCTCTTCGGCGAAGGAGTTCTCTCCGCGTCGTTCATTCCGGTGTACGCGCGTCTGATCGCAGAGGATGACGATGAGATGGCAGGCCGGGTGGCGGGCGTGATCCTCTCGCTCCTCGGCGTGATCGTCATGATCATCGTCACGGTCTGCGTCTTCATCACGCCGTGGATCATCGATCTCATCGCGCCGGGCTTTCACGGCGATGTGCGGCAACTGACCATCCGTGTCGTGCAGATCCTTTTTCCGGCGACGGGACTACTCGTCTTCTCCGCCTGGTGTCTCGGCGTGCTGAACAGCCATCACAAGTTCTTCGTCTCGTACGTCGCGCCGGTGGTCTGGAACGCGGCGATGATCGCCTCACTCCTTTTCTTTGGCGGACGCACGTCGCAGAGCGGCCTCGTGATCGCGCTTTCGTGGGGAACCGTCGTCGGCTGCGCGCTGCAGTTCGGAATTCAAATTCCGTTCGTTCTCAAGTACGCGCCGCGGATCAAACTTTCTCTGCAGACCGCGCTGCCGCCGGTGCGGGCCGTCATCCGCAGCTTCGGGCCGGTCGTCATCAGCCGAGGAGTCGTGCAACTGAGCGGCTATGTCGATCAAATCATCGCCAGTTGGCTTGGCACCGCTGCCGTCGCCGGACTCTCGTACGCGCAGACGATCTACTTTCTCCCGATCAGTCTTTTCGGCATGTCGGTGGCCGCGGCGGAATTGCCGGGAATGTCGGGTGCCATCGGGACGGACGAGGAGATCAACGCCACGCTGCGCAAGCGCCTCGAGCGCGGGTTCCGGCAGATCGCGTTCTTCGTCGTGCCGACTGTCACCGCTTTCATCTTCATCGGACGAGTACTCGTCGCGGCGCTCTACCAGTCGGGCGCATTCCACAGCGATGACACGCTCTACGTCTGGTACATCCTCGTCGGCTCGACGTTCGGGCTGCTCGCCGTGACGCTCGGCCGGCTCTACTCATCGGCGTTCTACGCGCTGCGCGATCCGAAAACGCCGCTCCGTTTTGCCATGCTGCGCGTGTCGCTCACCGCCGTTCTTGGACTGCTCTTCGCCTTCCCGCTGCGTCCGTACATCATCGACCTGATCGTGTTTCTGCACATGCCCGTGCCGAATCTTCCGGAAGGCCCATCGCTCCTCGGCGTCATCGGTCTCACGGCGTCTGCGGGAATGGCGGGATGGATCGAGTTCGCGATGCTGCGACGCGCGCTCACGCGACGCATCGGCAGCGTCAAGCTCGCGCCGTCATTCCTCGGGCGGCTCTGGATCTCAGGATTGGGCGCGGCGCTCGCCGGCGTCGCCTTCCATCGCTACGTTGCGCCGCGCATCACGCCCTATCTGCCGTTCCGCCACATCAGCGAGGCAGTCCTTGTCTCCGGTGCCTTCGGACTCGTCTACTTCGGCGCCGCGATCGCCCTCGGCGTCCCCGAGGCACGAGCGACGCTGCAGCGGTTCACGCGGAGGTAGTTCGGTCGAACAAGGCTGAACCACAGAGACACTGAGGACACAGAGAGAGCCCTTGCGTCAGGGCTTCTCCACGAGCGGTGCATCGCGAATGACCATCGGTTCGATCGGCTCCTCGTCTGGCTCCGGCGCCATGCTTCGAAGCAGCCGAGGAATGTCGACGAATTTCGAGGCGTGGTCAATATCAATGTTCAAAGGGCGGCCTGACTTGTCGAAGTCGATCACGAAGCCATCGTAGATCTCCTCGGACTCGTCGTATTCGCCGTCACGAAGGCAAATGAAGAGCGAATCGCTTTCTTCGTCATATGAGTACTTCATCGTTGCCTCCTTTTGTAGTTCCGGTCGAAGAACGCGTTGTCAACCGTCTCACGGTCTGACAACGCAATGACGCGGAGATATTTTCCCTCTTCCAGGATGAATCCCCACATTCTGTAGCTGCCGTCATTCTGCTCCACGATCTCGAGTGGAGCGTTTACGACTCGTTCGCACCATTCCCGTTCGATTTCCTCTCGACCTTTCTTGCGCATTTTGAGCTCGAACCTGCGGGTCGTCTTCATCGCCCCGAGGATACCTCGGCGCCTCTGACACCATTCTTGCTACGATCCGCTTTGCGTGACGGAGCAGCCGATGATGGGGAGCGTGCAAATGACGCAGCCAATAGGGTTGCCGGGCGCGCGCGTGGCTGACGCCGGGGTCGATCCGCGCGAGGCCATCCTCGAAGTCAAGAATCTGCGCACCTCGTTTCCTACAGGGAGTGGATTCGTTCACGCCGTCGACAACGTCTCCTTCAACGTCCGGAAAGGGGAGGCGTTGGCGCTTGTCGGCGAATCGGGATGCGGCAAGAGCGTCACGGCCATGTCGATCATGCGCCTCGTGGCGCCGCCGGGACGGATCACGGCTGGCGAGGTTCATTTCAAAGGGCGCAACCTGGCCGAGCTTTCAGAGCGGGACATGCGCACCGTCCGCGGCAACGACATCGCCATGGTCTTTCAGGAGCCGATGACGTCGCTCAATCCGGTGTTCAAGATCGGCGCGCAGGTGGCCGAGGCCATTCGGATTCACAACAAAGTGTCGCGAAAGCAGGCGTGGAAGCGGGCGGGGGAGATGCTGGAGCTCGTATCGATTCCCGATCCCATTAAACGGCTCGACGACTATCCGCACCAGCTTTCCGGCGGCATGCGGCAACGCGTGATGATCGCGATGGCTCTGTCGTGCGATCCCGAGTTGCTCATCGCCGACGAGCCGACGACGGCCCTCGACGTGACCATCCAGGCGCAGATTATGGAGTTGCTGGCGTCGTTGCAGCAGCGCCTCGGGCTGGCGATCCTTCTCATCACCCACGACCTCGGCATCGTCGCCGAATTCTGCGAGCGCGTGATCGTGATGTACACCGGACGCGTCGTCGAGGAATCGCCGGTTCGCGAGCTCTTCGCGAGCCCAGCGCATCCGTACACCCGCGGCCTGCTCAAGTCGCTGCCGAGCGTCAGCGCCGGCGATCCATCGGCGCCGCATCGGCTGCCGACGATCAAAGGGATGGTGCCGTCGATCTCCAGTCTTCCACGGGGCTGCAAGTTCAACCCTCGTTGTCCCGACGTGATGGACATCTGCCTCGGCAACGAGCCGGCGTTGATGCTCGTCAGTCCGGGTCACGACGCGCGTTGCTATCTGCATGGCGATAAGGCGGATCCGGAGAGGTTGGAGAAAAGCTGAATGGCTAATCGTATTTTGCTACGCCCCCCTCATCCGCCTTCGGCACCTTCTCCCCCCGAAAAAGCCCGGGGGGAGAAGGCGCTCGATTGGAGAGAGTCGCCGAAAAGCTCGAGAAATGCGGCTGACCCCGGAGCCCCCACATGACCGTCGCCCCAATCGAACCGACGCCCGCCCTCCCCCTCGGCGTGGGTCAGCCTCTTCTCGTCGTGCGGGATCTGACGAAGTACTTCCCCGTCAAACGCGGAGTTCTTTCCCGCGTCGTGGCGCAGGTGAAGGCGGTCGATGGCATCAGCTTCGGCATTAGCCGCGGTGAGACGCTCGGCCTTGTTGGCGAATCGGGATCGGGCAAGACCACGGTCGGACGCTGCATTCTCCGGCTGATCGAGCCCACATCCGGCAGCGTCGAATTCGATGGACAGGATGTTCTCGATCTCGACGCCGGCGACATGCGCCGCATGCGGCGCCACATGCAGATCGTGTTTCAGGATCCGTATGCATCGCTCAACCCGCGCATGACCGTCGGCACGATCATCGCCGAGCCACTCATCATTCATGGCGGGATGTCATCCGGCGATCGCGCGTCGCGGGTTTCACAGCTTCTCGAGACGGTCGGGCTCAGTCCCGACTACCAGAAGCGCTATCCCCACGAGTTCTCCGGCGGACAGCGGCAGCGGATCGGTGTTGCGCGTGCTTTGGCCACCAACCCGAAGTTCCTCGTCCTCGATGAGCCGGTCTCCGCGCTCGACGTCTCCGTGCAAGCGCAGGTGGTCAACCTGCTCCAGGACCTGCAAGAGCAGCTCGGACTGGCCTACCTGTTCATCGCCCATGACCTTTCCGTGGTCGAGCACATCTCCACGCGCGTAGCCGTCATGTACCTCGGCAAGATCATGGAGTTGGCGGGCCGGCGCGAGCTTTACGCCGATCCGCTGCATCCCTACACGAAGGCGCTGTTGTCCGCCGTTCCGATTCCCGATCCCACCCGCCACAAGAGCCGGATCATTCTCCGGGGAGACATTCCGACGCCCCTAAACCCTCCGAGCGGATGCGTCTTTCACACCCGTTGCCCGATCGCGCAGTTTCCGATCTGCAGCGACGTCGTACCGCCGCTCATCGAGCATAAACCGGGTCAATTTGCGGCTTGTCACTTCGCCGGCGAGCCGGTCGCACCGGCAGTTACATTGCCTTCGTAAGCGACGTTCCACGTTTCTCTCCGTCAAACGTACCGGCAACGAATACAATGCGCCCGCCGGAAATCGGTCCGCTTGGCCATCGCTCAGGTCGCGGCGCGCGAGCGAAACAATCCATAGAATGATGCGTAGAAGAGGCGTGTCCAGGAGGGTTTACATGAATACCGCTGTTCGACGGTTGCTCATCATCATCTGCGTGACGGGCGCCGTGTCGCTGTCAGCACAGACGACGAAAAAGACGACGACTTCGACGCCGCAGCCAGGTACCGTCACCACGGATCAGGCCCAGGCGAATGCCGATATCCCCAAATCCGACCAGGCGGCAACCCCGCCGGTCACCGCTGATACCGACAAGGACGCCAACGACCCACGGGCGATGCGACTGTCGCTCGACGACGCCATCCACACCACACTGGAGAAGAACATCGGCGTACAACTCCAGCGCTACGACCTCGGGATGGCCGGCGCGCAGGTGCTGGGGGCGTATGGAGTGTTCGATCCTTTCGCCAGCGCCACACTCAACCACTCGAGCAGTCAGAGTCCGGCCACATCGCAGTTCGTGTCTACGGGCGGCACCAGAACCGAAGCAGATCTATCGCTTCGGGACACCATCCCGACAGGCGGGACCTTTTTGTTGTCGGGCAGCAATGTGCGGAAAACGACCACCAGCGGCGGCGCCCTGTTCAGCCCCGAGTTCGATACAGGCCTCGGCTTCACGTTCACGCAGCCGCTGGCGCGAAACTTCGGAGTAGACATCACGCGCCGGGGAATCACGATCGCGCGCGACAACCTCGGGATCGGCCGCGAGGCATTCAAAGTCGTGTTGCTCGACACCACCTCGGCGGTCGAACAGGCCTACTACGATCTGATCTACACCCGCCGCTTCGTCGACGTGGTCAAGGAAGCGCTCTTCCTGGCCCGTGACCAGTCGCGCATCACGCAGATCCGCATCGACGTTGGAGCATCGGCACCGCTCGATATCCTCCAACCGCGAGTCCAGATTGCCACCGGCGAAGAGAACCTCATCAACGCAGTGGCCGCTGTCCGCGCTGCCGAGGACCGGCTGCGCGCGCTGCTCAACGTCGCTCCCGACGAGTGGGATCGCCCCATCATCCCGACCGACTCCATCGACTACACCCCGATGACCATCAACCTCTCTGAGGCGGTGGCTCAGGCGTATGAGCTTCGACCGGAGATCAAGGAGCAGCAGATCACGACCGACATTCGCAGGGTCACCTATAACTACGCGCGCAATCAGGTTCTCCCGCAGGTCGACTTGAACCTTGGCTACAACCTCTCGGGTGTGGCGGGAACGCCGGTATCGACCACGTTCGGCAGTTCTTCGAATTTCTCGAATGCGGTGAACCAGGTCGTCAGAAACGACTTTCCCGGCTGGAACATCGGGCTGACAGTCGGCGTGCCTGTCTTCAATTTTGCGGCTCGCGCCGAAAAAACGCGGGCTCGCCTCGACATGGAGCTTTCGCAGGCAGCCGAAGCGCAGTCACGCCAGAACATCGACGTCGATGTCCGCACGGCCGTACGCGCCATCGACACGGCCGCGAAAAACATCTTCGCGGCGAAAACGGCTCGCGAAGCGGCAGAGGAAAACGTCAACGCCGAGCGCAAACGCTATGAGAACGGTATGAGCACCAACTTCCAGGTGCTGCAGATCCAGCAACAGCTGTCGGACTCACGAGGCGCCGAGTTGCAAGCTCTGGTCGGTTACAACAAAGCAATCGCCGCCTACCATCGCGCCGTCGGCGACTTGCTCGCCACCCGCAATATCTCGGTCGACGTACCGCCGGTAGACGAACCCTCGATCTTCGCCCACTTCAACCGCTACAATTGGCTCAACTTCTCTTCCCACGACACCGATAAGGAGAAATGAGCCATGACTGTTGGTCAGGATGACGCTCTAATTCCGCCTCCGCCCCCCGCGGAACCGGAGCCGAACGCGCTCCAACGAATCATCGGAGTGCTTTTCTCGCCCGATGCCACGCTCGCTTCGATCGCGAGGCGGCCCGATTGGGTGTTGCCACTGGTCGTCCTCCTGGTCATGTCGTTGGCCGCGGGCGTCGTCATCGCGCAGCACGTCGACTTCGGCGCCGCTGCGCGCGAAGCGATCGAGCAGAACAAGAACGCAACGCCTGAGCAGATCGACAAGGGCGTCAAGATCGCGACGGGCGTTGGAAAGGTTCTAACCTATCTGTCGCCTGTCTTAAGCGCCATCGGCCTGCTCGTCATCGCGGGCGTATTGCTGCTTGCCTTCCGCCTGTTCGGTGGTGAGGGCGACTTCAAGCAGGCCTTCTCGGTGACGTGCTATTCGTCGATGCCGGGGGTGATCAAGAGCGTCATCCTGATGATCATCATCGTGGCCAAGGGCGGCATCATCCCCGCGCCGCAGTTAGCGACGCTGGTTCGCTCGAACCTGGGGTTTCTCGTCGATCTCAAGGCCAATCCGATGGCCTTCGCGGTGCTCTCCTCGATCGACATTTTCAGTATCTGGTTCCTCGCGCTCATGATCATCGGGTTCGCGTATCTGGCGCGCGTGTCGCGCGCCAAATCGGCCGTCGTCATCATCAGCCTCTGGCTCGTCGTGCTCTGCTTCAAGCTGATCGGCCCTGCGTTGCAGTCAGTGCGTGCCAATAAATGAAGAAGCCGCTCATCATCATCGGTGCGCTCGTCCTCGTTGGCGCGATCATCTTTGCGAGCGTTCGCGGCGGTGGTTCCAAAGGCGAGCCTGTCTATGTCGAGCCGGTGACGGCGCGCAACATCCAGGCGATCGTCACGGCTCCCGGCGAGATCGATCCGAAAGTTTCCGTCAACATCAGCGCGCACATCGTCGGCAAGATCGAGAAGATCTACTTCGCCGAGGGCGACACGGTTCACAAAGGCCAGCGCCTTGTCGATCTGGAGAAGACCGCGTATCAAGCCGCCTACCTGCGTTCGGGTGCCGCGGTCACCAGCAGCAGAATCGAAGTCGCGCGCGCGAAAACGGCCGTGTCTACCGCCGAGACCGCGTACCACCGCGCCGTGAATCTCAAACAGCAGGGCATCCAGGCGCAGGACCTCTTCGATCAGGCCCGGCAGGCGAATGACAACGCCGTGGCGGCATACGACTCCGCGAAGCAGGGCGTGGCGCAGGCGGAAGCGATGCTTCAGCAGGCCCAGACCGACCTCGATCACACGACTATTCTGTCGCCCATCGATGGCAAGGCCGTGCAGCTCAACGCGCATGAGGGCGAGGTCGTCATCACCGGCACGATGAACAATCCCGGATCCGTCATCGCCGTCATCGCCGACCTTTCCGAGATTCTCGTCGAGGCGCAGGTGGGGGAGACCGAGATCACCGGCATTCGCCTCAACGAGCCGGCCAAAGTCCATGTCGATGCCATTCCGGACAAGGAGTACGCCGGTCACGTCGCCGAGATCGGCAGTTCTGCGGCGCTGAAGCAGGGTGCCGGCTCCGGCATGCGCTACTTCAAAGTCAAGGTTCAAGTGGACAATCCCGATGACCGGTTACGCCCAGGGATGACCTCGCAGGTTTCCATCGTCACAACCAGCGCGGGCAGCGCGTTGTCGGTTCCCATTCAGAGCGTCGTCGAGCGTGTTCCTCCGTCGTTGGCGAAGTCACCGACCGGTACCGATGACGAGGACGAGAAGGCGCCCAAGCTCAAGTACGTCTTCGTGGTGAAGGACGGCAAAGTCAAGATGACCGAGGTCAAGACGGGTGTGAGCGATGCCACGCATGTCGTTCTCACATTGGGTGTCACGGCGAATGTGAAGGTGGTTTCCGGACCTTTCCGCACTCTGAAGAAACTGAAAGACGGCGATTCCGTAGAAGTGACGAAAGAAGAGTCGAAGACTCCTCAAAACGGGACGGCCTCAAAGTGACTGAGAACGGAAACGGAAAACACCTGATCGAGATGCGCGAGCTCACGCGCACCTACCAGCTCGGACCGCAGGACATCTTCGCTCTTCGCGGCGTCGATCTGATCATCAACCACGGCGAGTACGTCGCCATCATGGGACCGTCGGGCTCCGGCAAATCGACGCTCATGAACATCGTCGGCTGCCTGGACCGTCCGTCCGGCGGCCAGTACATTCTCGACGGGATTCCTGTCGAATCGATGGACGACGACGCACTGGCAGCGGTGCGCAACAAGAAGATCGGATTCGTTTTCCAGACCTTCAATCTGCTAGCACGAACCACGGCGCTGCAGAACGTCGAATTGCCGCTGGTCTACGCGAAGATCGGCCGCCATGAGCGCCGCGACATGGCTGAAGAGGCGCTGACCGCGGTCGGCCTCGGCGATCGCATGAACCACCAACCGAATGAGCTTTCCGGCGGACAGCGGCAGCGCGTCGCCATCGCCCGGGCGCTCGTCAACAAGCCATCGCTGCTGCTCGCCGACGAGCCGACCGGTAACCTCGACTCCCAGACCGGACGCGAGATCCTCGACCTTTTCCGCGAGCTCTCCTCGCGCGGCAACTCGATCATCATGGTCACGCACGAGGACGATGTTGCGCAGGAAGCGCAACGGGTCATTCACCTCCGCGACGGCAAGATCACCGACTAGGCCTTTGATCATCTAGACTCAAGCACGATGTTTTTCGAAAACGTCAAGATCGCACTCCGCGCCATCGGCGCCAACAAGATGCGCTCGATCCTCACCGTCCTCGGTGTGATGATCGGCGTGGCTGCGGTCATCGCCGTCGTTTCGCTCGTGCAGGGGATGCAGTTCAACATCTCGAATCAGCTCGAGAACGTCGGCGCGACCTTCATTCGCGTCGTTCCCGATTTCTCGGCATCCCGAGGGAATCCGTTCCTGCCGGTGCCGCAGCTCACATTCGACGATGCCATGGCCGTGCGCCGCGGCGCCACGGCCATTCGCGACTTCACGCCGCTCTTCATCAGCAACGCGTCGCTGAAAAACGGCGATTCGACCCACGACACCACGCTCTTCGCCGTCAACCAGAGCTACCCCGACGTCGCCAAACAATTCGTCGACCATGGCCGCTTCTTCAGCACGCTGGACGAAGACGCCAAAAAGCGGGTCTGCGTTCTCGGCTCCGAAGCCGCCCGCCAGCTCGGATTCGTCGACGCCATCGGCAAAGACATCCGCGTCGATAGCAACAACTTCACCGTCGTCGGCGTGATGGAGAAGCGCGGCTCGTCGCTCGGCAACGATCCTGACGACGTCGTCTACATCCCGTTCGCCACCGCACAGATCCTCTACGGGCCCGACAGGATGACGCATCTCCCGATCGCGTTACAGGTGAAGACCCGCGACGATATCGATCTTGCCAAAGAGCAGGTGACCGACATCCTGCGCGCGCGGCATCACCTGAAAAAAGGCCAGCCCGACGACTTTCAGATCACGTCGCAGGAAGAGTTGATGAAGACCATCTCCGGGATCCTGAACACGACCACCGGAATCATGGGCGCCGTCGTCGGCATCGCTCTACTCGTCGGCGGGATCGGCATCATGAACATCATGCTCGTATCGGTGACGGAGCGGACGCGCGAGATCGGAATCCGCAAGGCGATCGGTGCGCGGCGTTACGACGTCCTCATCCAGTTCCTGATCGAGGCCGTCACGCTCTCCGGATTCGGCGGGATCATCGGCATCGCCGGCGGCTACGGGACGGCTGCACTCGTGCGCCTTTTCCTGAAGCGCTGGTTCGAGCTTCCCCCGGTCCACACGCCGCTCTGGGCAATCGTTCTCGCGTTCATGTTCTGCGCGATTCTGGGGATCATCTTCGGCATCTACCCGGCCGCGAAAGCATCGAAGCTCGATCCGATCGAAGCGCTTCGGTACGAATGAGCACGAAGATCCTCATGTCATCGAGCGCGCTGGTCATGGCCGCGCTCGGAGTTGCCGCGACGTTTCTGCCGCAGGAGATCATCGCCGCGCTCGGGGGCAGCGGCCGCACGCTCCCTCTGCTGGTCCAGGTTCTCGGCGCCGCCTACCTCGGCTTCGCCATGCTCAACTGGATGGCCAAAGAGAGCCTGATCGGCGGCATCTACAGCCGCCCGGTATCGATGGGCAACTTCCTGCACTTCGCGGTCGCGGGCATCGCGCTGGTGAAGGCCGTCGCCGCCGGCGAGCGTGCCGTCGCGGTCCTGGTGTGCACCGCGATCTACGTCGTCTTCGCCGTGGCGTTCGGAGCAGTTGTCTTCGGACGAGCCAACGTTGCGAAGTGAATCTGGCGGAAAAGCCTTCACGCGGAGACGCGGAGCACGCGGAGAAAGGCTTCTGCTTCCGCGTTCAACCTGAAGTTGAGGTGATCAGACCTTGAATCAAGGTTTCCCAACCTGAATTTAAGGTTGTCAGACCTCAAATTAAGGTTACTCAACCTCAATTTAAGGTTGGTCGACCTTAATTTTAAGGTCAGGAGTCCTCAAATTGAGGTTGTCGAACCTGAGTTTGAGATTGCACAACCCTTAATTTAAGGTCATCCAACCTCAATTTAAGGTCATCCAACCTCAACTTAAGGTCGTCAAACCTCAACTTCAGGTCGTCCAACCTCAATTTAAGGTTGTCCAACCTCAATTTAGGTCATCAAACCTCAGTCTGAAGTCGACGAACCCAAATTTGTGGTTTGCCAAACTGAATGCTGCCTGCGTCGGCTACGAGGTGACGTCGACGTCCTTCAAAGAGTCTTCGCGCCTTCGCGTCTTCGTGTGACCGGCTTTGAAAACGCGACCGCGCTACACTCCGCTTTCATGAAACGTTTGGCCTCTCTCATCGCACTACTGATCGCCGGTGCCGCATTCGCCGCGCCGAAGAAAACCACCCCGCCCATGAAACCAATCACCCCCGCCGAGCTCCATTCGCTCGCTCACGACTACTACGAATGGCAGAAGAAGGAGTACCCGGTCGGCGCCAGCGACCAGGGCTTTCATGCGGCCGACGACAAACTGGATGACTTCGCGCCCGCGACGACCGCCCGCAATGCCGCGCACGTCCGGGCATTGCTCGACCGCGTGCGCGCCGCCGACGTCAAAGGCTGGTCGAAGGACGACACCATCGACTGGCTCCTCTTCCGCTCGCAGCTCGAGCGCGACGACTTCCCCGAGCGCGTGCAGAAACCGGAAGAGACCGACCCGCAGGTTTACGTCGGCGAGGCCAGCAACGCCATCTTCTCGCTGCTGAAGAAAGACTACGCCCCCGGCCGCACGCGCGCGCTCGCGGCCACGGCGCGCCTCAAGGCGATTCCGGCCATGATCGAGCAGGCCGAGCACAACCTCAAACACCCCGTGCGGCTTTACTCGCAGCTGGCCATCGACTCCGCCCGCTCCATCGATCCACTCTTCTCCACGAGCCTGATGACGATCGCCGGCGATCTGACGCCTGCCGAGCGCGAGTCGCTCGATGCCGCGCGCGAAGAAGCGGTCGCCGCGATGCACAACTTCGCCGACTGGCTCGAAAAGAAGCTCCCCGAGATGACGGCCTGGAAGCCGATGGGGGAGGCCAACTACAACTACATGCTGCGCAACATCCTCCTTCTTCCGATGGATTCGCGCGACGTCGCGCACCTCGGCGACGTGGAGCTGGCGCGCTATCGTGCCCTCGAGGCCATGCTGCCCGATCCGTCGCTGGCCGATCCTGATCCCGCGCGCGCCAAGAGCATTCCCGCAGATCAGCAGGCGTTTCTCGCCGCGTACGAGAGCCGCGAGCAGGAGATGATCGACTTCCTCAAGGCAAAGAACCTCGTCACGCTCCCGCCCTACCTCGGCGCGTTCCAGATCCGCCAGCTTCCGGAAGCGTTCAAGCCGACCAGCCCGGGAGGATTCATGAACCCGCCGGGCATCTATGACGAGGACAACGGCGGCTTCTACTTCATCCCCACCTACAATCCGCAGAGCAAGAACTTCTACATCCGCGCCGCCATCGAAGACCCGCGCCCGATCCTCGGGCACGAAGGCATTCCCGGCCACTTCCTGCAGCTCTCGATCGCCAATCACCTCACCAACGAGATCCGCCGGCATCACGGCGAGAACGTCTTCGTCGAAGGGTGGGCGCTTTACGGCGAGGAGATGCTCATGCGCGAAGGTCTCTACGCACCCGACTCGTCGTCGGCGGGGCAGGTGCTGCGCCTTTCGCGTTATCGCGCCGCGCGTATCGGCGTCGACGTCAACCTGCACACCGGCAAGTGGACCTTCGAACAGGGCGTGAACTACTTCATGGAAGGCGGCGGACTCGATAAGGAAGCCGCGGAAGGGGAGGCCGCTGGCGCGGCGTCATCGCCCACGCAGAAGATCAGCTACATCACCGGGAAGTGGCAGATCATGCGCCTTCTCGGCCGCTACCGCGACGCCAAAGGCAGCGCGTTCCGGCTGGGACAGTTTCACGATGATCTGATTGCGAACGGATCGCTGCCGGTATCGATCCTGACGTGGATCATGCTCGACGATCCCAGCGAGATCGAGAAAGCGACCGGCATGAAGTTCGCCGCGAAGTAGAATTCGCGCCGCGGAGGAATAGCGATGGCCATCATTGAAAAATACGAGCCCGGGATGTTCAGCTGGATCGAGCTGGCCACAAGCGACGCCGCGGCGGCGAAGACCTTCTATACCTCGATCTTCGGGTGGGAGACGAAGGACATGCCGATCCCGGACGGCGTCTACACGATCCTGCTGAAGAACGGCAACGACCTCGGCGCGCTGTACCAGACCAAAGAGATTCCACCGAACTGGGCGACCTACATCTCCGTCGCGAACGTCGACGACTCGGCGAAGAAGGCGACCACGCTCGGCGCCACGCTCGTCGCACCGCCGTTCGACGTCATGGACCTCGGCCGCATGGCCTTCGTCGCCGATCCGCAAGGCGCGACGTTCGCTCTCTGGCAGGCAAAGAAAAAAGCGGGCGCCGCGATCCGTGACGAAGCGAACACCCTCTGCTGGAACGAGCTGATGACGTCGGACATCGAAGGCTCGCGCGATTTCTACAAAGGACTCCTCGGCTGGAACCTGAGAGTCAGCGCCGAATACACCGAGATCGATGTCAACGGCCGCCCCGTCGGCGGCATGATGCAGATGCCCAACGACATGCGCGACATCCCATCGAGCTGGTCTCCCTACTTCGCCGTCGACGACTGCGACGCGATCGTAGCCAAGGCCAAATCGCTCGGCGCCCAGGTCTACGTCCCACCGACCGATATGGCCAACGTAGGCCGCTTCGCCGTCCTGGCCGATCCGCAAGGCGCCGCATTCGACGTGATCAAGCTGGCGTACTGATTCGCGCGGGGGTCGGTGTTCGGGTGTCGGGAGTCGGAGCCGGCTCGCGAACGAGTGCAGGTGTTGATCCCTCTGTGTTCTCTTTGTCTCTGTGGTTGCCTCTGCTTCGGCGACCCGATAAGCCATCCAATTTTGACCTGCCTCGACGCGGTTCTCGCGCTGCTGGCGAGACCCGTGCACCTCCGACCCCCGACTCCGGACCGCCGACTCCCGTAGATATGTCCGGGCGTACAATAACTTCATTTCCTGGAGGGCAAGATGAGCAAGCCGGAACATGGCCGCGGTGGCAAGGGCCAGAACGTCAATCCCAGCGAGTTACCTGAAGAACTGGTTGTGCTCTCGGACGACAAGCCTCGTGCTGCTCCGTCACCAGGAGTGCCGGTTTCCGACGAAGATTACAAGCGAATGAAAGAAGCGGCAGAGATTGCGCCCACCAGGGATGTGAAAAACGCACAGGAGGACCGTCCAAAGAAGAGAGATTAACTATCGAAGGGGGGAAAGACGATGGCGACCAAGAAGAAACCCGCAAAAAAGAGCTCATCATCTGCCGGCGCAAACAAGGCTCTGACCGGCAAGGCTGGAAAAGGGAAGGATTTTGATCCCACTCACGAATCGGTCATGGCGCTGGCCGCAACGATGGTGGAGGTCAATGCACCTCGCCCGACTACCACCAGCCGCTACCCGATCCCGAACAAGACGTTCGACGCGCTGAAAGACAAGGCGGACAAAGTAAAGCTCGCAAAAGGAAGCGCGACTCCAGCGAAAGACAGCGGCAAGAAGGAAGAAGTTTCCTCGATGCCGGTGATGGCCATGGCGGCAGTTCCTGACGCGCCGCCTGCTGACGCGCCGAGTCCATCCACGAACTTCGCCGGTTTCACGGCTACGGGCTGGATCCCGCCCGACTGCACGATGGCCACCGGTCCAAGCCACGTCGTGCTCTCCGTGAACTCTTCCATCGCCGTTTATCCCAAGACCGGCGGCGCCCCGCTGCTGCAGCGCACTCTCACGGTGTGGTTCAGCAACGTCATTCAGGGCGCGACCATCTTCGATCCGAAGCTCCTGTGGGATCAGCACGCGAGCCGTTGGGTTCTGCTGGCAGTGGCCGCTTCCACGCCCCAACAGCCGAATCTGTCTCGTTATCTCCTGTCCGTTTCGGCGACGTCGAACCCTCTCGGCCTCTGGCGCAACTATTCTCTGGACGCGATGGTGAATGGAACGACCAAAACGAACAACTGGGCCGACTTCCCCGCCCTCGGTGTCGACAGCAACGCGCTCTACATCACCTCGAATCAGTTCGCGTTCGGCGGCGGCTTCCAGTACGCGAAGATTCGGGTCGTGCCGAAGGCAGGCCCGTACTCCGGCGGGACTGCTCCGTTCTTCGATTTCATCAACATGAAGAACCAGAACGGCACCACCGCCTTCACGATCCAGCCGTGTCACACGTTCGGCGCGCCGCAGGTCGAGTACCTCGTGAACTCCGCATTCCCGAGCGGCAACTTCGTGACCGTGTGGCGCATCGTGAGCAGCGGCACCTCGTTCACCTTGTTCCGAACGCAGGTTTCCACTTCGAACTATGCCCTCCCTCCCAATGCTGCGCAGAAAGGCAACAACGCGCCGCTGAACACCGGGGACGTTCGCGTGCTTCATGCCGTGTTCCGAGGGGACTCGATCTGGTGCGCGCTGACGACGTCGCGAAACTGGTCGGGCGCATCCAGTCAGGCAGCGATCCACTGGTTCCAGATCCGCGCCGCCATCCCGGCCCTGGTTCAGGAAGGCGTATACGGAGCGGCGAACGTCCACTACTTCTACCCGGCCAGTTGCCCTGACAACAACGGCAACATGATCATGGTCTTCTCGCGCTCCAGTTCCAACGAATACGGTTCGTGCTACTACACGGGCCGGAGGTCTACCGATCCGCTCGGATCGCTGCAGCCGAGCGCTCTACTCAAGGCCGGCGTGGCCAACTACGTAGGCCTCGATGGCGGCGGCCGCAACCGATGGGGCGACTACAACGGCGTCTGCGCGGACCCCTCCAATCCGAAGGGCATCTGGTTCTACAGCTTGTTCGCAGGGGCCGTGAACAAGTGGGCCACGTGGGTTGGCTCGTCGTTCTTCTAAGAATCGTGAAAGCCCGCTCCACTGAGGAGCGGGCTTTTCTCTGGGGCACGCGCTAGCGAATCCTTGTCACCGCGTTGGAAAGCAGGGTTCAACCTCCGACGTCCTCAGCTTCCGCTGTCATCCGCCGACGGTCCGTAAATCGCGGGCACCTTGCCGCCCATCGGGCGGAGGTAGGCGCTCAATTGGCCGCGGTGATGGACCATGTCGAAGAGGAAGCCCCAGAGCATGTTGCCGATGGTGTCGGTCCAGGTGTTGCCGTCGCCCATGACGAAGTTTGCGGGTCCGGCGAGCTTGGCGTCGTCGAGCTTCTGAATTCTCGTGCGCAGCTCGGCGGTGGCATCGTCCCACGCCTTGACGATCTCCGCGGTCGTAGCCGGGCGCGGGCGCTGCTTCCAGTCGATCACGCCGGTGTCGAGCAGGTCGCAGAGAACGCGTTGCTCTTCGGCGATCTGCCATCCGAGGTTGCCTGCTTTCGTGGAGCGCTCATGGGGTGCGTAGTCGAGTTGTTCTTCGGGCATCGCCCGCAAGACTCTGCCGAACGCCGGCAACTCTGATTCCCATCTCTGCGCGAAGAGCTCGTGTATCTGCATCTCTGCCTCCTTTTGTTCGGCATGAGCATAAACGTTGATTCCGATTTCTACAGGTTGTGGAGTCAGGAGGATGGATGCGCCCTCGGGCGTTAGGCACCCATCCCTTTTGTGCCCCCGAATACACCACCGGGCGTAGAGACGGCTCTGTATTTTTTCGTCTGCTCAGGCGACTCATCGACAGCAGATGAGAAGACCCGCTGGTAACACCTCGGCTATCCGATTCCTCACGCTGAGGCAAGCGTGAGGCATACGGATGACGACCTCGATGAGGAGACTCGGTCCGCCGAGGAAAGGGAGCGGCGGTACCGCGAACTGTTGGTCACCGAGCACCTCGGCGATCCGGAGGAGATCGAGACAAGAGCGCAGACCGGGACCAGCCTCGCGCCTCCAGCCCGGCGCGTTCTCGTTGCCGAAGACAACCTTCTGAGCCAGCAGGTTCTGGCGCGCCAGCTCGCCGCCCTCGGATTTGTCTGCGACATCGTTACGGACGGCGGCGAGGCGTTCAGCAGTGTGACACGTGGGGGATACGACATCGTGCTGATGGACCTTCAGATGCCGGTGCTCGACGGCCGCTCCGCAGCGCTCTTGATCCGGCAGTGGGAGAAGGAGAACGGCGCGCCGCCAGTCAGGATTGTCGGGATCTCGGCGAGCGGATCGGCGGGCGATCGCCGTCGCTGTCTCGAGATCGGAATGGATGATCATTTGCAGAAGCCGTTACGGATCTCCGATCTCTCCTCCGTTCTGAACCGGCTGCTTGATTCTTCGTCGTCCGCGGCGTTTTCGCCGGAGAGGAACGAGGCCGGAAGCCATCCGGAGCTCGATCATTCAATGATCGAAGGATTGCGCGCGCTCGGTGAAGATGACGGCACCTTCCTTCGCGGCCTGGTCAGACAATTCCGCGCCGACAGCGACGCCCGTCTGGCGCACCTGGAGCGAGCGGCAGAGGATGGCGATCCAGTCGCGATTCGTGCTCTCGCCCACGCTCTTTGCGGAAGCAGCGCAAACATCGGTGCTACCGGCTTGACCGCGGCCTGCCGTGCCATCGAAGATCTCGGCGCGACGGACAATGTCCGTCAGTATCGGGACGCCGTGCGCCGTATTCGCGCAGCGTACGACCAACTGCTTCCGCTCCTCGACGGACTGGCCTGAACGGTGAGAACCGCCGCCTGAATCATCGTGCTGTGCTCAGTTGGCTTGTTCGATGACGGACTTGTCGGAGACCGCTACGCTGTTTGCAGCCGGGCTGAGGTTCGGAATGCAGATGCGGAAGACGCTGCCGGTTCCCTCGCTCGGAAGAGCTGCGATCGTCCCTCCATGCGCCTCCGCCACCATGCGGCAGAACGCCAGGCCAAGTCCGGTTTGCTTCACGCTCGGATGCGTCTGCTCCAACGTCACGAATGGCTGGAACAGCGACTGGCGAAAGGCGTCCGGAACACCGCTTCCTTCGTCGATCACATCGATCTTCAGTCCCTGCTGCCGTTGAAAGAGGTCGATGGTTACCTTCGCTTTGGCGGGGCTGAACTTGATGGCGTTGAGCACGAGGTTTTCGAGGCAGCGCCGGAACAGGGCTGGATCGACGAAAAGCGGCAACTGCACGTCGATCTTCGTGAGCATGCTGATTTCCAGCCGGGCTGCGGCCGGCAGGCAATCTTCGACGACGAGTTGCACCAGCTCGTTCGCATCGATCTCGCACGGATGCGCGGTCAGAACGCCGGCATCGCTCTTGGCCACGACCAGCAGATCGTCGATCAACTGCTGCAGCCGCGACACCTGCGATCGGATGCGGATCAACGGCTGCGAAGGCTCCGTCAGCTTGTGCTGCAAGGTCTCCGCGGAGAACGAGATCACTTGCAACGGATTGCGGAGGTCGTGAATGACCATGTTTGTGAAGTCGGTGCGCAGGGCCAGAAGCTGCTCGAGCGTCTGCCGCGCGCGCGACACGCGGATCATGGCGCGGACCCGCGCCCGAACTTCGATTCCATTGACAGGCTTGGCGAGGAAGTCCGTTGCACCGGCGTCGAGTGCCAGCGCCATGTCTTCCCGCGAATCGAGTGCTGTCATCACGATGACCGGCGTTCCCCGGCTTCCTTCCTCCGCGCGCATGTTCCGGCATAACTCGATCCCGTCGATTGACGCCGTCATCAGCTCTGTGATGATGACGTCCGGTCCGCTGATGCGGGCCGCTTCCATCGCTTCGGCCACCGAGGCCGCCTCCCGAACGTCATAACCCTCCAGCCGGAGCAAGTCGCGAATGAGCGTCCGCGAGTTGGCGTCGTCATCGACGATCAGGATCGTTGTCATGATGGTCCTCTCGCCAGGTGACCGCATGACAGCCGGCCCTTCGTTTGATGGAAGGGCCCTTTCCAATCAGTCGCTCCAGCCGCTCAGGGCGATTCCTCTTGCTGATGGTTTCGTGGAGAGCAGAAGAATCATGACCCGCACAGGAACCTGTCCGCCGTGCTAGTCGACACGTTGCTGTGATGACAAACACGGGATCGTCACCCAATTCTGCCAACTGACTCTGATGGTGGTCTGTTCTTCGGGGTGTGGGGTGTGGGGTGTGGGGAGTGGGGTGAATGACCGGGTGGGCAAGCCTGTACACATTGCAATCCAGTCAACCCCGCAACCGAGCAACTCCCACCCCCCACTCCCCACACCCCACTCCCTTCCACGTATTTTTTTCGCCGCGCCAGCGACTCACCTTATGAATGCTGAGCAAGACCATCACGCTACGCGTACCGGCGACCTTCGAAGGATCGCGCGATGCCGCTACGAGCGTTCGCGAATTCCTCAACCAGTTGTCCGTGCGGCCGGGTCACGCCGCGAGGTTCGAACTGGTGGTTGCCGAATCGGTCGACAACATCGCCGGGCACGCGCGCTGTGACGAAGACGGTGTGGTCGATATCAGCGTGGTTGCCGATCCCGAAGCACTCCGCATCGTCATCAGAGACGATGCCACCGCCTCGGACACGGACGGTCTGAACACTTTCATGTCAATCCAGGAAACCCAGCACGAATCGTGGGAAGGAGGCCGCGGAATCCAATTGATTCGCCGCATCATGGACAAGGTGGTTTACACGCGCGAGCGGGACCGCAATGTCCTCACGATGAGCGCCAAGCTCAAGGAAGGCGCGTTGTGAGCGCGCAGTTCATTGCCGGTCCGGCCGGCAAACACGCTGTACTTCGGTGGTATCCGGTACTTGATCTATCTTCTCGCGCCGATCGTCTTCTTTTTCAGTCTCATCCCGCCCGTCGCGAGTCAATCGTCGACGTTTCCTCACCCACATCCTGCCATTCCCGGCTCGCCAGCGAATCTGCAGTTTCGATCGGTTCGCGGACGTCTCCAATGCGCATGGAAGCGTTTCCACCGGATTCTCTCCGTTGGATCTACGCGCATTGTGGACGGTTCCTACCGGGACGAAGATCAAGTTTCCGATCCCACCGAAGCAGCGCCGCAACGAACACACATGCACCTTCCCCTCGGGTCGATCGGCCCGCTCTTCCTCCGCGCCAGGGAGCGGATGCGGGTGCAGCTCCGCGTCCCCCGCGTCTCCGGGTGAAACGGTCCCCGAGCATTCCCGCCGAGCTCAGGTAGCCCGCGTGAACACCTGCCGCTGGCTGACCTGATACGCGCGCGACCGGATGATCTCGCGCAGGTTACGCGGATCGTGAACCCCTCGGAGCACGGACACCGGCAGCGCCTTGTCGGACGAGACGAGCGTGACGTTGCCGATGCCGAGGAGGCGGTCGGTGAAGGACTGGAAGAATTGTGTGTCGTCGAGCGAGCGAAGATCGATTTCGCTCAGACTCTTCGACAGGATTCCCTGCTCGAACATGATGCGCTGATTCGTGACCGTGTAGAGCGTGCTCTGAAGCCGCATCAGCGCGAACAGGAACGTAATGATCTGGTACAGAAGGAGGAGCGCGGTCACCCACCAGCCGATCTTCATGATCTTCGTACTCAAATCGAGATCGGGGGTGCGCCCCGAGATGAAGCTCGCGACGAACGGGATGACGATTGCGGTGACGATCATCAAGGCGATCTTCGCGATGAGCACGCGCCACGATGGCGAGCCGCGCCACAACGTCTCCTCGGTCAACGCCGGCGCTCCCGCGGCCGCCGCTGCTGGAGCCGCGAAGCCGGAAGGGGAGGGACGCCCGCAATGCGGACAAGCAGTGGCAAGTGGCGAAACATCGCGCCCGCAGTCAGGGCAGGTGATGACAGGCATGCGCGAATTGTAGCGCGGGGCGCGGTCAGCCGCCGCGAACCGTGAGCTCGAGGCCACCCTCGAAGGGCAGCGTCATGGTTTGAAGGCGATTCGCCGGATCGTTGACGAAGTCGAAATAGTCTCGATAGGCATCGCGAAACTGCGCCGTGTTGTCGCAGATGACGATCGCACCGTTGCGCAGCGCCGGCGCGACCAGCTCCAGCGCCGGCCGTGCCATCGGCGTCCAGATGTCGACGAGCATGAAATCGACAGGGCCGCTAACGTCGACGAGCGTCTCACGCAAATCGCCTTCCCGCAGTTCGATCCACTCCGACAACCCTGCCTCGGCGAAGTGATCCCGCGCAGCGGCGGCCTTCGCCGGCTCGTACTCCGTCGCGATCACGACGCCGGTGCCGCCATCGTCGCGCACGTTGTCGCGCACAGCGGCCGCAAGAAAGAGTGTCGAGACGCCGAACGAAGTCCCCGCTTCGACCACGCGTCGGGCGCGCAGCGCCCGGCACAGGTGGTAGCAAAACTCGCCCTTCCCGCGATCGAGCGCAACGAGCTTGTCGCTCAGAAACTGATTCGTGCGCGCATCAAACTCGTTCCAATCGAACGACTCCTCCTGCGCCCGCGCCGAGAAATACGATCCCAGCGCCTCATCCTGGCTGGCGTTCAGCGCGTAAAGACGATCGAGAAGGGGATCGACCTTTGAACCGAGTGCGAGTCGTTCGCTCATGGATCCAATCTTAGTATTGGCCGGTTGAAAATCACGCACCACAGAGACACTGAGATCACAGAGGTAAAGAAGGTAACTCTGTGACCTCTACGTCTCTGTGGTGCATGGTTCTGATCACTTCACCCCTGTCCGGACCTCGCGGATGTGGGCGGACTTGATGCGGTTACCGGCGAGAGTAGGATCGGTGTAGACCATGGGGGCTACACCGATGACGACACGGGCGGCATCGAGAGCGGATCGCAACTCTGTTAGGTGTAGTGCTTTGGTCGCCGCCCCTGCCAGCGAAGCATCCGTAAACGTTACCGGCGTTAATCCGGCGGCGGCGCGTACGGCATTCACGGCGGTTCGCAACTCCATGATGTGTACGGCTTTGATGAAGGTCGAGCCGCCGGAGACTGGATCGTCGGTGAAGAGAATGGTTGTGGCAAGGTCGATGCTGCTCGGGGATCCGAGCGTCGTTGCGTCCGCCGCGCGCACCTGGTAGAGGTACGTAGTGTTCGGCTGCAGCGACGTGTCGACGAAGGTGTTCGACAGTGGCGCCCCGATGACGGTGAACGCGCCGTGGTTCGCGCTGCGCAGGATCTGATAGTTCGTTGCATTCACGACCGGATCCCAGCTCACACTCACCTGCGTTGTCGCGATTGCGGTGGCGGCCAGGTTCGTGGGTATCGTGAGGATCTTCGTCAGATCGCTCGCCGTGTCGTTGCTTGTCAGGACCTCACCGCCGCCGGAGACCGTGGCGGTGTTCGTAACACTTGAAGGCGCGTTGTTGTCGACGTTCACGGTGAGCGTGATCGGCGGATAGCTTGCGCCGATTGCCAGTGCATCGCTCCTCGTGCAGATGCGCGAGAGGAGATCGCAGTTCCATCCGCCCCCTGCGATGGCGGTGGGCGTCAAGCCGGCCGGCACCGCATCGAAGACGGTGACCGTTCCGCTGGAGGCGGCTCCGCCATTGTTCGTCACGGTGATCGTGTAGTTCCTGCCGCTCTGACCGGACGCAAAACTACCATCGTGAGTCTTTGTAATGGTGAGATCCGCGACCTGCACGACGGTCGTCGGATCACTGGCGGTGTCGTTGGCAGTGTTATTCTCACTACCGCCGGAAACGGTGGCCGTGTTGATCACACTCGTGGCAGATGTTTTGGCCACGCTCACGGTGAGGGTGATGGTCGGATAACTGGTGCCGCCCGTCAGTGAATCGCTCCGCGTGCAACGGACGTTGGCCAGATCGCAGGACCATCCCGAGCCGCTCATCGCGGTCGCGGTCATCCCGGTGGGAAGCGTGTCCGTGACCGTAACAAGGCCGCCTGTCGAGCCTCCGCCCGAATTGGTGACGACCAGCGAGTAGGTGGCGTTGCTCTGCCCGCCGGAGAAGTTTCCACTGTGGCTCTTGACGATGGTGAGGTCGGGGCAACCACCCAACAGCACATAGACTTTGTAGTCATAGGTGCTGCCAACCGCAAAATCGGCTTTGCCGTCACCGTTGAAGTCGCCGATCACAAGGGGTCCGGAGCCGGCGTTTAAAGGGAAAGTGTTGGATGTCTGAAAGGTCCCATTGCCGTTACCAAACAGAACCATTACGTAGCTACCGCCCGAAACCGCGATATCGGGTTTCCCATCGCCATTGAGATCATCGACCGCCACGTAATTGCTATAGTAGGGAACGGCTATCTGCAGCGGCAGTTGGAATGAACCATCGCCATTACCGAGAAGCACGGTGACGTAGCTCGAATAGTAGCTTGCAAGGACAAGGTCCGGTTTCCCATCTCCGTTGAAGTCAGCGACGGCGCCAGACGAGTCGTAATGTGTATTTGGAATGGCGTGCGCGGTTTGAAATGTGCCGTCTCCGTTCCCAAGCAGGACGGCAAACGTATAGGAATCCGGGCCGCCGACGGCGAGGTCCAGAATTCCGTCTCCGTTGAAGTCCGCGCTGAGTATGAACGAAGTGCCATAAGTCGCCTGCGTCGGATAGTTCACTTTCGTCTGGAGAGTACCGTTACCAGTCCCGAGCCATACCGATATGGTTGAATAGTAATTGACGGCAATCATATCGGCGTTTCCATCACCATTGAAATCGCCCACAACGATCGATTCGGGGACGTCGGTGTCGGCATAGCTATTTGCGCTCGCGAATGCTCCGTTTCCAATCCCGAGGAGAATCGAGATGCTGCCGGAGTCGCCACTCACCACGGCGAGGTCGGCGATACCGTCATTGTTGAAATCACCGGTGGCAATGGAGCGCGGGTAGCTTCCAACGGAATAGCTCACAGCCGCCGCGAAACTGCCTGTTCCATCTCCCAGGGCGATCGATATGCTCGATGAGTAGTAGTTCGTGACGGCGAGATCTGGTTTTCCGTCGTGGTTGAAGTCTCCACTCACCATCGCGTTCGGGTACGAACCGACGGAATAGCCAACGCTCGCGCCGAAGCTGCCGCACGTCTGGCTGCTCCAGATCGTGGTCGGATCGTTGGCGGTGTCATTGCCGGCGTTGCTCTCGCCGCCGCCGGAGACCGTGGCCACATTCGAAACGCTGCTGGGGGCGTTCGCGGCCACATTTACCGTAATCGTAATGGCTGGGAAACTGCTGCTGGCGGCGAGAACGTCGCTGCGCGTGCAGGTCAACGAGGGGAGATTGCACGCCCAGCCGTTGCCGGAGATCGCAGTTGCGGTCAGACCGGAGGGAAGGGTGTCGATGGCGGTGATCGTCCCTGACGTTGATAGTCCGCCCGCATTTCGTACGGTGATGCGGTAACTCTTCCCTGAGTCACCCTGCGTGAAATTGCCGAGGTGTGTGCTGGCGATGACGAGATCGGTCAAAGGAGCGACGGTCGCGGGATCGCTGGCCGTACTATTGAGCGCATTGAGCTCGCCGCCGCCTGTCACGCTCGCCTTATTCGTCACAGTGGCCGCCGCGCTGTTGGCGACGTTCACCGTCAAGGTGATGGTTGGGTAGCTCGCACCAGCCGCCAGGGTATCGCTACGGTTGCACGAGACGGTCGGGAGCACGCACGTCCACCCTGTACCGCTGAGCGCGGTGGCCGAGAGGCCCGCGGGAGTGGTGTCGATGACGGTTACCGTCGAGCCATCTGTGGAGGCGTTTCCGACGTTGCTCACGGTGATTGTGTACACCTTTCCCGTATCGCCTTGCGTGAAGCTTCCGGTGTGCGTCTTGGTGATCGTGAGATCGGGAACCGGGCAGGTATTGAGCAGGATGGAGATGTCGCTCGAGCCGCTGTTCGCCGTGGCGAGATCGGGTTTGCCGTCGCGATTGAAATCGCGAAGGACGAGCGCACTCGGACTCGTCCCTGCGCCGCTGTTGGATGCCGCTCCGAAGGTGCCATTGCCGTTCCCGATCAGGATCGAGACGTTATTCGAGCCGTAGTTCGCGGCGGCCAGGTCGAGTTTCCCGTCATTGTTGAGATCGCCCGCCGAAACGCCGCGCGGGTTCGTGCCCACGGCGTAATTGACCGCAGCAGCGAACGCTCCGCTGCCGTTGCCGATGAGGACGGAGATGTTGTTCGATCCGCTGTTGGCAACGGCGAGATCGAGCTTCCCATCGCCACTGAGATCCGCCGCAATGATCGAGAAGGGACTCGTACCGACGCTTACAGTGGTCGCAGTCTGGAATGTCCCGTCGCCATTCCCGAGGAGGATGGAGACGTTGTTGGATCCGGAGTTGGCCACGGCCAGATCGAGCTTGCCGTCGCGGTTGAAATCGCCGACGGCGACCGACTCGGGATTGGTGCCGGCGCCGTAATTCACCGCGGTCAGGAAGGTGCCCGTTCCGCTGCCGAGAAGGATGGAGACGTTACTCGATCCGTTGTTGGCGACGACGAGATCGGCTTTCCCGTCACGGTTGAAATCAGCGACGGCGACTCCGTGTGGACTCGAGCCGGCACCGTAGGCAACGGCGCTTTGGAACGTACCGTTTCCATTTCCCAGAAGGATCGACACATCGTTGGAGCCGCTGTTGGCAACCGCGAGGTCGAGCTTTCCGTCGCCATTGAAATCTCCGGTGTCGACGGAGTTGGGTGCGCTGCCCGCGTTGTACGTTCCCGAGGGGAGGAACGTGCCGTCGCCCGCTCCCAGTTCGATCGAAACATTGTTCGCGCCGCCGTTTGCGGCGACAACATCGAGCTTGCCGTCGCCGTTGAAGTCGCCCGCGGCTACCGACTTGGACGTGGTGCCGGCCGCGTAGCTGACCGCGGGAGCAATCGTGTTGCAGTTCAGCGCGCAGACGCCATTGTTCAGAAGGGTGAAAAGGTAATAGTCATTGCTATCGATGACCGCCAGGTCGCTCCTGCCATCTCCGTTGAGATCGGCGACAGCGATCTGACCGGCGCCATTGGCCCCGTAGTTGACCGCGGCCTGGAACGTTCCATCCCCGCGGCTCGTGAGAATCGACACACTGTTCGCAGCATTGTTGGCGACGGCGAGGTCTGGGCTGCCATCTCCGTTGACGTCGATGATCGAGATGACATGCGGTCCTGACGGAACGGCATAATTGACGGCGGACTGGAAGGTGCCGTCGCCCACTCCAGCCAGGATCGAGACGTTGTTGGAGCCATCATTGGAGGCGGCAAGATCCGGTTTCCCATCGCCGTTGAAGTCGCCGATGGCGATTGACGAAGGTCCGGTGCCGGCGGCATAGAATGCGGCGGCCTGCATCGTGCCGTCGCCATTTCCCAGCAGGACGGCGAGCTTGTTGGAATTGTAATCCGCTACAACGAGGTCGGACTTGCCGTCGCCGTTGAGATCTGCGGCGCTGACCCAGAACGGTCCGGATCCGGCGGCATAACTCACAGCCGCCAGGAACGTGCCGTCGCCCTGACCCATCAGGATCGAGACCGTGTTTCCGCCATTGTTTGCGACGACGAGGTCGGCTTTGCCGTCCCCGTTGAAATCCGCTACCGTCACCGAAAACGGATTCGAGCCTGCGGCGTAGACAACCGCTGTCTGGAACGTACCATCGCCGTTTCCGAGAAGGATCGAGACGTTGTTGGAGATCGCATTTGCAACGGCGAGATCGAGTTTGCCGTCGCCGTTGAAATCGGCAGTTGTGATTGAGACAGGTGCGGTGCCAACGCTGTAATAGCTGCTCGACAGGAATCCGCCGCTGCCGCTACCGAGCATGACTTCGATCTGATTCCCTGACGCCGCTATGGCGAGGTCAGCTTTGCCGTCGCGGTTGAAGTCGGCCGTGACGATGGCGATCGGAACGGCCCCGATGTAGTTGGTCAAAGCGGACCCGAACGATGGGCAGGCTGTGATCGGCGGTTTCACAACGACAGAAAGTGTCGCAGCCGTCGAGTGGCTATGCGCACCACTGGTGCCGGTAATGGTGAATTGGGATGAGATGAGCGGCGTGCTGTTGCTGGTGGTGATCGAAAGCGTCGATGCCGTCGTGGCGGGGTTGGGGCTGAATGTTCCAGCCGCTCCGGAAGGCAAGCCTGTTACCGCGAGTGTGACGGGGTCGCTGAATCCATTGGACGGTGTGACGGTAACGGTATAGTTCGTCGATCCTCCCTGCGGAACGCTTCGCGTCACAGGATTGACGAGAAGAGTGTAGTCAGGGCCGAGGGGTGCGCCAACAGCTCTCGCGGCATTCAAGCGGCCGCCGGTGATGGTCTTGCCGGCAAGGCTGGAGATTGGATCGGTATTGTCGAGAATGGCGCTCTTGACTTGCGCTGTCGTGAGTGAGGGCGTTTTCGCCAGGATGAGTCCGGCGACACCGGACACGTGCGGAGCAGCCATCGAGGTCCCGCTCAGCGTGGTGTAATTGCTGCCCGGATAGCAGGAGAGGATATTGACTCCCGGCGCGCCGAGGTGAACGCTCGTTGGGCCAAAGTTGGAGAAATAGGCCAGAGCATCGCGATTGTCGGTCGCCGCGACGGCGATCATGTTGGGTGTGTTGTAGCTCGATGGATAGTGCGGATAGGTGTCGCTGTTTGAAGAATCGTTTCCCGCCGACGCAACGAAGAGGATGTCATTCTCGTTGGCTTTATTGATCTCATCGAGGAGCGCTTTGGAAAATCCGAAACCACCCCAACTGTTGGAGAGGATGCGTACATTGACGCCGTCGATCTTGGCCTGCACCGCGAAGTCGATTGCCGCGATAGCATCGGCCGTGTTTCCGTAGCCGCTGGAGTCGAGGAACTTCAATGCCATGATCGAGGTGGTCCAGTTGACGCCGGTGACTCCCAATGAATTGTTGCCGATAGCGCCGATCGTTCCCGATACGTGCGTGCCGTGGTAGTAGTCATCCCTCGGATCACACGTCCTTGTGATGGCGTTGAAGCCGTGCGTTCCCGCGGCGCAAAGAACGTTGCCCTTGCCTCCGGGGTTGTTCCAGATGTTCGCCGCGAGATCGGAGTGCGTGTAATCGACGCCGGTGTCGACGACGCCGATGACGATCGTGGAGGAGCCTGTGGTCACGCTCCATGCCGCCTCCGCATTGATGTCCGCGCCTGCGATTCCCGGAGTGCCGTTGATCGTTTGCCCCGTGTTCTTGAGGCTCCATAGCTGCGAGTAGAGGGTGTCGTTGGGTGTGTCGTCGGCCTGCAGGAGATAGTTCGGCTCGGCGTAGACGATATTCGGATTCTTCTGCAGAGCGGCGGTAAGCGCTTCTGCGCTTTGTCCCGCGGAACGGAGGCGCCAGATGGTGCCCGATCTCAGCGTCGCGATCTTGTCGCTCTGATCGACGCCCTGGATGTGCTGGATGGCGGCGACGTCGTTGCTCGAAGCGCTCGACTGAATCTTGACAAGGACCTCGCCGGCGACGGAGGTTCCTCTGGGTCTGAGGATCGTTCCCGCAAAGAGCGAGGTCGTACAAATCGAGAAGACGACGAGCAATCTGGCAAGCCGGTGGTTAAGGCGCATAGCGCTGGATCTACCTTTATTGGAGTGGACTGGGGCGAAACGCCATAGAGTAGCAGGACGGAGCACGAATTGCTGCATTCCGGAGAGCGATCGTTAGCCCGGCGGACTCTGCCGGAGAATCACAGAGACGCAGATGGCACAGAGGTCAGCTTCATCTCTGTGATCTCAGTGACTCTGTGGTGTGATGACGCGCCGGGAGTCTTCACAAGGTGTACTCAGGCTTGAATTCGTACGTAAGTCATTGCAAACGGGCTGCTTCTCCTCCATGAAAGCCTCATCCGCAGATGACGCGGATAGAACGCAGATGGAGGATGGTTTTCATCTGCGTTCCATCTGCGTCATCTGCGGATCGCCGTCTCTCGGCTTCGGTGACCTCTTCCGGGCTCATCCGTCTAAGTGTGCGACCCAGGTGCTGCTACAGTACGGCCATGGTGCCGCTTGCCCGTCGCATGCTGTTCCGTGATCGCGGCCGCCTACTCGTCACTGTAATCGGGCTGGGCTCGACGGTTTCGCTGATCCTCTTCCTGCTCGCGGTATACGACGGGGTCCGCGATGGAACGATCAACTACGTCCGGACGGCCGTCATTGACTTGTGGGTCTGCCAGAAGAACGCAAACAATCTCATCAAGAGCTCATCGTTTGTGCAGACTTCACGCGCCGCCGAGATCAGCCGGATACCGGGAGTTCGGGGCGCTGCACCACTCATGCGCATCATCACGCGGGCGCGCATCGGCCAACGGGACACCTCTACTCTTTTCATCCTCGCCTTCGACCCGCGTACACGCATCGGCGAGCCGGCTTCCATCGCGGAAGGGACGCCGCACCTCGAGCGCCACGACATGATTCTCGACCGCTCGTTCGCGCGGAAGTACGGCCTCGCCGTTGGATCCATGCTGCGCATTCAGGAAACGCCATTCCGCATAGCAGCCATCAGCGAAGGAACCAATGCACTGCTTGCCCAGTACGCCTTCGTCCGCATCGACGACGGCGAAGAGCTCCTCGGTATCCCCGGCATCGCCAGCTTCATTCTGGTCCGACTCGGGGCGGGAGCGAATCCACAGCAGGTTATCGACGCGATCCGCCGGCTCGACGACAGACTGACCGTGTACACACGCGACGAGTTCGTCGCCAACAACCTCGCCGAAATACAGACAGGGGTCCTGCCGGTGTTCGGGGCCATCATCGTATTCGGCGCACTCGTCTGCGGGCTCGTGATTGCGCTGATGCTCTACAGCTCAGTCCTCGAGCGTCGCGAGGACTACGCCACCCTCAAGGCCCTCGGAGCCTCGCACCTGTATTTGCTGCGGCTGATCGTGGTGCAGTCGATTGCCGGCTCTCTCAGCGGATTTGCCTGCGGCTTGATCGTGACGGCTGCAACGACGCCGATCCTCCTCCAGTTCGCGCCGTCAGTTACGGTTCATTACACGGTTTCCGCCGCGTTGATCGTATTCGCAGGGACGATCGTCATCGGCATCTGCGGTGCGGCCGTCCCGATCCAGCTTCTGCGCCGCATCTATCCGGCTGAGGTGTTCCGCGCATGAGCGACGTCACGATCGCGGCGACGGGTCTATCGAAGTCCTATGAAGGTGCATCGACCGTTACGGCGGTCGACGACGTATCGTTCGATGTGCATGCGGGCGAGGTGGTGCTGATCAGCGGCCCGAACGGGAGCGGCAAGACCACACTGCTGGCGATGCTCGGTGGGTTGCTGTTGCCCTCGAGCGGTACGGTCACTCTCAATGGCAGGAACATCAACTCGCTGCCGCCGGGATGCCTCCCCGCGTTCCGCTTGCGATCCATCGGTTTCGTGTTTCAGGCTTTTCGCCTGCTTGACGAGCTCACTGCACGCGAGAACGTGGAGCTCGTCCTGGAGATGGCCGGTGCGCGCGATGCCGCGATTCGCGCTGCGGCGTTGCTCGAAGACGCCGGCATGACCGATCGTGCAGACCGGCTGGCGCGCAACCTGAGCAGCGGCGAGAAACAGTGCGTGGCCATTGCGCGCGCACTGGCCAACGATCCAGCAGTGATTCTTGCCGACGAGCCGACCGGCAGCCTTGACTCCCGCGCGGGCGAGGTGGCTATGCGGCTTCTGGGCGGCGCGGCAAGATCGCGAGGGAAGGCTGTGGTGATCGTCAGTCACGACACCCGGATCGAGAAGCATGTCAACCGCGTACTGCGCATGGCGGACGGGAGGCTGGGTGATCGGTGATCGGGTCCAATCATGCCCGTTATGAGTTGAAGAGTTCGTCCGCACTCTGAAAGATCTCAGCGGGCTCGCGAAAGATTTTGCACCTCGGAGAGAAGGTTCTGGTCCAGCTAGAGAAAGACCTCTCCAACCTGGAGAAGGTTCTTTCCAACCGAAAGAAAGTTCTTTCCAACCAAGAGAAAATTCTTTCCAACCCAAAGAAAGTTCTGTCCAACCGAGAGAAAATTCTTTCCAACCGAAAGAAAGGTCTTTCCAACCGAAAGAAAGGTCTTTCCAACCGAAAGAAAATTCTTTCCGACCGAAAGAAAATTCTTTCCGACCTAGAGAAAGTTCTCACCAAACTAGAGAAAGTTCTTTCCAGCCCAGAGAAAATTCTCTCCAACCGAAAGAAAGTTCTTTCCAACCTAGAGAAAGGTCTCTCGTACAGAGAGAAAGTTCTGCTCCAGCTAGAGAAGATTTTGGTCCTGCACGAAAACGTTTTGCTCGGAGCCTGAACAGCTCTCATTCGTGGAAGAACGAAACCGTCGTCTGCCGCGTCATCAGAAAATGAACATTCCGATGCCCGCGCCGAACATCAAGAGCATCGTTACGAAGACTGTGACGCGTCCGAGGCGCGAGCTTGGCTGGCCTTGCATGATCTTCGCGTCGGAGGCCACGAGGAGGATGCCGAGGAGAAGGAACGGTGCGAGAAGTCCGTTGATGACGGCGCTCCAGTAGAGCGCACTCACCGCATTCACGCCGGAGAAGTCCAGCGCGATTCCGACCGCGCCGGAGAGGAGGACGACGGCGTAGAACGCGCGCGCCTGATCGATCTTCTCATCGAGCCCCTGGCGCCATCCGAACGTCTCGGCGAGAGCATACGCGGCCGATCCCGAGAGGGTTGGGATCGCCAGAAGCCCGACGCCGATCAATCCGGCGGTGTAGAGGAGGAAGCAACCGGGGCCGGCGAGGGGCCGAAGCGCTTCCGCCGCCTGGCGCGAGGTCTCGATGTTGGTGATGCCGTGCCGGTGAAGAGTGAGCGCCGTCGTCACGATGATGAAGAACATGACGAGATTCGAGAAGAACGTCCCGACGCCGACGTCGATCTTCCGGTCGACGATCTCGCGGTCCGATGCTCCGATGCGCTCGATGGTGAGCTTCCGGCCGATGTTCTTCTCCTCCTCCACCTCCTGCGATGCCTGCCAGAAGAAGAGATAAGGGCTGATCGTCGTGCCGAGGATCGCTACGAGCGTCGACCATGCAGCCTTTCCGTGGAACGCAGGCGGGTGAAACGCATCGCCGAGAATTGCGAACCAGTTCGGACGAATGATGAATGCGGTGATGACGTACGCGAACAGGAACAGGGCAAGCCACTTCAGCGTCCTCGCGATGTCCGCGTATCGAAGCCAGACGGTTGCCGCGCTGATCCCGATGCCGAACACGAACACCCACACGTGCGAGTGGACTGTGGTGAGCATCTGCGCAGCGTCCGCCATGCCGGCGAGGTCCGCCCCGATGTTGACGATGTTCGCCGCGAGCAGAGCGATGCCCGCAACGGCGACGATCCAGCGCGGAAACTTCTTCCGAAGCGCCTCGGCGAGCCCATACCCGGAGACCATCCCGATCCGCGCGCACATCATCTGCACGGCTGCCATGAGCGGCCACGTGAGAAATGCCGTCCACAGCATCGTCGTGCCGAGCTGCGCTCCGGCGATGGAGTAAGTCGCGATCCCCGAGGGATCATCGTCGGCCGCGCCGCTTACGAGCCCGGGCCCGAGTATGGAGAGAAACCGCAGTCGCTTTTTGTTCGGCATGATCGATCATCCGAGGATGAGCGCAGCGGCCGTAAAGTAAAGGATCAGGCTCGTTACGTCCACAAGAGTTGGGAGGAAGGGAGGCGAGCTCGTGGGGGAATCTCTTTTCTCGTCGCGAGTGGCTTCCGGCGCACCGTCACCTCCGGGCAGGGACGCCTGTTGGGCGTCCTCGCCCGACGGTGGCACAAAACGGTTTATCACTCCGGCTGCTGCGAACTTGACTCCTCCGGCTTCATCACCTGAAGCACGAGGAGCCCGATCAGCACCGCAAGTGCAAACATCAACAGCATGTACAGCCCGGACAGGATGGAGGCTCGCGTGCTGATCTGGTTACGCGGGAAACAGGCAGTGACATCATCGGGATTCACGCTGATCTCTTTCCCGATGCACTCGCGGATTTCCAGGCCGCGCTTCGCGCACGCGCAACTCGGCAGGGGCGTGGAGCCGACGAGATACGCGACCTTGGTACCGGCGCCCGGAACGTTGATGCGGACGACGAAGGCCTTGTAAACGGAGTAGGACGCCGGTACGAGCACGATCAGGATGAAGAACGTCGTCCAGAAGATACGCTTGATCCAACGGTTGCCCAGCAACGCGCTGCTCGCGAACTGTACGCCGACCGCGGTAATGCTCATGAGAATCGAGGCCCACGGGATGACGTCTTGCAGATCCTGCGGAAAGACGTCGAGGATGGATTGGTAACCCGGAATCTTGCCGCCGCCCCAGAGCGGCGCGGTGCCGGCACCGACGCTGATCACGAAGGCGAGAAGATATTGAAGAAACTTCCGGGCGACGTGTGGAAGTGGAGGGAGCCTGAAACGCGCCATCCCTCAGTCCTTGACAAGACGGCAGATCGACACGTCGTTGTCCGGAGCAGTATTCGGCACGAGCCGGCACCGAACAAACGTATCGTCGCTGTCGAACAGATTGATTTCGAAGGCGGCAGGATCGCGATAGCCTCTCTTGCTCGCCGTTCCGGTGTAGCGGCCGCGCCAGACCGATTTGAGATCGTTCGTCGTGGTAGTGGTCTGAGCCGTCTTCTCGTTGGTTCCGATCAGCATCCGAAACGCCGCACCGTCAGGCTCGCTGATGATGTGGAGTGTCGGGTTGAGATTGTTCCCGTGCGCAAGGTAGGTATCGATCGGTCTTCCGGCGCGGTCGAATGTGGCGTCGACCTCCTGCGCACGCAGCAGATGCCCGGAGTTGCCGGGCGCATTGCGAACGAGTTGAATCGCCGGCGTTCGTCGGAGGACAGCAAGGTGATTCGTAGCCCGCGCCAACTCGTCGTCCATCGTGATTTGAGACGCGAGCGCCTCCTTGGGGAACGCGGCCTTTGCATCGCGACGGATCTTCGCAATCGCGTCCCTCACTTCGTCGAGGGAGTAGCAAGTCTCTGTTCCGCATGGAATCGGATGCAGCTGGGCGCGACGGGCCGGGATGCTGTTGCGCACCTTGGTGAGAGCCCGGATTGTGAATGTGACGAGATCGAACCCCACTGCTTGCACAGTCAGGGTGGTGGGTATGTCCGGGCCTTTCCGAATAGTGAATCCGAAACATGCACACAACGCGATCATCGGCAGGATCAGCAAGCGTTTCATCTACTCTAGGAGTGACCGAAAGCACGTTTTCCCTACCTAAGCATGCCGCATCCCTTTCAAGCCACCGCATGAACCGACTGCGATCTCAGGGGAGCGTGATCAATGTCCCCCGAGGTCGTATCATCGCCGCGATGATGAACGAGATCTGTCAGGCCATTCGTGCTGCTCGTGCTGCGATCAATGAGGCCATCGCGCGGCGCGATTTGGACGCAATCGCCGCGTTCCTTCTTCCCACGTACCATGTCGTGACCGCGCGCAGCATGCAGCGAAATGGGAAGGAAGACAGCATCAGAAGCTGGGCCGACATGTTCAAGCGCGATGGGAGCGCGACGCATGGAGCGGTTCCGGACGAGATCCACGTGAACGAAGAGTGGGGCATGGCCGAGGAACATGGGCGGTGGACCGGAACGCTGATGGCAAACGACGGCCCGCTCGAGATCGCCGGCGTTTACGCCGCGAAGTGGCAGCTCGACGCGAAGGGATGGCTCCTTCAGGCCGAGATCTTCACGCCCATCACGATCACGCGCGGCGGCAGTTGAAGGTAGCAGCCGCGATTGGCGTCCCAAAATACACTGAGTTGGAAACAGATTCTCATCTGGATGCGCGAGCTGGACGCTCTCAGGAGAGCAGCATAGTGCTCCTCCTAACGCGCTGCACGATGCGCAGGACGCGCTGGATTCGCTGATTCTGGCCTCTCCCATCACAGATTGAAACCAATTCTCCTCACCGTAGCGGTGTTCGTGGTTCCGCGAAGATCTTGATGACCTTGTAGGAGCCGGAGGTTTCGGCGCGCGGCATCGCCGCGTCTTCATGGAGGAACGTCCCGACCCACACAGTGCGGCCACGCTCCGGGTCGAGCATCGGCAGGTGCGTGATCGTGACGCCCAAGAAGCATGCCGTGACACGCGAAAAACGGTAATTCGCGCATCCCCAATACGCTGAGGGCTTACCGAGGCGGCGCGCCGACGACCACGAATGGCGCCCAGTAGCGCGGGTGATGGTAGCGCCGGGTTCCCATCAGAGCCATCTCCGCGCGGCGGAGCGCCTCGGGCGTTGAGGCTCCGGCAACGAGTCGGCGGTGGAAGTCAATCATCATCCGCGCGGTGGCGGCCGACTCCACCGGCCACATGCTCACTACGGTCTCCGGACAGCCCGCGCCGAGGAAGGCCCATGACAGGCCGACCATCCCCTCGCCACCGAGCGCCCTCATGCGTCCCGTTTCACACGCGGAGAGGACGGCCAGGCCGGCGTGGAGATCGAGGTCCACGATCTCGCGCGCCTCGAGCAGACCGTCGTCATCGTCGCCGGCATCGCGGGCCAGAACGAGATGCGAGTACATCGGATCTCTGTCGTCGTACATGCCGTGCGTGGCCAGATGAAGAACGCGGTAGCGGCTCGCCTCGTGCTTGAAGTCCTTCTCCGTGGCCGCCGCGCCGATGCGCAGCGTCGTTTGTGCCCGACCGTAGATCGACTGCAGTCCGCGCACTTCCTCCTCCGCCTCGGGTAACGAGCCGAGATCCTCACTGCGCGTGTGCTGGCGCGACTTGCTCACCGTGGCGGCGGAGACGGTCGGATTCGCCATGGCCAGGAGTTGCCGTTCGGCGCCGGCAGTGGGGTGAGTGAAACGCCAATGGAGGAAGGCGAGCGACGGCGCATAAAAAACGGCATGCTGCTGGATCAGAAACTTGCCGTCCGGGCGCTGGAGCATCTGAAAGGGAACGGTGCGCAGTGCGCCATCGGGAACGATGCCGATCGTTTTCTTGCCGCGAAGCAGCCCTTCCGCGGGACGCAGCAGAAGGTCGTAGAGCGTGCGCGATCTGGCGAAGACGCGGGTATCGCGCGCGGCGATCGACTTCGACAACGCCTCGGAGAGCGCTCGAAGTTTCTCCTCATCAGAGTGAATCGGATAAATGCGCGGCGCGGTTTCGCGCGTGACTGCAATCAGCCACGCGCCGTCAGGGAGGGAGACGTACTCGGCGACGATCTCGTCAGGCGCGAGGGTTGCGCGCATTTCATCGACCGACGGCAAGGGAATATCTCCGCGCGCAATGGCCAGCTCGGGATGGCGTTCGTACAGCTCGCGAAGCACCACGGCGCGGCGATTGCGAAGCTCGGCCAGCTTCTTCTCCAGCCGGCCGATCAGCCCAGCGTCGGGCGACGTCTGCGCGCGCGCCTCGCGCAGCGAGACGTTTGTTTCCGCCATCTCTTTTTCCACTCGTGTCTCGCCGGCCTGTTCCTCGGCGGACAATGACTTGATCGATTTCCGATGGCGATAGGTGAGGAACTCGATCAGTGTGCGCGACCGCGCGCGCTCTACCCAGAGCAGTGCCTCCGCGGGATCGCGCCCGATAAATGTGCGGAACATCTCGTAATACGGTCTGTCTTTGTCGTCCAGGAACAATTGCTGGTCTTCGTCGGGCGCCGGAACGTTCGGACGGCTCTGCTCGATGGCGGCGATGGCGCTTTCATACGACCCGCGCGCCTCGTCCAAACGTCCGAGCGCGACCAGCGCTTTGCCGCGGACCATGTGCGAATGCCAGTAGGCGTCGTAAACGGGAGGGCCGGCCGCCGATCGCTGGATGGCGTCGGTGGCCAGCGCAACCGCCTCGTCATAGCGTTTCTGGTCCAGGCGCACGCCGGCCAGATTGGCCATGTAGATGGTGACCAGATATTCGATGCCGGCGCGTTTGGCCAGCTCGAGTCCGGTGGTATTGAAACGCGCGGCGGCCGCGTAGTCGTGCCGGGCGCTGGCAATGTGCGCGCGTGTGGCGGCGACGTACGCGCTGGTGCGCACGTTGGGAGCCTTCGCCAGCAGATCGTCGGTCTGGCGCAGATGTTTCTCGGCGGCGTCATATCGTCCGTCGATTGCTTCCATGTCCGCCAGGTTGCGGAGGTTCAGGATCACGCCGCGAGCGTTGCCGGCCCGGCGGAACAACTCGATGCCGCGGTCCATGAACTCGTACGCCAGCGCGCGATTTCCGATGTAGCCGTAGGCCACGCCGGTCTGCGCGGTCGCCACCGCCTCCAGCAGCCGTTCGCCGCAGCGTTTCGCGCGCCGGGCGGTCTCGGTATATTTCTCGATCGCGTCGCCATACCTGCCGGAGTATTCGTCGTCCACGCCGAGGAGGTAGAGCGAAGCGCCGGCGACGCGGTCGTCGCCTACGAGCTTCGCCAGCCGATAGGCCTCGGAGGCTTCCTCGACCGCCGGTTGGCCTAATCGATCGCGCCCGGCGGCGACGCAGGAAAGCGCGGAGGCGATCAGCGCCAAATCACCGGTTTTCTCGGCGATGCCTCGCGCCCTTTGATAGAGAGCCATCGCCGTCGTGAACTGTTCGCGCCTGTCGAAGCTCCTGCCAAGCAATACCAGCGCGCGCGCTCTCTCGTTCGGACTGCGCGTCTCTTCGGCGATGGTGAGCGCGGCCTCGGCGAGATCGGCAACTTCCTGCGGCGATTTACTTTGTGACAGGAGAACGCTTCCACGTTCGGCAAGCGAGCGCGCCAGCTCGGGCGTGACGTAACGCGGTTGTTCCTCGAGGATCGACAAGCGCGCAGATGGATCGCTCGCTGCCGCGATCCGGGCCGCGACGTCCGACTCGGGCATCCACACCCGTTCGGCCTGCCAACGTCCGGCGTGCTCGCGCAGTCTCACCAGCCAGTGGGATGGGAAGCCGCACGCTGCATGCGTCACCGGTAGTGTTCCGGTGGCGTCGATGTCGACGAGTACGGTCGCGGAGCCGCCGGCTTGCGCGATCACCTCGGCGCGAGAGCCAATAAGCGCGACGCATTCGAAACGTTTGCGGACGGTCCGAAACGCGGAGACGTCGGCATGCAGTGCCTTGGAGGAGGCGATCAGGACGCGCATCGTCGCCGTCGCACTGGCTGATGCATCGGAAGCCGACGCGGCGCCCGCCGGAAATGTAAGAACGGCAATCCACAGGATGAGGAGGGGACGAAGGAGGGACACAGGGATTCTCTTACCGGCCATCATAAAACGATTGCTATACTTCGCCGCTCAACAAACTCGGTGAGTGCACCTCTTGAAGAGACTCTCGAAAGAGCGCAGCCTGTCGTCGATCGCATTTTGTTCCGCCGTTGCGGCGGTTGGCTGCGCCACGACGAGATCGCGGACATCCGTTCCTCCGTTCTGCTGCGCCTGATGCTGCGGCTGCGCCGTGCCGAGGCGCCTCCGATCGCCGATTTCGAATCATTTCTCGCCGTGCTGACCGGCAACGCCGTCAACGATTACCTGCGGCGGCGCTATCCGGAACGCACGCGGCTCAAGAACCGCCTGCGCTATCGATTGACGTATTCGCAGGATTTCGCATTGTGGACCGTGGCCGGCATCCCCATCTGCGGACTGCGCGAGTGGGGGACCGGTGACACCGTGCCGTCGCCGCTCGACGCAACGTCAGGAGAATTTCCTGACGCGGCATTCCACGAGCCCAATGGCGACGTGGCGCTGGCGGCCGTGTTGCGTACCATCGGCCGGCCGGTGACGCTCGATGATCTGGTGTCGCTGATGGAGAACCTCTGGCAGAAGAACCGGACACCGCCTGCCGGAGTCGAGCGCGCGGTCGATCCGGCACCGAGCGCCGCCGCGAGCCTCGAACAACGCGACACGCTGGCGATGCTGTGGCGGGAGATCCAGCGCCTGCCGCAACGCCAGCGCGCGGCTCTGCTTCTCAATCTGCGCGATGAGGACGGCGGCAATGCGCTGGCGCTTCTGGTCCTTGCCGGTGTGGCTCCCTTTGACGCGGTGGCATCGGCGATCGGCATCGCGCCCGACGCGTTGGCGAGTTTGTGGAGCAGAATGCCGCTGGACGATCGGGAGATCGCAGCGCATTTGGGACTCTCACGGCAACAGGTGATCAATCTGCGCAAGGCGGCACGGCGTCGTCTGGAAAGATTTCTGAGGCGCCAGCCGTGACCATGGACGAACATCTCGACGCCGATGCCCTTCAGCGCTTCCGCAGCGGTGCGATATCGCCGGCCGCCACCGCGGCAGCAGCGCATCATCTGGCGACGTGTAGCGAATGCGCGCGCCGCGGTACGGAGCTCGTGTCGCGTGCCGCTGCTCCCGGCTGGCTCGCCCACGCCGTCGCCGGCGAAGCGGAGCATCCCGACGACGAGACGATCGTGGCCCTTGCCGGCGACTCGCTCGATGGCGAACAGCGCCGCGCTGTCGAGAATCACCTGCGCGTCTGCGAGACCTGCCGCCGAGAAGTGGCCGAGTTGAGGGCGGACGCCGGCGCCTTCCATGAGCGCTCGGCCGCCGGCACGCCGGTCTGGCGCATTGCCGCCATCGCGGCAGCGCTCGTACTCGCCTTTGTCCTATTCGCTCTTCTGCGCAAGACGTACGCGCCGGTCGATCGCACCGGTCAAAAGGTTCCGCCGATCGACCTGCGCGTGGAGCGGCCGGCATTTCTCGACGATTTGAGACCGCGCGCGGATGTGCAGCGCCGGGAGGGGCAACACGCCGGAGTGGAGACCTCGATGACCCCGGTGGGGTTGGTCGTCGAATCGCAGACGCCGCAGTTCGCATGGACGGCCGAGGGACGCGGGTACGCGGTGACTGTCCTGGAGGGCTCGCACGTAGTCGAGCGAAGCGGCGTGCTGACGGCGCCACGCTGGACGCCTTCGCGGCCGCTGCGTCGAGGGCAGATTTACGAGTGGCAGGTGGAGATCCACGGCGCCACGACGCGCATCATTCCCGCTCCTCCCGCGCCGCCGGCGTTCTTCCGCGTGGCGGACGCCGATTCCCTGCAGCGCATCGAGGACGCGCGCCGCGGCCATCCCGGCGATCATTTGCTCCTCGGCGCAGCGTACGCGCGCGCCGGCATGCAGCGCCAGGCGGAGCAGGAGCTTTCTCTCTATCTTGCGCAGCACCCCGGCGACGCAGCGGCCCTGCGGCTCCTTCAATCGATTCGCCGCTGGTAAGAAAATTCAGCGCCGGCGGCAATATGACCCTCCCGTCGGTCGTCCCTTTCGGACAGAGCCGGTGTGTGACCCGGCCGTATATTTGAAAGGAGCAGCACATGAAATACATCAGCCTGCTGGTCGTGATGAGTTTGATTTTCCTGCCGGTGAACTCGTATGCGGGATGTCCCAACTCGGGTATAAGTTCCCAGGGACCGATACCGCCTGCACCCAACTGCGCCGATACCGCCTACAACTACTTCGACACATCCTGCGCCATCACTTCAGGTAACGTCACCACCGGCACGATGTCGTGCAACAACTGGTCAGCGAACCAGTTCACGACCGGCAGCGGCGATGCCGATTATCAGATGACGGTGCCGGCCGGTCACGGCGGCTCGTGCAAGATGGTCCAGGTGTACATCGATTTCAACGATCCGAGCGCATACGCGAGTGACGCGCTGGCCGGCTCGGTCAAGGTTCGCCACAACGGCACGGTGACGTACTACAGCAATTTCTTCACTCGCTATGGGAATCAAAGCCCGCTCTCCTGCGCGATCGTGAGCAGCGGCAGGTTCAGCGCCGCCGACGGCGACACCATCGATGTGGATTTCTGGTCGGTCAATTACACGGGCGCCACGATGAAGGTCACGCCGGCGATCATTTGGGACAACTAGCGCAACCGCCCGGCGCGCGCGGGTCAGCCGATCCGCGCGCGCCAAACCGCGAGAGACGCGCAGGATATGCAGTTTAGGTGTGGCGTCCCCAACGGGATTCGAACCCGTGTTGGCGCCGTGAAAGGGCGCTGTCCTACGGGTGGCTCGGGATTGCGAGAACGCCGGGCTCGCCGAGGGCGATTGATGAAAGGCTATTCTCAGACGAAGCTGAAGTAGCATCTCTTCATGGCAAGCGCGCGTGAGGCGACGTCAGAGCGGGAGGATCACTGATGAACCATCGCACAAACAGCCGCCGCCGTAGCCTTGACGCGCCGCGAGAAGAACTTTTGCGGGAGGAGGTCGCCGACGCTCTCGCCGCGACGCAGGAAGACCGCATCGATGCGATGGTTGGCCTGCTCGACAGCGCGTTTCAATTGTGGTCGGTGAGAGGATTCAGCCGTGACCAAGGACTTTGCCGATTTCCTGGAATCACGCAAGAGAGAAGGCGTGGCTTGTGTCGTGATCGGATGGATTGCGGTACTGGCGCGCATCCCGTATCGAACGACGCGTGACCTGGGGTGACCGCGAAGCGCCGATTGGCGTCCCCAACGGGATTCGAACCCGTGTTGGCGCCGTGAAAGGGCGCTGTCCTAGGCCTCTAGACGATGGGGACGTATACGGCGGGCGGCCTTGGTGAGCCCGGTAGGGATCGAACCTACGACCAATTGGTTAAAAGCCAACTGCTCTACCACTGAGCTACGGGCCCGTAACCTCAACGAACAAAACCTGCGAGCCGTGCTCGAAGGGTGCGGAAGATACCACGCCACGTGCGGAACCCGCTCTCCCCGGATCTTATTGCGTTTCACCCCCGGCTCATCATCGTCCAGATGCCGATGACGATGAAGCCCGCTCCGGCGACGAGCTTCAGCGTCGACGGCTTGACGAAGCGCTCCAACTGCGCGCCGACGAGGACGCCGATCGCGGATGCCAGGACGAGGGCACTGGCGCTGGCGGCGAAGACGATCCACTTCTTGTTCTCCGATTCCGAGGCGAAGAGCATCGTGGCGAGTTGCGTCTTGTCGCCGATCTCGGCGAGGAAGACGGAGACGAAGATGGCGGAGAAGGCTTTCCACATGGGATTGAGTGTATTGGAAGGACGGTCCGCAGATGACGCAGATGTGGCAGATGGTTCATCTGTGTCGATCTGCGTCATCTGCGGATTCCCTCACCCGAACGCGAACGCTCGCATCGAGAGGTTGCCGTAGTGGAAGCCTTCGTAGATGGTTGTGAGGGTGTCGGTGTCGCGCGTGGCGCCGGCGGTGATGAAGATGGGCTCGAAGTGTTCGGGGGTTGGGACGGCGAGATCGGCGTGCGGTGCAATCTCGCGATAGCGCATCAGCGTTCCGAAGTCGCGGTCCGCGAGTTGCTTCGCGACCCACGTGTCGAATTCGCGCGCCCAATCATCGACCGGCGCGTTCTTGTCCGGCCTGTGGAGTCTTCGGAGGTTGTGGACGATGCCGCCGCTGCCGATGATGACGACGCCGCGGTCGCGGAGCGGGGCCAGGGTGCGGCCGATGGTCATCAACTGTTCGGGCGTCGTCGGGAACGGCTGCGCGATCTCGACGATCGGGACGTTCGCGCCGGGAAGGGCGATTCGAAGTGGGACCCAGAGGCCGTGATCCCATCCGCGTTGTTCTTCGAGTTCTGCGCCGCCGAGGAGTGAGGCGATCTCGCGGGCGAGAGTGGGATCGCCGGGAGCCTCGTAGCGGATCTTGTAAAGCGCATCGGCGAAGCCGCCGAAGTCGTAGATCATCTCGGGATGAGCGACCGCGTTCACGCGCACGTCGCGCTCCTGCCAGTGCGCGGAAACGACGGCGATGGCGCGTGCGCCCTCGAGCGTTGCGCCATAGGCGTCCACCGCGCGCGTGAAGTCGTCCGTCTCGATGGCGATCGACGGCGCCCCGTGCGAAATGAAAAGTGCGGGCATCGGAGTGTTCATACCGATATCATCGCCTGCATGCGTATTCGTTGCCTATCGTTGGTTGTATTCGTCGTGACCGTCAGTGCTGCCCTTGCCGAAACGGGTCAGAGGCTGCCGACGGGAACGATGCTCGATCCTGTTGCCGCGTCGCACGTCGTCGGCAATTTTCCGCTGGCGATGGCAGTCGCGCCCGGTGGCGAGCGTGTGGCGCTGCTACTCTGCGGATGGCGCGAGCAAGGCGTGCAGATCGTCGATCGAAAGTCGGGGGCGGTGCTGCAGACGCTGACGCAGCCAGCCGCGTTCATCGGTCTGGCCTTCGCTGCCGACGGAAAGACTCTCTACGCCAGCGGCGGCAACGACGACTCGATTTTCGTCTATCGCTGGAACGGGCGTGAAGCGACGCCCGACGGCAAGATCGAGCTGGTCGAGAAGCCGAAACCGAAACCGAATGAGAAGGCGAAGGAGTATGACGGAGTTCAGTATCCGGCCGGAATCGCGGTCTCGCACGACGGTCGTTTTCTCTACGCCACAGAAAACCTCGGCGATTCGGTCGCGGTGATCGATCTTGCACAACGGAGGGTCATCCAGCAGTTGCACACCGATCGCTATCCGTATGCGGTGGTCGCCGATCCGCACGGCAACGTCTACGTATCGGCGTGGGGCGACAGCACGGTCAATGTTTTTCGCGCTGCCAGTGACGGTAGCCTTCGTGGCACCGGACGTATCGTGGCCGGACGGCATCCCTCGGCGATGCTCCTTCGCGGCTCACGTCTCTTTGTCGCCTCGGCGAGCACGGATTCGATCAGCATCATCGACACGACCGAACGCAAGGTCGTCGGCACGTTGAAGGACTCGCCGCCGGGAGGTCCCGGCGAAGGGAGCACGCCGAACGCGTTGGCGATCTCGCGTGATGGTGGCCGGCTCTTTGTAGCCGAGGCGGACAACAACGCCGTGGCGGTATTCGACCTCGCCACGAAGAAGCTGCTCGGACGCGTGCCCTCGGAGTGGTATCCGTCGGCACTGGCTACGGACGGCGATGATCTTCTCGTCGTCAGTGGCAAAGGGGCTGGTTCACGTCCCAATCCGAAACGCCCCCAACTGGCGACGCCGAAGGATTCGCACGACTACACCCTCGGCCAGCTCGACGGCTCGCTGCTCTCGTTCTCAGCGAACGTTTCCACCACGAAGCTGCACACCTTCTCGGAGCGTGTGGCGCGCGCGAACAACTGGGACACGACGCGCGAGACCCCGCGCCATCCGCCGTTCAAACACGTCATCTACATCATCAAAGAGAACCGCACGTACGATCAGTTCTTTGGCGACATGAAAGAAGGGGATGGCGATCCGTCTCTGATCTTTTTCGGCGCGGACGTCACACCGAATCATCACGCGCTGGCGCGGCGTTTCGGTCTGTACGACCGTTTCTTCGTCAACGCCGAGGTGAGCGCGCAGGGCCACAACTGGTCGACGGCTGCGTACGGCACCGACTACCTCGAGAAGACCACGCCCTCGGCGTACGGCACGCGCGGCCGGACCTACGATTACGAAGGAACGAACCGCGACCGAGTGGTCGATGACGATGATGACGTCAATGCGCCGGCCACCGGCTACCTCTGGGATCTAGCGGTGCGCAAGAAGATCTCGCTGCGCAACTACGGTGAGTTCGCCGAAGCGGGCACCGATGAGCGCGACAGCTCCGTCAAGCGATACAGAGGCGTTCGTCGCGGACTGCGGGATACCACCGCTCCCGATTTTCCCGGATTCAACATGGACATCTCCGACCAGACGCGCGTCGATGCATGGCTCCGTGAGTTCCGGCAATATGGGGAGCGCGGGTCGCTTCCGTCGCTGGAGATCATCCGCCTGCCGAATGATCACACCCGAGGCGCTGCGGCAGACAAGCCTACGCCGCGAGCGTTCGTCGCCGACAACGATCAGGCGCTGGGCCGCATCGTCGAAGCGGTCTCACATTCGCCGTTCTGGAAGGACACCGCGATCTTCGTCGTGGAGGATGACGCGCAGGCCGGCCCGGACCATGTCGATTCGCACCGATCAGTACTATTGATGATCTCCGCCTGGAACCGCGCCGGCGTCGTACACCGCTTCGTGAACACGACCGACGTCATCGCCACGATGGAAGAGATCCTCGGTCTGGATTCCCTCTCCCAGTTCGACCACTTCGGCCGCCCACTCCGGGCGATCTACGCGGAGCAGCCCGACCTGACGCCGTACGACGCGATCAAGCCAGCGATCGATTTCAACGAGAAGAATCCTCCGAGCGAAGCAGCGAAGAAGTCCGCGCTGCTCGATTTTTCCCGCGAGGACGCCGCGGACGACGACACGCTGAATCGTATTCTGTGGAGCGCGATCAAAGGCGACGCAGTGCCGTATCCAGGTCCGACGCGGGCACCAGTTGGGGTGTTGATGCACTGACTGCGACGCGTGATCACGCGAAGCCGCGAAGAACGCGAAGGGAGAAACAAGCTTTTCGAGGGGAGAAGGGATGCGTTGACGCGCTTCAGAGCGCTGCGACAAGTGGAATGCGTACCGTGAACGTGGCCCCCTGGCCAGTTCCGGCGCTTGCCACTTCGATTGTCCCGCCATGCGCTTCGACGATTCGGCGCGAAATGGCCATGCCGATGCCCAGGCCTGGATATCCCTGTGCTCTTTCGCTGCGGCGGAAAGGCTCGAAGACCAAGGGTATGAATTCGGGGATGATTCCGATACCGGAATCCGACACGGCCACGATTGCCGATCGGTCGTCACTGTGGCAACGGATGCACACTCCGCCTTCAGCTGTGAACTTCACGGCGTTTGTCAGCAGGTTGAGAAACACCTGCCGCAGCCTGTCCGGGTCACCGCGGAGGTCGAGCGCTTCATCGGGCAAATCGATGTTCAGGGTCACGCCCTTCTGCTCTGCCTGCACTTCCACAAAGCTGGCCGCGACGCGCAGAGTCTGACGTAGGTCGAAGTCCTGCCATACCAGTTGCAGGGAGCCTTTTTCCGCATGCGCAAAGTCGAGAAGCTCGTCGACAATCTTTGTTTCGGCAACCACCGCATTCTTCAGATTCTGCAGAGCAGGCTGCGTATTCGCGTCGCCGCCGCCCAGTTCAATCTCCAGTAACTGAATCCAACCCATGATCGACGTCAGCGGTGTCCGCAGCTCATGAGATACGGATGCGAGCAGTTCGTCCTTGGCGCGACTGGCCTCTTCAGCGGCCCGGCGTGCCACTTGATCGCGTACATCGACGATGATCAGGCCGACGGCGTCTGACCCAGGGATGGGAAGTCGTATCGCCGAGACGAGAGCGAGCGCTTCTCCCGTGCTCCAGCGGAAAGAAATGCCGGCTTCCTGTGGTGCTTCCAGGGCGCCGAGAAGCATGTCAGTGAATCGCGGCTTGTCCTTCTCTCCCACAACTTCAAGAAGGTTCCTGCCCAGTAGAGTCTCCGAGGGCGTGCCGGTCATCGTGCACAGATGGCGGTTGGCGTAAACGATCGTGCCGTCGGGGAGCACCGTAGCAACGCTTTGCGGCAGTGCTTCGACCATGGTCCGATAGAGTGGCTCGTCCGTTTGGAAACGGGAAAGGCTTGTGTTGTCCTTGTCGAGAACGACGACCGCATCGATCTCGCCGCCCTGAAGTGCCCGGACCAGTTCCTCGTGCTCGAGAGCCCGCTGCCTCAACTCCAGAACATCGGAAGGCAGAACCGTCTTGGTGGAAGAGTGATCGCTCACGAGGATGCCTCAGTTCGCGGTCGCATATCGAAACTCACCAGAACTCGTTCCGTATTCGACAGGTCGCCGATGATCTTGCGCATGGGGACGGGAAGCTTTCGCACCAGTGTCGGGATGGCCACGATCTGATCGCGGCGCGCAATCTTCGGGTTCGCAGCCACGTCGATAATCTCGATCGTGTATTGATTGCCGAGGTGTTCGGCGCAGAACTTTTTCAGATTGGCGATGGCAGCCACAGACTTCGGTGTCTGGCCGACGACATACAGGCGAAGATTCCACGATTCTTCCTGAGTAATCGCTTCTGCTTTCGTTGCTTTCCTCATGGCGCGAAACCCTCCCGTTTCCCGTGCCGCGGCCGGGCAGCCGACTTTGCGCTGCTCTTTCTGCTCGCTGCCATGATCGCCAGATCTTCGGACTCCATGCGTTCCCGATCGGAATCGCTGGCGAGTAGACGATCCAGCTCATCGCTCTCCGCTGCCATCTCCAGACGAAGGGTGGCGATCTGCGCCTCGATCTCTTTTGTACGGCGTTCGATCGCTCGCCGCTTGCGGGTGGTCTCGTCGCGTTTCTGGATCGTGGCCGCGGTCTCTTTCGCTTCCTGCGCGAGGCGGGACGAACCGGTGAGCACGCCCTCGACGCCGAGGTACGGTTCGATCAGCCGGATGCCAGCCTTGGAGAGAACGAATTCGCGCATCTGATTCGAGTGCGCGGTGCCACGGCTCTTCAGCACGTACATGGTCCGGTTGCGCTCACCGTTCGATTCGATATCGCGCAGCAACAACCAGGTGTCGATCAGTGAGGAGATGCCAGCCTCTGTTGCTTCGAGAGCGCTTCCGCCCTGGGTCAGGCTCGTGAACACGGCCGTGATCTGTTCGGCTTTGAGGAAATCGACCAGACGCATCAGCATGCCCTTGACTTCCTTGGGACTGGCGATGCTGAAGAAATTCGTGATCGGGTCGACGATGAGCATCCGCGGCGAGTGCTTGCGGATGGCCTTGTGGATCGTCGCAAGATGCATTTCCAGACCGAACGTGGTCGGCCGGGCGGCAATGCATTGCAGCATGCCGCTGCGTATGTGCGCATTCAGATCGATGCCGATGGACTTCATGTTGCGCGCGATCTGCTGCGGTGATTCTTCGTAAGCGAACATCACGCAGCGCTCGCCCCGGTCGCACGATGCTCGCGCGAAATGCGCGGCAATGCTGCTCTTGCCGGCGCCGGCGGTACCGGAGATGAGCGCCGTCGATCCGCGATAGATGCCGCCTGCGAGCATCTCGTCCAGATCGGATATGCCGCTTGCGACGCGTTCGGTTGAGGCGTGGTGGGAGAGTCCGATGGACGTAATGGGAAGAACGTCGATTCCGTCTTTGTCGATCAGGAAAGGGTATTCATTCGTGCCGTGTGACGTGCCGCGGTACTTCACGACGCGCAACCTGCGTGTAGCCACCTGATCGGACATACGGTGATCGAGAAGGATCACGCAGTCGGAGACGTACTCTTCGAGTCCTTGACGGGTCAGAACACCATCGCCGCGCTCGGCTGTGATGACCGCGGTGACTCCCCGGTCCTTCAGCCAGCGAAAGAGGCGCCGCAGCTCAGACCGCAAAATGGCATCGTTGGAGAAACCGGAGAAGAGCGTCTCCAGCGTATCGAGCACGACGCGTTTGGCGCCCACTGTATCGATGGCATCGCCGAGCCGGAAGAAGAGCGCGTCGAGATCGTATTCGCCCGTCTCATCGATCTCGCCTCGCTCGATGTGCATGTACTCGACGAACAGCTTCTTCTGCCTCTGCAGCCGCTGAAGATCGAAGCCGAGCGATGTCACATTCTGAGCTAGCTCCTCGGGGCGCTCTTCGAAGGCGACGAACACACCAGGTTCTCCCTGGGACACTCCTCGCACGAGGAACTCGATCCCGAAGAGCGTCTTGCCGCATCCAGGACCGCCGCAGATCAGCGTCGGTCTGCCGCGCGGAAGACCACCGCCGGTGATTTCATCCAGACCGGCGATCCCAGTAGGGCATTTCGCCAGTTCTGCAGCGGAAGTCGACCTTGGTGGCATGGGGGTTTCCAAGAATGAATCGGGGGACCTGAACGCTGGATCATAGTGTCTGCACCTGCCAGACGCAAGGAAGCGCCGGGAGGCATTTCGGTCTTACACAAACCCTTTTGGACGCTCATCGAGCGCGGAGGCCATGTCGATCAGGCCAGCGGCGAAGATTGGATTGCTGGTGCTCAGCCGGAGCGGCTTTTTCTGATCGGACTTGATTGCGATGGTGTTCGTGTCGGCGTCGACGGCCACTTCGAACACCTTCGGCATCGCTACTTCGGTGCGCTTGCGCTCGTCGGCGATGAGCCGCTTGTTCGTGATGATCAGCATGCCGGTGTCGAGCGGCGCCTGGTGGATGCAGTACTCCTGGAACGCCAGCGGGATCGGCGATTGGGCGTGGGGCATGCCGCCAATGACTGCGCGCAGGCTGCGGAACTGCTCGATTGCGTTCGTCTCGGCGGGGACGTCCTCTTCGGTGATCCCCAATCCTTCGCGCAATGTGAGAACCTCGGCCTCCTGCGCGGTGCCGAGGCGGTCGTCGGCGAGGAGATGCCAGACGATCGTGGCGTAGAGATCGCGCTTCACGGCGTGAACATCCTCGGGCGTCAAACCGGCGGCATCGCCCGCATCGCTGAGAAGCTTCGAGATGGCGGCGGATTCGGCCACACCGCGTGCCGAGAGCTCTTCGAATCCGACCTGGAGCAGAACGCGCTTGGCGGTGGGCGCCCAGATGTCGTAGGCGAGATCGAGTGATTCACGCTCGCCGCGTAGGGCGATCAATGCGTTGTCTCCGCGGTCGATGAGAAGGTGCTCCAGCGCTTTCGTATACCAGGTGAGGAGTTGCTGATTGCGTGCAACGGCAGCTTCGCGCTCCACGCGCTCGCGCTCTTCGCGGTCGTGGATCTGACGCCGTTGTTGCGCGGTCATCACGATCGGAACGGCGATGCAGATCGCGCCGAGGATGATCTCGACCCATCCCTGCGGCCCTTTTCGAACGAGAACGCTAAGGCCGAGGAGGATCAGGAGCACGCCGAAGCCCATGAGCGCGAGAAAACCGAAGCTGCGCGGCGTGCCGTCGGGCTTCAGCGACGTCCAGAACGGCGTCTGACTGATACTTTTCGCAACCGGAAGGCTCGGCCCGACGACCCGCTCGGTGTCGCCGAAGAAGAAGCCGTCGTTGCGCCGGCGAACGAATTCGCCGTTCGGCCCGGAGCTGAGCGCCAAATCGTCGTCGATGGCATCGAGCGCCCGCCGTGTGGAGACGCCGAAGCGGATGGGGCCGAACGCGAGTTGCTTCTCAACGTAGTACGTCATCGGTAGCCGCCTCTGCTGTGTGCGGACTTGATGCCAGCCACCGATTCCTACTTCAGCGTGTGCAGGTAAGCGGCGATGTCGCGGGCCTCATCGGGCTTGATGCCGAGGTTGGGCATGATGTTCAGCGTGCTGACGGTCTGCGGGTTCAGCAGATACTGCGTCAGGTTCTGCGGATTGTTCGGCAGCTTGCCTGCGATTAATGGGCGCACCGCCACGTGTTCGAGCGACGGCCCGACTTCGCCGCGGGGTCCCTCGATGCCGGGGATCGAATGACAGGCAGTGCAGCCGTACTGCGTGATGAGCTGCTTGCCTTTTGCAGGGTCGCCGGAAGTGGAGGGCTTCGACTCCTGCCGGTTGCAAGCGGCGCCAAGAACAACGAGGGTAACGATCAAGATTCGGTTCAAACGATTTCCTTTCGACGAAAGCGTGGCGCCAACAATACCGCGGACTTTGAGATGTGGCTTTCGAAGGTGATTCCAGAGATCAGAGACAAGAGATCAGAGAGCAGAGAATCTCTGATTTCTTGTAACTTCTTGTCTCTGATCTCTAGCCTCTTGTCTCCGCTCTCCGGATTCCTTCCTCGCGATAGACTCACCACCGATGAGCGCGCTCTACGCACTGGCGGCATTTGCCATGACTCTGGCCGGCGGTGCGTTCGCGTTCCGCTACCGGCAGTACCTCCTTTACATCATGGCGTTCTCGTCGGGATTGCTGATCGGCGTCGCCTTTCTCGATCTCGTCCCCGAGGTCTTTGAGCTGGCGCATTTGCACACGATCGACATCCGCGTGCTGATGCTGACGCTGATCATGGGCTTCCTGGCCATCTTCCTTCTCGAGAAGTTGACGATCATCCACAGCGAGAAGCAGCATGACGAGCCGGGCCATCATCACAACGTCGGCCTGGTCGGTGCGATCGGATTGTCCTTCCACAGCTTCCTCGACGGCCTAGCGATCGGAGTCGGATTCAAGGCGGGGACGCAGGTCGGACTCGTCGTTCTGCTGGCGGTCGTCGCGCACGACTTTGCGGACGGGCTGAACACCGTCACGTTCATGCTGGCGACGCGCAACAGCCGCTGGCGCACCGGCGCGCTGCTGGGCATCGACGCTATTGCGCCGGTACTCGGCGCGCTCTGCGCGGGGGTGTTTTACATCGCGCCGCGCGTCCTGGCCTTCCAGCTCTCATTCTTCGCCGGCTTCCTTCTCTACCTCGGCGCGAGCGATCTCCTGCCGCAGGTGCACGCGCGAACGCGCGGCACGCTCATCGCCGTGACGATCGCCGGAGTGGTGGTGGCCGGGCTTCTCGTTTTCGCGCTGCAGCCGGCATGAAGTCTCCGATCCGATGGAGTGACCGCACCGCGCTCGCGCTTCTCAGCGCGCTGCTGGTGGTTGCCTATGCGGACATCCTCTTCCTGGGGCGCGGCTTCTACATCAGTGATCTCAGCGTCTACCACTATCCGATGAAGCACGTGGTGCGCGAGGCCGTTCGCAGCGGTGAGTTTCCTTACTGGAACCGGCTCTACTCTGGAGGGGCGCCGCTGGCCGCCAACCCGGCGTACGAGCTTTTCTACCCGCCGCAGTGGCTCGTCTACGTGCTGCCGTTTCACTTCGGAGTGCAGCTGCATGTGCTCCTGCACTTCGCGATTGCCATGGCCGGCATGCTCCTGTTGCTGCGGCGCCTCGGCCTATCGATCGCGGCCGCAGCATTCGGGAGTATTGCTTTCGTCTTTTGCGGCAGCTACGTGTCGCTATCGTCGAAGCTCCCGATCCTGTTTTCGATTTCGTGGATGCCGCTCGCACTCTGGCTCCTGATGCGCTTTGACGAGGAGCGAACGGCCAGGCGTCTGCTGCCGCTGGCGTTCGTTCTGGCGATGCAGATCCTCCTCGGCGAGCCGGCCGGAGTGATGCAGACCTGGGCCATCATCGGCGGCTGGGCTCTGTTGAGAATTCTTCGGAGCCGGCAGAAGAAAGGGGAGGCGAAAGGGATCGCCGCCATGCTCGGTGTGGCGATGGCTGCGGCGATTCTCATCGCTGCCGTGCAACTCCTGCCGGCCATCGATTTCGTTCGCGATACCGTGCGTACCAAAGCCTTCGATTTTCGTGTCGTGGCCAACTGGAGCACGCCGCCCGTGCGGTTGGTCGAGCTCATTCTGCCCGGCGTTCTCCGCCACATTGCCGCGGCGAGCGGGAATGCGTTCATCACCACGATCTATCCGTTCCGCAACGATGCCTATCTGACGGAGATCTACGCCGGTCTCCTGATCGTGCTGCTCGCGGTGGCGGGTGTGCTGGCGGGAGTGCGCGGCCGATGGCTGTTCCTCGGAACGTCCGCGGCGAGCATCGCCATGGCGATGGGCGATCACACGCCGCTGCTGCGGGTGCTCTACGACACCGGGGTCCTGTCTTCGTTCCGCTTTCCGGAGAAGTTCCTCCTCACCGCGGCGTTCGCGATCGCTGTCTGGAGCGCGATCGTCTTCGACCGACTGCTGGAGGGAGACCGCCCCCTGATCCGATGGGCTCTCGGTCTGTCCATCGTCTGGCTGTGCTTCTCGATCGTTCTGCTCCTCCGTTCCTCGGACGGCGGTGCGCTAGGCACAGCGCACTATTTCGTTATCAACGGCGTTCGCGCAGCGTTGGTCGCCGTCTGGCTCTGGCTTGCCCGAACCCAGCGAGGACGCGCCATGGCCGCGGCCGGTGTCGTGCTGCTCGCCGCGGACCTCTGGTACGGCACCCTCAACGCTGTTCCGCGCGAGCGGCGCGAGTTCTTCGATCCCGCACCGGCCGTGGCGAACATTGACGCATCCGCTCCGTACCGCGTGTTCAACGAAGTGGCGTGGATGGGTTGGGAGGGTGATCCGATCGTCAATGAGATGTTCAACATCGCCCAGGGTCCGGCCTTTTCCTGGGTGATGCGCAACAGCGTGTTTCCGGAGCTTCCAGCCCTGCGCGGCCTGGCAGTGGCGATGGAGGACGACATTGACCTGACCTCTCTCAGGAACACGGACGACTTCAGGCAGGCGTTCAAAGGTACGCGATCGAGCCGTCTTCCCGGTTCCGACGAGCCGTATGCGCGTATGGCGAATGTGGGGTGGCGTGTGCGGCAGCGGCCGTTCGATGATGCTCTGCGCCAGCAGATTCTCACCGACGCCAGCAAGGCAGTGCCAGTCGAGGTAGTGCCGTCGACGCGTGCGCCGCGCTATGCATTCGCGGGAAGGCTGGAGCGCGCGTCGGACCCGAGCGGATTCCGCTATGCGGTCGAAGCCAATGCCGCCGATCCTTCCGTCGCCTACATCGACGCGGACGCGTTTTCTCCCGCAACTGGCCGCGTAACCGGTTTTCGCGAAACGGCGAACACTGCCAGCATCGACGTCGTCGCCACCGGCCGCGCGTTTCTTGTCGCCAGCGTCACCGGGCATCGCTACTGGTCGGCCACGATCGATGGGCACCCGGCACGGCTGGTCGCCACCAATCTGGCGTTTCAGGGAGTCGAGGTTCCGGCAGGTACGCACACGATCGAGATGCGGTACCGGAATCCGCTCGTGCCGATCGGCGGTGTGATCTCGCTCCTCTCGCTGGCGGGATTGTCGGTCGCGGCGTGGCGATACGCGGGTGTCGGGAGTCGGGAGTCGGGGGTCGGAGACAGACGCTAACGCCTGTAGTGCGTCGGGAATCGGGGTCGGGAGTCGGAGCAGGCATCGGCTCCGTCTGAGGCTCGCAACGTCCCGCTTATGGCCTCTGATCTCCGACTGTCCTAGTCTCTGATCTCCGACACCCGACCCCCGACCCCCGGCATCGATGATGACTACAATGAGAGTCCATGAGACGCCTTTTCATACTTTGTCTACTGCTTGTCGCCGTATCGGTCTCCGCGCGAAACATCACCGAAAAAGATCTCTTCAAGTTCAACTGGATCGGTGATCCGCAGCTCTCGCCGGACGGATCGCAGGTCGCCTTCGTGCGCGTGACCGTCGATGAGAAGAAGGACACCTACAACACCGCCATCTGGGCAGTCGCGGCGCGCAGCGGAGCTGAGCCGCGGAGGATCACGAACGGTCCGCGCGATGCCTCGCCGCGCTGGTCGCGCGACGGCAAGCTGCTGGCGTTCACGCGCTCGATCGACAAAGACGGCAAGCCGCAGCCGTCGCAAGTCTGGGTCCTGCGCTTCGACGGCGGTGAGCCGCACGTATTGACCGCGCTGCCGAAGGCAGCGGATTCGATCGCCTGGTCGCCGTCAGCGAACACGATCGCGTTCACGGCCACGACGAAGCCGGACGATCTCGATAAGAAAGACGAAAAGAAGAAGGACGACGAGCACGAAAGCGACGTGCGCATCATCAATCAGGCCGTCTACCGCGCGAATGGCGCCGGCTACCGCGACGCGTCGCGCGACACGCACATCTGGACGATCGACGTCCCCGATACGCTCGGCAGCGAGGAGGCTCTCCCGAAACCGAAGCAGCTCACCTCGGGCGAGTTCGACGAGCGCGATGTGACGTGGAGTCCCGACGGATCGCAGATCTACTTCACGTCGAATCGCGTGCGCGAGTCGTACTTCGACCGCCGCGATACCGATCTCTACGCGATCCCTGCCGGCGGCGGCGAGATGAAGAAGGTCGCCGACATCGAAGGTCCGATCGGCTCGTACGCCGTGAGTCCCGACGGCAAATGGATCGCCTTCGCCGGCGAGATCAACAATCCCGTGCACTCGTACGACCAGCCCGATCTCTGGGTCGTGGCAACCGCACCCGGCTCGACCGCAAGAAACCTCACCGCCTCGTACGACTACGACATTCTCTCGGGAGTCGGTGGCGACCAGCGTGCGCCGCGCGCAAGCGGGGGAGGAGCGCGTCCGGTCTGGAGCGACGACGGCAAGACGATCTACGCCGTCAGTGCCGAAGAAGGGCGCGTCAACTTCAAGCGCGTCGACGCCACCACCGGCAAGATCACCCCGTGGACGAGCGGCAATCACGACATCCAGAGCTACTCGATCCGCGGCGGCAAGACTGTCGCGCTCATCTCCACGCCAACGATCATCGGCGATCTCTATCTTGTCGCCGGCGACGGTGCGATGACGCGCCTCACGAACATCAATGACAAGTTGATGGCCGAGGTGACGCTCACCGAGCCGGAAGAGATCTGGTACACGAGCTTCGACGGCAAGAAGATCCAGACGTGGGTGCAGAAACCGCCCGACTTCGACGCCGCGAAGAAGTACCCGCTCATTCTCAACATTCATGGCGGGCCGCACTCGGCGTACGGCTACACGTTCGATCATGAGTTTCAGTGGATGGCGGCGAAGGGTTATGTCGTTCTCTATCCGAATCCGCGCGGCTCGACGTCCTATGGCCAGGACTTCGGAAACATCATCCAGTACCACTATCCTGGCGACGACTTCAAAGACCTGATGGCCGGCGTCGATGCCGTGGTCGCGCGCGGCTACATCGATCCGAAGAAACTCTGCGTGACCGGCGGAAGCGGCGGCGGTCTGCTCACCGATTGGGTCGTCACGCAGACGGATCGCTTCGCCGCGGCCGCCGCGCAGCGCGACATCGCCGACTGGTCGACGTTCTGGTACGTCGCCGACTTCTCGCAATTCCAGCCGTCTTGGTTCCGCAAGGCGCCGTGGGAGGATCCGAAGGATTACGTTGCGCGCTCACCGATCACCTACATCGACCGCGTGAAGACACCTTTAATGTTGATCCTCGGCGAAGCCGACTACCGCACGCCCCCGATGTCCGGCGGCGAGATGATGTTCCGCGCCCTCAAATACCGCCATATCCCGACCGTGATGATTCGCTTCCCCGACGAATCACACGAGCTCTCCCGCAGCGGCAAACCATGGCACCGCATCGAACGCCTTGAGCACATCGTCGGCTGGTTCGACCACTGGGTGATGGGCGTGCCGAAGCCGGAGTACGAGGATGGATTGAGGAAGTAGGGTGCGGGGTGTGGGGTGTGGGAGTTTTGCCGGATCGCTCGCTCTCACGCGACGATGGCCACTTACTTCATCGATATGCACGCAAGAGTGCGGAGGGTGGAAGCTTTTTCTCCCACCCCCCACTCCCGACACCCCACTCCCCAACCAATCACTTCGCATCAGGGAACGACACCACCTTGTTCTCGATCGGCTTCACGGTCTTGAGGTAGTCGTAGATCGCGCCGAGGTCTTGATCGGTCATGTGAGAGAAGGCGAGCCAGGGCATCACGGTGTTGCGTCCCGCGGGTGCGTCCGGGGCGGTGTTCGCATCCATCGAAGCGAAGGCTTTGAAGCGGCCGATGAACTCTTCTCTTGTCGCCCGCGACATGTAGGTACCCGCGGCTGGTGTCAGGTTGGCTGTGAAGTTGCGGCCCCACGGTCCCTTCATCTCCCAACCGCCGGCGAACGGCTTGTCGGCGATGAGAGCATTGTGGTCGTCGTGGGGCGTGTGGCACTCATGGCAGCCGCCGATGATCGCTAAATACTTGCCCTGGGCGACGCTGTCGTTCGGATCGGGCGACGTCACCGCACCATCCACCGGCTTCGGCGCGAACTTCACGAAGAGGTTGACCGGGAAATCGATGTGCTTCGCCGGAACCCCTTTGTGGACCGGTGCGAGCGTGCGGAGATAGACCACGACCGCTTTGGCGTCCTCGTCGCTCATCGTGCGCAGCTCTTCGTACGGCATCATCGGGAAGAGGGCATCCCCCTTGCGGTCGATGCCCTCGCGAAACGCACGGATGATCTCGCCGTCGCTCCACTGCCCGAGGCCGAACTCGGGATCGGAGGTGATGTTCTGCGCCGCGACGACGCCGGGGAATCCGATGTTCTTGTCGAAGATGTAGCCTCCAACACCTTCGGTGCCCGGTTTGATCGGAATGCCGAACTTGACGAGGTGATCGGAATGGCATCCGAGACAGTCCGCCACGTTCTCAACCAGGTACTTACCACGGGCAAGGCGCTCCGGCGTTGCCTCGATCTTCTCCGTTGACGCAGGGCGCGAGGCCGGCTTCCGCGCCGACAGCCAGATCACAACTCCGGCGATCAATGCGATGACGATCAACACAAGTCCACCCACGATCTTGAGAAACGTTTTCATTGATGCTTCCTCCGAGTTGGAACGATTGGCCCTATTTTACGGGAGAATTCGCATATGCGTTTCCCGATGATTGCTGCTCTGCTCCTCGCCGCCACCCTGCAGACCAACGTAGCTGACGTGACGAAGGTCTACGAACGCGACTACGCGCCGCGGCTCGTGCCGCTGCTGTCGGAAGTTCTGCGCTTTCCGACGACGCAGTTCGACACGGACGGCCATGCCGCGCAAAAAGAGTGGATTGCGAAAACGGCCCATGACCTCGGACTGACGTACCGCGACGCGGGGCTCATCGACGAGATCGAGCTTACCGGTCCGGTTGGTGCGCCGGTTCTCGGACTGATGGTGCATGGTGACGTGCAACCGGTCGATGCCGACGCGTGGTCGGTCGCGCCATTCTCCGGGAAGGCCGACGACACCTTCGTCTATGGCCGCGGCTCGGCTGACGACAAGGGTCCGCTCGTGCAGGCGCTGCTGGCGATGAAGGCTCTCGAGCAGAGCGGCATCAAACGCACGCACACCGTGCGTCTGCTCGTCGGAAGCGACGAGGAGTCGACCAATACCGATGTGACGACATATCTCAAGTCGCATCAGGCGCCCGACTACACACTCGTCCTCGACTCCGGTTTTCCGGTCATCGTCGGTGAGAAAGGGTGGAACTCGCTTTCGGTCACGACCGATGCGCTGGCGGAGCGCGGGACATCGACGAAGCCGTACGCGGTGAGCTACCTCGATGCCGGGCTGGGGACGAGCATCGTTCCTGAGCGCGCCGAGGTGAAGCTGAAGTGGAAGGGAACAGGTGTGAACTGGCAGCCGGTGATCGATGCCGTCACCGCGGCACCGCGGCCGCCCGACACGCGCATCGCCACGCAGGCGGATGGCGAGATCCTGCGCATCGTTGCCTACGGTCACTCCGCGCATGCAGGCGTGAATCTGGAAGGTGGACGCAACGCGCTCGTGGCGCTTGCCGACGCGCTTGCGGGCAAGCTGCCGCGCGGCGGTGCGAACGACCTTCTCACCTTCGCCCGCACCGCTGGCAAGGATCTCTACGGCACCGGCCTCGGCATCACCGACCGCGACCCGATCTGGGGCCGCTACGCCGTCAACGTCGCCACGATCAAGCCGAGCGCGGACGATCCGAAGAAGTTGACACTGACGATCAACATCCGCCGCATCCCGCCGCGCAAAGGTCCGCAACTGAAAACGAAGATGGACGCGTTCGTTGCGGCCTTCAACAAACGAACAGGCGCTTCGCTCACAGCTACCGGTTTCTACGACGACGAACCGCTCGGATTCGATCCGAAGTCGAAGCTTGTGCGGCGGCTACTCGCGGACTACGGTGCCGCGACGGGATCCGCTAATCCGCGTCCGGCAATCTCCGGCGGAGGGACGTACGCGAAGCGACTGCCGAACGCCATCGCCTTCGGCATGTGGTTCCCCGACAAACCATATCCCGGCCACGACGTCGACGAAAAGAACCCGATCGCCGATCTGCAGAAGGGAACGCGAGTGCTGATCCGCGCGCTGGTCGATATCGCGACAGGTCCGAAGATCATCGCGCCGTTCAAGCCGTAGAAGGGTCAGGTCTAAAGTCTAAAGTGCCGGGGAGAACTCACCGCATTAGCAACAATCGTCTACGGCACTTTAGACTTTAGACCTGACCCCGCGCTTGACAGGAGAGGCGGATGTAAGTAGCGTCATCACTGTCCACAATCGATCAGGAAGTACGGGAGGTTTTATGCGCGTCCGGGCCCTCTCTCTCATCGCCTCGATCCTGGTGACCACTTCACTCTTCGCAGCGGATCCTCCGAAAAAACCGGTCGTGCAAAAGCTCGAGCAACTTGCCTCGACCTTCTGCAATCAGACGTACGCGCTCTGCATCAAGGCGCCGTGCAGTCCGATCGTCACTCACAACAAGAAGGATGGCACCTACTCGATCGAGCAAGCTGATTGCGTTTGCGATGTTCTTTCCGGATGGTCGATGGGACCGGGAGCCTGCGACAAACGAGCGCCGGAAACGGTGAGCGGCCGCACGTTCCTCATTTCGACGTACTCGAACTTCTTCAACAAGACGAACCTGACGCTCTCGTGTCCGAGTTCGAGCCAGATGTGGGCCTGGTGTTACGGATCGCCATGTGTCGTCGATGAGAAGAATCCCTCGAAGGCCGTCTGCACCTGTCCGATCAAGATCAGCCCCTCGATGACGCTGGGAGGGGAGTGCCGTCAGGAAGCGTGTAACAGCATCTGGAGTGCGGCCACGCCGGCGAACGACGCGTACGCGAACAACACGTTCTTCAACTACATGACCGAGCACGATCTGCAGCCGCCGCCGAATCCGCCCGCGAAGGATTGTCCGACGACGACGCAGCAGTGAGGTGAAGGGTCAGGTCCAAAGTCTAAAGTGCCGAGGACGATCGTCGCAAAAAGCGGTCAGTTCTCTTCGGCACTTTAGACTTTAGACCTGACCCCCAGTCGCTTTCACTTTGGGTCTGACCCCTTCCACGCGGCGTAGAGTCCGGTCACTTTCACTTCGGGGTCTGACCCCTAACCGAAACCAGCGGAACCTGGAACCTGCCGCTGACGTTTAGTCGACCTACCCGCTGAACTTCTGCAGGCATCCCAGCACCAGCGCGGTGAAGTCTTTCTGCACGCGGGCGGTCGTGTCCATCACTTCCTGGTGCGTCAGTTTCTGCTTCAGGATGCCGGCGGCCATGTTCGTGATGCAGGAGATGCCGAGCACGGGGATCTGCATCTGGGACATGGCGATGACCTCGGGGACCGTGGACATGCCGACCGCATCGGCGCCGAGGTGGCGGAAGGCGCGGATCTCGGCGGGCGTCTCGTAGGTCGGTCCGGACAGCGCGAGGTAAACACCTTCCTGGATCAGTTGTCCCAACTCGCGGGCGACGTCTTTGGCGATGTCACGCAGCGATTCCGGATAGGCCTCGCTCATGTCGGGGAAGCGGACGCCGAGGTCTTCGACGTTCGGACCGCGCAGAGGGTTCATCCCCATCATGTTGATATGGTCGGAGATGAGCATCAGATCGCCGGCCTTGAACTTCGTGTTGATGCCACCCGCTGCGTTCGTGACGATGAGCTTCTCGATGCCGAGGCGTCCGATGACGCGCGAGAGGAACATGACCTCCGCCATCTCGTAGCCTTCGTAAAAGTGAACGCGCCCCTGCATCACGACGACGGGCGTGCTCTCCACGTGCGCGAGGATCATCCGCCCCTGGTGACCGACGACGGTTGAGGCGCGCGCGCCGGGGATCTCGGAGTAGGGGATCGCAGTCTCGACCTCGAGGGCGTCGACGACATCGCCGAGGCCGGAGCCGAGGATGACACCGACACGGGGCTGCATGGACGATCTGCTGCGGACAAACCTCACGGCTTCGTTGATTGCTTCGATCATTTGTTTCCTCGTTTGGACGAACTTGGAGGGCGGAGTATAGCGGTAGCGGATCGCGAGGCGAGCTGGAAACCACGCCGCAATACGAAACCTCGCAACCGCGCGCTCGATCCCGCATAATGCCCGCCATCCAAGCGGTCATCATCAAAATTCGGCAACGACGGGAGCTGTGAATGGAGCGATTCTCCGGACTGATCGGATTCGTGGGGATTCTGGCGATTGCATATCTGCTGTCGACGAACCGGCGGGCAATTCGCTGGAAGACCGTTTTCTGGGGCCTGACGCTTCAGATCGTCACCGCCATCGCCGTGTTGCGCGGCACGCAGATCGCGGATCTGTTCCGTAGGTTCATGCCGGCGATCAATCCATGGATCGCGGCGCTGATCTTCGTCGTGCTCACGATCATCATCGTGCAGATCACCAAACGGATGGAGCACGGCACCCCGCGAACGGGCGTCTGGGGCGTGTATCTCGTCATCAGCGCCGTTCTCTTTCTGGCCTACAACCTCCTGGCGTTCCTCTTCCAGAATCTGAAAGACGTCGTCACCCATCTGATCAGCTACACGGCCGAGGGCTCCAAGTTCGTTTTCGGCCCGCTCGGCGATCCGGCCAACACGAACATCGGCTTCGTCTTCGCCTGCCAGGTGCTCCCGACGATCATCTTCATCGCCTCCATCTTCGCCGTCCTCTACTACCTCGGCGTGATGCAGGTAGTGGTGCGCTTCTTCGCGAAGCTGATGTCGCGCTTCATGGGCGCGTCGGGGGCGGAGTCGCTCTCAGTGGCCGCGTCGATCTTCATGGGCCAGACCGAAGCCCCGCTGACGATCCGGCCGTTCATCGACGGCATGACGATGTCGGAGTTGATGACGATCATGACCGCCGGCATGGCCCACATCTCGGGCGGCATCATGGCCGCGTACGTGCTCGTTGCGAAGGTCGACGTCATTCACCTGCTCACCGCCGTGATCATGACCGCGCCCGGCGCGATCATGATGGCGAAGATGATCGTGCCGGAGACGGAGAAGCCGGCTACCGGTGCGGATGTCGAAGTCGTGGTTCCGAAGCAGGACGTGAACGTGATCGATGCGGCCGGCCGCGGCGCGATCGAAGGTCTGCATCTTTCCTTAAACGTTGCCGGCATGCTGATCGCCTTCATCGCGCTCGTGGCGTTGGTGAATGGCGTGTTCGGCTACGCGCACGGGATGGTGTGGTGGGTTCCGGAGAGCCTCGACAAACTTCTCGGCTGGATCTTCAGTCCGATCGCATGGGCGATGGGCGTGTCGTGGAAGGACAGCCTCACGGTCGGCAACCTGCTCGGCACCCGCATGGTGCTGAACGAGTTCGTCGCCTTCGTCAACCTCGGCAAACCCGGTGTCGGGTCGAGCCTCGATCCCCGCAGCTTCGTGATCGTTACGTACGCACTCTGCGGGTTCGCGAACTTCTCGTCGATCGCCATCCAGATCGGCGGGATCGGCTCGCTCGCCCCATCGCGACGCGGCGATCTCGCGCGACTGGGCCTTCGCGCCATGCTCGCCGGAACGCTGGCGAACTTCCTGACGGCGACGATCGTGGGGATTCTGTACGTGGCGAAGTAGGCGGGTGCTGCAGAGTTCCTGAGTATCTCCCGGTTGCGCAGTGGGTGCGCACGTGCGCACCTACCGCGACGCAAGGTTGCACGCTCGGAGCGTACATGCGCTCCTACCGCGACGCAGTGTGGCACCCCCGGAGCGCACATGCGCTCCTACCGCGACGCAGTGTGGCACCCCCGGAGCGCACATGCGCTCCTACCGCGACCCAGTGTGACACCCCCGGAGCGCGCGTGCGCTCCTGCTGCGACGCAGTGTGACACTCCCGGAGCGCACGTACGCTCCTGCTGCGACGCAGTGTGACACCCCAGGAGCGCACGTGCGCTCCTATTGCGACGCAGTGTGGCACCCCCGGAGCACACGTGCGCGCCTATTGCGACGCAGTGTGACACCTCAGGAGCGCACGTGCGCTCCGGTTGCGACGCAGTGTGACATCTCCGGAGCGCACATGCGCTCCTGCTGCGACGCAATGTGGCACCCTCGGAGCGCACGTGCGCTCCTACCGCGACGCACGTGCGCTCCCACCGCGACACAACGGGTACGACATCCGTGCATGTGCGGCGTTTTCAAGCGGTTCGGGCGAGGTGTGGCGATCCCCTGCGGATGCATCGTCGCGAGTCGCCTGGGTTCACTGCGTGAGGCGGACGTTCCTTGAATCGCTTCTGCCGCCCGCTGAAGCGGGCTCGGGGCCTAGGAAACGTTCGCGAGAACCCCCGGCTGAAGCCGGGGGCTACGATCTCACCACCGGCTGCCCACCGGGACTGCGTGCAAAACGAGAACGGCGAGAGTGCAGTCGGGAACTCGTCCAAACGATGAGGTGAGGTCGGGGTGCAGTCGGGAACATAAGGACGATCGCCGATCAGAGTCAGGCGCTCGTCTGGACGCAACGAACGCTCTGACCAAGGTAGGACCGTAGCCCCCGGCTTCAGCCGGGGGTCGACGGAACCGACGCCAAAGTTTCGAGCCCGCTTCAGCGGGCGACAGATTGTGGTCCTATCACCGGCTGCTCACCGGGACTGCGAACAAACGAAAGCGGCGAGAGTGCAGTCAGGATCTCGTGCAAACGACGACGAGATCAGGGGGCAGTCGGGAACGTAGAAGGATCGCCGATCAGAATTACGCCCGTCTGGACGGAACGGACGCTTTGACCAGGGCAGGACCGTAGCCCCCGGCTTCAGCCGGGGGTCGGAGCCGACGCCAAAGGTCTCGAGCCCGCTTCAGCGGGCGACAGACGCCGAACGACCAAGCCATAAGCTAACGCAGCGCTTCGATCAACCCCACCATATCCTCCGGCAAACCGCTCGAGAATGTCATCTGCTTGTCCGTTCTCGGGTGCGGAATCACCAGAACTGCTGCGTGCAACGCTTGCCTTTGGAACGACGAGATCGCTTTCTGGAGTTTTTTGTCGGGGATGCCACGCCATTGCGGGCCGGAGTAGACGGGGTCGCCGATGATGGGATGGCCGATCGATTTGAGGTGAACGCGGATCTGGTGCGTGCGGCCGGTGTGAAGAACACAGCGGACGACCGAGGAGTGGCGCAGCGATTCGATCACGCCGTACTCCGTGACCGCGCGGCGGCCGCCGGCGACGATGGCCATCCGTTTTCGATTGTGCGGGTCGCGGGCGATGGGCGCATCGATCACGCCCTGCGATTCGCGCGGCGTGCCGTAGACGATGGCGATGTACTCCTTCCGCACGCGTTCCGTTCCCCAGGCCGCGCTCAACTTGCGATGCGCGGCGTCGTTCTTTGCGATCACCATCACGCCGCTCGTGTCTTTGTCGAGGCGGTGCACGATGCCCGGCCGAAGCTCGCCGCCGATGCCGCTGAGGTCGCGCACGTGGAAAAGCAACGCGTTCACCAGCGTTCCGTCCGCATGTCCTGCCGAGGGGTGCACGACGAGTCCGGGCGGCTTGTCGATGACGATCAGATCCTCATCTTCGAAGATCACCGTGAGAGCCAATTCCTGGGATTGCGCGGTCGCCGGCAGGAGAGGAGGGATGTCGAGAACAGCAGTCGCCCCGGCCGCAACCCGCACGGAAGGCTTGCCAGCCGCCTTCCCGTCGAGCGTGACGTGGCCATTCTCGATGAGCCCGGCCAGAAAACTCCGGCTATGCTCGGGAAGATGCGCTGCCAGAGCCCGGTCGAGCCGTTCCCCCTCATCCTGATCCACGAACGTAACCTTCAACGGTCCCTCATATCATGCTAGAATCGCATAGTTCTTTGGCGAAAGCCCTGAGCGTCGAAGTGTGACGTTCTGCTTCTTTGGTTCGTATCAAGTTTCGTCGTGTCTTTTTTGGCTGGCAAAGTCGATTAGAATGCGTACGCACTTTTCGATCGAGGCAGTCTGATTCCAAATACTCGTAGCAAAAGGGGAGAATATGTTGAAAGTGAAACAGTTGGGCGTGGCTGCAGCGATCGCGTTGTTCGCCGGTGCGGCGATGGCCAGCAACTTCCGCGCTGCCGACCAGGTCTACATCCCGGCAGCCGGCCATATCGTAGGCGCGAATGCCACCTTCGTCTCCGATGTCTTCATCTCGAACCTGAGCGATGACTCGGTCGATGTTTCCGTGATTTACGCCACCGGCAACACGACGGCCACCGCCGTGCAGACCCCGTTTCCGAAAGTGCTCACACTGGCACCGAGGGAACGTCGTGAGCTGCTCGACTTCATGTCGAACACGCTCCACCTCAGCAGCGCGTTCGGACAGGTGATCTTCAACGGCTGCCTGAAGGATGCGGACTGCACCCCGAATGCGACGACCGGCCTGAATTCGAACTACCGCAACATCAGCGTCGAGAGCCGCATCTATTCGTTCACGACCGGAGCGAACCAGGCGACGGCGCCGACCAATGGTCAGCTCTTCTCCGGCATCCCCTGGTATAACTTCGTTTCGGAGAGCGCGTCCGGCGCCGGTCTGGATAAGATCTTCATCACCGGCCTTCGCAACACACCGCAATACAAAACGAACGTTGGATTCGTGAACGCCTCGCAGTTCTCGACGACGACGCTGACCGCGAAGCTCTTCAGCGGCTCCGCTCCCAGCACCGTCATCGCCCAGGCCAGCTTCACGCTTCCGCCCCTCGGCTTCCAGCAGACCACGCTGGGCTCCAGCTTGTTCGGAACTGCCGTCCCCCAGAGCACGACCTCGACCAACCTGTTCATCACCGTCGAGCAGGGTGGTACGCAGAAAGTCGTCGGCGGACCGAATGATGCCGATGCCAATGGTTGCCCGACGGGTTGCCCGGCCTTCTTCGCGTACGGCTCGCAGCTCGACAACTCGACGCAGGACGCCACGACGCTCGAGTCGCAGTATTCGCTTCCGCTCACGAACAACGCCATCACGTGCATCTACAGCCCGGACGTCGCCGCCTGCAAGTCAGGAACGACCATCCATCGTGCGGCGAAGCATCAGTTCTAAGAGCAATTTAGACTCGGTTTGAATCGACGGCCGCGCCTCAGGGCGCGGCCGTTTTTTTATGTCACGAAGATCGGAATGCGGTCCGGCGTAACATGCTTAGCTACTGACAGAATGCGCTTGACCTCTGCATGCTTCTTCCCACTCTTAGTTCTCTCGATAGGTTGCGGCAAGCTGCCGACCGCGCCAGCCGAGGGTCACGCGGCGCTGACCGCCAATGAGGTCGCGGCTTCCACGGGACGCCGGCGCGTGACGAGCCCCTACAACCGTCTTGTGCCCCCGTGCGCCGCGCCGGCGCCCCTGCACGCGGCCGCGCCGCAGGAGCGGGTACCAGGCTACATCTTCAGGTATCGCGACGGCACCGATTCAAAGTCCGTCACGGCAGAGCTGGGGTCGCGGTACGGCTTTTCACCAGAGTTCGTCTACACGGTTGTCCCTGGTTTCGCTGCGGTAGTGAGCGAGCAGGCGCTGGCTGCGATGCGCTGCGACAACAGGATTGAGTCAGTCGAGTACGATGTGTCCGTCCATCTCGCGGGTGGCTAATCAGTTAGCCTCGCCGTCGGAATCGTGCTCATGTTCACGATGTTGTGACGGCTCGCTGCAAAGTGGTATCATTCGTCAGCTTTCGAGCTTCAACCTATCGAAAGCGGCCGATCGGCCGCTTTTTTTGTTGTCAGGAGATATGAGCGGTTTACCCGAACGGGCTGCACAGGAGATCGAGACCATCGTTTCGTCGGAAGGTCTGGAGCTCGTTCACATTGAGTACCGGAAGCAGGGTCATGGATTCCTGCTGCGGATCGACATCGACAAGGAGGGAGGCGTCACGGTCGAGGATTGCGAGCTCGTCTCGCACCAGGTCAGCGCATTTCTCGACGTCGATGATGTCGTCCCCGCGGCGTACGAGCTGCAGGTGTCGTCTCCCGGTCTCGACCGGAAGTTTTACAAGCTGTCGGATTACCAGAAGTTCATCGGCCGCCTTGTCCGCGTCAGGACGTCGAAGGCGGTGCGGGGGCTTCATGTAATCGTCGGAAGACTGAAAGAATTCAACGGCGAGACGGTCGTCGTCACGGATCCGGTGATGAAAAAGGATCCTGACTACTTCGTCCCGCTCGCAGACATCAAAGAAACGCGGTTGGAAGTGGAAATCTAGGTAACGCAGTTGCGAAGTACGTAGGTCGGACTCTCCAGTCCGACTAGACGAGAAGTCGGACTGGAGAGTCCGGCCTACGTACCCCGCAACCTCGCTACTCCGGGAGCAGAATGTTCGACGAGAACCTCAGTAAAAACATCAAGGCGCTGGCGTACGAGAAGTCGATCGACGTCGAGCGTGTGTTCAAGGCGCTCGAGGATGCCCTCGCTACCGCTGCCAGGAAGTACTACAAAACCCGCGAGCCGATGGAAACCGTCATCGACCGCGTGAGCGGCGGCATGACGATGTACGTCATCAAAGACGTCGTCATCGATGAAAACGAGATCGAAGATCCGCAGGCGCAGTGGACGCTGGAACAAGCCAGGAAGGTTGATCCCGAGATCGCCGTCGGCGGCCGCATCCGGCTCAGCTACATCACCAAGGAAGTGGTCGACGTCGTCAAAGACTCGAACACACAGATCCGCACGTACGAAGCGCAGAAGATCGACTCCGAGGTGGAGCAGGGCGACGAAGTCCACATTCCACTGACGAAGGCCGCCGAAGACTTCGGCCGTATCGCCGCGCAGTCGGCCAAGCAGGTGCTCTATCAGAAGGTGCGCGAAGCGGAGCGCGAGAAGGTCTACAACGAATTCATCGGCAAAGCGGGCGAGCTCGAGAACGGTTACGTCAAGCGCTTCGAGCGCGGCGACATGATCATCGATCTCAACGGCAAGACCGAGGGCATCATCCCGCGCTCGCAGCAGTCGCGCGCGGAGCGCTACTCGCAGGGCGACCGCATCAAGGCCGTCATCGCCGAAGTCCACACGCAGCCGAAAGGTCCGCAGGTGGTTCTCTCGCGCACCGATCCGCGTCTGCTCATCAAGCTCTTCGAAATGGAAGTGCCGGAGATCTATGACGGTACGGTCGTCATCAAAGGTGCCGTCCGCGAGCCGGGTGAGCGCGCCAAGATCGCGGTCACGTCGCGCGAGCGCGACGTCGATCCGGTCGGTGCTTGTGTGGGCATGAAAGGCTCGCGCGTGCAATCGATCATCCGCGAGCTGCGCGGCGAGAAGATCGACATCATTCCCTGGAACGAAGACATCGTCATCTACGCGCAGAACTCGCTGGCACCGGCCAAGATCACGCGCGTATCGGTGACGAGCGACGAGCAGGCGCACCGTCCGCATCTCGACGTCATCGTCGACAACGATCAGCTTTCGCTCGCCATCGGCAAACGTGGTCTGAACGTTCGTCTCGCCGCGGAGCTGATCGGCGCGAAGATCGACATCAAGTCGGAAGAGGAAGTCAAAGGCGAGGTGGCCGACGCCCTCAGCGCCATGCTGCAGGAAGCGATGGCCGAGTCTCGCGCGGAAACGAATGTTCACGACATCGAAGAGATGCCGGAAGATTGGGCGAACACGCTCGAAGCAGCCGGCTACGACGATCTCGACTCCGTGATCAACGCTTCGGTCGAAGATCTCATCGCCATCGAAGGCGTCGACGAGGAAATGGCGCAGCAGATGATCGAGATTGCCCGCAAGCACGAGCAGATCGATGAGACCGAGCCTGCCGGCGACGAAGAGGAAGAAGAGTACCAGGCATCCGAAGGGGACGAGGGCGGCGAAGAAGTCGCTGAACCGGAAGATGCCGAGACACCGCAGGAAGAGGCGCCTGTGGAGTAGAAGAAAGTTGTTAGGTTGCAGGGTTGCTCAGTTGCTGAGCGAGTCGGCGGCTGAACCAGCGCAACCACCGGCAACTCGGTAACCAGTAGTCAGGAACCAGGAGATTCAATGGCGGCAGCAAAATTTCGAGTGAGCGACATCGCAAAGAAGATGGGCAAGTCCGAGAAGGACGTCATCTTCCAGTTGCAGTCGCTCGGCGCTGAGATCACTGACGCAAGTCAGGTCCTCGAGCCAGAGGTCGTTCAGGCGCTCATCACCGGCAAGAAACTGACGATGCGTACGCGCAACGTCATCATGCGCGAAGACAAGCCGCAGGTCGCTGCGAAGAAAGAAGCTGTCCGCCCACCGCGTGCCATCGTGAAACCGACTCCGCGCACCAAGCGCGAGGTGCCGGTCGAAGAGCCGCAGGTTGTCGCTCCGCCGCCCACGGTGATCATCCCCGAGTTCGTCGAGGCTGCTGAAGCCGAAGAGCGTGCTGCAAAAGAAGCTCCGCCCGTCGCTGCAAAAGCGCCTCGTCCCGCCGCACCGCCGCCGCCACCGCCGCCTGCTCCCGAGCCGGCCGCACCGCCAATGCCGATGGCAGCCGCACCTGCGGCCGCGACGCCGGCACCAACGCCAACGCCCGCACATCCGGCACATCCGGCGCCGCCTCCCGCCGCCGGACCTGGACTGCGCTCCGGACCGACTGGTCCCCGCGCCCGGGCACCGCAAGCAACGCGTCCGAATTACGCCGGTCAGCAGCCGGTTGCCCGTCCAAGCTATCCACCAAGTCCTGCGCGTCCCTCAGGTCCCGGCGCCCCGCGTCCGGGTGGTCCGATGGGGACGCGGCCAAGCGGTCCCGCCGGTTCGAGACCGCCGATGGGAACGCGTCCGTCTGGTCCTGGCGGTCCGCGTCCCGGTGGTCCGATGGGCGCTCGTCCGTCTGGTCCTGGCAGCTTCCGTCCTGGCGTCGGACGTCCCGGCGGCGGTGTTACGCCTCCGCCGCCACCTCCCGGCACGTTGCCGGGTGGAGCGATGGGCCGCAGCAAAGCGCGCCGTCCTGACGGCGGCGAAGATCTCTCACCGAAGAAGAAGACGACCGGCAAACGCGGTAAGAGCGAGCGCCCGGCAGAAGTCGACAACGAGCTCTTTACGAAGGGTCCTTTCTCCGGAACCCAGATCATCAACGATGACCTCGGACCGGACATCCCTATCCTGGACACCGATGAGGATGGAAAGCCGCGCGTTCCGTCCAATCGTCGCGACGTTCGCAAGCAGGCCGCGCCGGTTTCCGGCAAAGTGCTGAACTTCAATCGCCCGACGAACAAAATTCCGCTCAGCGAGGGCGCGACGGTCAAGGAACTGGCCGACAAGCTCGGCATCAAAGCAAACGATCTGATGAAGCACCTTCTGATGAAGAAGGGGCTCATGCTCTCGATCAATCAGCCCCTCGGCGCCGACCTTGCGCTCGAGATCGCGAAGGAGCTCGGCATCGACGCCGAAGTCGTTTCCTTCGAAGAGGCCGTCGAGCTCGAGGCGATGGAGAAGACCGGCGCCACCGGCAGCGCGCCGCGCGGTCCGGTCATCACCGTCATGGGTCACGTCGACCACGGCAAGACCTCGCTCCTCGACGCCATCCGCGAGACCAACGTCGCGGGCGGCGAGGCGGGCGGCATCACGCAGCACATCGGCGCGTATCACGTCGAGAAGCGCGGCCGCAAGATCGTCTTCCTCGATACGCCCGGTCACGAAGCGTTCACGATGATGCGTGCACGCGGCGCCAAGGTCACCGACATCGTCATCCTCGTCGTCGCTGCTGACGACGGCGTCATGCCGCAGACGAAGGAAGCGATCGATCACGCGCGCGCCGCGAAGGTTCCGCTGATCGTCGCCATCAACAAGATCGACAAACCGAACGCCAACGTCGACCGTGTCAAACGCGAGCTAGCTGAGAACGGCGTGCAGGTCGAGTCGTGGGGTGGCGAGGTAGTTTCGGTCGAAGTCTCTGCTACGAAAAAGCAGGGGATCGACGAACTGCTCGACATGATCCTTCTCACCGCCGACATCCTCGATCTGAAGGCGTCGCCGGAGATGGGCGCCAAGGGCGTCGTGCTCGAGGCAAAGAAGGAAACCGGCCGCGGCATCGTCGCCACGGTACTGATCCAGGACGGTACGCTGAAGATCGGCGATGCCTTCTTCTCCGGCGCCACGTCCGGCCGCGTCCGCGCGATGACGGACGAGCGCGGCAAGCGAATCAACGAGGCCGCACCCGCCACGCCGGTGCAGCTCACCGGATTCGATGATGTCCCGAACGCCGGCGATTCACTCCAGGTCGTCGACGAGCAGACGCAGGCGCGCATGATCGGCCAGATGCGCCAGGAAAAGGCGCGCGAGCTTTCGCAGGGCAAGACCTCGCGCATGTCGCTCGATCAGCTGTTCGCGCGCATGCAGTCGGGCACGGCGAAAGAGCTCAACCTCATCCTCAAAGCCGATGTGCAGGGCTCAGTGGAAGTGCTGAGCGACACGATGCGCAAGATGTCCACCGCCGAGGTGAAGGTCAACGTGATCCACGCCTCGGTCGGCGCGATCTCGACAAACGACGTTCTCCTCGCGTCCGCGTCCGATGCCATCGTCGTCGGCTTCAACGTCCGGCCCGAGCGGTCGGCAGGCGAGCTGGCGGAGAAGGAAGGCATCGACGTCCGTCTCTACACCGTCATCTACAACCTGGTCGATGAGATCCGGCTGGCCATGACCGGCCTGCTCGATCCGAAGTTCCAGGAAGTCTTCCAGGGCCGCGCGGAAGTGCGCTCCACGTTCAAGGTTCCGAAGGCGGGCATCATCGCCGGCTGTATGGTCACCGAGGGACTCATCCCGCGGGCCGCGAGCGTGCGCCTGCTGCGCGACAACCGCGTCATCCTCGAAGGGAAGATCAGCTCCCTGCGGCACTTCAAGAACGATGTCTCCGAGGTCCGCCAGGGCTTCGAGTGCGGCATCGGAATCGAGAAGTTCCAGGACATCAAGATCGGCGACATCATCGAAGCATTCAAGGTCGAGCAGCTCGCTGCTGCGTTGGCGTAATCCGGAGGGCGGCGGCCAACCCGCCGCGCTCCCATTCGCATGTTCGTCGCTGTCGCTCTCTTCGAATTGCACATCGAGTACGCCCAGTCGCTGAAGGAAAAGCGAATGGTCGTGCGCAGCCTCCGCGCGAAACTGCGCGACCGGTTCGAGATCTCCGCCGCCGAGGTGGCGCTTCAGGACGTACACCAACGCGCCCGCATGGCCATCTCGTTCGTCACCGGAGAAAAAACGGTAGCCGAGGGACTTCTGGAAAAGATCCAGACCTTCATCGAATCAAACACCGACGCGACGCTGGCCGGCTGGACGAGCGAGCTGTTGGACTTCGACGAAGAGGCGGGGTTGTGACTCCGCGCGGGTGTCGCTGATCGGGAGTCGGGAGTCGGGAGTCGGAGCCATCGTTCTTACTCCGACCCCCGACTCCCGACTCCCAGGGCCTACGGGCGAGTGATCCCGCCGATCGTAATGTGCAACTCCACCGCATCACTGAGCACTCCCGGCACCGCACCCCATCGGGCGCCGAGCACTCCGTAGTCGCGGCGATTGATGATGAACGTCGTTTCGAATCCTGCCATCCTGCCGATGCTCGGGATCTCGTGTGTGCCGAGGGACGTGACGGGAAAGCGGACGCGGCGCGTGGTGCCGTGGATTGTCAGATTGCCGGTCACGAAGTTGTGATCGACGCCCGTGCTGTGAAACTCAATCGTCGGATAGCGCGCGGCGTTGAGGAAGTCCTCGCCGGTCACAGTCTGATCGCGCGTGTCGTTCTTTGTATCGAGACTGGCGGCCTTGGCCACGACGTCGATGCGTGACGCTTCGGGATGCGCCGGATCGTAGACCAGCGTGCCGTTGAAATCGCGAAAAATCCCTTCTTCTTTGAGGACGCCCCACTTCACGATCGAGAAGCGCAGGCTGGTGTAGACCGGCTTGACGTAGTAGCGCGTGGGCTCCGCGCAGAGCGGCAGAGCGAAGAGGAAGAGCAGCGCGGCGCGTCTCATTTCGTACCTACCCGAAAGTCGCGCGTGCAGTGCAACACGCCCGTGGCATCGCGTTCGAGCGGACGGATCGTGGCGAAGGTTCCGCCGGCGCCGTCTTTCGCGATCATGGTCGGCGTCAGATTCGGATCGCCTGCGAACTCGAGCAGCGCCCACTCATCGCTCTTTCCGTCGCGAAGGTGAATGTGCATGTGCGCCGGCGCGCCGCCGCCCGGATATCCGCCCGGCTTGATCGTGTCGATGCGATAGCTGCCGTCCGGCGCGGTCACGAGCCGGCCCCAGAGCCGCGCTGCCACTGCCGGATTCGGTCCATGCGCCCCCTCGGCCAGATAGATGCCGTGCGCGTCGGTGTGGTGCACTTCGATGACCACGCCTCCGCGGGGTGTGCCATCGCGTCCGAGGACGTGACCGGTGACGACGAGCCGCTCTCCGGGCTCTTGGGGACCGGCGATCCGCACGCTCGAAGTCAGTCCCGATTTCGCCTCGGCACGTGCACAGCCGACGAGCAGCGATGCACAAAGAATCGCCAGAAGGTGCAGTGGGACGATGATTCGCGTCATGATTGAGCTCTCCTTTGGCGGGAGGACGCCACGACGATGACGAGCGTTAACGTGTTAACACTCCGGGCGCTGGCCGCGTCCTACAGGCGCTGATGTCTGCCCGCACCGACGCCGAGCTCGTTCTCGCTGCACAGGCAGGTGACGTTGCGTCCTTCGAGGATCTCTACGTGAAATATGCGCCTGTCGTGCATTCGATTCTCCTCGGGCGGCTGCCCGCCGCTGACGCCGACGACGTAACGCAGAACGTGTTCCTGTCCGCGCTCACGAAACTCAATTCGCTTCGTGAGCCTGCCGCGTTCGCAGGCTGGATCGCGCGAACGGCGCGCAACGCAGCGGAGGATCATCGCCGCAAGTGGTCAGAGACGATTGCGGTCGACGAGCAATACGCCACGCGGCCAACGCAGGGCGATGACGCCGAAGCGGCGCATGCGCTGAAGGTGATCCGCGCGCTTCCGGAGGCGTATCGCGAGACGCTGATGCTCCGGCTCGTCGAAGGAATGTCGGGTCCCGAGATCGCCGCACGCACAGGATTGACGCCGGGATCGGTGCGCGTGAATCTGCATCGCGGAATGCAACTCCTCCGCGATGCGCTCGGCGGGAGTGCCTCATGAACGACGATTACCTGTGGGACGGCAGCAGTGAGCCCGGAAGCGCGGATGCCGATGTCCGCCAGCTCGAGGCGCTGCTCTCCCGTTATCGAAGCGAAGCGCCGATGCCAGACTTTCGCCGCGTTGTGGTCATGCGCAGGCGACGTTGGCCGCTAGCAGTTGCGGCCGCCGCAATCATCGCCGTAGTCCTCGGTTCGGCGTGGTTCCTCCGGCCGCGAACCAGCGAATGGAAAGCCACGGCCATCGCCGGCGCGGCATCGCTGCCCGATCGTCCCTTGCGAATCGGCGATGTTCTGCACACCGACTCCACGTCGCGCATTCGCCTCGAGTCGCGCAGCGTCGGCGTCATCGACGTCGACGGCACGTCGACCATTCGCCTGATCGAGAGCCGCAAAGGCCGCCAACGCATCGCGCTCGACGTCGGCGTGATTCACGCGAGGACGATGTCGCCGCCGGGAGTGTTCGTCGTCGATACACCACAGGCCCGCGCCATCGACCTCGGATGCGAGTACGTCCTCGCCATCGCCCCCGGAGGCAGCGGCGAGTTGCGCGTGACCTCGGGCTGGGTCGATCTGAGCGACGGCCTCTGGCAATCGCTCGTTCCGCAAGGGGCCTCGGCATCGATTAGCGCCGGCGGCCGAATCAGCGTCCCCGTCTTCGACGATGCCGATCCACGCTTTCGTGCCGCCGTGCAGAACTTCGAGCACGCACACGATCTGAACACGATCCTCGCGCTCTCCCGCAAGCGCGACGCCTTCACGCTGCTGAATCTCTTCCGCCTCGCCACTCCCGACGAAGCCACGCGTCTCTACGATCGCCTCAATGAGCTCGTGCCCGCGCCGCTGCCAGTGCGGCGCGAGGCAGTCCGCAACTGGACGCCCTCGGCTACCGAGCTGTGGTGGCGTCCCGTCCTTGCCGCCAGCGGCTTGGGCGAGATCAGGAAGAAGAAAGGCATGCTCGACGGGCTCTGAGTTGTTATCCTCGCCGCCTGATGCGCAAAACCCGCAGAACCTCCCGCGTTGGCGAGTCCGTTCGTGACGCGCTCGTCGAAGTCTTCCGATTCGAGCTGACCGATCTTCCGCTCGGACTCATCTCCATCACGGGCGTCGAAGTCAGCCCCGATCTCCACTTCGCCCGCGTCTTCCTCAGCGGCCTGAACGAAAAGGAAACGAAGGACATGGTGGCCGAGCTCCATCAGCGGCGTGGCTTCATCCGCTCGCAGCTAGGAAAACGGATCCGGCTGCGCTCCACGCCGGAGCTCGATTTCAAGTTCGACGAGACAGCCATGCGCGCAGGGCGCATCGAAGACCTGCTCAGCGACATCAACAAAGAGCCGAAGAGCGACGACGAGGAATCGTGAGAGCACTCACGCTTTGACGAACACCTTCTTCCGGTAGTGCGCCAGCTCGGCGATCGACTCCTCGATGTCGGCGAGTGCGCGATGCACCTCTTGCTTCTTCGGGCACTTGTACTTGTCGCCGTACCACTCGTTCACCAGTACCTTGATCGTGCTGACGTCGACCGTGCGGTAGTGCAGAAACGCATCGAGCTTCGGCATGTACTTGGCGATGAACCGCTTGTCCTGCCCGATCGAGTTTCCGCACAACGGCGCCGTCCGCACGTAGCAGTACTTCTTCACGAACGCCAGCGTCTGCCGCTCCGCCTCGGCCGTGCTGACGCCTTCGGTGAGCACCCGTTTGATCAATCCACTCTTCTTGTGCGTTCGCCGGTTCCACGCATCCATCGCCGCCAGCACCGCCTCCGAACGCCGGATCGCCAGCACCGGCCCGCGCGCGATGATCTCCAGATCGTAGTTCGTGATGATCGTGGCAATCTCGAGCAGAACATCTCTAGCCGGATCGAGCCCGGTCATCTCGCAATCGATCCAGACGAGGTTTTTCTTGCTTCGTTTCGGTGCTTGCGGCATGTGGTCTCCTGGATTAGTCCGCGTTTCTCAAGAACCTTTAACCACAGAGACACAGAGATCACAGAGTTGCAATAACGATCTCAGTGATCTCTTTGCCTCTGTGGTTCATGTATCTTCCAGACGGGCTCGATTCAACGAACAGTGAACCCCACCATCGACGCGCCGCAGATTCCGCCGATCAGGCCGACGAGGCAGCCGCCGATCAGGAGGCCGGTGGCGAAGGCGGTGGTTTTGCGGCGGAGGAGCGCGGCCACTCCGACGAAGATCACGCCGGGGATGATGCCCAACAGGAATCCAAGAATCTTCGCGCCGACGTCGGCGCTCGCAAATCCGGCGATGACGTTCCCGATCGCACCCAGCACGACGGAGAGCAGCAGTCCGCCGAACATGGCCAGGACGTTGAAGGTCGGGGGAGCCGGTACAGTTGGGGTATTCGCCGCGGGAGAGGGAACTTCGCTCGTCGGTACTTCGCTCATCATCGCACCGCCCATTCTCGCAGCGGCCCGAGGCGGGTGGTCTCGAGCTCGTCGCGGTAAAAGAGATTGTAGGTATCGAACGGGATCAGCCGTCCGTCGGGATGCACGATGTGAATGCACGTCTTCTTGATCGAGCGGAGATCGAACGACTGCGCGTCGATGAACTCCACGATCAGCAGGCGGAAGAGATTGCCGTAGCTGACGTCGCCCTGAACGCGGGGTAGGCAGCAGAGGAGATCCTTCAGCTTCTGCGGTTGTGACTCGGCGCCGAGGGCGGTTGAGAAAAGTTTGAGGAACGCGCCGCGCGCGGCGGGATCGCGCTCGAAGACGATCGTGTTGCGGCTGCCGTCAATAAAAGCCTCGCGTCCGACCAGCGATGTCAGCGGCACGACCTCGCCGCCTCCTTTGAACGCATAGCCCATGCAGAGCGAATCGGGATGGCAGGGGACAGGGATGAGATCCTCCGGCGCAAAGAGCGTCGATTGCTCGAGCACCTTCCTTCGCACCTCGGACAGTGTCAGGCGGTTCTCGCCGTCGTTGTAACCATCGAGCCGTCCTGCGACCTGCACCGGCTGCAGTGTCACGCCGCGGACGCATGGCTGCGTCAGCGCGAAGTCGACGATCTCGCCGATCTCATTGTCGTTGACGCCGCGCTGCAACGTGACGACCAACGTCGTCGAGATGTCGAGCGCGTTCAGCCTCTCCAGCGCCTTCATCCGGATCTCGCGCAAGTCGGCGCCACGCAGGATCTCCAGCGGCCTGGGACGCAGCGAGTCGAACTGCAGGTAGATCTCGAAGAGTGGTTTGTATGTCGCCAGGCGCTCCACGAAGGCCGCGTCGCGAGCGATGCGCACGCCGTTCGTGTTGACCATGAGGTGTTTGATCGGACGCCGTTTCGCGGCGTCGAGGATGGCGAAGAAGTCGGGATGGATCGTCGGCTCGCCGCCGGAGATCTGCACGACGTCCGGCTCGCCTTCGTTCGCGACGACGGAATCGAGCATCGCTTCGATGTGCGCGAGCGAGCGGTGATGCTGCCGCTCCGGGCCGCTCTCCGCGTAGCAGATCGGACAGCGAAGATTGCAGGCGTCGGTGACTTCGATGAGCGAGATGCAACTGTGCTGTTCGTGATCGGGGCAGAGGCCGCAGTCGTAGGGGCACGACCAGCGGATCGGAGTGTTGCGGCGCAGCGGCATCTCGGGCGGCTTGAGGTAGATCTCGCGGCACTGCCGGTAGTAGTCGACGTCGTCGGACATCAGCACGCGCTCCGACCCGTGCGTCGGGCAGTGCTTGAGCATCCAGACGCGCCCTTCCTCGAAGACGATCTTGCCGTCAATCTTGCGGAAGCACGTCGTGCAGATCGAGACGACCGCGTCGTAGAAAAGGTAGGGTCGAGTCGCGGTTGTCATTGCAGAGTACGCTCAAATAGTAGAGCAATCCGGCGATGCATGCCCATTGAATTGCGGTCATGCCGAGGAGGATGGGGCGCGGATCGGGCTTGAGAAAGTCGACGGCGAGGCGGAAAAGGAGATACGAGGACAGGAAGATTCGGAAAGTATCGCCTTCGTGCGACAAAGGTCCCTTACCGACGTTTTCGTTCTTCCTGATGCGACGTAGCAATGGCAGGAGCGCGAGGAGGAACGCGATCTCATAGAGCGCCACCGGCTGGCGCGGGATGCCATCGGCGATGGCGATGCCCCACGGCAGCGACGTCGGATTGCCTGCGGTCTGATCGGCTGGTCCGGTCAGAAAGCAGCCGATGCGCCCGATGCACATCGCGGCGATCAACGGCTCGACGAAGAGGTTGCCGGTGGAGCGGCGAACGCCGAGGAACTTTTTCGTGAGTTCGACGCCGATCAATCCACCGAGCAGCCCGCCGACGATCGTCTTGCCGCCGAGGATGTTGTGAATGTTGTGCGCGGGATCGCAGAGAACGTAGAGCAGCCGCGTGCCGATCATCGCTCCGGCGGCCGCTCCGGCGAGCACCGAGGCGCGGGTCTCGTCGGGCACGCTGTCGCCGCGGCGGCGGCGTTGCACCGCATAGATGATGATGGCGGCGATGTAGCCGGCTGTCTCGAACGCGAAATGAACGGCGAAGTTGCCGGTCCAGTGCATGACGGGCGTCATCGTACGCTGCCGACGCGCTCGCTGGAATGGCTTATTCGCTGACGAAGATTCGGTGGATCGACTATCCTTCGCCCCCTCATGCAACCACCCCGCGCCCGCGTCGACGGCTTGCTTCTGGTCGACAAGAAAACAGGAATCACGTCACACGACGTCGTCGAGAAGTTCCGGCGGCGCTCGCACATCAAGAAAGTCGGGCACACAGGCACACTCGATCCCCTCGCCACCGGCCTGCTCGTTCTCTGCGTCGGAAAGGCCACGCGGTTGCAGGCCTATCTGATGGGGATGGAGAAGGTGTACGAGGGCATCATCCAGTTCGGATGGGCGACCGATTCGTACGATGCCGCAGGCACGCCCGTCGGCGAGCCAACGGAAGTCAACGTCGAGCACATCGATTTCACCCCGCTGATTGCCCCCTTTCTCGGCGCGATCGAGCAGATGCCGCCGCAGTTCTCTGCAAAGAAAGTCGGCGGCGTTCGCGCCTACGAGCTGGCGCGCAAGGGCGAAGTGGCGGCGCTGACGCCGAAGGCGGTCACCGTTTACGAGTTCGAGATCATCAGCGTCACCGGCTCGACGGCGCGTTTCCGCGTCCGCTCGTCGGCAGGGACCTACGTGCGGTCGCTCGCTCACGAGCTGGGAGAGGCCGCGGGCGTACCCGCACATCTCAAAGAGCTCCGCCGCACGGCAATCGGCAATTTCAAGATCGCAGATGCACTGTCGTACGAAGCGCTCGAAAACGCGCCGCCGGAGCAGTTGATGACAGCGCCGCATTTCCAATCGCTCTCGGACGTCGAGCTGCCGCTGCCGCGTCTGCGCATCGACTGGTCGCAGCAGGGGAAGCTGATGCGAGGGCAGCCGATCATCATGACGCCGCCCGAGGCCGCGCGGGCTGGTGATCTGCTCGCATTGGGCAACCCGGAAGACCAGCTCGTCGTCATCGGCGAGGTGGTCAACATCCTCCGCGAAGGCGGGCCTGTCGAGGTGAGGCCGAAGGTTGTTTTAGCAGGTTGAGGGTGTCGCGTTTCGGGGGTCGGGAGTCCGATCTGCGTCCATCTGCGTCATCTGCGGATCAAACCCGTCTCATATAATCCGATCACATGCCACGAACCGAACGCGATTTCGCGGACCAGGGAAAGGAACCGACGCGGCGGCGTTTCATGATTGCCGGCGAGCACGTGATCCTGCGTGCCTTCGAACGCGATGACGCTGAACGCTGCTACCGCTGGATCAACGATCCAAACATCGTCCGAACGCTGAAGACGCGTTACCCGATCGCGTTCCAGAACGAGATCGAGTGGCTCGACCGGGCCATGCACGACAGCAATGTCGAGCGTCACTTCGCGATCGAGCGGCGCGACGACCGTTCGCACATCGGCAACGCCTCGATTCACGACATCGACTGGGTCTCGCAGACTGCCTGGTTCGGGCTCTTCATCGGCGAGCCGACGGCGTGGAACCGCGGCTTCGGCGGCGACGCCATCCAGACCCTCGTCCGCTTCGCTTTCGATGAGATGAACCTCGGCAAGCTGCGCATCAACGTGTTCGACTACAACGACCGCGCCAAGCACGTTCTGGAGGCGCTCGGCTTCGTGCAGGAGGGCCTCCTCCGGCGCGACTTCTTCCGCGAAGGCAGCTACCACGACATTGTGATCCTCTCGAAGTTCCGGGCTGACCATTCGTCGCCGGTCGCCTCAGGATAGACTTCGGCTAATGAGCGAGCGAAAGATACGAGTACTGATTGCCAAGCCTGGCCTCGACGGGCACGACCGCGGCGCGAAAATCATCGCCCGCGCGCTGCGCGATGCCGGCATGGAAGTGATCTACACCGGCCTGCGGCAGACACCGGAGCAGATCGTGGCGGCGGCGGTGCAGGAGGATGTCGATGCTATCGGACTGTCGATCCTGTCCGGCGCGCACAACGTGCTGTTTCCCGAGATCATGCGGCTGCTGCACGAGGAGAGCGCCGAAGCGATCGTCGTCTTCGCCGGAGGTATCATTCCGGAGAAGGACATTCCGAAGATGAAGGCGATCGGCATCCGCGAGATTTTTCTTCCGGGTACACCAACTGCGACGGCCGTCGACGCCATTCGACGCGCCGTGAATGTGTAGTCGTCAAATCAATCTTCGGGGGGAGATTTTCATGAAAGCGAAATTGTTCGGGTTTGTCATCATCATCTCGTTATTCAGCACGGCGGTCTTTGCGGCGGAGACGTTCCGCTGCGAGTCCAAAGACAACCGGCGCCACCTGTGCTCCTTTGATTCATTCGGCCGCGTCGAGATCCTGCGTCAGGTCAGCATCGCCGGCTGCATCGAGGGCAGCACCTGGGGTCGCGAAGGACGCCACCGCGTGTGGGTGAGCGATGGCTGCCGCGCCGACTTCGTGGTCCGTCGCGAGCGCGACGAAGACCGGGATGACCATCGTGATCGCGAACGTCGCGGACGCCTGGTCACCTGTGAGTCTGATTACGATTCCAGACACCGATGCACGGTCGACACGGAAGGCGGTGTTCGCCTTTCCCGTCAGTTGAGCCGCACCAATTGCGTGCTCGATCGTACGTGGGGTTTTGACGACCGCGGAATCTGGGTCAAGAACGGCTGCCGCGCCGAGTTCTGGGTCGGCCGGCGCTGAACGCGGACTTCTGAGGAGTTGCGGCCGGAGGGCTTCCTCTGCCGCAACTCTTTCGTCATAGACGAGGTCGCGCGCTACGCTGCGGCGACGTGATCCACTGCGGGATGTTCGTATTGATGATATCGGTAACGCGCAGCAGTCCTGCCACACGAGCTCGCTCCCTGTTGCCAATCGCACGCGCGAGTCGAGTCCGGTAACTGCCGAATTCGGAATTACTCCTACAACCGAATCAGACAAAGACCGTCGCGGCGGGCAGGGCCACGGGTGTAAATGTCATTACGGCAATGAACCCGTTAATCGTTGCACAGAGAGAGCGGCTGCTGAGACTGCGCTCACTGAGCTCAACGCTCCTGAACCCGGAGCTCCCGAAAGGAATAACGGCCCAACGTCTGTCGCTACCTCGCCGGTCCGGATCTGCTGTGAATTCGAATAGCGATGATGCCGCATCGAAACCCACGTCACCGGCAGCCGGGTTGCGTATTCTGGTGGTAGACGACAATCCTGATGTGGCCAGGGCGTTCTCCGAAGTGCTCTCCGCTGAGGGGCACTTCGTGGACATCGCGGGCACCAGCGGTGCCGCGCTGCCGCTCATCGAGACTGGCGCCTATGAAGTCGTGCTGACCGACATGAGCATGCCGGATCTCGACGGTCCGGCGTTGTATCGGGAGGTCTTCACACGCTGCCCACCTCTCGCAAAGTCATTCTTGTTCATTACTGGTGATTCTTTCAGCAACGACGCAACACGATTCCTAAGCGAAACGGGCGCCGTCTGCCTGACCAAGCCATGCACGCTCGACGAGATCGAGAGTGCCATCGAGCGGGTAGCTGTTCAGAGGCACGGACGTGCCCAGGAGCGAGTGACCGCATCGTGACCGTCGGCATATCACTGACAAGTAGTAGCGGCGGCCCTATATTGCTCAACAGGGTCTCCCCAATGACGCGAATCGTGATCGCCGATGATCATGCGGTTGTCCGCAAAGGACTGCGGCAGCTCATCCTTGAGGCGGACGATATGACAGTCGTCGGCGAGGCTGCCTCGGGCGACGAGTTGCTGACCGTTCTGCGCTCGCGCCCCGTCGACGTCGTCATCCTCGACCTCAGCCTCGGCGTCCGCAGTGGGCTCGACCTCCTCAAGCACATCAAGAGCGAATTGCCTCGGCTGCCCGTCATCATTCTGAGCATGCACCCCGAGGATCTCTTCGCGGTGCGCGCCCTGCGAGCGGGCGCCTCGGGCTATGTGGAAAAGAACAGTGCTCCCGAGGATTTGCTGATGGCCATTCGACGCGTGTCACGCGGGGGCACATATGTGAGCGCGCAAATCGGCGAGAAGATCGCTGCGGACATCGCAAGAGGAGGTGCCGCCGTCCTGCCGCACGAGCGCCTTTCCGATCGTGAACTGGAGGTTCTGCGCCTGCTGGGATCGGGCATGTCGGTTACAGCGATCGCTCACGCATTGAACCTGAGCGTGAAGACCGTGAGCACGCATCGCACTCGCGTCCTGGCCAAGACCGGGCTTCGAACCAATGCCGAGATCGTCGAGTATGTAATTTCCCATGGGCTTCGCTGAGACAATGGCAAAGCTCCGCTACCTCACAGTAGCGCTGACATTCCTTTCGATCGCCGCCTTGGGGCAGCCTGCCGGCCGGAACGCGCGAACTATACGAGTCGTGGTGGACAACGACTACGCGCCCTACTCCTTCCAATCGGATGACGGCAAGTTGCACGGCATCGTGCTCGATCAATGGAAGGTATGGGAAAAGAAGACGGGGATCAGGACCGAGATTGAAGCTACGGATTGGGGACAGGCGCTGCGGCGTATGCGCGCGGGCGAGTTCGACGCGATCGACTGCATCGTCGAGTCTCCGGATCGCCGGGAGTATTTTGATTTCACGCCGGGCTATGCCACGGTCGAAGCGTCCATTTTCTTTCGCAAAGACATCTCCGGCATCAGCGATCTCACGTCGCTGCGAGGATTCCCGGTCGGAGTCAAAGCAGGAGATCAACATATCGACAAACTCAAAGCGAGCGGCGTGACGACGCTGGTCCCGTTTCAGAATAATCACGAGATCGTTGAGGCAGCCAGGCAACACAAAATCGACGTGTTCCTCATCGATGTTCCGTCAGCGCTCTATCTCTTGAGCAAGTTTGGGATCGCGAACGACTTCCGGCGCTCGGCGCCGGTCTTCCGCGACCAGCTCCGCAGGGCTGTTCGCAAGGGAGATGTGGAGACGCTTTCTCTCGTTTCCGGCGGCTTTGCGGCGATTGACCCGCTCGAGCTCAAGCGAATCGACCAGAAGTGGTTCGGCCGCGGCATCAACTGGTATGAACCGTACGTCATCTACGCTGAGTACGCGGCCGCGTCGGCCTTCCTCGTCATCCTGGCGCTGATCAGTTGGAACTACACGCTGCGAAGACGGATCCTGCAGCGGACCGCGGCATTAGGCGAGAGCGAACAACGTTTCCGTCAGATTGCTGAGAACATCCGTGAGGTCTTCTGGCTGCTCGATGTCGATGGCGGCAAGGCGCTTTATGTAAGCCCGGCTTATGAGACTGTCACGGGGCGTACCCGCGAGAGTTTGTATCAGGACCTGAGGTCTTTCGCAGCCGCGGTTCACCCTGACGACCAACGTCGCGTGGCCGAAGCGATGGCGGAAGACCGCGAGCGCGGTTTCGAAGTCGAGTATCGCGTGGTGAAACCGGATGGGTCCATCCGCTGGATATGGGATCGCGGGTTCCCCATCAGAAATCGAGCTGGGCACGTCTATCGCCTCGCCGGAATCGCCGAAGACATCACGGACCGCAAGCTGGCCGCGGATGCCCTGAAGGACGCCGACGGCCGTGTCCGCCTCATCATCGACACGATTCCGGCCATGGCCTGGACCGTGCGGCCCGATGGCATCGTTGATTTCCTCAATCGGCGCTGGACGGACTATGCGGGCCTTTCGTTGGAGGAGTATGTCAAAGATCCGACGGGTCCGATTCATCCGGACGACGTTCCCAGGGTGATTGAGAAGTGGCTGGCCAGCAAGGCCGCGGGCAGAGTCGATGAGGATGAAATGCGCCTACGCCGCGCCGACGGTGAGTATCGCTGGTTTCTGGTGCGCACGGTCCCGGTTTTCGACGAGCAGGGACGCATCATCAAGTGGTACGGAACGAGTACCGACATCGAGGATCGCAAGCGAGCGGAGGAGAAGCTCAAACGGAGCGAGAGGCAGTTGGCCGAAGCGCAACGGATCTCGCATGTAGGACACTGGGAGCGCAATCTAGATGGCGGAGAAATCATCTGTTCCGAGGAAACCTACAGAATCTTCGGGCTGCCGCCGCAGGACGCAATTCGCAACTTTGAACAGTTGATCCACCCGGAGGATCGGCCGCTGCACGCCGCGGCCATCGCCCGAGCGCTGCGCGGAGAATCCTTTGACGTTGAATATCGCGTGGTCAGGCCGGATGGCGAGATCAGGTTCGTTCACAGTCAGGGTAGCGCGGTCGAGGATCCATCAGGACGGCCGCGCCGTACCTTCGGCGCCGTGCAGGATATTACGGAGCTCAAGCACGCCGAGGAGAAACTCAAGACAACAAGCGAACAATTGCGTACCCTCTCCGCCCGTCTTCAATCGGCGCGGGAAGCGGAAGGGATCCGGATAGCCCGTGAGATTCACGACGACCTCGGTTCTACGCTCACGAGTCTGCGCTGGGAGTTGGAAGGTATCAAGAAGGCGCTTTGCGACCCGGGGACCGTGTTGCCCGGCGGAGACCTGAAAGAAAAGTTGGCAGGCATGCTGGGCCTCACCGATACGATGATCACCATTGTCCGAAGGATAGCGTCGGATTTGCGCCCGGTCGTACTCGATGTTCTCGGACTCAGGGAAGCCATCGAATGGCAGGCGCAGCAATTTCAGGATCGGACCGGCATTTCCGTTCGATGTGAGACGCTGGAAGCCGGTATCAATCTTGACGCGATGCAATCGACGGCGGTCTTCCGGATCTTTCAGGAGGCCCTTACGAACATCCTTCGCCATGCACGCGCGACAAGAGTTGAAGTAACGATGGTGGAGGATACCGGCGTGTTCGTTCTGATGATCGGAGACAACGGGTGCGGCATCACGGAAAGTCAGCGAACCGGCGAGTCGTCCATCGGCCTTCTGGGAATGCGCGAGCGCGCGCACCTGATCGGCGGCGAGATTGAAGTTAGCGGCATCGAAGGAGAGGGGACGACCGTTACTCTGCGGTTGCCCATTGAAGCTCCCTGAAACGGAGCAGCTCAGACACCGCGAGACCTCGCGCAGCCTGGCAACCGCGCTACTGCTTCGCCGTCAGTTTGCGTCCTTCTCAACCGGTACCCACACTCGTACGATTGTACCTTTGCCGCTCGAGGTAACCTCCAGGCGCCCGCCGAGCTGCTCGATGCGCTCGCTCATGCCGGCGATGCCCACGCCGACGCCGCCGCTCGTGATTTGCTCGAGTGTGCCGCTCGGGATTCCCTGGCCTCGGTCTTCGATCGCCAGCGTGATCATCCCGGCTTCGCGTTCCAATTGGATGCGAGCGGTCGCGCTCTGCGCGTGCCGGTGGATGTTGGTCAGTGACTCCTGCACGACTCGAAAGAGCGCCGTCTCCGTGTCGAGCGGCAGCCGATCGAGATTCTCGGGCAGATCCAGCTCCACTTTGATGCCGCTGCGCTCACCAAAGCCGCCGGCGTACCACCGTAGTGCAGACACCAGACCTGCCTCGTCGAGAAAGGGCGGGTGCAGCAGATAGGACACCGTACGGATTCCGGCGATCGACTCCTCAGTCAGAGAGATGCTCTCGGCGAGGTCATGGCGTTCGCTGTCACCGAGACCGCCGGCATCCCGGTTCAATCGCGTGAGGAGCATTTTCAGCGCGGCCAGATCCTGCGCAGTCGTCTCGTGCAGCATCGTCGCCAGGCGGCGCCGCTCGTCGTCCTGGGCGTGCATCAAACGGTTCGTAAGCGAGCGGAGCTCGTCGCGCTGCTGCCTGAGGGTATGCTCGATCTCCGCGCGCTCGCGCAGCGTCGCGAGCAGGCGCTCGGCCTCATGCGCCGTCTGGTTGGCGCCGAGGAATTCATCGGGCGGCACGTAGTACATGTTCCGGCTGACCACACCGCGATAGATGACCGTCGGATGTGTGCGGATGACATCGAGGATGATCTCGGGCGGAAGGATCTGGCGGTTGTACTGGCACAACGCGAAACAATTCAGACCGGCCAGCACATGCGTCAGCCTGCTCTCGTACTCCATCCAACGATCGCCTCCCTGGGGCGCGCCGAACAACCACTCAGTTTCTCCGGTCGCGCGCAGCGCAGGGAACCCCTGACGCGTAGCTTCCGCCGCCGCGTCCCCCCAGAATTTGGGCATCGAATCGGCGTCGAAGTATCCGTGTTTCAGAAACACAGTCTTCGTCGTCTCCAGCACGAGGCTTTCGGTGGCGATGGCCCGTTCGACGTCGATGCCTTGCGCGTGCATCGCCTGCTGCACGGCTCCTTTTTTTCCATCGTCGGCGATGTAGACGCACTTGTCGCCGCGGTCGAGACCGATGCGGATGAATGGGATGGCCACGGAGAAGCGATCCTCCGGAATGTCGTAGATCAAGGATTGATGGTCGTGAGGCGCCAACTGTCCGAGGGCGGTCAGCAGCGGCGTGTCGTAGGTGATGTTCATGTCCATGACAGCCTCCAACGCCATGCTTTCGATGCATTTACTGGACCCAACAGACTCGTCTAGTGCCGATCGTTACGTGTGAGTTGGCGAGCTCGATCCGTGCGCGATTCGGAGTCCTTCCTACAACGGATTCAGACAAGGTCGCTCGCGATCAGGATGCTGCGTTCCTTGGCGGACGTTTGATCGAGCGATGACTTCTCTGCTCTTCGCGCCAGCACAGGGGGTCTTTCCGGAGCCACATCTCCGAGAGTCGACGAGCGGTCTGATCGATTTGGCGGCATCGCTATGTCAGACCCGATTCGCAGTTCTTCGAATCGGTGACCGCTCCGCGAGGGTGAACGACCCGGCTGTTCCGCTGGATGCCGAAGAGGTACTGGCCGCCCGAGCCGTAACGCGAGAAGGGCGACTTGTCGTTCTCCATCATGCCGATCGGAAAGGTGTTTCCGGGATCCGCTTTTACGCGGCCGTCCGCCTGGACGATCCAGCCCACGGCGTTCTCGGAACGCTGTCTGTTCTTGACGAACGTCCTCGGCGTCTGAGCAAACGAGAGCAGCAACTTCTATTGAGGATCGCAGCGCAAATCGTGCTGTCCGTTCAGAGCGAAGAGATCTTTCGAAAATCCAGCGAGCAACATCTCTGGCTTCAGACTCTCATCGATCAATCGACGGTGGCGATGTACGCTCTCGACGGCGATCGCTTCTCCTTTGTGAACGCGAAGTTTGCCGCGGTTCTCGGGTACACAAGAGAAGAGATCCTCGCGCTTGACTCGGTCACGGAGATCATCGTTGACGAGCAACGTGAGTTTGTGCGGGAGATGATCCGGCGTCGCGATGCCGGCGACGATTCCGACGTGCGCTATGCCACCCACGTGCGTTGCAAGGACGGCAGCATCGTCGAGGCGGAGATCCACGGGTCCGCGATGTACGCCGATGGCCGTCGAATCATCATCGGTGCCGCCGTCGACGTGACCGGTCAAGCGACTGCCAGCCGGCGTGTAAAAGAGGGGAAGGAGTACTTCCGCGCGCTTACAGAGAACGTCTCGGACGTGATCGCCATCCTCGATCCCGAGGGGCGTGTCACGTATATCAGCCCATCGGCGGAACGGGTCCTTCGTTACAGCGCGGAAGAGTTGACCGGAAGCAGTCATTTTGGGCTCGTCCATCCCGACGATCGAGACCGGGTCGTGGCTTCGTTTGATCGGCTCGTCGCGGCCGGTCCCAACCCGGTCTCCTGCGAGCCGTACCGCCTCCGGCGCAAGGACGGAGCGTGGCGGCTGCTCGAATCGGTCGGCGTGAACCTGCTGCATCACCCCCAAGTCCACGGACTGGTCGTCAGCACGCGTGACGTGACGGAGCGAAAGGCGCTCGAACAGGAGCTCGAGCAGCTTCATCGTGTCACCAGCCTGGGCCGGCTCGCGGCGCAAGTGGCGCACGAGTTCAACAACGTGCTCATGGGCATTCAGCCCGTCGTCGAAGTCATTCGCCGCTACGGCGCGAACAATCCGCAGCTCCTCCGTTTCTCTGATCTCGTCGCCGCGTCCATCAGCCGCGGAAAACGGATCACGACGGATATCCTGCGTTTCGGACGTCCGGCGCAGCTGACGTTGCAACCGGTCAAAGTAGGGGACCTGATCCGCCAGGTGAGCGAAGAAATCCACCCGATGCTGCCCGATAGAATCGCCCTGAGGGTCGATACCGGCGAAGTATCAAAGGATGTCACCGTCAGCGCTGACCGCGCGCAGTTGTCACAGGTCCTGATCAACCTCGCGCTGAACGCCCGTGACGCGATGCATGCGAGCGGAGGGACGCTGACTCTCGGCCTGTCCCCCGGCCAGCCTCTCGAGCTCCAGCAGCGCTTCATCCATTTCACGGTGTCCGATACCGGCGAAGGAATCGCTAGCGAAAACCTTCCACACATCTTCGAACCGCTCTTCTCAACGAAGAAAATCGGGACAGGGTTGGGGCTGTCGGTCGTCTTCCAGATTGTCGCAGCACATGGCGGGCATATCTCCGTCGAGAGCGAGCCCGGGATGGGCAGCACTTTTCACCTGTTCATCCCGTCGGCCGTCGAAAGCGGCTCGCGGGAGGAGCCGGAAGTTTCATCTGACGAAAGGGAGCCCACAAAAGCACAACTCGAGACGCTGCGCGTTCTGCTCGTCGAAGACGACGAGGCGGTCGCGTGTGGCCTGCAATGGTTACTCGAAGCTGACGGAGTTGACGTTCATATCGTCGGAAAGGGCGCGGACGTATTGCCTGCCATGTTCAAGCTCCGGCCCGACGTGATCGTGCTCGATCTGAATCTGCCCGACGAGGACGGCGGAAAGGTCTATGAGCGAATCGCGGCGCAGTCTCGAGTGCCGGTGATCTTCTCCAGCGGCCACGCATTCGAGCGCGAGATCAGGGAGCTTCTCAACAATCCACGCGTCGCCTTCCTCATGAAGCCTTATTCCGCGGAGGAGTTGCTGCGAACGATCCATCAGGTGCTGCATCCGAAGGAGAGCGTGTGAAGAACGATAACGTGGTGCTGATCGTCAACGACAACCTGGAAACGATTTCGGAGCTTCGCAACCGCTTCATGGACGCCGGATTGACAGTCGAAACGGCCGGCCAAAGCCTGGCCGCAATTGAGAAGCTGCGCACCAACCGCTATCCCGCCATCGTCCTCGACCCGATGATCCGCCACGGACTCAACGGATTTGCAGTGCTGAACTACATCGAACTGGAGCAGCCGGAGACGCTCTCGCATGTCTTCCTGCTGACGACAATGTCCCGGCAGACCATCACCCGAACGGCGCCAGCGCTGATTCCTCGCTTCTTCCGCAGTCCGCGAGAGGTGGAGCTGGCAGCGTCCGCGGTGATCGCATCCATCGAACGCCAATCGGTTCGCGAACGGCCGAAACGATCCGTGCTGCTCATCGAGGATGATTCCCAGACAGCCAAAGTTACCGCAGACGCGCTGGAGCAACTCGGATACTCGTGCGAGTGGTTGCCGGGCGGCGGCAAGGTACTGGAGACCCTGGCTGCGTCCCGGTTTGACGCGATCATGCTCGACCTGATCATGCCCGACGTCGACGGCTTCGCCGTTCTCGAAAGCCTCCGTTCACGCAAGCCCGAGCTTCTGCGGCGCGTGGTGGTTACGACCGGAATGCCGGCGAAGTATCTCGACGCGATCGATCGCTCGCGGATCTGCGGCGTCGTGCAGAAACCTGTGGACCTCGGCGAGCTCCGGCACTTGCTGCATCGTTGCGCCGATGTTGTGCTGTTCGAGGCGGGAGGAGAATCGCCTGTTGCCGGCTGATCGCTGCGCTCCGGTTGCGGCTGGCGCCACGCCCATGTACGCTGCGCCCGCTCAGGATGGAACCGCTCGAAACACACATCGATCAGGCGTCGGACGACTTCCGGCGCAATGCCGGCGCGTTGCAATCGCTCGTCGATGAGCTGAATCAGCGTCTGGCAGCGGCGCGGCAGGGGGGCGGGCCGAAGTACGTGGCGCGTCACAAGGAACAGGGAAAGGTTCCGCCGCGCGAACGGATCGCGGCGCTGCTCGATCCCGACACGCCCTTCCTCGAGCTTTCGCCGCTCGCCGCCAACGGCATGTACGACGACGGCGCGCCTGCCGCGGGCATCATCACCGGCATCGGCCGCATCCAGCAGCGCGAGTGCCTCATCATCGCCAACGACGCCACGGTCAAAGGCGGCACGTACTTTCCGCTGACCGTGAAGAAGCATCTGCGCGCGCAGGAAGTGGCGCTGCAGAACAATCTTCCGTGCGTCTACCTCGTCGACTCCGGCGGCGCGTTTCTGCCCCTGCAAGCCGAGGTGTTTCCGGATCGCGATCACTTCGGGCGGATCTTCTACAACCAGGCCATCATGTCGGCTCGCGAGATTCCCCAGATCGCCGCCGTGATGGGCTCGTGCACCGCCGGCGGCGCCTACGTTCCAGCGATGTCCGATGAAGCCGTTATCGTCAAGGGCACCGGCACCATCTTCCTCGGCGGACCTCCGCTGGTGAAGGCGGCGACGGGCGAAGAAGTTACGGCCGAGGAGTTGGGCGGGGCGGACGTGCACACGAGGATCAGCGGGGTGGCGGATCACTTCGCCGAGGATGATTACGACGCCATTGCCATCGTGAGGAACATCGTCGAGAACCTGCCGCTGGATAAGAAAGAACCTTCGACGCGCATTGAGCCGGAAGATCCGAAGTTTGATCCGAAAGAAATCTACGGTGTGATCCCGAGCGAGACCCGCAAGCCGTACGACGTGCGCGAAGTCATCGCGCGCATCGTCGATGGCTCGAGGTTTCAGGAGTTCAAGGAGCGCTACGCGCCGACAATCGTTACCGGCTTCGCGCGCATCTTCGGCTACCAGGTGGGCATCCTCGCCAACAACGGCGTCCTCTTCTCGGAGAGCGCGCTCAAAGCGACGCACTTCATCGAGTTGTGCAACCAGCGGCGTATCCCGCTGATCTTTCTGCAGAACATCACCGGCTTCATGGTCGGCAAAGAGTACGAGCGGGGTGGCATCGCTAAAGATGGCGCGAAGATGGTTCACGCGGTCGCTAACTCAACCGTGCCGAAGTTCACCGTCATTATCGGCGGCTCCTTCGGCGCCGGGAACTACGGCATGTGCGGCCGCGCCTACTCGCCGCGCTTTCTCTGGATGTGGCCCAACGCACGGATCAGCGTGATGGGCGGCGAGCAGGCGGCCGGCGTCCTGACGACTGTCAAACGCGATCAACTCGCGCGCGAGGGGAAGGAGTTTTCGGTCGACGACGAACGAGCGCTTGCCGATCCCGTGCTCCGGAAGTACGACACGGAGGGCTCGCCGTACTACTCGACCGCCCGACTCTGGGACGATGGCGTGATCGACCCCGCCGAGACGCGCAACTACCTCGCCCTCGGCCTGTCGATCGCGTACAACGCAAAGATCGAGGATCCGCGGTTTGGCGTGTTCCGGATGTGAGTTGTATGGCTCGGCGACTCTGATAAACCAGCAACTCAGCTAACAGTAACCATGCAAACCACCTGGTTCCTCTTCGACCTCGGCAACACGATCATCAAGCTCGCCTACGAGCGCGTGCTGGGAACGATCTGCGCGGAGTCATCGATGTCGCGTGACGAGCTGGTCGAGTTGCTGGAGGAGCCGGGCGCGTACCGCGACATGGAGCGCGGTGCGGTCTCCTTCTACGAGTTCTACGAGTTTCTGTGCGATCACGCCGGCTACAGCGGCTCGATTCGCGACTTTCACCTCGCATGGTCGGACTTCTTCGACGGCACGATGCCCGGGATCGAGGAGCTGCTGGAGCGCGTGCGCCGGCGTTATAGCCTGGCCTTCCTGTCGAACTCCAACGAGATCCACGCCGAGCTGATCCCGCGTCAATTCGCCACGGTTTTCGAGAAGAACGACATCTTCGTCTTCTCCCATCGGATCAAGACCGCGAAACCCGATCCCGATTTCTATCGCCGCGCGCTGGAAACGGTGGGCGCAACGGCAGAACAGGCGATCTTCATCGACGACCTGCTGGAGAATGTGCTGGCCGCGCGCGCCCTCGGGATGCGAGCGTTTCAGTTCAACGACGCGCGGTCGCTGACGATGGAGTTGGAGGCGGAGGATCTTCTTTAGTCGTGGACGTTTCGCGGGCATCCTCCCTGGATCGAAGTTGTTTCCAGCATCAATCCACCTCGCTCGAGCGGCGTGATTTCAGACGCGTCTCGATGATTTCGTCCGGATTCTGAAAGATCTCAGCCAGGCGCGCGAGACATTCTCCTCGGAGAGAAGAAAGTTCGCTCCTACTTGGAGAAAGTTCTCTCCAACCGAAAGAAAATTCTTTCCAACCGAAAGAAAGTTCTCTCCAGCCGAAAGAAAATTCTTTCCAACCTAAAGAAAATTCTCTCCCGCCTAAAGAAAGTTCTCTCCCACGTAGAGAAAGTTTTGTCCCACCTAGAGAAAGTTCTCTCCAACCTGGTGAAAGTTTCACTCCACGTAGAGAAAGTTACACTCCAAGTAGAGAAAGTTTCACTCCACGTGGAGAAAGTTACACTCCACATAGAGAAGGTTTCACTCCGGCTAGAGAGAGTTTTACTCCAGCTAGAGAAGGTTCCCTCCTGCTAGAGAAAGTTCAGCTCCACCTGGAGAACGTTCTCTCTACCTGGAGAGAGCTCGCGGAGATCCGACGTTTTCTCCGCATCTCCGCGCCTCCGCGTGACTACATCCCCTCGGCCACAGTGCGCGTCATGTGATCATCGCCGTACCACTGGCGATGGAACTGCAGCAGCGCGTCGCGGTCGGACACGGATGACGAAGGTGCGGTCGTAGGCGCGCCCACGCGGTGGAAGAGGCGGGGGAACGTGTAGAGCACGTAGTCAAAGTTGCGCTTCGCGTACTCGTCGCCGAGCTTGTGGAACGACGCGCCATCGATCGAGAACTTCGTCGTACCGCGGTAGGAGAGATCGACGCGCTGGTAGCGTTTGTCGCGGACCTTCTTCGCGAACTCGAGGAAGGCGGTGTGCACGTCGATCGGAGTCTGGCGCACGCCGATGGTGCGCAGATCGTAAACGACCACGCCGGGAACCATGTAGTACTGGTAGTGCGCCGACACTTCCATCCCGCTGAAGGCCGCGTTATCGCGAATCACGGCGTTCACCGGTTGCTGGAGCAGGATGACGTTCGCGGAGTAGCCGACGATCGCGGCGATCAGAGGCGTGCCGATGAAGACGATCTTCCGCTTCGGGAAGTTCGGAATCGGAATCGAGACCCGCTCGAGCTTCACCTGCTGCTTGATCCGCTGCCAGAGCGAGAGGCGAGGGCGCGGATTGTTCTTCGACGCCGGCGGTTCGACAGGGATCGCGTAATAAAGAATGGACAGGAGGAGTCCGGCTGCGATCGATACCAGGCCGACCGGCCGGAAAACCAGAAGGGCACCCAATCCGAAGATGTAGGCCACCCAGCTCGCATGATTGATGCGGGAGCGGGTTCGTTGCGCACGCTCACGGTAGAACTCGTCATTCACGATCTCGGAGCACTGTCTGCAGCGGATGGAATTCATTGGAATGTCGCTTCCGCAGAACTTGCAGGGAGCGAGCTGATCCGCGGCGCGGCGTTTCTTCGTCGCCAGATCCTCGCCGCGGCGATGGGGAACGAGATTCAGGAGGAGCAGGCCGCAATTGGAACAGGAGGCTGCCCCAGCTTCGTACGGTCGGTTGCATTCCGGGCAGCGCATGGTTGGCCTCAATAACTGCAAACGGGCCGCCATAATGCCGGGTTGCCGCGTCGTCTCAGAATTCTCCGTGAACGGGAGTCGCGTGTCGGGAGTCGGGTGTCGGAGAGAGGCTGCGGCTCGCTTTGCTTATCTCCGACTCCCGACTCCCGGCCCGCGACTCCCATTCGGAATAGCCTGCCACCCCTGCCGGTTCGCCTGTGCATCCGTGATTTGCCTTATCGAGACGAAGAACACCGTTTTTGAATCTCCGATGGCAGCACAGAAAGGAGATTCAAGATGAGAACACAAGGCAATGTGAAGTGGTTTAACGACGCCAAAGGTTTCGGGTTCATCACCAGCGAGAATGGAGACGACGTATTCGTCCACTTCTCAGCGATTCAGGGCGCCGGATTCCGGTCGCTTCCGGAAGGTGCAGCGGTTGAGTTCGACGTCGTCAAAGGGCCGAAGGGCCTCCAGGCGGCAAACGTCGTGGCAGTCTAAGTAGCCGATCTTTCGATCGACGAAAGGGCAGGAGCGATCCTGCCCTTTTCGTTGTGTGGAGGTTTATGGGAAGACCACAGGTATCCGTCGTCAAGCGTCAGCGCGAGCAGGCCAAGCGCGAGCGCCAGCAGCAGAAAGCAGAGAAACGGGAGCAGCGGAAGAACGATCCGTCGGATCCGAACGCCGACATCGATATGGCTGACCTCGTCGTGGAAGGGAAAGAAATCCTATAGCGGGAGTCGGTTGTCGGGGGTCGGGTGTCGGAGATGCCAGACTGATCTTTGCTCCGACTCCCGACACCCGACTCCCGATCTTTCGCCGGTCGGGTGTCGGAGATGCTGAGCGCGGTGCTCTCCGACACCCGGCTCCCGACGTCCTCCGACACTCTACGCTTTCATCAGTGCCGCACCCGCCCGAACCGGCGCTCAATGTTGAATCCCAGGTGGATGTCACTCTTGTTCAGCGGCGAGCCCTGGTAGGTCGACGTCACGTACTGATCGGCATGCGTCGCATTCGAATTCGTCAGCAGGATCTCGAAGTAGTGACCGCCGATCGCGCGCTTCAGTCCGAGCGCCCAACCGAAATCGCCGCCGTTCATCTTTGAGGGCAGATCGCGATTCTTCGGAATCAGCTCCGCAACGACACTCAGCCCCGGCCGCACCATCAGCGCAGCGCCGACCGGCACGTTGAACGCGTGCTTGAAGAGCGCGACGGACTGCGTTCCGCTGACCGCCCGCCCGGCGTTCGTCACATACGTCGGGATCGCGAAGATCTCCGCGCGCGTCCCGATCTGCCGCGAGATAATCGCCTGCGCGAAGAACGAAGTGCGGTCGACGACGTCTCGCTCGGTGCGCCAATCCATCCCGCCGCGCAGAGCCAGCGAGAACGGAATTGCCGGCGCCTGCTGCACGACGACGTACTTCAACGATGACTCGATGTCGTCGCTTGCGTTGCTGCGCATGAATGTCGCCTGAAGATCACGGCTGATGACGTACGAGAAGCCGATGCCGACGTCGGCGTTGCTGTCGAGTCCCCAAAGCGAGTGGACGCGGTCGCTGAAACTCCCCTGATCGATCGACTGATTGAATCGGTGCGTGAACTTCACCTCCCACGTCCCCTCGGTGGGGATATGCGAAGTGGGAAGGGAAAGGAGCGCATCGCCAAGAGGAACGGTAGCGATCGGCGTGTAGCGATCCTCGGCCTGAAGGCTGAAGGCAGAGAGCAGAAGGCAGAGGGCGGCGACTGCCAGACCGTGCCCTTGCCTGCGTGCCTTGATCATTCCGCGAACGTTCATCATGGACACGGTCGTTACTTCTGCTTTCTGCCTTCTGCCTTCTGACCTAATCATTCGGAGCACCTCGGCGGATCCAGTCCCGTACGAGCTTTGTCTGCGCATCGGTGAGATACGGCCCGCCCTGCGGCATGCGGTCGCCCGTGATCCCCGCGCCCGTGATCTTGCGGTAGAGGTACGAATTGGCCGCATCGCTGGGCATGACGCGAACCAGTTGCGGCATCTCGACGCTGGCCACGCCGACGGTCATCGCGTACGCGCGGCCGGGAGAGAGGATCATCCCTTCCTGACGCCCGAGGGTGTCGTGGCAACCGAGCTGGCCGCAGGTGGGAGTGAAGATCTCGTTCTGCACGCGGGTAAACGTCGCGGTCGGATCGATCGGATCGCCGGCGCCGGCGCCCGGTGCGGTCGGTTCCTTCAATCTGCCGCAAGCCAGGGCGAGCAGGAGGGTAAACGGGATCAATTTGCGGAGCATGCGCGGGGAAGGGTAGTCGGCAGCGATGACTAATCGCAAGTCAGAAGTTTGAAAACAGGAGGAAAGCGGAGATCAGAGACAAGAGATCAGAGATAAGGGCGCGGAGAGAGAGAGCAGTGCCGAAGTTCAGTGCCGTGAGATTCAGAGGTGAGAGTTCGCCTGACCTGCGCGCTCCAACTCCCACCCCCGACCCCCCACTCCCCACCCCCCAAAGTACCTACCAGCCGTAACTCGCGCCCGGTGCCGGAGCTTCGCGTCCGAGGAGCGCTTCGCGGTACTTCGCGAACTCCGTGCCGCCGACGTAGTAATCGGGGAGAACGGTGCTCAGATACGCCGCGTACTTCTCGCCGCCGACCGGTTTGCCGTTCTCCGTGATCATGTCGCCGTCGATGTCGTAGGGCATGAAGGCGATTTCCTCCATGCCGCGCGAGCGGAAGAACTTCATGTCGGGCGCGAAGAGGAGATCGGCCGGACGGACGCCGCTGACCGTCTCGCGCGTGTCCTGGACCTCGCGCACGATCGTCCGCGCCTCGGGGGCCGGGGTGTCCTTCACCTTCGCCTGCACCACGGCGATGTTCACCAGCTCGAGCACCTCGCGCACTTCGTTGTAGTACTCGCTTTGTGCGGTGACGTTGTTGCGGTCCTTAAATCCGAAGGCGATTGCGGTGTCACCGCCACGCTCGTTGCCGAACATCTCCACGCCGCGCGGGACCCACATGTTCAGCACGCGCTGGATCTCGTCGATCGAGAAGCGGCCGGTGTCGTTGTGGGAGGCTACGGCCAGGTCGCGCAGGAATCCGCGGCCGCTTCCGATGTGGAATCCCTCCTCGGAGAGCATCGGTCCCATCGAGCGTGCCATCGGCGCGTACGAGAAGACCTTCTGCATCTCGAGCTGGTACTTGCCGACGAGATCGATGACCGTGGCGAAGACCACGTTGTCGAGAAAGTTCGTGAAGGGGATGTTGAAGGCATCGAGGACGTGGTTGCCGAGCTCCATCGCCAGCAGCTCATCGATGGTGTCCTGCGCCACGTCGGGGTGACCCGGCTTCTTCCAGCTCTTGTCGTGATCGAAGACCCAGAACATCTGATATCCGTGCCGCAGCTCCTCAGCCATGATGCGCAGCACGGCCATCTTCATCTGATCGCTCGGCGCTTCTTCGAGAGTCAGGCGATGCTGCTGGATCGATCCGAGCTCCGTCGATGCCTGTGCGCGGATGATGTCGCGCGCCGTGTAGAACATATTGCCGACCATGTCGCCGGCCTGCTCGAAGCGCGGCTGTCCGGTCATGCGCCCGTAGTTGATGTTCTCGGAGGCCAGCTTACCGACCTTGGCGAAGAGTTGGAACGGCGTCTGGTTGTAGTACTTCGACCAGTTGTCCTCCAGAAACTGGAGCTCCGGGAAGTGCTTCTTCTGCCACGCCACGAGGGCATCGTGGTGCTTCGGTGTGATCGTGTCGGTCGTGTAGGCTGCCAAGAATCCTCCTGAGAAAAGCCGGGTTGCCGCAGCACGCGTCAACGTCTCCCAGCGAACCAACATTCTCGCCGGATCGGTGCCATAATTCGATGGCGCGCGGATTGTAAGCGGTTACTCATCCGCATGGAAGATCGAGCGGAACCCCGGTTGAACCAACGGACGCCACTTCATGCAGACGCTGACGCTGATCCACTCCGAGAGCTTTCCGATCGGAAAGTACCGCGACGCGTTGTCTGCCGCATCGATCGCTTCCCAGGCCGTTCCCACGCTGGACCAGCTTGCCTCCGATCCGGGCGCGCTGCGGGTGATTCTCGTCGATCCGGCCATCAACAACGGACGGCCGTCGTCGCTCGACGGACGCACGGCCATTGTCGGGATCGGTCTCGATGAAGAACCGAAATGGCTCGGCGAAGAAGGGATCTACATCGACCTCCCTCTCAATCCCTCGCAGGCGTCGCTGTTGCGCGGAGTCAAGCGCGCGTATGAGGCGATCCATCAGAAGCGGCGCAATCAACAGATCGAGCGGCAGCTCGGCGAGCGCACGCGCGAGTTGCGCGAGCTCAGCGAAGTCGGCATCGCTCTGTCAACCGAACGCGATCACTCGGTGCTGCTGACGACCATCCTCACCAAGGCACGCGAGCTCTCGCGCGCCGACGCGGGTTCTCTCTATCTTCTCGACGAGGTTGATGACGAGAAGATGCTGCGCTGGAAGCTGGCGCAGAACGATTCGATCAAGGTCGAAGGCTTCGAGGAAATGGTCCTCCCCATCACGCGCCGCAGCCTGGCTGGATGGGTGGCTCTCACCGGCGACACGCTGGCCATCGACGATGCCTACTCGCTGCCGCCCGACGCCGAGTATTCGATCAACCGTTCCTTCGATGAGAAGACCGGCTACCTGACCCGATCCATCCTCGTCTTTCCGATGGTCACCCACGTCGGTGAGCTGGTCGGCGTCCTGCAGCTTATCAATCGCCGGAAGCCCGGCTCGCCGAAGAAGCTCACAGCTGCCACTGTGCCGGACGAAGTCGTTCCGTTCGATGCGGAGACCGTTGAGCTGATGCGGTCACTGGCGGCGCAGGCCGCTGTCGCCGTCGAGAACAACCTGCTCTACAAATCGATCGAGCGCCTTTTCGAGGGATTCGTCACCGCAGCGGTCACCGCCATCGAACAGCGCGATCCGACAACCTCGGGACACTCGTTCCGCGTAGCCGACCTGACGGTGGAGCTGGCGCGCATCGTCGACCGCGACGATGAGCAGTATCGCGACACGCATTTCACCTCCGAGCAGGTGCGCGAGATCCGCTACGCCTCACTGCTTCACGACTTCGGCAAAGTCGGCGTCCGCGAGCAAGTGCTGGTCAAGGAGAAAAAGCTCTATCCGCTGCAGCTCGAGACGCTGCGCAACCGCTTCGAGTTCGCCATGAAAACTGCGGAGAACGAGTCGAACAAGCGCAAGCTCGACTATCTGCTGCACCACGGCGCCGAGGCGTACAAGGAGTTCGGGAAACGTGCGGATGAGGAGCTGCGGCAGCACTTGGAGAAGATGCAGAAGGACTTCGCCTTCGTCACGAAGTCGAACGAGCCGACGGTCCTGCCGGAAGGGGAGTTTCAATACCTGCAGCAGCTCGCCGAACTGGAGTTCGGCGACAAGCGCCGCCTGCTCAGCGACGACGAAGTGCGCATCCTCTCCATCCGCAAGGGCAACCTCGATCCGGCGGAGCGGACCGAGATCGAGAGTCACGTCACCCACACCTACAACTTCTTGCGCAAGATCCCCTGGACGAAGGATCTGTCTGCCGTGGCCGACATCGCCTTCGCCCATCACGAGAAGCTCAACGGCCGCGGCTATCCGCGCAAACTGACCGCGCTGGAGATCCCGATCCAGTCGCGCATGATGACCGTCTCCGACATCTACGACGCCCTCACCGCAAACGACCGCCCCTACAAACGCGCCATCTCCACCGACCGCGCCCTCGACATCCTGAAGATGGAAGTCGGCGACGGCCTCCTGGACGGCTCCCTGGTCCGCCTCTTCATCGACGCCAAAATCTTCGAGCGCGCCGGAGTCTTGCGCACCTAGGAGTGCGGGCGTCTTCGCCCGCGGCGTCGGGGCGTCCCCGCCCCGACGTAAGAAGTTAAGCTTCTGCGTCTCCGGTTCGTGAAGCCAAGCAGCGTCGTGGGCGTCATCGCCCCGAGCCCGCAAACACCCCAAGGTGACTGCACGCCGGCTGCGGGAGAAACTATTACTCCCCCGTTGCGTCCAAACTAATGATCCACTGATCTTGATTCGCCGGGGGCCTTCTCGTATGCGATTTCGAATCTCGCTGTTCATTTTGTTGCTTCCCTCCATCGCGACCGCCGATGGGCTGACAGACTTGCGCGCCGCGCTTGGGCGGCTGACGGCGACGACGCCGGCGCACGGCTCGATCGAGGTCACATCGACGTCGCGCTCGAACGACGAGGACAAACCGAACGAGGGAAAGGCCTTAGTCGGATTCGAGATCGGCGAGGGCGGGTTGCACATCGTTTATCCACGCGGGATGCTGGCGCAGGCGACGCAGGAGGCTCGAGCGGAGGCGCGTGATCCGGAGCGGGCGACGCCGGTGCGTACCGGGGCGAGTCAGATTCGGCCGCTCCACGTAGCCGACCTTCTCGATGGTGCGGCGCCGCTTGCGATCCTGCTCGAGTCGGCGCAACTCCTTCAGATGAAGCCTGCCACGTTCGCGGGGCGGCCGGCGCGTTTGCTGTTGTTCAAGATCGTTCCAAAGATTTCGAAAGCGGACAGCAAGCATGTGAAGAAAGTCGATAGTGCGCTCTCGGTCTGGATCGGCGACGATGGGACGCCGCTGGGCGCGGAGCAGTCGACGTCGGTCAAGGCCGGTTTTCTCCTGATCTCATTCGATGTCGGTCAGAAGGAGAGCTGGACCTATTCGCGGAACGGCGACCGGCTGGTCGCGACGCGTCATGAGGAGACCAACAAGTCCGACGGCCTCGGGCAGCACGAAACGACGCGCACGCTGGAAGTGGTGCGCATGGAGTGAACGCGATGAACGTGATCGATCTCCTCGAACAGACTCCCGAACGTGTGCGTAGCCTGATCGCCGGGAAGAGCGAAGAAGCGCTTTCGTTCAAGCCGGCGCCGGACGAGTTTTCGCTGCGGGAAAACGTCCTTCATCTGCGCGACATCGATGTCGAAGGATACGAGGGACGCATCATTCGGATACTGAGCGAACGCGATCCGGTCTTCGCCGACGTCAACGGCGCGAAGCTGGCCCGTGAGCGGAATTACAACGCGCAGCCTGTCGGTCCCGCATTGAAAGCGTTCACCGCCTCCCGCGCGCGTTCGATCGAGCGCCTCCGCGCGATCGTGCCTGCGGACCTCGAACGCACAGGCGAGTTGGGAGGCGTCGGACGCGTCACCCTTCAGGAGCTACTGGAGAGGTGGGCACAACATGACAGCGAGCATCTCGCGGAAATGAGTCGTCTGGCATAGCGGAAGTCCGGATTGCGATCAGGGTTACGGTGCCACGGCGATGATCTCAACGACCGCGGGGGTAATCATCAGGGTGTGCGGTGCGGCAGCTCGGCTCGCGACCTCATCGCGGACTTGCTTCGCTTGATCCACTGTCATGCGCCCGAGGTCGACCAGGCGGGCCAGGCCGACCTCGATGAAGGTCTTGGGCCACTCCCAGATGAAGCTCGAGGGGGAGATGACGTCGATGATTGGATTGCGCCTGGTCACTCGCAGGCCCAATTCGCCCATCCACCGAGGCAGGTCAAGACCGATATCGGGCTCGCCGCGGTTGTCTCGCCAACTGGCCATGACTGCCGCCACGAAATCCTCGAATGCCTCAGAGCGAGGAGCGAGGCGCCATGTGGAGTAGTCGAAGTATTCGTGAACGACGATCGTGCCGCCCGGCTTCAACATGCGGGTGATCCTGGCGAGAAGGTCTTTCGGACGCGTGACAAATGCGAAGACCCAGCGTATCCAGATGCCGTCCGCTTGTACGTCGGGGAGGGCGTCGTCATCGAGGTCGGCGTTGACGACGTCGATGTTCGTGAGGTTCCTGCGCACGGCGTTGGATCGCAGGGCATCGAGAAACCGCGGAGACTTGTCGATGGCGATGACCCGGCCGGATGGTCCCGTCATCTCTGCCAGGTCGATGGTTGCGTAGCCCGGCCCGCAGCCGGCGTCGACGATAGTCTGGCCAGTCGTGAATCCGGCGCGCACCCACGCATCGAGAGCGCGCGGCCGCCAGACGCGATGCTGCAGGCCGAGGCGCGCGATCTCCTCGTCGTGTGTTCCGAGTACGTACTCTTGTTCGTCGTCCATCACCATCCCTCCGCTGCTGAAACACGTCATCGTGCTCGGGCGTTCGGAGTGGGGCGGGAGCCGGCGGTCGGGAGTCGGGGGTCGGAGCTGCGATTCCCCGGGGCGCTCGATTCGCTCGAAGGGCCGGGAAGCACGGCCTGGGAATAAACGAGCAGGTTGGCTGCTCCAGAGCCCGTTTTTTGGGTGGTTTTGTTCCAAAATCAGTTGCTTTACGCAACCAAGCAACCATGGTGTCAACAAAATTTTGTTGGCGTCAACAAAAATTTGTTGAGCTCAACAAAAAACTTGTTGACCGCAACAAAAGATTTGTTGACGCCATCAAACAACTTGTTGAGCTCAACACAAAGTTTGTTGACGCCAACAAAAGTTTTGTTGAAGCCATCAAAAAGTTTGTTGACGCCATCAAAAACTTTGTTGAGCTCAACAAAAAGTTTGTTGGCGCCATCAAAAGATTTGTTGAACTCAACAAGAAGTTTGTTGGCACCATCAAAAAGTTTGTTGCCGTCAACACAAGTTTTGTTGACGCCATCAAAAGATTTGTTGCCCTCAACACAATTTTTGTTGCCGCCAACTCGGAACTTGTTGAGCTCAACACAAAACTTGTTGACCTCAACAAAAGTTTTGTTGCCCCCAACTCCGATCTTGTTGGCAGCAACTTCTAAGCTGTTTGTCAGCGACAGGATACGAGTTGGCTAGGGTGGAAAACGCGTTGCCGGCAGCTCTCCGCGTGCTCAGAGTCCCAGCAGCCTCGCTGCGTTGCCGCCGAGGATTCCTGCGCGGTCGGCGTCGGAGATGGCGAGCGCGTTGATGCTGCTGAGCATCTTCGGCAGGCTGCCGATCTGATGCGGGTAGTCGCTGCCGGCGAGGATGTGGTCGGCGCCGGCGAAATCGATGGCCAGTTGCAACGCGTTCACGTCGAAGTTCACGGAGTCGTAGTAGAACTCCTTGAGGTAGGCGCTGGGCGGACGGTCGATATTGGCGCGGCAATCGGCGAAGGCCTCGAACCCGCGGTCGAGGCGCTCGGCGAGGTAGGGGATGGCGCCGCCAAGGTGGCCGAGAGCCCAGCGGATGCGCGGGAAGCGGCTGACCGTTCCGCTGAAGACCAGGCTGGCCGCGGCCAGGGTCGTGTCGAGCGGAAAGCCGACCAACGGCATCAGCCAGTAGTCCTTCATCGCTTCGACGCCGACGGGCGACGTCGGATGGATGTGAATCACCGCCTCCAGATCGTTCGCCATCTCCCAGACGGGGAGGAATCGCGGATCACTCAGGGCCACGCCGTTGATGTTGCTGAACACCATGCTCCCGGCGAATCCAAGTTGCTTGCAGGCGCGCTCGAGCTCCTTCGCCGAGGCCTGCGGATCGCACAGCGGAAGCGTGGCCATGGCCATGAACTTGCCTTTGTAGTCGCTGACGATCTGCGCGAAGCCGTCGTTGACCAGTCGCGCCAGCATGACGGCCATGGCCGGCTCTTCGACGTGCGTTCCGGGTGTGGTCAGGCTCAAAAGCTGCGTGACGCCGAGCGCGTCGATGACACCGACGCGATAGGCGATGTCGCGATGGCCGCGTACGGCGATGTTGTAGTCGCCCGGGTAGTGCAGCCGCGGGTTGCCGTCGTCGTCGATGGTGATCTGCACGCGGCTCGAGCCGGAACGGAGCGCGTCGAGATAGGCGGCGGGATAGAAGTGATTGTGAAAGTCGATGATCATTTGGACCAGAAGTAGTACACAGGCAGTCCGGCCATGACAAGCAAAAGTCCGGTCACGCTCTCCATCGGCTCGGCGGCGATCTGAACGCCGACGATGACCATCGACGCGACGATGAAGGTGATCGGCACGACGGGATAGCCCCACGTGCGATAGGTAGGCGCATACGCAGCTCTTCTCCGAAGGATGAACAGCCCCGCCGCCATCAGCGCGAAAAAGATCCACTCGGTGTACACGACGCGCGTGAAGAGGCTTCGATAGCTTCCCGTCGCCACGAGCGCGGAAGCCCAGACGGCCTGCAGAACGATGGCAATGTGCGGCGTCTGGAAACGAGGATGGACGACGCCGATCCAGCGGAAGAGCAGCCCGTCGCGGGCCATGGCGAAGTAGACGCGCGGGCCGGCAAGGATCACGCCGCCGAGCGCGCCTAGGGAGGAGATGATGACGACGATCGAGACGGCGGCGGCGCCGCGCGGTCCGGCGACGGCGGTGGCCATGTCAGCCGCGATGCGCTGGGAGTGGATGACCTGATCGAGCGGCAGCACGGAGACGTAGGCGGCGTTGAGCCCGAGGTAGCAGAGGGTGACGATGGCGATACCGATGACCAGTGCGCGCGGAATGGTCTTCTGCGGCTCGCGCGTCTCTTCGGCTGCATACGTGACCATGTGCCATCCGCCATACGCGAAGAGACCGGCCACCATCGCGAGAACGAAGTCGCGGAGCGTCGTTGGCGGAGTCGTTTGCGTGAGATGAACGGCCGCTTTGTGCGGAGCAAACGCAACGACCATCACCAGGAGGATGATGATCGCCACGACTTTGGCGACGGTGAAGAAGGTCTGGACCGCGCTTCCCTGACGGACGCCGATCACATTGATGGCGGACAGGATGAAGATTGCGCTGATCGCGACCAGACGCACGCCGCCGTCGCCGAGCGGCACGAAGAAGCCAACGTACCGCGCCAGCACGACGGCGATTGCGGCCACGATTCCTGAGTGCATGCACCAGAACATCGCCCAACCCCACAAGAACCCGGCGGCGGGCGAGTAGGTCTCCTTCAGGAAGACGTAGACGCCGCCTGTGTGCGGATACGCCGAGGCGAGCTCCGCGCAGACGAGCGCACCGAAGAAGGTGAGGACGCCGCTGAGCAGCCAGACCAGGAGCATGCCGCCAACCGCGGGCACATGCCTCGTGATCTCTGACGGCTGCACGAAGATCGAGGCGCCGATGATGATGCCGGCCACCATCGCGGTCGCGCGAAAGAGATTGATCGAGCGTTGCAGAGGGGGAAAACCGTATCACGTGGCTGGCAGGAAGCAGAGGCAACCACAGAGACACAGAGGACACAGAGACTCCTCTGTGTCCTCTGTGTCTCTGCGGTGATCGGTTTTCCTGATTATTTGTCCGCTTGTGACGCGTGTCATCATCGGAGCCGATGACCGGACTCATCTTGAAGCACTCAAGTGTCCCGGCCCTTCAGGTTCCTCGCCTCGTCTCTCCTCATCCTCGGCTGCGCCGCTCTTCATGCCGCAACTTACGTCGTCCCGCCGGACGAGGTGATGATCGGGCGGGCCGACGTCATCGTCGTCGCGCGGGCGTTGCATGCGCATGTCGAGAGCCTGCCGGAGCGGGGGATCGAGACCGTCACCGTGTTCGCCGTCGAAGACGTTCTCAAAGGCGATCTTGCCGACGGTTTTCGCGTTCGCAGTCCGGGCGGCGTGATCGAGAGGGATGACCATCGCCTCGAGACCGAGATCGTCGCCGGGGCGCCGGCCTTCGTCGATGGCGAGCGCGTGCTCCTCTTCCTGAAGAAGACTCCGGATGGCGACTACGCCACCGCCGATCTGGGACTTGGGCTCTTCAGCTTCGCCACCGACAACCTCGGCCATCGCGTCATCGTTCGCTCCGCCTCGGAGATCTCGGGCTGGAATCCCGACGGCTCCGCCTATGAGGAGCCGCACCGCGATATGGACCGCTTCCTTTCCTTCATCCGCGACACGGTCAATCGGCGTCCTGCAGCAAAGGACTACACGATCAAGTCCTATCCTCTGACGGGCGAAAGCCGTCCGGTGTCGGCGTCTCAGTTCCGGCCAAGGGCCTTGAGCGCATTCACGGTGATGCAGTACACGCTGGCGTCATCCGGCATCAATGAGAACAGCATGGGCTCGCGCTGGAAGACGTTTCCGTCCGTCGTCAACTGGAACCGCGGAAACTCGGGGATCAACGTAACAAACGGCGGGACGGATCTGATCAATAGCGCGTTCGCATCGTGGAACAACGAGGTCAGCTCCAACGTCAACTACGTCCTCTCCTCCTTCAACGCCAATCCCAACGGAATCCGCGAAGGGACCGACGGCGTGAACAACGTCGTTTTCGAGAAGGACATGACCGCATTCGGAGTAGCCGCCTTCAGTTGCACCACCGGAGGCGTTCTCGGAACGGCGGGCATTCATCACGCCATCAGCGATCCGACCAACATCGTCAACGGCGAGGTCTTCTTCCAGATCACCGAAGGAGACGCCAGCATGAATCAGGGCACCGGCGCCTGTCTGCCCGGCGGCGCGAACACGCTGTCTCTGGGCAATTTCCTGACGGCGATCACTCACGAGATGGGTCACACCCTTTCCTTCCGCCACTCCGATCAATCGCGAACGCTCACGCAGCTTTGCACGGACCAGGTCAATTACGACTGCACGACCACTGCACTCATGAACCACATCCTCCTCGAGGGCGACAATGGCGCATTGACGGCGTGGGACCGGCGGGCCGTCGAAGCGCTCTACCCGGCGCCGGCCGCTCCCGCCAGTCTCGTCGCCACCTCCGGGCCGTCCGGCGTGAGCCTCACGTGGGGCGCGGTCACCGGCGCGATGTCGTATACCGTCTATCGCACCTCGGACAATACGAATTACTCGAACGTCGGGACGCCGGCGACGAACCTCTTTACCGACGCCAGCGCCGCGCCCAACACCGCCTACCTCTACAAAGTGACGGCTGTGATCTCGGGCGTGGAATCGCCATTCAGCAACAAGGATCTGGCCACGACCGTCCTCTTCACCGATCCGGCGCTCGGCGTCCAGTCGACCGCAATCAAGGCGGTTCACATCACCGAATTGCGCACGGCCATCGATGCGGTGCGGAAGCTCGCCAACGGCGGCACCGGAAACCCCTTCAACTACACCGATCCGGCTATCACCGCGCAATCGACCGGCGTGAAGAAGGTTCATCTCACCGATCTTCGCGATGCACTCGACCCCGCGCGTGCCACCCTCGGGCTATCGGCGCTGACGTACACCGACCCGGCGATCACGCAGCAGACCACGACGGTCAAGGCGGCGCATTTTGCGGAACTACGCAACGGTGTGATGTAGCGCCGAGGGTATGTGCTGCGGGATCAGCTAAAATCGCGCACATGCACCGTAAGATTGCCTGTCTCCTTCTCGTCGCCGTTGTTGCGTTTGCCTGCAAGAAGAAGGCGGAGCCTGCACCTGCGGCGCCGCCTCCATCGACGGCACCGATCGTGGCGACGACCGCGACGACCACGACGGCCGCAACACCGACCGGTACCTTTGCGGATGTGAAGCTCGATTCCGCCCCCGTCCCGACCAGCGGCCTGCAGCTCTGGCTGCGCGGCGACTACGGCGTGACCGCCACGGAAGGGAAGGTGACGTCGTGGGCGGTCGAGGGATCACCGTTGAAAGCCGAGGCGAAGGACCCGGCCGAGCAACCGTCGATCGTCGCCAATGCCATCAACGGCAAGCCCGCAATCCGTTTCGATGGTGACCACAACATGCTCGAAGTGCCGATGAGCATCGACGCCGCGGTCGTGCCGGAGCTGACGGTAATCTCGGTCTGGTCGAGCGCAACCGCGGACAAGAACCCTCTGCGCAAGCTCTACGGCGCCGACGACGGCGGGTACGATCGCGCCGCCGGCATCGACGACCGCGCCGCGGACGGCAGCAACTACACGGTCTTTTCCGGCAGCGGAGGCGTGACCGGCATCTTCACCTTCGCCGCGAACACGACGAACCTGACGATCGAGAACTACGCCAACAAGAAACTCAACGCATGGGTCAACGGCGCCGCCGCGAAATCGAACATCGCCGCCGAGTACGACCACATGCCCGACCACCTCTACATCGGCGGCACCGGCCACGCCTACACGGAGTCGTGGAAAGGCGACCTCGCCGAAATGCTGATCTACAAACGCACGCTGACAGACGACGAGCGCAAGAAGATCGAGGACTACCTCGGCACGAAGTACGGTGTGAAGATTACGCGGCAGTGATCAGTGGGCTGTCGTGGTCGCAGAAGCAATGGCAACCACAGAGACGCAGAGAGCACCGAGGGTCTCTGTGATCTTGTGCCTTTGTGGTGACCGGTTTTCAAGATTGACGCACTACCAACACCCTCTCCACCAATCCAGCCTCCGCTGCCCCTGCAAGGAAATGCTCGACGAAGTCTTGCGGGATCGGACCGTAGATCGCGGACAGCGCGTCGCGGATCTCGCTTGTCGTTCGTGAGCCGTTGACGAGGTTCAGCGCTTCGTAGGCGTATTCGCCGCCTTCGGCGCGGGGGCTTTCGAAATTAAGGAGGGCGAGCTTGGCGACGCGGTCGTGGCCGAGGTGGGCTTCGAGGTAGTCGTATCCGAAGGCGTCGAGGTTGCCGCGGACGTTCGGATTGCGGCGGTAGACCGGGCCGGATGGCGTTGAGGCGGGCGGGGCGGGCAGGAGGGGGCGAAGGGTCTTGAGAAACTCGGCGGCTTCGGAACTTGCGGCGGGTGGAGTGGCGAAGAAGGGTCCCATCGAATCGAACATCTGCGTTTCATACGCGAGTTGGAATCGGAGTCGATTCGCTGCCTCGGCGGCCGGCAGATCGCGGGCCTGCGCGCGTGCTTCCGCGGCTCGGTGCAACGACGCTTCCTCGATCATGCTCACGATTGCCGGTGCATCATCGGCAGTCGCGTTCGCGAGGGCCAGACCGCTTGCGGCGGCGATGAAGCCAGCGCGCTTCAGTTTCGTCGGATCGATCTTCGACGGCGTGTCGGCATTCGTATGGATGAAGCGGTCGGGCCAGTCGTTGAGATAGATGGCGGGGATGCCCCAGGAACTGGAGCTGTAGACCTCGTGATCGCTGCCGAGGGTGAGGGGGACGAAGGCGGCGCGAAGGGCGTCGCGTCCGCCTTCCGGGGCGACGAGCGGCCATTGCGCGATGCCGGTCATCGCGTACTGCGACGATTGGTTGTCGGCGAATGCTCCGATCGCCGCGGCGAGGTCGTAGACGAATGACGGCAGACTGGCCGGGCCGCGCGTGACGTGAAAGATCGCCTTCGTCTCCGGACCGCCGCCGACCATATCGAGGTGGATGGCGGCCTTGATGCGTGCGGCCAGTTCCGGCTTCCCGTTCAGCAGCGCCATCGTCCCTTCAACCTCGGGAGGCCAGACGAAGCGGATCGTGCGGCGCGGCGGCGGGATGCGCTTTTCGTCGATCAGTTTATGAAGTGTTCGCGCCACTTCCAGGATCGTGGCGCAACCGCTGGCGTTGTCGTTCGCCCCGGGGCGGGGATGATCGAGGTGGCAACTGTAGACGATCTCCTCGCTTCGCAGTTGAGGATCGGATCCGGGAATCGTGGCTGTGGCGATGTCGTAGGAGCCGGGATGCTGTCCCGCCTTCACGACCGCGTGCAGGCGGATGTGCTCGCCCTTCGCCAGTCGCGTCTGGAGCATGCGAGCGTCGCCCAGCGAGATCATGAAGGCAAACGTGGGTGTCGCAGAGAACGTGTCGAGATGGCCCCACCGGACGAGCGTCTCGTCCTGCTTCCACCACGCCGTGCGCTGATTGGCGGCGTAGCTGACGATGCCGGCGGCCCCGAACTTCGCGACAGCGATTCGTTGTACGGCGTCGGCCTGTGATGCGGCGAGAACGATCTTGGACTTCACGTCCTTGCCGGCGTAATCGCTCTCGCTCGATCCGCTTCCGACGTCGATGAGATCCGTCGTCACGTCCGCACTGACGCTGTCTTCGGCGAGGGTGATCGGGGCGGCGTCCCAGTTGGCGATGCGCGTTGTTGGATTCCCGCTGTTGTCCAGTTCCCACAGTTCCGCAAAGTCGGCATCCCAAGCGGGGCGGGAGCGCTGCGTTCCGTAGAAGATCTTTCCATCGGCTGGGAACTGCTCGATGTGCGCATCCGCGTATCCATACTTTGTCAGCTCGGCTATGACTTGGTCGGCGGCTTTGCGAAAGTCGCGCGAGCCCCGCATGCGATGCAGGCGTGAGAAGCCCTCGAGGTTTCGTTTCGCGGACTCGCCGGAGAGCTCGCTGGCGAGGGCTGTCACCTGCGAGTCAGGGATCAGCGGGATCGCGCTGGCGAGTGCGGATGCCGAGATTGCGAGGATTACAGTGATCGTGATCGTGATGCGCATGGTGAAGTCTAGAACGAAGCCGCTCACGCGAAGGCGCGAAGCCGCGAAGAGGTTTTTGCTCAGCTTCGCGTCTTCGCGCCTTCGCGTGACCGCATACGGATCTTCTCGTAGAACCCCCTCGCCGCCTCGCTGCATCGCACCTCGGACGCCCTTACCGATCGCTTGAGCGACAGCCCTTCCATGCTCTGGCATCGACTCAACGCCACGTAAACCTGACCATCCGCGAACGCCCCGCGGGCAAGATCGACCATGACCCGTTCGAGCGTCAGTCCCTGCGCTTTGTGGATCGTCACCGCCCACGCCGGCATCAACGGGAACTGCTTGTAAACGCCCGCGACCTCCTCGACCACCGTGTCGGTCTTTTCATCGAGCGCGTAGTGAACGTCTTCCCATTCGATGATCTCGACTTCGAGCTCCGTGCCGTCATCGACCTGAACGATAATCGAGCCGTCACGCAGCTTCTTCACGATGCCGATCGTTCCGTTCACCCAGCGCTTTTCGGGATCATTGCGAACGAACATCACCTGTGCATCCCGTTTGAGTGCCAGTTGCTTCGGCGCCGGCAGCTTGTCCGGGCTCGCTGCCTCGAACGTGCCTTCGCAAACGGCCTCGTAAACGCGCGGCTCTCCGGGCAACGCAGCAAGACGCGCGTCATTCTCCGCAGCGGCCGCTTCGCGCGTCGGGACGAGAATGAGGTGCTGTCCTTTCAACTCGCGGCCCGCGCAATCACTATTCAATTGCGCCACCGCCTCGGCAGCCCCAACCCCGTCGCGGATGCGCGAAAGAAGCGTCGCGAACGTGGTGTCGCGCTGCCGGTAGACGATCTGCAGTTCGACGGGAAAGAACTTTAACCCCTTGAGGCTGTTCGCAGAAAAGAAGTGCGGCGACGCGTAGCGCTGCTCGATCTCTGGCGCGTCGCGGGGTGTCACCACGGGAGGAAGCTGGAACAGATCGCCGACGAGAACCATCTGCACGCCGCCGAAGGGAACATTCTTTCCTCGGTTGATGCGCAGGAAGGCGTCAACGCCGTCGAGCACGTCGGCGCGCACCATCGAGATCTCGTCGATCACAACCATGTCGAGCTTCTCGAAGAGGGCGGTCTCCTTCTGCTTGCGTATGTCCTGAGGCGTCACCAGCCGCGGTGGCAGTTTGCAGAACGAATGAATCGTCTGTCCGCCCGCATTGAGCGCCGCCACGCCGGTCGGCGCGAGAACGACCGACTGCTTCTCCGGAAATCGCGCCCGCAGCTCGCGGATGAATGTCGACTTCCCCGTTCCCGCGCCGCCCGTGACGAAGAGAATCTGCCGCCCGCTCTTCACCGCATCGAACGCGATCTGCAACTCGGAGTTCACTTCGATCGTCTCGCGCTTGCTCTTCTTCGCCAGCCGCCGCTCCGGTTTGCCGGCGTCCATCCACGGCGATCTGCGCGGCGAGCGTTCCTTTCGTTCCTTTCGCGCACTGTGGTCGGGCGGCAGGGAGCGAGGCCGGTGCCCGGGAGAACGCTTCGGCGTCGGTGGAACCGGCTCGTGAGCCAACTTGGCGATCTTCTTCGACAGCGCGTGCCAGTCCTGCCAGAACGACCAGTCGATGCACGATTCAGCGAGGAGTTTGTACATCTGCCGCACGTGCTTCACCCGCTGCCGCCGTGCGTGGTCGGCAGGAAGCCGCGGAATCGCCTCTTCCACCCAGTCGATCAGCTCATCGAAGGTCACCGGGTTGGATGATATCCGGCAAGGAAGGAGATCAATGAGCGCGCTTCATTCGATCGACGCGAGCGCCGCGCGGCCCGCTTCCCTGAGGAACGTGATCGCCTGCTCGCGACTGACGCTGGGATAGTTGTCGAGGAAGACGTCCAACGAATCCCCTCCCACGAGGTAGTCGAAGAGCGTCCGCGCAGGGACTCGCGTGCCGGCAAAGACGGGAGTGCCGCTGTGAATCTCGGGGTCGGAGTGAATGATCATTCTTAGATCTGTCATTGTCGCTCTCGGGACATCGCGCATAGTCCTCGCTTGTCCCGCGATTCTCAAACTCTAATTTTCATCCTAACTCTCCAATCGAGCGCCTTCTCCCCCACGCTTTTCAGTGGGGGAGAAGGTGGCGAAGCCGGATGAGGGGGCTTTGACTGTCGCAGTGAACGTGTTTTGTCCTACCTTGCAACGCCCCCCTCATCCGCCTTCGGCACCTTCTCCCCCCGCAAAAAGCGCGGGGGGAGAAGGCGCTCGATTGGAGAGCACTCCAGAGAAGAAGGAAGAGGTAAACAAGAAGGTGTAGCAAGCGTTACCGAACGTGCGGAAATGGGGTCAGTGTCTCAATGCCGCACGCTGCGTCGTCGTTCGGGCGATGACGGTGTTGGCGGGACGATCGCGGCGGTTCGGTTCACGCTTGGCGGGCCGGATCCGATGATTGGCGTCAACGCGTAGGTCTTCGTATCGCCGGTGCTGTTGTCGATCGAGACGGCCATTGCGGCGACGCGGGCGCTGCCGGCGATGGCGGTGACGACGACTTCGACGTTCGTGCGGTCTTTGCGGCGGTCGGCGGCGTCGAGCCCGAGGGCGCTGAAGATCGTGTCGAGCTGGAGTTGCTGGAAGGGGGCAATCGTCAACGTCTGCTCTGCGATCGCGCTCGTGCGGTTGCCCGGCTCGTACAGGCGGATGTTCATGAGGCCCGTGAAGCCGCCGACTTCGTTGAGCACGAGCATCCATCGCGAGCCGTGCAGAGGATCGAGCGATTGTTCGAGGCCGTCGAAGAACAGCGGCCTTGTCCCTGACGACGCGGCGCTCGTCAACGCCTCGGCCAGCGTGGTCGGCAACTGGAGTTCGCGCGGAGGAGTCGCGGTGCTGCCACTGGCGGCCGGTTGCAGCGTCGCGTAAACCTTGCCGCCCGGCGGCAACTCGACGAACACGCTGCCGGAGGATGGCGGACGTCCGAAGAGATCCTTGATCACATCGCCGTAGATCTTGGTGGCCGAGGCGGCGACGGTGATCGTTTGCCGGGGTGACGTGTTGCCGCCTGCGGAGTCGAGGAACGTGGCAAAGAACGTCCCCGGAACGCCGACCGGCGCGGCGAATGCGACCGCGGTCTTGAACGTGGCGGGTGAACCGCTCGTGCCGGAAGCGGTCGCCAGAACGGGAACGACGGTCTTGACGTTGACCGAGGACGTGGTGTCGTTCGCTCGCGAGAACGCGAGGATGGCCTTTGCGGCACTGCTGGTCACAGGAGTGCTGACGAACGTCGCGCCGCCGTCCGCGCTTCCGGCGCTGGCCACTCCAATGACCGATCCGCCTCCGGCCGTGACCGCGATCTGCAACTGCCCAGGATCGATGGCCGGTCCGTTCATCGCGGCAACGATGTTGTCAAAGTGCTTCACGCCGTACGCGGGGACATCGACGCTCAATGTTCCGGCGGAGTTCCCGGCCGCGTCGTACAGCGTCAGTTGAACGGACGCATGGTCGATGCCGCTAGTCTCCGCGAGATTCAACGACGTGGTGACGGACGCATTCGATGTGATGCCGCTGATGCTCTGAGGCGCGGCGATGCGGGCGCCTTCGCCGCGCGTCACCACCGGCGTGACGAACCCGCCACCGCCGCCGAGCGTGATCACGGACGCGCTCGCGCGAAGCAATCCGACGCGTTCGGGAGGGAGGCGCACTTCGATCGATCCGCGCGAGGGACGCGTCAGATGGAAAATCTGTACGAGCGGATCGGTGAGCGTCACGACGTCGTTGGCGGGCACGATGACGATGACGCGCTTGACCGCGGTGGTGTCGAATCCGTCGGCATTTTCCGGCGTGAAGATCAGCTCGGCCTGCACCGATCCGCTGCCGATGTTGCTGAGCCGGAGTTGCGTGACCAGCGGAAGCCCCTGCGAATTCGTTCGGCTGATGGCGTCCGGAACGATGAACGAGCGCGTGGCCAGGTCGAGGCGGATGGTGCGTCCGGTCGTGACCGGCAGCTCTTCGCTGTCCTGCACGAGCAGGCGTGCGGTCTGGCCATCCTTCGTGCGGACGCCGAAGTAGGTGTATCGCGGAAGCGGCGAACCGTTCGGCGCCCGGCTTCGCCGCGTCGACAGATTCACCGTTCGCGTCGCGCCGGGCGCCAGCCCCGTCGCGTTCCATGTCGCATCGGGAACGAGCCAGACTTCGGGACCGATCTCCGCGGCCAACTCCATCGTCGTCGTACCGTTGTTCTTGATCGACACGCTGAGCGGAGCGCGATTCGCGTCGTCGCCGGTGAGCGGCGGGAAGGCAACATAGTTCGTTGGTGTGCCGCCGACCAGGAACTGCGGCGTGGCCGCTACGCCGCCGCCGACTTTGAGATTGACGAATGCGTAGGGAGTCACCGCCAGCCCTTCGCCGGTCGCGGCGACGAAGATCACGCCCTGGTAGCTGGCCGCGACCGTGTTCGACGGCCCGGCATAGCGGATCTCGAACAGATGCGGTTTGCGAGGCTCGAGTGTGACGAAGGCGGAGTCGGTGGCGGCCGGATCGACGATCGTGAAGAAAGGCGCGGAGCCGTTCAACTCCTGCCGGCCCACGATTACCTGAAGTGAGGAGGTGCCGAGGTTTTCCAGCGCGAACGAGCCGCGCTTGTCCTCGAGGTGATCGCCCAGACCGGTGACGAGCGCGGTCGGCAACAGCGTGAAGACAACATTCGGCCGGGCCGGCGTCACGTTCACCACGATGACGGCGGACGGCGGTCCGCTCTTCGACGGATCGCATCCCGGAAGCGCGCGGACGCGGTGAAAGATGTTGCCCACGCTATCGGCGAAGAACGATGCGGCGGTCGACGAGATGACCTGGCTGTCGAGCAATGGACTGAATGACGAATTCGTCGATCGCTCGACGAGGTAGCCGCCATCGCTGTCCAATCCCGGCGCCACCGACCACACGATCGCGTACGTCGCTCCCTCGGGTACCGTCGTCGGCGCGAAGACGATCGACGTCGCGCCCGCGGCGGCGCAGCTTCGCGTCGTGAAGCTGACGATGCTCGATGACACGCCGTTCGGATCGCACGGGCCTTTCGCGACGACGCGCCAGAAGTACTTCGTGCCCGGCGCGAGCGACGTGACCGTCTGGCTGGTGCGATCGAGTCCGCCGATGAGCAGCGGCGGTTGCGACGACGTTCCGAAGTAAAGGTCGTAACTGCTGGCCACGCCGAGCGGAACCCAGCCGAGGTCGAAGGTGGAGGAGATGTCGGTGGCGCCGTCGGACGGGCGGGATGCGATCACCTGCAACTGGCCGGGGGAGCAGCCGGGGGAGAGCGACGAGGTGAACGAGCGCGTCGAGCTCACGGTTGTTTTGGACGTATCGCAGCCGGCGTGCGCGACGACGAACCACGAGTACTGGCCGGAGACGATCGCCGCGCTGTAGGACGTTGTCGTGATGGCAGAGGCGACGAGCGGCGGATTGGCGAGGGTGCCGAGGTAGACGTCGTAGGTCGCGCCGTCGCCGGCGGATTGCCAGGAGAGCTGCACCGGCGAGCTGCTCACGGTCGTACCGTTCTGCGGCGCGATCGAATCGAACGCGCTTGCAGCGCACGTCGCGTCCGTCGTGAAGGTGGCGACGCGCGAGACGGCGGTGGAAACCGGCAGGCAGAACGGATCGCCCTTCGCTTTCACGCTCCAGTAGTAGCGCGTGGATGGTTGCAGGTTCGCGGGCGTGAATGACACGTCGCTGGTGTCGGCAGCGAACACGCGGACCGGAGGATTGACCGTATCGAGCAGCACGTCGTAGCGGAAGGCGTGATCGACCGCGGCCCACGCCAGTTTCGGCGCGGTCGAGACGTTCGCCGCATCCGAGGGCTGGGTCAACTGTGGCGCCGTGACGGTGGAGCAGGCGTTGACGACGCGGACGCGGTCGTTGACCGTGTCGGAAATGAAGAGATCGCCTGCGGCGTCGATGGCAACGCCGGATTCGGTGAAGACGAAATTCAACTTCGCTTTGACCGCCGCGCCATTGTCGCCGGAAAACTCGCGGTCGGTGTAATCGACGCCGCTGCCGGCGACGGTGGTGATGACCTGCGTCTTCGCGTCGATCTTGCGCAGCCGCAATCCGTTCTCGTCGGCGACGTAGAGATCGTCGTTCTTCGGATCGATGGCCATGAACTTCGGCGTCATGGCAGCGTTGGTGGCGGTGCCGCCGTCGCCGTTGCCTGTGGGTGGGCTTCCGCCGCCGGCCCACGTGGAGATGTTTCCGGACGCGGCGTCGATGCGGCGGATCAGGCCATTGCCGGTGTCGGAGAAGAAGACGTTGCCCTGCCGGTCGACGGCGACGTCGGTCGGTCCGCTGATCTTGGCCTGCTTCGCCGGCGTGCCGTCCGGACTGAAGCCGTCCGTTCCGGTTCCGGCGATCGTCGTAATGATCTTCGTGACCGCGTTGATCTTGCGCACGCGGTTTCGTTCCCGCTCGGCAAGATAAACATTGTTTGCTGCGTCGAGGGCGATGCCGACCGGCGCGATGCTGGCGGTGAGCGCGAGGCGGTCGTCGCTGTCGTTGCCGCCGTTCGTATCGTTGCCGCCTGCGAATCGCGCGATCTCGCCTTTGGTGTTGACGACCCAGATCGAGCCCTGGAAATCGGAGAAGAAGACACTGCCGTCGGACGACACCGCGATATCGACCGGGAAGCCGACCGTTGTTTCGGTGGCCAGCGTGCCGGGAGCATCGGAGCCGCTGCAGCAGACGTTGACGGTTCCCGCAAAGGTGGAGATGACGTTCGTCGCAGCGTCGACGCGCCGCACGAGACTATGCTCGGTATCGGCGATCAGCAGATTCCCTTGTTTGTCGAAGGCAACGCCGCGCGGGCCTGCGAGGAGCGCGGCATTCGCCACGCGTCCGTCGCCGACGAACGTGCCTCCGCCCGCAACGGTGGACACGATGTGGGTCGTGGCATCGACGCGGCGGATGCTTCCGTTCGATCCATCTTCGACGAAGAGATTACCGGCCGCGTCGAGCGTGAGCGCGTAAGGCTGCTCGACGCCGGCATCGGTCGCGACGCTGCCGTCGCCGCCACCGTATTGACCGCTTCCCATGAACAGCGCGATCCGGCCGGTGGAGGGCGTGAAGCGGAGCACGCGGCGGTGGCAGGGATCGGCGACGTAGATCAAGCCGGCTGCGTCGATCGCCAGCGCAGCGGGACAGAAGTTCGCTTCGAGGCCGGGACGATCGCCGAGGTTGTCGGGATCGGCGCCGCCGGCGACGGTAGTGATCTTGTGCGTGACGTGATCGACGCGCCGCAGACGTCCGTTGGTGAAATCGGCGACGTAGAGATTGCCATCCGCGTCGACGACCGACGCCAGCGGATTGGCGAGCCCCGCGGACGTGGCTGGCCCGTCGTCGCCGGAGAACGATTGCAGTCCGCGCTTGCCGGCAACGGTGGTGATGATCCCATTGCGATCGACCTTGCGAACGACGTTGGCGTCGTAGTTGTCTTCAGCGATGTACAGCTCGCCGTCGTGCCAGAAGACGCCGATCGGTTGTGCGAGCAGCGCGTTCGTCGCCAGTCCGCCATCGCCCGCGTCCACGATGTTCGGATCGATCGTGCCGCCTGCGAACGTAGTGATGACGCCGGTCTTGCCATCGACGCGCCGCACACGTCCGTTGTCCTGATCGGCGATGAAGAGGTTGCCGGCATCGTCGAAGGTGAGCCCGCGCGGCCGTTTGAGCGATGCTTCGCGCGCCGGTCCGCCGTCGCCGCTGTAACTTCCCCCGCCATTGCCCGCGAACCGCTCGATCACACCGGTTGCGAGATTCACCTTCTGCACGCTGCTCCCGCTCTCCTCGGCGATGTAGAGATTGCCCTTCGTGTCGGCGGCCAGCCCGTAAGGGGCAGTCAACACGATCGACTTCGCCTGCAAGCCGTCGCGCGTCCCACCGCCCGCGTAGGTGAAGATGGACTGCGCGGAGAGGGTGGGCGCAATCAGCGCGCAAAGCGCGAAGACGAACGTGCGGTGTGTGCGGACGGCGCTCATTTGCGTGAGGCACAACGATACTCGGGGGTCAGGTCTAAAGTCTAAAGTGCCGAGAACGATCGTCGCTAATGCGATCAGTCGTCGTCGGCACTTTAGACTTTAGACCTGACCCTTCAATGCCGGATCACGCTTCGTGTCGGCGGCCAGCCCGTAAGGGGCAGTCAACACGATCGACTTCGCCTGCAAGCCGTCGCGCGTGCCGCCGCCCGCGTACGTGAGGATCGACTGCGCGGAGAGAGTGGGCGCAATCAACGCGCAAAGCGCGAAGACGAACGTGCGGTGTCTGCGGACGGCGCTCATCTCGTGAGGCACAACGATACTCGGGGGTCAGGTCTAAAGTCTAAAGTGCCGAGGACGTTCGTCGCTCAAGCGGTCAGTCGTCCTCGGCACTTTAGACTTTAGACCTGACCCTTAGTGCCCCCGCAAGCCCGTCAGTGACGCCTGCCCGAGGATGTGACCGCGGATGACGACGCGAAGCTTGCGCCACGTCATCGGCGTGCCGGCGTCGTCGATTGCGGGGAGGTCCAGCGCGTAGATCGTGAATCGATACTTGTGCGGTGGACCCTCGGGAGGGCAAGGCCCGCCATAGTTCCGCTGCAGGAAATCGTTCCAGGCGTGGCGGCCTCCCTCGGGGATGTCCTTCTCATGCGAACCGGCACCGGCAGCGAGCGACGACGCGGACGAAGGGATGTTGTACACCGACCAATGAACGAAGCCATCGCCGTCGCGCGCTTCGAAATCGTCCATCACGAGGGCGAAGCTGCGTGTCGCTGCCGGTGCGTTGGACCACTCCAGCTCGGGCGAGATGTTTGCCCCTTTGCAATCGAGACCGTTCAGCAGCGTGCTGTCCGCCAGCGTCTCCCCCTCGCGAAAGGCGGAGCTGCGAAGCGAGAACGCGTTCGGTTGATCAACCGGAGGAACTCTTTTCCAGACGACGTCTTCATTGTTCCTGCGGTCGATGAGAGCGTCGATCGTGCCGTTGTCTCCGGTGCGAAACAGCCGCCGTCCCTCCACTCCTTTGCGAAAGAAGATCTCTTGGGCCTCGGGGATCAGGAGCTCGCGCGCGCGCCCTTCGCGCTGCGCAAACAACTGGCCGTCTTCGAGAGTCACCGTCATGCGCGTGCCCGGCGTCAGCTCGTAGGTGCCCGCATAATCAGCGAGCCGCTTCGCGTCCGCTTTCCCCGCCGCGGGATCTTCGTAATAGCGAAGCACCTGGGCGGCAACGATCTGCCAACTTCCGTGGCGGTACATCCACGCATCGGTGCCGTGATAGCGGGCGTGGAGCTGTTGCCCCCAGATCGTCTCCGATTCGTCGAGGTCGTAGCTGAGGATGGCCGTGTCGTTCACGATGCGGCTCTGTGCGTTCTTCACCTTGATCGAGCCCGAGTACCCCTTTGGCATCGGCGCGATGTCTGCGACGAGCTGCGTCTTGCTCATGCCGCGTCCCTTCTCATCGAAGAAGAGGCAGTCATCGGCGTAGTACTTTTGCCAGGGCGTGCGATCGCCGGAAGGGACTGAGTCGATCAGCTCCTGCGTGCGGCGCTCGAGCTCAGCCTGCGTGATCGACGGAACATTGCGCCCCTCGGCGTTGCCGGTCGAAGCCGTGCTAACGCACGATGAAGCGAGCAGCAAACACAGCGACGCGCAGATCAAGCGATGTCCGATCATCAAAGCCCCCTGAGAATTGTGAAGGCAGGCTACGGCAGCGATGCGCGCTCCGCAACGGAGCCATCGAAGCTGTTTCCGCCAGTTCACAGCCTCTGCGACACCGTTCGCTGCATTCCTTCGCGTTTTGGCCAAGGCTCGGGCAGACTGACGGGCATGAGCTCTCGCCGCGTGGCGTGGCAATTCGCTGTGTTGTTCTGGACCGCGTTCGGATTCGTCTCCGGATTTCAGGTCTGGATCAGCATGATCACGCACGGCCACTCGGTGCCGCTGCTGATCGGATACTACGTCCTCGTCTGGGAGGCGTGGCTCGGGGCGACCGCGCTCATCTTCTGGCTGGCGAAGCGATTCCCGGTCGTGCCTCCGAGGAGAATGTCGATCCTCGTGCACGCGCTGGCGGCGTGCGCGCTCGGTGTCGTTCACAGTCTTTACTCGGTCACATTGATGATTCTGATGCGGCCGTACGATCGGATGACTGCCGAGATCTCGCAGTTGCGCATCAGCGAGATCATTTTCTACCGGCTGCCACTCGTGTGGATCCTCTACTGCCTCGTCCTCGGCTCGGCGATCGCGCTCGAGTACTACGAGCGCTACCGCGAGCGCGCGCTCCAGGCTGCCCAGCTCGAAGCGTCACTCTCCGATGCTCGTTTGCAGGCGCTCGAGCTGCAACTGCAGCCGCACTTTCTATTCAACACGCTGAACGCGATCAGTGCCCTGGTGCGCAGCCGCCGCAACGATGAAGCAGTCACGATGATGGCCGGCTTGAGCGAGCTGCTGCGCTACACGCTCGATCACTCCGGTAACCCGCAAGTCGCCCTCGGCGAAGAGATCTCCGTCCTCCGACGCTACCTCGAGATCCAACGCGCCCGCTTTCCCGATCGCATGTCGTTCACGATTGATGCGTCCACCGAGGCGGAGCGGGGATTGGTGCCGACGCTATTGTTGCAGCCGCTGGCGGAGAACGCGGTGAAGCACGGAATCGAGGTCAGCGCATCGCCGGGCGTGATCACGGTGCGCGCGGCGCGCAGCGGTGACCGCCTCACGATCGAGGTATTCAATAGCGGCATCCTCGGCACCCACAGCAACGGCGGGATCGGTCTGCGCAACACGCTGGCGCGCCTTCGTCACATCCACGGGAACGAAGGGAAGTTCGATCTCACCAGCGTGAACGGCGGCGTGCTCGCCGCGGTGTCGGTGCCGTGGCAGGAGAGGGCATGAGCAGCGAGCCGTTGCGCGTCATCATCATCGATGACGAGCCGCTGGCGCGCGACTCGATCCGCGCACTGCTCGAAGGCGATGCCGAGGTAAGGGTGGTGGGGGAGGGAACGGGGGCGGAGGGGGCGGCGCTCATCGCCCGCACGCGGCCGGACCTGATGTTTCTCGACATCCAGATGCCGGAGGTGGACGGATTTGCGCTGCTCGAACAGGTCGGGGCCGCGACGGTTCCCGCAGTCATCTTCGTCACGGCCTACGACCGCTACGCGCTCAAGGCGTTCGAGGTTCACGCGCTCGACTATCTGCTCAAACCCTTCGATGACGGCCGTTTCGCCAGCGCACTCGCGCACGCGAAGGAACGCGCTCGCGGGATCCTGCGCGGCGAGGTCGATACGCGCATCGCCGAACTGTTGCGGGAGCGGAGCGAGGCGTCGCGGTCGCGCTTTCTCATCCCCGTGCGCGACAAGACGATCGTCGTCGATGCCGCCGACATCGACTGGATCGAGGCGTCGGACTATTACGTCACGATCCACAGCGGCACGTCAGCGCATCTCCTGCGCCAGACGATGGACGAGATTGAAACGCAGCTCGATGCACGGCTCTTCTTCCGGGTGCACCGCTCGACGATCGTCAACATCGATCGCGTGCGTGAGATTCATCCGCTGTTCCGCGGTGACTGCGCGCTGGTGCTCGCCGGCGGCCAGCGGCTGAAGCTGAGTAGGAGCCGGCGGAAGGACTTCGAGGCTCGGTTCCGGAAGTGAGGTTCTGAAGGCATTACCACAAAGACACAAAGGACACAGAGGGTTTCTCTGTGTCCTTTGTGTCTCTGTGGTTAATGCTTTTTCACCACATACAACACATGCGGATGCGGATAACCGAAGTCGATCCGCTTGCTGCGAGCATCCGCGAACCCGAGGCGGGAGAGGCGTGCAAGGAACGCGGACGGAGCCTCGTAGGTGAAGGTCTCGCCGAGCGTGAGATGGAGCGCCGTTGCGATCCGCTCCTGCATCGCGTTCCAAGCGTTCTTCACCCGCGCGGTCGGATCCTGTTCTTTGATGATGAGCAGACCGTCATTGGCGACGCGCTCCCGGCAGCGGAGTAACAGCGCATCCCAATCGGCGATCGGGATCTTGTAGAGGACGTCGATGATCGAGATCGCGTCGAACGTGCCGGTGATGACGTCATCGAACCCGATGACCGACTCCACACCGGCGATCGGCCGCACCTTGCGCACGTCGGGCTCGACGCCTACGACGCGCTGCGCGCCACGTGCACGAACGAGCGTTGCGAAGACGCCGTGGCCCGCGCCGATGTCGAGCAGCGAGGCAGAGCGCGGCACCGCGTCGAGCACGCGCAGCATCGGGCAGGTGAGGAAGCGCACGAGCGTATGGATGCGGTCGCGCAACGGGCGCCGGCCGTAAACGCGGTGCAGTACGATTAACGCGCGGATGAATCCCACACGAGCGATTGTACGGGGCTGGTGGCGCGAAGCGCTCGGCGCGTTGATCGTGCTGGTGTCGCGCATCCTCACCATGCCGCGCACGCCGTGGGAAAACGACGAGTTCCTGTTCGCCGAGGCGGTGAGGAGCTTCGATCCGTCGCGGTATCACCCGCACCCGCCCGGCTACCCGCTATTCGTCATCCTCGGCAAGGTCTTCAACGCCTTCGTTCACGATCCCTGGCGCGCGCTCGTGATCTTCGGCGTCATCGCGGCGCCGATCGGATTCGTCGCGCTGGCGCGCGCCTTTCGAAACTGGATCGACGATCCCGACCTGGCTGTCTGCGGGGCGCTGCTCTACTACTTCTCGGCGTCGATGCTGGTACACGGATCGCTCGCGCTTTCCGACGGGCCGGCGATGATGTTCGTGGCGCTCGCTCTCTTCGCGATCAGCAGCCCGCACGATACAGAGCACGAGCGCAACGCCATCGCCATCGGCATCTGGACCTCGGCGGCGATCGGTACGCGACCGCAACTCCTCATCCCGATCGCGCCGATGCTCCTCATCGCGTTGTTGCAGATGCGGACGTTGCGGCAGCGCGTGGCATGCATCGTGGCGTTCATCATTCTGTCGTTGATGTGGTTCCTGCCGCTCGCCGATGCCGCCGGCGGCTTCAACGCTCTGCGCCTCTACGAGACGAAGCAGATGCAATACGTCGCCGCGCACGACGCCTCGGTGTCGCGCGGCGGGATGTCGACGGCGATGCTGGTGGTGCGTTTCATCTTTCATCCGTGGGGCTGGAAGTACGTGACGCTCCCTCTCTTCGTCTGCGTCATCCTCGGCGTCGCCGCCTTCGCCAGGCTTCTGCGGCGCGACAAGCTGCGCTCAACGCTGCTGCCCTTCATCGCCTTCGTCATCGTGCAGGTGATCTTCGAGCTCGGCTGGATGGATCCGGCGGATGGATCGCGTTACAGCCTCGCCTTCATGCCGTTCATCGCGCTTCTCGCTGCGCTCGGATTCGGCGTGATTCGCCGCAGCGCCGGCTTTGCTGCTGCTCCGTGGGCAGTCACGGCCTTGCTTGCGGCTGCGACGCTGGTGTTTGTCTGGCCGCTGGCCGGAACGCGGACGACGCTGGCATCACCGCCTGCTGCTGCTTCGGCCTGGGCGAGTGCGAACCTCGCTCCGAACAGCGTGATCGGTTACGACATCGCGCTGAAGCCGCACGCCGAGTATCTGATGTCGCGCTTCCGGCTGCTGCCGGTCGATAAAGCGATCGCCGAGGCGTATGACCGGCCGGGAACAGGGCTGGTGCTCTTCGCGAATGGCGGGGCGCACGGCGCCGATTCGCACGTCTTCGCCTGGCCGGAGAGCGACGCCTACCGGAAGCTCACGCGCGGTCTGTACCAGGAAGTCACGATCGAGAATGAAGCCCCGTCCGAACGCTACCTTCCGTTGAGCGGCGCGTATCCGATCGAACGGACGCTGGAGGGGACGGAATGGCGCTGGCTCGGTCCCGATGCGACCATTCGTTTGCCGCAGTCGCACGGCGTCACAGCATCGCTCACGCTGCGGATTCCGGGAGATCTGCCGTACGCCACTGACGACGTGACGATCTCGATCAATGGCCGTGATTCCGCCGTCCTCCACGTCGGAAGGGAAGCAGTGGTCGCGAATCTGGTGCTGCCATCCGATCCTCGGATCGATGTGCGACTGCGATCAACGCGGTCGTTCCAGCCGAGCACTCTCATGCACAACCAGGACCCCCGCACACTGGCGGTGCAACTGCTGCACGTGGAGACGGGTACTCAACTTCACTGAATGACGATCGGATCGCCGCCGAAGACCGGCGGCGCGATCGCGGTCGCATCTGCCGATGGCTGTGCCGCGTTGATCGTATGAAACAACTGCGTGAACTGGCGGCCGGCGTCCGACACTACCGGTTCCGGTCCGAACGTCCAGGTGCTCCATGTCGTTGCCGGAACGATCCCAGACGCTGGCAGCCGGGTGAAGAAATACTCGGCCGTTCCATAGTCAATCTGACCGACGGTCGGATACTTCGCATGGATCATCCGTGTGAAGGCGAGCAGTGCCTGAAGGTCGCTCGGCCGAGCGATGCCGGTTGCTCCCGGGAGTTGCTGGTGATCGATCTCGCCGACGTCGAGCGGCCGCGGGTCCGTTGCCTGTGCGAAGCCGTCGTTCTCATCATCGCCTGCCATCGTGGCGTACCGCGCACCGCCGACGTCGCCATAGGGATGAACCCGTCGCCGGTCGCAGACGACCACCGGCAGCAGTGCGTCCGCAAGTTCGATGTACCGGCTCTGAATGTCGACACTGTCAGCGTCGCACCCGCCGATGATGGCGTCCGGAGCTACGCGGCGGATGCCGCGCACAAACGCAGTGCATGCAGGCATGTAGGCATCCTGCATGAAGTCCGATCCCGGATTCGCGGCCTCGTACGTTTGTGCGATGGCGCCGGGCTCGTTGTCGAAACTGTAAAGCGCGATCATGTCGCCGAACCTGGTTGCGAGATCGAATGCCTGCGCTTCGATGATTGCCGGATCCGGAGCGACTGGGTCGCCGCCCGACTCCCACACTGCACCCATGTTCACGTTGATGCGCAAGCCAGCTGCATGTGCATTGCGCAGATCGGTGTCGAACAGGCCGGTCGGGAGCGCCGGATCGTAGGTCAGGCGTAGATCGGTGATGCCGGCTGCCTGAACGCCTGCCATGATGCAAGCGTCGGAATCGGTGGTAGCCATCCGTGCCACACGCGGGGTTGCCAACAGACACCGAATCTCATCGCGTTCTCCTTGCGCTGCACATAAGGAGGGACGAATGCGCGGTTTTCCCTACCCAGAGGAGTGCAGGCGTCTCGCCTGCGGCCGGCGGACGTCTCGTCCGGCGGTGATCTCGCGACGGGTCCGGTGCGTTACTTGTCTGGCGCGACATCTGGCTAACCACCATCGGGCGAGACGCCCTATGGCCGCGGGCGAGACGCCCACACTCCTTTGCCTCAGACCAATCCTAGCGGCTACGGCGAGGGCTGCGTGGGCCATGACGGTGACGTTCGTGGGCGAAGAGGCGAAGGACGCACTCATTCCGCGCATGGCCGATCCCGTAACCGCGACACACGAGAGCGTGCGTGGCACCGATGAACCGGTCCGCGCCATCCCGCGAATGCTACGCGCCAACACTCGACTCGTGAGCGCCACGAGTCATTCCGTGGGCGTAACGGGTGAATTCGTGGGCGTCACGAGTGCTCTTGTCAACGCCACGGAGTCAACTCGTGGGCGTCACGAGTGCTCTCGTCAGCGTCACGAGTCATCTCGTGGGCCTCACGAGTGCTCTCGTCAGCGCCACGGAGTCAACTCGTGGGCGTCACGAGTGCTCTCGTCAGCGCCACGGAGTCAACTCGTGGGCGTCACGAGTCAACTCGTCAGCGTCACGAGTCATCTCGTGGGCGCCACGAGTGCTCTCGTCAGCGCCACGGAGTCAATTCGTGGGCGTCACGAGTGCTCTCGTCAGCGTCACGAGTCATCTCGTGGGCGTCACGAGTGCTCTCGTCAGCGCCACGAGTCAATTCGTGGGCGTCACGAGTGCTCTCGTCAGCGCCACGGAGTCAACTCGTGGGCGTCACGAGTCAACTGGTGGGCGTCACGGGTGAACTGGTGGGCATCACCAGTCAACTGGTGGCGCGTCACAAGTCAAAGCATCCGCGCCACCAGTCGGCTCGTTCGGCTGACCAGTCGAGCCATTCACCGGACGGCAATGAAGACGAAGCCGTCGTTGTTCGGTATCATTGCCTGTCCAATTTCCGTCATGCGCCACACTCCGTCCGTCTCGCTCGTCATTCCGATGTTCAACGAAGTGTTGAACATTGAGCATGCGATGACTGCGGCGGTCGAGGCCTGCACCAAATACACAGACGACTACGAGATCATCATCGTCGACGACGCTTCGACGGATCAGTCGCCGTTCCTCGTGGCCTGCCGCGCTGCCGAGAATCCGCGCATTCGCATGATTCGCCACGAGCGCAACCGCAAGCTGGGCGGGTCGCTCAAGACCGGCTTTGCCGCGGCGAAGAAAGATCTCGTGCTCTACATGGACGCAGACTTACCCTTCGATCCCGACGCGCTGGGACGCGCCATGCGGGCGATGGCTGTGACCGGAGCGGACCTCATCGCCGGTTATCGCCTCGACCGGACGCTGGAAGGGCCAAGGCGGACGCTCTACTCGTACCTCTACAACGGTCTGATCGGCGTTCTCTTCGGCTGGCCGCACCGCGACATCAACTTCTCGTTCAAGCTGATGAAGCGCGAGGTGCTCGATGCCGTGGAGCTGAAGTCGGAAGGATCGCTGATCGACGCGGAGCTCATCGTCAAAGCGAAGAACCGCGGCTTCTCGATCCAGCAGATCGGACTCGATTACTTCCCGCGCATCCGCGGGGAATCGCACCTCTCCTCGCCGCGCGTGATCCTCAAGATCTTCGCCGAGCTCTGGAAGTTCTATCCGGAGATGCGCGAGGTCGTGCCGGCCGAAGAGGTGGAGCGGGTCGTGCGCGAGAAGCGCAGCGCAGCGGGTGAGGTCCATGTCGCGGACCGTCAGCCGCTCGAGACGTAGCTTCGCGTGACTCTTGTGGACGCACCGATCCGTCTCATCGTCACCGCCGACGATGTTGGGCTCCATTCCGGGATGACGGCGGGAGCGGTTCGCGCGCACCGCGAAGGGATCGTTACCGCTTGCAGCATTGTCGCGAACGGCGCGGCGTTCGACGACGCGGTGTCGCAGTTGAAGAGCGTGCCATCGCTCGAGGTTGGCGTTCATCTGGCGCTGGTCGAAGAGCGTTCGCTGACGGGCATGCGTTTTCCGGAGTCCTATCGCACCTTCGTCCTCGGAAGAAAGGACTTCGCTGCGATCGAGCGCGAGCTGCGGGCGCAGATCGAGCGCGTTCTCGCCAGCGGGCTGCGCGTGACGCACCTCAACGGCCATCAGCATCTGCACGTGCTGCCCTCGATCTTCGCCATCGTCGCCCGGCTGGCGAAGGAGTACGGGATCGGCTATGTGCGGCGCGTGTTTGATCGGGGTGGGCGGGGAGGGGTGGTGCGAAGGGCATCGATTGCGGCACTGAACCGGTTCGGGCGGAACGCGGCGGCTCCGCGCGGCAACGACATCACGATCGGAGTCATGGAGGCGGGGCATCTCACCTCCGCACGAATCGTCGCGCTGTTGCAGCACGCCGAGGGAACCACGGAGCTCGTCACGCATCCCGGCATCGGCGTCGATACCTATCCGCATTGGCGCTATGCGTGGGACGAGGAGACTGCTGCGCTCTGCAATCGGAGCGTGCGCGAGGCGATCGTTAATCGAGGATTTGAGTTGATCACGCCGTCGCAGGTTTGATCGAAAGGCGTTTACCACAGAGACACAGAGGTCACGGAGATTGCCTCTGTGCCTCTGTGCCTCTGTGGTGCTTCTCAGTGCACCTCGATAGCCCGGCTCAGCTCCGATGTCGTCGTCTCGTACCCGGAGAGGGTGCCTTCCGGTGCCGGCTTCGCGAAGCCGTTGTAGTGGACCATCGTATCGGTTGCCGAGATCCACTGGCCGGTCAGATTGCCGTCGAGCTCGAATCGGAAGTGGGTGAGGGGTGTGTTGTCTGCAAACGATCCCAGCGATTGCGATGCCAGTGGCCGCTGACCTTCGCCGAAGCCCGAGGGATCCGGCGCATCGCTGGCGAAGACTTCCACCTTGGAAAAGGCGATAGAGCCGGGCGGCTGGACGTCACCCTCGACGATCGTCTTGTTTTTGGCGGCGTCGTATTGGACAAGAGTGATGGACGGCGTGTTCACTCCACCAGGCCTGGCAGCCGGCGACGGGCCATCCAGACCGACGTCAATCCCGAGGCTGCCATTGGACCACGTGGAGTTTCCGGGCAGATCGACGACACTCGCACCAGTGGCGACTGCGATGCCCATCTGCGCGTTGAACGCCACGGTGTTGTTCGCGACGGTGGAGCCACGGCCGAACTGGCCGATGAAGATGCCGCTCGCGCCATTCGGCAGCGGATCGTCGCTATGCGCTTTCAACCCGACGCGGTTCTGCGACACATTGACAGTGCCTGAAAGCACGAAGATGCCGCTCAACGTGTTGCCGGAGACGACGTTGTTCGCGATGCCGATCCCGTCGCTGTAGAGGGGGCTGGAGATGCCGATGCCGCGCTCGCCGTTCGGACGCGCCAGCGATCCCGTCGGATCGGTGCCGATGAACGAGTCATGAACGTGAACGTTCGTCGATAGAAAGGGTGGACCGCATGGCGGCGCATTCATTGATACCCCGTTCCTGAGAAAACCATTCACGACGACGTTCGCCAGCTCGGTCTCGCAGCCGGAGAGCCGGATTCCGTCGCCGTCGACCGTCCCGTTGCCACTGATCTCAATCTCCGGCCCCCTCGGGTTCGTGTCGCCCACGAGCGCCGTTTGAATCGCGCCGTCGATACGCGTGCTGATTGCGGTCAATGCCGGAAGGGGCGAGGAGACGCGGATGGTCTTCCACGGATTGATCGACGGTTCGTTGATGAGGAATCCGATCGCGCACAACTGGCCATTGCCCTTGCAGGCAGCGTTCGCGTCGAGAATCGCTTGCCGCAATGAGCCAGCGCCGGCGTCGGCTGTTGTGGTGACGTAGATGGTCTGGTACAGGCGCGCCGTCGCCGTGGCTGTGTTCGACGAGGCATCGAAATCATGCTCGCGCTCCGTCACAGAGGCGTGGAAGCCAAGCGATCCGTCGCCGTACGTTTTGGGTGCGATCAGGTCGAGCCTCCACGCGGGAGAGCTGGTGTTCGCGTTTGCTGCGAGCTCATCGAGATGGCAGGTGATCCGTCCGGCCGCCGGCGTGCTGCAACCTGGGGGAAGCGAGGGCACACCGACATTGGTGCTGAGGTCGATCGCGACATCAAGATCGTGCGCGGGCGAGTTTGAGAAATTCGTCAGATAGACGTACAGCGAAAACGGAAGGCCGAGGTCGAGCCGGTCTCGCGTGAGAACGAGTGACAGCCGGACGTCAGGATCCGTCGACACCGTGAATGTCGTTGTGGCGCGATTGTCCGACGGATTCGGGTCAGACGAATCACTGCTCACTGATCCTGTCATCGTCACGTTGCCCGCGCTGAGCGGATAGGTCACGTGTTGCGTGAGGCCTCCATTCTGGCCGGCGGGAATGTTGGGTACGACGCAGCCAGCCGCACACGACGGAGTGGCGCCGGCGCCGCCGTTATCAATGGTGATGACGACGTTGGTGGCGGGATCGGGCCCGTTGTTGTGGACGATCCAACCGTAATCGCGAGTAAACCCGGCGCGAACGATGGCGTCCGAAGGGGAAATCGTCAACGTCAGATCCGACGCAGCGTGGGCCAGTGTCGAGGAGAAGCAGAGGAGGAGCGAAGCAGCGATGACGAGGGGTTTCATTCTGGGGTTTCTATTGGGGAGATCACCGTACTTCGATGGGCCGGCCGAACTCGGATGTCTGGGTTAAGAAGAGCTGATCGATCCCTTCAGGTTCAGGTTTGGCGAAGCCGGCGATGGTGCCTCGGGTCGCCACCGCCGTGATGAACTGGCCGGTCAGGTCGCCGTCAACGGCTACGCGGAAGTGTGTGGGTGACGTGAAATCAGCGAACTGCGTTCGCGCGATCGGTCGCTGTCCTTCGCCGAATCCGGAGGGATCGACAGCGTCATTCGCATAGAGGTCGACGACGAAGGAGCGCACTCCACCGATCATCTGACCGTCCTGGTCTCCCTCGATCACCGTCTTCTTTGACACCGGGTCGTAGTGCGCCAGCGTAAGCACCGGTACGGCGATCGGGATATCGAACGGATACGTGGTCGAAAGCGTTGGACCGTCGAGACCGATGTCGATTCCGAGCGTGCCGTTGCTCCAGATTCTGTTGCCGCGCACGGAGACATCGCCGACGCCGGGCGCAATGGCCACGCCCATCTCGCGATTAAACGCGATGACGTTTGGTGCGCGGTTAGACGTCAGCTGGTCAGGTCCGATCTCCGATCCGTAGCCGCCTGGGCCGATGAAGACTCCGCTGGCGCCGTTCGGCAACGGATCGTCGCTGTGCGCTTTCACGCCGATGCGATTGCCCCAGATGTCGACACTCCCGCTGAGGGCGAAGAGGCCGCTCATGTTGTTGCCGGAGAGGACGCAGTCGTAGATGATGGTCGTTCCGCCAGCAGTGAAAACACTCGTCCCGTTCAACACCGACAACCCGATCCCGCGCCCATTCGGCCGGGCCTCGGAACCGGTCGGGTCGGTCCCGATGAAGAGATTGTGGAGACCGGGCATTGTGAACGGAACGCACGTTGCTGATTGGGCATCGATGACGGAAACGCCGTTGCGCCGGAATCCGTTAATGGCAAGATTCGCGATCTCGCAGCCGCAATGCGTGACTGTCAGACCGTCGCTGTCGAGGTTGTTGACTCCCTGGATCTCGATCTCAGGCCCATCCGGATTCGTGTCTCCAAAGAAGGCGGTCTGCGTCGCGCCTTCGATGCGAATTCCATTGATGACAGGCAGCGGCGCCGTGATCCGGATTGTTTTCCACGGTGTCGTCGACGCTTCGGCGATCCGGAACGCAATCGCGACCGGACTTTGCGATGAGGCATTGGCGTCCAGAATGGCCTGCCGCAGCGAGCCGCCGCCGTCGTTCTTTGTGGTCGAGACGTAATACGTCCGATAGAGCGTCGTCACCTGCGAGTAGGTGTTCGTGATCGGATCGAAGTCGTGTTCGCGCTCGGTGACGATTCCGGTAAAATTGATCGATCCGGAGCCATAGTCGTGCGGTGCGACAAGCTGGACAACGAACGCCGCCGTCGGCGCAAACACTGACGTCATAGGAGGCAGGAAGTCGAGCCGGCAGACGACACGTCCCGCGGCCAAACTGCTGCAACCGTTCGGCAGCGACTTCACAGCCACATCCGTCCGAAAATCGATCGTGATCTCGAGATCGTGGGCGGTCGTATTGGAGTTGTTGCCGACGAAAATGGGAAGCGTGAATGGAAGATCGAGATCCTGCCTGGACGGAACATTGAATCTGAGAATGACGTCCGGGTCGGTCGAGACGGTCAACGTCACCGAAGCGGCGTTGTTGGCGGGAAGCGGATCGGTCACGTTGCTTGTGGCCGTGACTGAGATCGTGAGCGTCGTGTCTGCCGAGGGCGCGACGAAGGAGAGCACTCCGCTGCGCGTCTGGCCGGATGGAATGTCGCCAAGCGCGCAAGTGCACGTGTAAGGAACGGGCGAGGAAATGGCGACCGTCGTGCCGGTCGCGGTCTCCGGTCCGTTGTTACGCACGACGAAGAAAAGCTGCGAGGTGAATCCGGCGCGGACGAGTGCGTTCGGGGGTGAGATCGTCGTGACGAGATCGGCGGACGCGAAGAGGGACGTGGTGCTGAGTGCGAGTGCTGCGAAAAGCGTGAGCCTCTTCATTTATCGAACCTCGATCGCTCGGCTGAACTCCGAGGTCTGGGTGAGGAAGCCTTGATCGACTCCCTCCGGGTTGATGGGTCCGCCGGGCTTGGCGAAGCCCTCATAGTCCACTCTCGTTGACGTGGCCGTGATGAATTGTCCTGTCAGGTCGCCATCGACCTCGACGTGATAGTGCGTGGTGGTGGAGAAGGGAACCAGCGGGCTGCCGCCGATCGGACGCTGTCCCTGTCCGTAACCGGATGGATCGATCGTGTCGTTGGCGTAGAGACTCAGCGATCCGCCCGCTGAGGCGTCGCCTTCGATGATCGTCTTCTTCGAGACGGGATCGTAGTGTGCCAGCGTCAGCGTCGGGACGAGAAGAGTGGTCGTGCCGGCGAATGTCTTCGTCGCCAGCGTCGGTCCGTCGAGACCGATGTCGATTCCCAGGAGCCGGTTGCCCCAGATCTTGTTGCCGAGGATGGATACATTGACGATGTTGGGAGCGACGGCGACGCCGGTCTCTCCGTTGAATGCGATGACGTTCCCGGCGACGTTGGGACTCAGAACATCGGGTCCGATGGCAGATCCGTATCCGCCCGGCCCGATGAAGATGCCACTGGCGCCGTTCGGCAGTGGATCATCGCTGTGCGCCTTCACTCCTATCCGGTTGCCCCAGATGTTGACCCGTCCCGCGAGGTCAAAGATGCCACTGAGCGTATTGCCCGAGATGACGCAGTCGTGAATGATCACCAGCGGACTGGCGTTGAAGAAGCTCGTTCCTGGGCCGAGCGAGATGCCGATGCCGCGCTGTCCATTGGGTCGCGCTTGCGACCCGGTGGGATCTGTGCCGATGAAAAGATGACTCAGTTCGATGCTCACGAAGCTGCCGCAAGGGGGCCGCGAGGCGGAAATGCCATTGCGGCCGAACCCATTGACGACGAGATTGACGACCTGCACGTCACAACCGGAGATGACCAGCCCGTCGCCATCGACCTTTCCGCCGCCGCTGATCTCGACTTCGGGACCATCGACGTTCGTGTCGCCGATGAAACTGGTCTGCGTGCCGCCGTCGATCAGGAGTTTCGACGCGGTAATCGCCGGCAGCGGTGTGGTGATCGTAATGGTGTCCCACGGTCCGACATGACGCGGCTCGGTCAGCCGGAACGCGATCGTGCACGGCGTCGTGCCGGTGCAGGCGGCGTTGGCATCGAGAATCGCTTGACGCAGCGAGCCGCTGCCATCGTTGCCGGATTCCGTGACGTAGAAGGTGTTAGCCGGTTGCGCTGTGGCGGTGACGCTGTCTGCGGAGGCGAAGAGCGAGGAAGAAGAAAGAAGGACGATCGCCAAGAGGAGAGATCTCTTCATGCGAATAAGTGTAACGGACGCCGCGGAGCATCCGTCTATAATCCGCCGCCGCATGACGACAAGCACAACCAGAAAAATCGCTGTGATCCCGGGTGACGGGATCGGTCCCGAAGTCATCGACGCCGGCCTCAGCGTCCTCAACCACGTCAACGACGCCCGCGACCTCGGCCTCGACTTCGTTCACTTCGGCTGGAACGCCGACGAGTACCTCCGCACCGGCATCTCCATCCCCCCCGGCGGCATGGACGACATCCGCAACAACTACGCCGCGGTCTACCTCGGCGCATTCGGCGATCCGCGCGTCCCCGACATGAAGCACGCCGCCGACATCCTCCTCGGCATGCGCTTCCAGCTCGATCTCTACGTCAACTACCGCCCCGTGAAGCTGCTCAACGAGAGGCTCTGTCCGCTCAAAGGCAAGGGCCGCAAGGACATCGACTTCGTCATCTTCCGCGAGAACACGGAAGGCGCCTACGTCGGCATGGGCGGCCATTTCAAGAAGGGAACAAGCGAAGAGATCGCCATCCAGGAGGATGTCTCCACACGCAAAGGCGTCGAGCGCATCATCCGCCACGCTTTCGAGTTCGCGAAGCAGACGGGACGCAAGTCGGTCTGCATGTCCGACAAGAACAACGTCATGCGCTTTGGCGGCGATCTCTGGCTGCGCACGTTCGAAGAGGTGGCTTCGGAGTATCCCGGCATCGAGCACTTCCACATGTTCGTCGACGCGCTGACGATGCAGATGGTGCGCGCGCCGGAGATGTTCGAGGTGATCGTGACCAACAACATGTTCGGCGACATCGTCACCGACCTCGGCGCCGCACTCCAGGGCGGCCTCGGCATGGCCGCCTCCGGCAATATCCACCCCGGCAAAGTCTCTCTCTTCGAGCCAATCCACGGCTCCGCCCCGAAGTACGCCGGAAAGGACGTCGCCAACCCAATCGGCGCCATCCTCACCGCCGCGATGATGCTCGAATACCTCGGCGACACCGCCGAAGCGGACGCCATCGAGCGAGCCGTCGTCGGCGCAATCGAAGCCAACGAAACCACCCACGACCTCGGCGGCGACCTCGGCACGAAGGCGGCCGGGGAGGCGGTGTTGAAGAGGGTGGAGTTGTAAGCCAATCGCTTGCAGATCTGGACTATCGGTCTGGATTCAACCATCGAGGCGAGACGCCCCGATGGCCGCGGGCGAGACGCCCACACTCCTCGTCGCAAGGAGTGCGGTCGTCTCGACCGCGGGCAGTCGGGCGTCCTCGCCCGAGTGCGGTAAGGGCGGAGGTCGAAATTCGTCGACGCTCTCCCTTGCTAGCTTTCCCTGTCGCGAGAGTTTCAGGAAGCGCGGCGCTTCTGAGCGCGAAGTCGGGGAGCCGCCGTGCGCATCGCCCGGATCGCGGATCGAAGCACCAGATTCACCTCTTCGGATGACTGGAAGACCTTGGACACGTCTTCGTCCAGGACGACGAACGTCTGTTTGTACACCTTCTTCTCGCCCGCAAATCGATTCGGCTTCATCTTGTCGTAATCGAAATCGTAGTGAGGCCTGAGGTCGTCTTCTCTGGGTTTCTTCTTCATGATGTCGCGAGCAGGATCGTTCGGCTGGTTCTCCCCGTCAAGCCGGGAATTGGCGTTGGCGATATGCTGTCCAGAGAGACTGATACCCGAGGCGGCAGCGCGCGCCTCGTTCCATTTGAAACCAACGAAACAACCTAAGGAGAACGTGTGAAGAAACTCTTGATCGGAATCCTCAGCTTTGCCGCGGTGTCGGCATTTGGCGCTGAAGGGATGTGGATGCCGCAGCAGATTCCGTCGCTGGCGGCGGAACTGAAGAAGGCCGGACTGCAGATCGATGCGAAACGCTTTGCCGATCTGACCGGCGACCCGATGGGCGCGGTCATCTCGCTTGGCGGCTGCAGCGCATCGTTCGTCTCGCCCGACGGCCTCGTGGTCACGAATCACCACTGCGGCTTCGGAGCGTTGCAGTTCAACTCCACCCCGCAGCGCGACCTCATCACCAACGGTTTCCTCGCCAAGACGCGCGAGGAAGAGCTCCCGGCTGGTCCGGGATCGCGCGTATTCGTCACGACGAACATCGAAGACGTCACAGCGCGCGTCTCCGGCAGTCTGGCCGCCTCGCTCTCGAACATCGACCGAGAGAAAGCCATCGACCGGAACGTCAAGCAGCTCGTCGAGGAATGCGAGAAGCCGGGCGGCGTGCGCTGCCGCGTGGCCTCGTTCTTCGAAGGCTCGCAGTATCTCCGCACCACGCAGATGGAGATCCGCGACGTCCGCCTCGTTTACGCTCCCGCCCTCGGCATCGGCGACTTCGGCGGCGAGACCGACAACTGGATGTGGCCGCGCCACACCGGCGACTGGTCGTATCTCCGCGCCTACGTCGGCAAAGACGGCAGGCCCGCTGACTACTCGAAAGACAACGTTCCCTACCATCCGCTTCACATCCTCAAAGTGTCGACCGAGGGGGTCAATCCGGGAGATTTCGTGCTGGTGGCTGGATATCCCGGACGCACCTTCCGCTATCGCACCGCAGCGGAAGTCAGCGAGATGCAGAGCTACTCGTATCCGACGACGATCAAGTACGCCACGGATCTCAACAACATCCTCCGCGACCTCGGCAAGACCAACAAGGCCGTCGAGATCGCCAACGCCAGCCGCATCAAAGGCAACGACAACGTCCTGAAGAACTACACCGGCACTCTGACCGGCTTCAACAACTTCCACATCGTCGCGCAGCGCCAGAAGCGCGAAGCGGACCTTGCCGCGTACATCGTCGGCCATTCCGACTCGGCCGGTAAGTACAAAGACGTGATGAATCAGATGAATGCGATTCATCAGCAGTCGATCGCCAACGAGGAGCGCGACACGGTCCTGAGCTGGATACTCCGCTCCTCGCCGATGCTGGGACAATCGATCACCCTCTATCGCCTTTCGATGGAGAAAGCCAAGGCCTCCGATCTCGACCGCGAGGGCGGATTCCAGCAGCGTGATTGGCCGCGTATCACCGAGGGCATCACGCGCGCGCAGAAAGGCATCGAGCCGAACAGCGACCGCGCCGGTCTGCGCTACTTCCTCAACGAATCACAGAAACTACCGGCCGGACAGCGCATCGCGCCGATTGATGCCGCGATCACCAAGGCAGGCGGCGTCGAGCCGTTCCTCGATCAGCTCTACGCGAACACCAAAGTCGCCGACCTCGCCCAGCGCAAGGCTATGCAGGATGAGACGACCGCGCAGCTCGTGGCCCGCAACGACTCCATGATCGACCTCGTCGCCGCCATCATGCCGCTCTCCCTCGAGAACGAGCACAACCAGAAAGAGCTCAGCGGTGCGATGTCGAAGATCCGCCCGGTGTACATGGACGCACTCCGTGCATCGAACGGCGGCCGGCTCTATCCCGACGCCAACGGTACGCTGCGCGTCACCTTCGGTCAGGTGAAGGGCTACACCCCGCGCGACGGCGTCATGTATACGCCGAAGACCACGATCGGCGGCGTCCTGGCGAAGAACACCGGGACCGGCGAGTTTGACGCCCCGAAAGCGGAGCTCGATGCTATCCGCAACAACAAGACGGCCGGCTACGTCGATCCGAAGATCGGCGGCGTCCCGGTCGACTTCCTATCGACGGTCGACACCACCGGCGGCAACTCCGGCTCGCCGACACTCAACGCGAAGGGTGAGTTGTGCGGTCTGCTCTTCGACGGCACCTATGAATCGCTCGGATCCGACTTCGTCGTCGACGAGAACATCACGCGCTCGATTCACGTCGACGCGGTCTACATGCTCTGGGTCATGGACGCCGTCGACGGCGCTCATAACCTCCTGCGCGAAATGAACGTGCCGGTGCATTTCGGCGGCGGCGCGGTCGGAGCAGGGAAGTAGTCTTACGTCATCGATGAACCAAGGGCGGGCTCTCGGGCCCGCCCTTTTGTTCTTCCGCAGCGCGTCTCCTTACTTCTGAAGGTTGTACACCTCGAAGGACTGCTCCTGAGGTGGGTTCGCGAAGCCGCCTTCTACGCCCGCTTGAAGCTTCGGACCGAGCGTGTTGTCGCGAAACGCTTCCCAACTCGCTTTCGAGTCATGGATCGCCACGATCGTCCATCCGCCGGCTGAAGGCCCTGCCGCGTGATAGATCTGCCCTTTCGGGAGGGAGCTTCGATCTGGATGTACCGCTGCCAGTGATGCTTCGTACTGCTCTTTGGTCCCGCCGGGAAAGAAGTGAACTACTCCATAAGCCATACTCTCTCTCCTTTTCGCGGCGCGTAGTGCGCGCCCGATTGGCGACAGGATACGCCCGCGGCGCCACCAATCGGATCGCGAGAATCCAGGGGTTGACCCCGAGAATCTAGAGGTTGCCCCCGAGAATCTAGAGGTTGATCTCTGAGAGTTTAGATATTGACCTCGAGAATCTCGGGGTTGATCGCGAGAATCTAGGGGTTGACCGCAAGAATCTCGGGGTTGATCGCGAGAATCTCGATGTCGTTGGGGAGAATCTCGACAATTTCTTTCACGCGAAGACGCGAAGACGCGAAGACGCGAAGGTAGCCTCTGTCTTCTTCGCGACTTCGCTGCTTCGCGTGACCGCCGGCGACACTCGAGACATCACACCGCCTCGAACACCTCCACCATCCCGTTCCGCATCCGCAGCAGTACCGTGCGATCGAGGACATCGCGAATCCAGATGCGATTTCCAGGATCGGTGGAGTCGATCGTCTCCACTCTCTCCAGCAACTCCTCGGCTGACTCGATCTCCTCGACCTCACCGTCGTCGAAGATGACACGAAGCGGGAATTCCGGAGTGGCCATGAGCTCTTCGAACGCGCGCGACGGGAGCTTAGCGCTTCGGCTATACTCCCCGCCTCAACTTTTCGAGACCAGTGGCGCAAGCCCGTCTCGCCTCAACCAAAGGAGCATTCCGATGTCCGGCCACAGCAAATGGAGCACCATCAAACACAAGAAAGGTGCGGCCGACGCCAAGCGCGGAAAGATCTTCACCCGCATCATCAAGGAAATGACCGTCGCCGCGCGCATGGGCGGTGGCGACGTCGACGGCAATCCCCGCCTGCGCGCTGCGGTGGCCGAGGCGAAGGCCAGCAACATGCCGAAAGACAACATCGACCGCGCCATCAAGCGCGGCACCGGTGAGCTCGAAGGCGTGAACTACGAAGAGCTGACCTACGAGGGTTACGGTCCGGGCGGCGTCGCCGTCATGGTCGAGACGATGACCGACAACACGAACCGGACCACTCCCGAGATCCGCCACGCCTTCGAAAAGTGCGGCGGCAACATGGGAACGCCCGGCTCGGTCCGTTTCCAGTTCGAGCGCAAAGGCTACTTCGCGGTCGAGAAGAGCGCGGCAACGGAAGACCGGCTGATGGAAGTCGCCCTCGAAGCGGGCGCCGACGACCTGCAGACGCTCGACTCCGACATCTACGAGATCTACACGACGCCTGACGCGTTCGAGCAGGTTCGTGCGGCGCTGGAGAAGAACAAGGTCCCCACCGTCGAAGCCAAGATCGGCCAGATCCCGGCCAACCTCGTCAAGCTCGACGACCAGAAGTCGAAGCAGATGATGCGCCTCCTGGAGATGCTCGACGACCAGGACGACGTGCAGAACGTCTGGACGAACTTCGACATCCCTGAAGAGATGATGGAAGAGTAGGGAAGCAGAGATCAGGGGATCAGAGATAAGAGATCAGAGGAGTAGAGGTCAGAGAGTTAGTAGATCGATCGGTAGACTCTGATCTCTGATCTCTTCTGTCTCTGATCTCTGTGTTCACCCCGAATCCGTTAATCTACTCACTCCTTGCCCCTCATCTTCTCGATCGCCGCCTACGACTACATGGCCGACGCGCTCGTGCGCGCCTGCGGCGCTGAACGTGGCGTGGTCGAGCGGAGCAACTTTCCGGATGGCGAGCACTATCTGCGCGTCGCCTCGGGCGTTCTCGATCAGCACGTCGTTGCCATCGGTGGAACCGTCTCCGATGCGGCCATGCTCGAGCTGTACGACCTCGCTTGTGCGCTCGTCGAGAATGGCGCGGAGACGCTGACGTTGATCGTGCCGTGGTTCGGCGGCGCGACGATGGACCGGGCATCGAAGAGCGGTGAGTCGGTCACTGCCAAGAATCGCGCGCGCATCTTCTCGTCCATTCCACCCGCGAAGAACGGCAATCAGATCCTGCTGCTCGATCTGCACACCGAAGGGCTTCCGCACTATTTCGAAGGAAGCCTGCATCCGGTGCATGTCTACGGCCGGCCGATCATCGAGCAGCTCGCGCGCGACCTCGGCGGCGCCGCCTTCATCCTCGGCTCCACCGACGCCGGCCGGGCCAAGTGGGTGGAATCGCTCGCCAACCGCCTTGGCGTCCCTGCCGCTTTCGTCTTCAAGCGCCGCCTCGGGCCTGCGGAGACCGAGGTGACTGCGGTCAGCACGAAGCTCGGCGGCGAGACGGTCGTCATCTACGACGACATGATCCGCACCGGTAGCTCGCTGATGAACGCCGCACGCGCGTATCGCGACGCCGGTGCCGGCCGTCTCGTCGCCCTCGCCACGCACGGAGTCTTCCCGAACGGTGCATTCGAGACGATCCACGCGACCGGTCTCTTCGACGCCATCGCCTGCACCGACAGCCATCCGAACGCGCTCGCACTTAGCACCCACGGTCTCATCGTCCGGCCCGTCGCAGAGTTGTTCTGCCGGTATTTGCGGTGAGTCTTGATCACCACTGAGACACAGAGATCACAGAGGTTTCTCCGTGTCCTTTGTGCCTCTGTGGTGAACGGCTTTTTACTGCCCCACAACGAAATCCGAGCGCACAAACCCGATCTGATCACCGAAGCGCACGAGTACCTTCGCCGCGTAGTGACCATCCGGCAACTCGAAGTTCTCCGAGAGGCGCACGGGCTTGGCGGGGTCGACGCGCGCTGCCTCGATCGTGATCCGCCTCTCTTTGAAGGCCACGACCGCGTTGCCTGAATAGACGTAGACCAGCGCCTCGGCTTCGACATCCTGCGAATCGCTCAGTGCCAGCAGCTCGCGCGTGGCGATGTCGACGTCGATGACGGCGTGCTTGCCGGACGGAGTCACAGCGGCGCGCAGGGTGAGGCCCGTCTGTGGCAGGTCATTCATCAGGACGTCGGCGAGATGCAGGCCGTCATTCGAAGCGGGTAGCGAGATCTCGTTCGAGTACGAAGGCCGATAGGTAATGCGAGCGCCCGCGGGAGCGTTGCGCACCTTGACGCGGATGCCGTTCGTTCTTCGTTCGCTGGTGGGGCGGAATCCCAGGACGTAGACGACGCGTTGCTTGTCGGTAAGCTCCTGGATGGCTACGTTCATGTCGCTCGTGTGCTCGACCAACGTGCCGCCGGTGTCGTGAGTGAGGGCGAAGAGCCCCTCGGTATCGATCGCTCTCTGTCGCGGCCGCAGACCTTCGATGTCGATGGCATCGAGGAAGACAGAGGCTGCCGTGAAGTGGCCAAACATCTCTTGCATGTAGGCGCCCAGGCGGGGATCAAAGCCCAACTGCGGATTGCCCGTCACCGCCACGTCGTTGTAACGCACGCGACTCATTGAATTTTCATAAGGCGTGGCGAACGCGTTGGTTCCTCCGTGAAGCATGGAGAACGTTCCGTATCCGGTCGGACCGAACGTCCCGTATCCGGTGTGCGTAGTCGGATGAACGGACTGGACCCCGTGAATGAGCGAAGCATTGAAGCCGCCGGAAAGGAGCACAACGTGCTTCTGGCCATCAAGGGCTGCCATGCGGTCGGCCACGGCGCTTAGCGCGCGGATCTCGTCTTCGACTGCGAAGCGGAGCGGCTGTATGCTGAGCTCGCGCCTGAATCCGACATCCTGCATTCCCGGCGTGTCCAGGCCGGCCATGGAACCGCCGCCTGTCGTCACGGTCAGGAACAGTGGATCGCCCGCTTGCGCGCTGCTCAGGCCACGCAATGCACGACGCAGAAGAACCTGGTCGCGCGTAAAGGGAACGACGAACTGAAGACCGTGGTTGCCTGTGTAGGTCGCCACGCCAAAGACATCGCCCGGCAACGCGTGGTCCAAGTACTGCAGCGCCGCTTTTTGGGCGCGCTGCAATGCGGCGCGAGAGGAGAAGCGCTCATCGAAGGTGAGCAGATAGAGCCGCCGCTGCCGCGGATCGCTCGTCGTCGAAGCGGGCAACGCCGCGAAGTCGATCGTGTCGAAGTAATCGACCGATTGCGGCTTGCCGTTGACGTAGATCTCGAAGTCATCTTTCGTCAGGCCCGTGACGGCGTGGCCATTCACGGAGATGTACACCGGAACCTGCACGACCTCGACGGTCGCCACCTCGTGGTGAACTGCGAAAGCCTGCGATGAGACGAGAAGGAGCGCCGAGGCAAGAAGGGTGAGGCGACGGTTCATGTCATTCTCCGATGGTTGTGTTGCGTGTCGATGAAGCCGAGGATGAATGCAAGTGTCCGCGCGTCGGACGGGATAATGCTGAGGAACCCGATGGCCTGCCTGCGTCCACCGTACCAAGTACAGCTCGTGTGATTTCAGGCACTTAGCCGCATCCGATCCATCGTGTGTCGCCTCCAACGGCCACCAGCGTCCTCATTAGTGGTTAAGGTGTAGATCCAATCCCGATCACTGAGCAGTGTGATCCGCGCCCGCTGTCAATTGTCCATTGTCAACTCTCCATTGTCACTTGTCCCTTGCCTCGTCCCAAACCTTCTCCGGCCATTTTCGTCTTACCATCGCAACTGCCCGATGAAGATCCGCGCCCAGCTCGTCCTCGCCTGTTTCCTCCTCTCGGTTCTTCCGTTGAGTGTCATCGTCATTTACTCGTATGAGTCGTCGCGGCGCGCGCTCGAGGCTGCGTACCGGCGCGAGGCCGACGCGCGCACGAAGCAGATGGACCGCCGACTGGCCACGATCCGCGGCGATCTGCAGCAACGGTTGGCCGAGGTATCGGCGCTACCGATGACGAACGGAGCGTCGGACCGTACGCCCGATGTCGGCAACATCCTGCTGACGATGGGCGACGCGGCTTCGCTTGTCGACTCACTCGAGATTCGTCCGGTGCGCCTCGATTCGCTTCCGAACGTACAGGCGAAAGTACAAACGATCGTGAGGGAGCAGATACGGCACGTGGCGGGCGCGAACAGTGCGCCGAAAGTGAAGCGCAACGCTCCACCGGACGTTGAAGAGCCGGCTGCGCCTCCTGAAGCTCCTGCAGTCACTGCGGCGGAAGCAGCGGTGGACGCGGCCGACGAAATGGATGCGATGCCGAGCCCCGGTGCAACTCCGGGCGGTGCCGCGCCTACGATGCCTCCCGGCGCGCCGCGCCCTCCGACGCTGCCGCGTTTCACGATGTCGCCCGAGCAGCGAGCGGCAATCAACGAGATCGCTACACTCAGTGCGAAGCTCGGCGAGAGCTTTCAGACCATGCCGCCTGGGGATCGAACGGTCCTCGAAGCGAGAATCCAGGTGCTGCAGAGGAGCCTCAATGACTCTCTGCGCGCTACGCAGACGCAGTGGAAGCAGCAGTTCGATGACGCGCAGAGGCGGCGCGAGATGTACTTCGCCGCCCGGCAGCAGCAGCGCGTCGCCGCTCACGACGAGCTTCGCCGTGCGCACGATGCCGGGCGTGAAGCGCGCGAGCACGCGTTCCCCGCCGCTCCTGGGGTTGCTCCCACTCAAGCACCCGCCGCTGCGCCGCAGATTGCCGCTGTCCATCCGACACCAGCTCCCATTGCCGGAGAAGACGTTGTCGTGAACAGCAAGCCGGCAGATGCCGTTCGCGTACACGAACATCCGGCGTCGGCTCTTTTTGGACAGAAGTTCAACTTCCCGCTGCGCAAAGAGGGGACGATCGTCGGCCACATCTCGGCGCAGGTGAGCACGCCCGAAGTCGTCCGCCGCGTCCTCGGATCGCGCAGCGACGACAACGACGAGATCACGTTCGCTCTCGACAACGCCAACAACGTCTACACGCGCACGCCCGCCGAGCGGAAGACTCTCGACAGCGCCGGGATCACCGAGCGCGTGCTGAAGAACCGCCCGCTGAACGACGTGCACGACTGGATCGTGCAGATGTCGCGCGATCCGCAGAGCGGCCTGCGCGTCGGCGTGGCCCGGCCCGTCGGCGACAACCTCGAGGAACTACGCAAGACCGCCGGCAAGAACTTCGGCTACGGCATCGCGCTCATCTTCGTGGCGATGATCGGCATCGTCCCGATCGCCAACCACATGACGCGCGACGTGAACCTGGTCACGCGCGGGGCCGAACGCATCGCGCAGGGCGACCTGATGACGCGCCTTCCGGTGAAGTCGAAGAACGAGATCGGCCAGCTCGCCGCCGCCTTCAATCGAATGGCCCAGGACCTCAGCCTGCAGCAGCAGACCATCGTCGAGCAGGAACGGACACGCAAGGAGCAGGAGATTCAGCAGCGGTTGCTGGAGCTCGAGTACGAACGGAAATCGATCGATCTCGAGGACGCACGGCGCTTCCAGCTATCGATGCTGCCGAAGTCGGTACCGGCGCACGATCGCTATGATGTCGCCGTCTTCACGCTGACCGCGGCGGAAGTCGGTGGTGACTACTACGACTTCCACGTCGCGCCAGGCAATGTAGGTCGGACAAACGTAGGTCGGACTCTCCAGTCCGACGCCGTTGATGGCTGCCTTCGCGAAGACAACACGTCCAGTCGGACTGGAGAGTCCGACCTACGTAAGCCAAGCCAAGACGGCGTGATGACCGTGACGATCGGCGACGCCACCGGCCACGGCGCCAAAGCGGGCACGATGGTCACCGTCGTCAAGGCGCTCTTCGCGGGCTATGTGCCCGAGGTGACGCCGGCGGAGTTTCTGCGCGACGCGGCCGAGAAAGTGAAGCGCATGGACCTCGGGCGCATGGCCATGGCGCTGCTGCTGGCCCGCTTCGACCGCGAGCGGCTGACCGTGGCGTCGGCAGGAATGCTTCCCGCGTACGTGCATCGCGCGCAGGGCGGCAAGATCGAAGAAGTCGCCCGCGGCGCCACCCCCCTCGGCACCCTCGGCGCCGACTACCACGACGTCGTCATCGACCTCGCCGCCGGCGATACCGTCCTCTTCATGACCGACGGCTTCCCCGAGTTGCAGAACGAGTCCGGCCAGCAACTCGGCTACGCCGCCGCAGTCGAGCACTTCGCGTCTGCCGCTTCCGGCGCAACCGCAGACGACGTCATCGCATCACTCGCCAACGCCGCGAAGCAGTGGAACGGCGAGCGGCCGCCGAATGATGACGTGACGTTTGTCGTAGTGCGAGCGAAGACAGGTTGAACCACAGAGACACAGAGGTCACAGAGGGTTCTAGGTTTTCTCTGTGACCTCTGTGTCTCTGTGGTCAAAAGGTTTGAACTCGACCAACGGCCCCACCGACTTGCGCATCAGAAACTCCGACTCGCCGGGCAGGATGTAGTCGTGCAGCTCGCCGACCAGCTTGTACCCGAGCCGCTCGTACAAAGCTCGCGCTCGCGGGTTGTATGACGATACGCAGAGAAAGACGTTCGGGAACTGGCGGAAGATCCGCTCCTCGGCGAACGCGACCAGACGCGATCCCAGTCCGCTGTTGCGCGCGCTTTCGGCGACGCAGACGATCTGGATATAGCCGACGAACGCGCCTTGCAGAACGATGATGATGAATCCTTGCGGCACTCCGTTGGTGCGCGCCACCCACACTTCGCCGGACGGATTCGTTACGCGCGCCAGGCATTGCTCGAAGGTGCGCCCGAAGTGCAGCCACAGGTCGCTCGACGCCATCATCTCCGCGCACACCCGCGCCTCGGCGTCGCCGGAAAGTCTGCTGATCGCTGCCTCTTCCATTTTGCTGTGAGTCTACGCGATGATGCGCGGATGACGAACCCAGGAAAGCCCGAGGCCGGCGAATACAACACCTATTATCAGCGCTACATCGATCTGGCTACCGAAGAGGACGTCGTCGGCGCGCTCGACGCACAGGCGCGCGAGACGGCCACGCTGCTCGGCGGACTTACCGAGGAGCAGGCCGCGAATCGTTACGCGCCCGACAAATGGAGCGTCAAACAGGTCATCGGTCACATCATCGATGCCGAGCGCATCTTCGCGTATCGCGCGCTTTCGATCGCGCGTGGCGAGACGAAGCCGTTGCCGGGATTCGATCAGGAGCCGTTCGTCATCAACGCCAGATCCGACGATCGGTCGTTGTCCGATCTCGCCGAGGAGCTGGGGGCGGTGAGAAGAGGAAACGTGATGATGATGCGCGCGTTGTCAGGCGATGACTGGCGCCGCATCGGCACAGCCAGCGAGAATCCCGTCAGCCCGCGCGCGATCGCTTACATCATGCTCGGACACGAGCGGCACCATCTCCGCATCGTCCGCGAGCGTTACCTCGGCGCCCCTACAGCAGCACGTACCGCGTAACCGCGACGTAGTGGCAGGCGCTGCCGCCGATCACGCAGAGGTGCCAGACGCCGTGTGCGTGAACGACGTGCTTCGAGAGCGCGAAGAAGACGATGCCGATCGTGTAGGCCAGTCCGCCCGCGGCGAGCCAGACGATGCCACGCGAGGGCATTGCCATTCGCAGCGGCTGGATGGCCACGACGACGAGCCATCCCATCAGCACATAAAGCACGACCGAGACCGGACGGTAGCGGCCGCGCAGCAGCGTGTCCTTCAGCACGCCGGCGATGGCCAGCGTCCAGACGATGCCGAACAGCCACCAGCCCCACCGTCCACGCAGTGTGATCAGCGTGATCGGCGTGTACGTCCCGGCGATCAGCAGATAGATCGCGCAGTGATCGAAGACGTGAAAGACGTTCTTGGCCCGCCCGCGCAACGAGTGGTAGAGCGTGGAGCTGAGGTAGAGAACGATCATCATCGCGCCGTAGATGGCGATGGCCGTGATCGTTTCGCCGTCACGGCCGCGTGAGACCGCAGAGCCGACCGCGACTACCGTCCCGATGATCGCCAGCACCGAGCCGGCGATGTGCGTGATGCTGTTGAAACGCTCTCCCGCGTACATGCGGCGAATCTAGCACGGGGAATGTTTCGTGTGCGTCGGGGCAATTCAGGAGACGGTTCACGCGGAGACGCGGAGTCGCGGAGCCTCCGCGTGAACCAACAAAACCTAGAACGGAACTTCGTCGTCGTCTTCCATCTGCGGCGCGCCGGACGAGACTGGCGCCTGCTTGCGCGCGCCCGTGTATCCGCCGCCACCTTCGTCGTCGCCCTTTCGGTCGAGCATCTTCATGGTGTTGGCGTTGATCTCCGTGCGGTACTTCTTCTGCTTCGTCTCTTTGTCTTCCCAGCTATCCGTGCGGAGCGAGCCTTCGATGTAGACCAGCTTTCCCTTGCGGAGGTACTGGCCGCAGATCTCGGCGAGCTTGCCCCAGGCGACGATGTTGTGCCACTCGGTGCGCTCCTGCTTCTCACCGTTCTTGTCGGTGTAGCGCTCGTCGGTGGCGATCGTGAACTTTGCGACGGTCTGGCCGCCGGGGGTGGACCGCATCTCCGGATCCTTGCCCAGGCGTCCGACCAGAATGACTTTGTTGATCATGTTGAAAACTCCTTCGTGTTTGTTGTTCGTCCGCCGGCGAACGCCAGCGGCTTGCGCCCAGTCCTTGGCCGGCGCAGCCCTTGAGGCGCGGTCTCGTGATGGGTGGACGAATTGTAATCGAAGGTTGCGCAGGAATCGCGTTTTCTACCACGGGTAGAATCCCCGTCTGTGAAGGTTGTGATCCAGCGCGTGAGGCGCGCCTCCGTCAGCGTCGGTGACGAGCTTGTCTCGGAGATCGGTCCCGGTCTCCTCCTCCTCGCCGCGGTCGAGAAAGGGGACGCCGAGCAGGTCATCCGCGACGCCGCGAAGAAGATTCGCGAGCTGCGCATCTTCAGCGACGACGCAGGCAAGATGAACCGCGACGTCACCGAGGCCGGCGGTTCGATTCTGGCGGTCTCGCAATTCACGCTGGCCGGATCGATCGCCCGCGGACGCCGCCCGAGTTTCGATAACGCCGAGGAGCCGGAGCGGGCCAAAGCGTTGTTCGAGCTGTTCGTCAGGGAGCTTGCGTCGACCGGCATACAGGTCAAGACCGGCCGCTTCCGAGAAATGATGATCGTCTCGCTCGAGAACGATGGACCGGTCACGTTTGTGTGGGAGGGCTCGTAGGGCCGTTTGCCTTCGTAGCGCCGGCGGCTCGCCGGCTGTACCGCCGCCGGCCCGGCGGCGATGTAGATCGACGTCGAAAGTCGCCAGCGAGCCGCTGGCGATACAGCCGACGAGCCGTCGGCGCTACGAATGGGTTGGCGCTCCGAGCTGTTTCGCCATACTCCGCCACCTATGCTTGCATTGACCTGCCGCGCGAAAGAACCAGCACACAGATGATCGTCATCGCGCTCATCAATGTTCCGATCGGCAGGAACCAGAGCGTGAGGATGGCGGCGAGGAGAGCCGACGTCAGTGCGTGACGGGCGCGAGCCGTGAGCAGGGCCAGAACGACGAGCCAAAGCACGCCCAACGCGACGAACGTAACCATCATCGTCGTTGAATTCGGATCGATCCCTGCGCGCAACACGACCGCCGCCCACGGCCCGAGTCGGGAGCCGTAGTAGTGGCCGGAGCGGAGCGCGTGGATTCCGTCGGCCAGCATCCAAATACCCTGGAGCGCGCTGGCGAAGATGAGGAGAAGCCGCATCACGTTTCGCACTGCATGGTTATACTCCGCCGCCTATGCCTTACGAACCCAAACTGATCGAAGAGAAGTGGCAGAGCGCCTGGTCGGAAGCCCGCGTGGCCGAGGTTGATGTGAACGCGCCGGGCGAAAAGTTTTACATGCTGAACATGTTCCCGTACCCCTCCGGCGATCTCCATGTCGGCCACGGCCGCAACTACATCCTCGGCGACGCCCTCTACCGTTTCTTCCGCATGCAGGGCCGCGCCGCGCTCAATCCGATGGGATGGGATGCCTTTGGTCTGCCTGCCGAGAATGCCGCCATCAAGCGAGGCATCCATCCACGGCAGTGGACCGTCTCGAACATCGAGCGCGAGAAGAAGCAGTTTCTGCGATGGGGTATCCTCTACGACTGGTCGAAAGAGCTGGCGTCGTGCGAGCCGGAGTACTACCGCTGGAACCAGTGGCTCTTCCTGCAGCTCTTCAAGCGCGGTCTCGCGTATCGCGCGAAAGCGCCGGTGAACTGGTGTCCATCCGATCAGACAGTGCTCGCCAACGAGCAGGTGATCGACGGCCGCTGCGAGCGATGCAACTCGATCGTCATCCAGCGCGACCTCGAGCAGTGGTTCCTCAAGATTACCGACTACGCCGACCGCCTCGATGCCGGTCTCGACACGCTCGAGCACTGGCCGGAAAAAGTGAAGCTGATGCAGCGCAACTGGATCGGCCGCTCGGTCGGCGCTGACGTCGACTTCGCCGTTCCCTCCCTCGGCAAAGCGATGCGCATCTTCACGACGCGCCCCGACACGATCTTCGGCGCGACGTTCATGGTGTTGGCGCCGGAGCATCCCGATGTGGCGACGTTGATCGCCGATCACCCTGATCGCGCCGGGATCGAAGAGTGGATCAAAGGCGTCCGCAATCAGTCCAACCTCGAGCGGCAGGAGGCGGGGAAGGAAGGTCGATTTACGGGCAAGACCGCTACGAATCCTTTCACGAACGAACAGATCCCGATCTGGCTCGGCAACTTCGTGCTGATGCAGTACGGCACCGGCGCGATCATGGCCGTGCCGGGCCACGACCAGCGCGACTTCGAGTTTGCGCGCCAGTACAACCTGCCGATCCGTATTGTCGTTCGTCCGTCGGCGGGAGAGGTACCGGACGCGGACACGATGCCGGAAGCGTTCGTCGTCAAAGACGAATCAGCGATGGCGGTCAACTCCGGTCTCATCGACGGACTCCCGACGCCGAAGGCAATCGCTACGATCATCGACGAGATCGAGCGCCTGGGCATCGGCAAGAAGATGGTTCGCTACCGGCTGCGCGACTGGCTCATCTCGCGGCAGCGCTACTGGGGCACGCCGATCCCGATGATCTACTGCGAGCGCGACGGGATCGTTCCGGTCCCGGAGGAGCAGTTGCCGGTGGAGTTGCCACTGGATGTGCCGTTCACGGGGCGCGAAGGGAATCCGCTGGCGAAGGACGAGCGCTTCGTCAACACGACCTGTCCGAAGTGCGGCGGCGCGGCGAAACGCGAGACCGACACGATGGACACGTTCGTCGACTCCTCCTGGTACTACGCCCGCTTCATCTCTGCAAACGACCACACGAAGATCGTCGACACGCCGCTTGCGAACCGCTGGCTGCCGGTCGATCAGTACATCGGCGGCATCGAGCACGCCATCCTCCATCTGCTCTACGCGCGCTTCATCTGCCGCACGCTGCACGACATGGGGCTGCTGGCGTACGAAGAGCCGTTCACGCGCCTCTTCAATCAGGGAATGATCACGAAAGAGGGTTACCGCGACGCCGAGCATGGGACATGGGTGGCCATCGCCGACGTCGACTGGATCGACGGAAAACCGGTTCAGAAAGCAACGGGCCGCGCGCTGATCGCCGAGATCAGCAAGATGTCGAAGTCGCACTTCAACGTCGTGCCGCCCGACGAGCTGATCGACAAGTATGGCGCCGACACGGAGCGCGTCTACACGTTGTTCATCGCGCCGCCGGAGAAGGAAGCGGCGTGGTCGGACGAGGGTGTCGTCGGCGCGCACCGGTTCCTGGGACGCGTCTGGCACATGGGCGAGCAGATCCTGGGAGAAAATCATCAGTCCGACGGCAGTCGCGGCCAGGCTCTGATCCGCAAAACGCATCAGACGATCGACACGATCACGCGCCGTTTCGACCGTTTCGAGTTCAACACCGCCATCTCCGGGCTGATGGAGCTTTCCAACGCCATCGGCGACGCGATCACGTCAGGCGACGCCGATGCCGCGACGTTGCGCCAGTCGTACACGACGCTGCTCAAGCTCCTCCATCCGTTCGCGCCGCACATCACGGAAGAGCTCTGGCTGATGTTTGGCAACAAACCCTTCATCCTCACCTCGGACTGGCCGAAAGCGGACCCCGCGCTGATGGTGGAGGACGTCGTGACGATCGTCGTGCAGGTCAACGGCAAGCTGCGCGGTCAGGTCGAAGTGCCGAATCCGCCGGAGAAGGAAGTCGTCCTGGCCGCGATCCGCGCCAACAAGAAGGTCCAGCAGTGGCTTGCCGGCAAAGAGGTGGTCAAAGAGGTGTACGTGCCGGGGAAACTGGTGAATATCGTGATCAAAGGGTAGGGGGAGCGAAACTCTCTTCATGTGGAGTGAAACGTTCTCCATCTGGAGCAGAACTTTCTCCAGGTAGAGCGGAACTTTGTCTAGCTGGAGCGAAACTTTCTCTAGGTCGGAGAGAACTTTCCCTGGGTTGGAGAGAACTTTCTTTAGGTGCGAAAGAACTTTCTTTCGGCTGGAAAGATTTTTCTTTCGGTTGGAGAGATTTTTCTTTCGGTTGGAGAGATTTTTCTTTCGGTTGGAAAGATCTTTCTTTCGGTTGGAAAGATATTCCTTTAGATTGGAAAGATCTTTCTTTCGGTGGGAAAGAACTCTCTTTACGTGGGAGAGAATCTTCTCCAGGTGGAACGAAGCTTTCTCTCCGAGGAGCAGAATCTCTCGCAACCGCCCCGAGTCTCCCGGACGCCGGCTGAGATCTTTCAGAATCGGGACGAAATCATCGAGACGCCGGCTGAAAACACACCGTCTGAGTGATGCGGACTGACGCTGGAAACGGAGCGGACGCTGTTGGAGAGCGAACTTCCTCCGCCGCCTGGCCGCGGAATCGTTTCCTGCCGCCCGCTGAAGCGGGCTCGGGGGTAACGGGAACGTCCGCGAAGACCCCCGGCTGAAGCCGGGGGCTACGATCTCAGCTCCGGTCGTGCACCGAAACTATGCGCAAGCAATGATGGCGAGATTCGGGAGGTGCGGCCTGCGTGCAAACAATGACGGCGAGATCGGGACGATGTAGCACTGCGCGCAATCACGCAATGGCGAGATCATGACGGGCATTCTCGAACACCGAAGGATCGCCGATCGGATGCGAGCGCTCGTCCAGACAAAACCAATGTTGTCACCGGGGATGAGATCCGTAGACGCGCCGAGGTGAGACCGTAGCCCCCGGCTTCAGCCGGGGGTCCACCGAACCGACCCAAGTTTTCTAGCCCGCTTCAGCGGGCGACAGATCGTGGAACCGTCACCGATGCGTACAAACACGCGCGCCCTGACATCTCATCGAAGGCGGGATCGCCCCTGCGATCGTGTTACCTTTCCCGGCATGAAACGCCTCGCACTTCTGCTCCTGCCGGTTCTGGCCACATCGTGCGGCTACGCGCTGGTCGGCAATGCCAACAACCTCCTCGGGCCTACGGTGCACACGATCCACGTGCCGGCCTTCGTGAACAAGACCACGCGCGTCGAGCTCGAGCAGCGCGTCACGCAGGCGGTTGCCGCGGAGTTCGTCTCGCGCGGGCGGCTGAAGCTGGTGAACACGCCCCCCGAGGCCGACGTGATCCTGCGCGGATCGATCGACTCCTTCGGCATCTTCCCCGTCGCCTTCAACGCCCAGGGGCGGGCGACGCAATATCAAATCTCCATCACCGCCAAGATCGAGCTGCTCGATCACAAGGCCGACGACAAAGTGCTCTGGAAGAACGACCAGTACCGCTTCGCCGAGAACTACCAGGTCAACACGGAATCAACTGACGCGTTCGACCAGGAAACGCGCGCCATCAACGAGATCGCCGTGCGGTTTGCGGAATCGCTGGTGACGAATCTGCTGGAAGGGTTCTAGTTGCGCTTCGCGCGTTGTCGGTCAAGGTTAACCAAAGTCATTCACCACAGAGGCACAGCGCGGCGTAGCCGCAACCAAAAGTAACGGCGCTTCGAACCTCTCGTAGGATGTTGAGCTGACGAAAGCAAAAGCATCCAGGAGGGGAGAAGCGC
>Ga0247666_1000007_pt1 | contig 160765 bp, 154 predicted proteins | sample CNK07_metaG_FD_183025 | JGI IMG/M metagenome (GOLD analysis project Ga0247666, IMG submission 183025) | Soil microbial communities from Purdue University Martell Research Forest, Indiana, United States - CNK07 | ecosystem: Environmental > Terrestrial > Soil > Temperate forest > Bulk soil...
CGTTCGGGGAGTGGGGAGTCGGGGGTCGGGGGTCGGAGCGACTTCGTGCAAGATCCGACGCTAGGCAATCGAAACTCAGACATCGAGGGATCGGACATCCTCTACCGGAACGAAGTTGAAACCTCTCCGACCCCCGACCCCCGAAAACCGACCCCCGTCCAACGCATCGTCCTCCCTGCGCTTCGCCACAAGTACTTCGAGACCGTCAGCCACACCTTTCTTTCTGCGCTGGACGCGCTGCGGCGCGATTTCGACGTGATCCTGCTCTGCAACGCGGCCAATGCCTTCGTGCTGCCGCTTCTCCGCGCGGCGCGGATTCCGGTGGCGATCAACGTCGACGGGATCGAGCGTCGCCGGCGCAAGTGGAATGTGATGGGAAAGGCGGTTTACGCGATCGGCGAATCGTTCTCCGCGCTCTTCGCCTCGCGCGTCGTCGCTGACGCCGATGTCATCGCCGACTACTATCGTGGCCGTTACGGCATCGAGCCGGTCATGATCCCGTACGGTGCGGAGTTTCCGATCGAAGAGGACAGCGATGTCCTCGACCGCCTCGGCGTCCAGTCCGGCAACTACATCCTCTACGTGAGCCGCTTCGAGCCGGAGAACAATCCGCTGGAGGTGGTGAGGGCGTATTCGGCGTTGGCGGGGGTCGGGAGTCGGGAGTCGGGGGTCGGAGAGCTACGACACCCGACCCCCGATTCACGACATCCTCCAGGAGTTGGCAGCGGACAGTCGGAAGTCGGAATGCTCCGACCCCCGACCCCCGACCCGCGACCCCCGCTTATCATGCTCGGCTCCGCCTCGTACGCCCGCGACCTCGAAGCGGAGCTTCACCGCCATGCATCCGAGCGAATCCTCTTTCCGGGTGCGCTTTTCGGGGTCGACTATCGGACTCTTCAGCGCCATGCTCTCCTCTACATTCAGGCGACCGAGGTGGGGGGGACGCATCCGGCGATGATCGAGGCGATGGGGTCGGGTGGCTGTGTGCTGGCGCATGACACGCCGGAGAACCGGGAAGTGGGAGGGGACGCGGTCGGTTACTTCGAGTTGCGTCGATCCGAGACGCTCTCAGGCACACTTCGGGAATGTCTTGATTCGCCGGCGAGGCGGGCGCAGATGAGAACCGCCGCGCGGGCTCGGGCGGCTGAGAAGTATGGCTGGACGGCTGTGACCGACGCGTACGAGCGGCTTTTTTCGGAAATCGCCCGCTGAAGAATGCCGTAGACGCGCTCGCCGCGATTTCCGTATACCGGTCAGCCAGTAGTGCGTTACATTCGAGAAGTCGTCGTTCGCTGAGGCAAGAGGTTCGATGCTCAAAGAGAAAGCGCGCATGATCGCGAGGGTCGTCTATGTCGCCGACCTGGCCCTCACGACGGCTGCTTTTTTTGCAGCGTTCTTCGTCCGTGACGTCGTCCTGCCGCGCGTGGCTCCGGAGCACTTTCCCACCGGCCTTTTCCCCCTTCGCGACTACATCAAGATCTATCCGGTCGTCCTGATCCTCTGGTCCGTTCTTCTTTTCACGTACCACAGCTATCACAGCCACCGCACGATCCCGCTTCTGCGCGAGGCGCTGACCGCCATTCGCGTGGTCTTCGTCGGCAACGCTATTCTGGCCACCCTGGCCTATCTCATTCCGCTCCGCCAGTTGTCGCGTGCGTGGTTCGTCCTTTTCGGGGTGCTGGCAGCGCTGCTGCTGGTCCTCGAGAAGATCGTGGTGAGGATCATCGCCCGCTACGTTCGTGCCAAAGGCCTCAACTACCGGACGATCCTCATTGTCGGCACGGGCCGGCGGGCCATCGAAGTGGCGCGCACGATCGAAGGCCACAAATACTGGGGCTACAAGATCCTGGGGTTCGTCTCCGACGGGCACCGGCTATCGAACGGCTGGGCGCGTTTCCGTGTCTATGGCAGCGTCCCCGATCTGCGCCGTCTGCTCGAGGGCGGTCAGTTCGCCGAGCCGATCGACGAGATCGTGTTCGCCGTCACGCGCAAGAAGCTCGACGAGATGAAGCAGATCTTCCTGATGTGCGAAGAGCTCGGTATCCGCGCCCGCGTGGCGATGAACTTCTTCCCCAACCGGGTGGCCCGCATCGAGTTGGAGGAGCTGGAGGGGATTCCGTTCCTCACCTTCACGACGACACCCTCGAACGAGTCGCAGCTCGCCCTCAAACGCCTTCTCGACATCGCCGTATCGATGCTTCTTCTCACGCTGTCGCTCCCGGCGATTGCCATCGCCGCCCTGGCCATCAAGCTCTCGTCTCCCGGCTCGGTCCTCTTCAAGCAGGAGCGGATGGGTCTCAACGGACGGCTCTTCATGCTCTTCAAGTTCCGGACGATGTTCGAGGATGCGCACGAGCGACGCGGGGAAGTCACGCACCTCAATCAGATGACCGGGCCGGTGTTCAAAGCGAAGTCCGATCCACGCATCACCGCCGTCGGCCGCGTCCTGCGGAAGTTCTCGCTCGATGAGCTGCCGCAGCTCTGGAACGTGCTCAAAGGCGACATGAGCCTGGTCGGTCCGCGCCCGCCGATCCCCGAGGAAGTGGCCGCCTATCACCGCTGGCACCGCCGCCGTTTGTCGATGAAGCCGGGTCTGACGTGTCTGTGGCAGGTGTCCGGCAGGAACAACGTCGATTTCGACCGCTGGATGCAGCTCGACCTGCAGTACATCGACAACTGGTCGCCATCGCTCGACCTGAAGATCCTCCTGCGAACGATTCCGGCGGTTCTTTCAGGACGCGGCGCCAGCTAACCCCCGGTACCCGCTTCTTCCCGCTTTTCTCACTCTCTTCTCCCAACCTCCCAATCGAGCGCCTTCTCCCCATCGCTTTTTGATGGGGAGAAGGTGGCCGAAGGCCGGATGAGGGGCCGACCCCCTGACGTTAATCACGGGGAAGGATCGGAACGGGTCAGACCCAACGTGAAAGTGACGAAAATTGTCTTAGCTTGCTGGCAGTGCCATCTTCCGTCACTTTCACTTTGGGTCTGACCCCTTCCGGGTCCAGTTCTTGTGACGTAACGGATTTCGGAAGGTTACCGGGCTCTCCGGGAACGCCGTCACCCGGCTTCGGATGGACAGCACCTCGACCTCGGAGATGCAAAGGTTCACGTCCGAGGTAAATACCTCGCCCTCGAAGGTAAATACCTTGGCCCTCGAAGGTGAATATCTCGACCTCGAAGGTAGATACCTCGACCCCCGAAGGTTGATACCTCGGCCTCGAAGATAGATACCTCGGCCTCAAAGGTGAATACCTCGGCCTCGAAGATAAATACCTCGGCCTCGAAGATGAATACCTCGACCTCGAAGATAAATACCTCGACCTCGAAGATGAATACCTCGACCTCGAGGATAAATATCTCGACCTCGAAGATAAATATCTCGACCTCGAAGGTATTTATCTCGAGCAGATGGGTCGATATTCGCTCCCGTAACCTACTGATCGGATGTCAGTTAACGCTATCTCACGCGAATGCGCGAAGACGCGAAGGAACGGCTTTGAACCAGAGGGTGTCCTGTTTTGAGGTCGACCCGGCAGCGTGCATCAAGTTGCAGGAAGCTTTTCTCCGACTCCCCACCCCCGACTCCCCACCCACGACTCCCCACCCCCGACCCCGTACAATCGCGCCACATGCTGCGCCGCGCGCTCCTCCTGATTACTCTGCTTGCCCTGCTGGTGGTGTGCATCAAACCGCGCATGCTGCAGATCGTGTTCACCGATCGCGAGGCAGCCGCACGCGAGATGAATGGCTCTCCGGACCGGCTGTGGCCGCTCTATCCGCGCTTTCTCGAGGGCGTTCGCGCGCATACGCAACCGGGCGATACGATCGCCATCATCGCTCCCGGCATGGCATGGGACAGCGGCTATTCGTACGCCTACTATCGCGCCAGTTACTTCCTAACCGGCCGCGAGGTACTGCCGCTCGTCACTCCGGAGAACGAGAAGCTTCCGCAGAACTTTCGCGCTGCGCGCTACCTTGCCGTGTTTGAAATGACCGTCCGTATGCCGGCCGAGATCGTCTGGCAGGGCGAGGGGGGGACTCTCTTGCGGCCGGTCTGGGGTACGCCACCGCCTGCCGGCCGACCAAGTCCTTCCGGCGGTAACGCCATCGCACCCGATCCGGAAGCGCAGCGATGACGGCCGCGCTCATCGCCATCCTCAGCATGACGGTCCTCGGGCTGCCGATCACGCTTGCTGTCGATCGCCGCGCCCGAGGACCGCTGCTGGTCGGGGCGTCGTTCCTTTATGGCAGCGGGGCGATCTTTCTCATCCTGCTCGCGCTATCCGTCGTGAAGCTGCGCTGGACGCTGCCCGAGGTCACGCTCGCCGCCCTGGCCGTCTTCTGCGCAGCCTCGATCCTCGCCAGACGGCCGGCAACCGGCAAGCCGCAACCCGCCGCGCGTGCGCATGTCTTCGACGTGGTCACCCTTTTTGCGCTGACCGGCTACGCGCTCTTCGCCACGCTGGCGTCACTCTGGGAGTGGGATTTCTGGGCGATCTGGGGTCTCAAAGCGCGCGTCTTTCTCGAAGCGGGAGCGATCGATTGGCGATTCCTCGGCAGCCGCTGGAACACGTTCGCCCATACCGACTATCCGCTGCTCGTCCCGCTGAATTTCGACTTTGTCGCGCTGCTCAACGGAAGCTGGAGCGACCGCTGGCTCGGCCTGCTCTGTGTGGCCTGGGGAGTTGGCGCGGTGCTGATCGTGCGCGGACTGGCGGCGCGCGAGACTTCGCCCTTCTTTGCATCGCTCCTCGGCCTCGCCCTCACGTCGCGCGCCGTCAGCACGTTCATCGGGCTCGCGGAAGGGGCGCTCATCGCCTTTGGAGGCGCGGCCGTTCTCTTCGTGCGCGCGGCCCTTCGCGACGACGATGATGATGCCGCCTGGCGCCACGGAGCGCTCATGCTCGGCTTCGCCGCGAACTGCAAGAACGAAGGTCTGGCGCTGCTGGTGGCCGTGACGATCGCGGTTGCTGCAGTTTCGTGGTTTCGAGGCGGCGAGACATCGCGATTGCGCCGACTCGGAACGGCGGCAAAACTCTGGCCTGCATACGCGCTCGCTGCGCCGTGGCTCCTTCTGCGCTTCACCCATGTGCTGCCGACCGACATCGCCGGCGGGTCTCCCTTCTCACGTCTCATGGCGCGCCTGCCGCAGGTCCACGAGATTCTCGCCTTTCTCATCACACGGCTGCATGACCCGTGGTTCTGGATCGTAATCCTGGCCGGGATTCTGATCGCTCCGGCCGCGGCCCGGCGCCCCGAGCGCTTCGTGTTCCTGGTCACGGTCATCCAGCTTCTCGTTTATGTCGTTGCGTATCTGGCGACGCCGAACGACCTGCACTGGCATGTGAACACTTCGTGGTCGCGGCTGACCGCACAGGCGGCCCTGCCCATCGCCTTCGTCGTCTTTCTGATGCTTGCGAATTCGCTGCGGGGCGGCCAAGATGCGCCGCATGCCCAAGCTCGACCCGACGAGTGATGAGTTCCGTGACGCCGGCCACAAGCTGATCGACTGGATCGGCGATTACCTCGACGGCGTCGACCGCTACGACGTGCTATCCCGTGTGCAGCCGGGCGACATCGCGAAGAAGTTTGCCCCGGAGCCGAGCCGCGACGGACGCCCGTACGAGGACCTTCTTGCCGACGTCGAGTCGAAGATCATGCCCGGCATCACCCACTGGAACCATCCCGCGTTTCTCGCCTACTTCGCCAACACCGCCTCGCAGGCTGGAATCCTCGCCGAGCTTCTCACGGCTGCGCTGAACGCGAACGGGATGATCTGGCGCACGTCTCCTTCACTCACGGAACTGGAGATGGTCACCCTCGGCTGGCTTCGCGACTCCCTCGGCCTTCCGAACGATCTCTTCGGAATCATCAACGACACGGCGTCGATCAATTCGTTCCTGGCGCTTGCCGCGGCACGCGAAAAGTCGGCGCCCGACATTCGCACACGCGGCTTTTCCGCCGCACCGGCATTGCGCGTTTACTGCTCCGAACACGCCCACTCCTCGATCGAGAAGGGAGCGCTCGCCCTCGGATTCGGCATCGACGGTGTGCTCAAGATCGCGGGCGACGATTCGCTGGCGATGCGGGTTGATGCGCTGGAAGAGGCAATCGCGCGCGATCGAAAGGCCGGCGCGGTGCCTTGCGCGATCGTGGCCACAGTCGGCACGACGTCATCGGCTGCGATCGATCCCGTGAATCGAATTGCCGTGGTCGCGAAGCGAGAGAACGCATGGCTTCATGTCGATGCCGCGTACGCCGGCCCCGCCACGATCTGTCCCGAGTTTCGCTGGCTGTGGGACGGCGTCGAAGCTGCCGACTCGATCGTCGTCAACCCGCACAAATGGCTTTTCACGCCGATGGATTGCAGCGTGCTCTACACGCGCCAGCCCGAGGTTCTGCGCGAGACGTTCTCGCTGGTGCCCGAATACCTGAAGACGCCCGATACGGCCGAGGTGAACTACATGGATTACGGCCTCCAGCTCGGCCGCCGCTTCCGTGCGCTCAAACTCTGGTTCCTCTTCGAGCACTACGGCGTTGCGCGGATGCAGGCGGTGATCCGCCAGCACGTCGCCGATGCCGGCCGTCTCGCCGAGGAGCTGGAGAAACGCGATGACGTCGAGTTGATCGCGCCGCCGAGCCTGAGCGTCGTCGTCTTCCGCAAAGTCGTCCGCGATTCCAACGGGGCTACCGATGAAACAGCGTCCGAGCGCGCCAGCATCGAAGCGCTCGAACGAATGAACGCCAGCGGCCGCCTCTTCGTCTCCCACACCCGCCTCCGCAACCGCTACGGCATCCGCGTCGCCATCGGCAACGGAGCGACGGAGTGGGAGCATGTGGCGCGGGTGCTGGATTATTTGTGATGACTTTTCTTCGCCATCGAAGCTGTGGCGGTGAAGCTATGTCTGCGGCGGCATAGCGACCGCGTGGATTGCGGGATCGAAAGACATTTGATCAGTCACCACATGCTGGCAGCGCAGACAGGCAGCGCTGCCTTCCTGTGCATACCATCGACACACGTCCCGAATGATGCATGCTGGCAGCGCGCCGGTTCCGGGTAGCGTATTGACGATGCGCTGCACGAGCGTGCACTCATGCCCGCGAAAGTGCGCGCAGGCACTGCCGACGCATGGTGCCGCGAAGCGCAACATCTCCGTCAGCTCCACCGGTTCAGTAATGATCTCGCGGAGCTCGGCTGTGAGAGCGAGTGGCTGCGCCAGGTACTCGACCTCAGGATCGCGCGCAGTCCCACGAACGATGCCGAAAACGAAGTTGTCCTGCCAGTCGGGCTGCGCGCTGGGACAATGAAGCGCCTGCTTCATGACCTTCAGGGTTCCGATTGCGTCTGTCGCACAAAGTTAGCGACATTGCCCTTGATGATAAAAATTCTGCCACCGCAGCGAATCCAGGGCTCGATCACAAGCGCAGCGTCGTCGCGGCTAAGCAGATCTTTGAACTCCTCTCGGGCCGCCACCGCGCGGAACATCGAGCTGGATATCGCTTCTGCAATGCCACCCAACGTGGCGTCGCGCTCAAATGACCGAGTTTCGGAGCTAAGTTGTGAAGAGTTTTTGTCAGCCATGCTCAAGTCCTCCCAAGTTGCAGTATGGACAAACGTAGGTCCACGCCGCCGGAAATGCAACATGAAACGAAAAACTATTGGACGTCTTCGTGACCGGTTGCCGAGTCTAGAGCTGCGATTACACTTCCATCCCAATGGGTCACATCGAAGCCGCACCCAAACCGACCAACCCCTCCGTCCTCGATCTCTTCATCGAGGATGCGCGCGATTGGTGCCGGGGGCGGATGTGGATTCCGCGGGCGATCCTGCTCCTCTACCTGGTCTACCTGCTCATCATCAAGTTCCGCGATCCGACTCGCTGGACGATCTTCTACGGCATCACCCTCGGCTTCCACGAGATGGGGCATCTCGTTACCGCTTGGGCGCCGCACTTCGTCACGGCGATCATGGGGAGCGTCTTTCAGATTGCCGTGCCGATTGTCTGCATCGTCTACCTGGCGCGGCAGCCGGACTATTTCGGAGTCTCGGTCGGCGGCTGCTGGCTTTCGTACAGCCTCTACGAGCTTTCGGCATATGTAGGTGACGCCCGAGCGAAGGATTTGCCGCTGGTCGGATTCGCGGCCTCCGAGGATCTGGAACACGACTGGGGATACATCCTCGGCGCGCTGCACATGCTGCCGGCCGACCACTTCTTCGCGTTTCTTCTGCGCGCCGCAGGACTGATTGCCGGAGTGGGCTCGTGCGCGTTCGCGGTGTGGCTGCTCGTTACGATGGCGCAGTCGCGCAGTGTTCGCGGATCTGTGTGACGAGAGCATCGCCGAACGCTTCCAGCTTGGCGTCGCCGATGCCGTAGATCCCACGGAGCTCGTGAAGCGTCGTCGGACGCTTTCGCGCAAGCTCGCGCAACGTCTTGTCGCTGAAGATGACGTAGGGCGGTACGCCTCGGTGCTCGGCTTCCGATCGGCGCCATTTGCGCAGCGACTCGAAAAGCTCGCGGTCGTGCGCGACGAGCGGCTCGAGCGGAGCATTTGCTGTGGTCGATCGAGCGGCCTTGTCCTTCTTCCGCGCTGCCGGCTGGCGCAGCTTCACCTCGGCAGCGCCTTTCATCGCGTCGCGGGCGCGGGCGCCGAGGCGAAGGACAGGGTATTCGTCCTCGGTCTGGCGAAGAAAGTCCTGCGCGATGAGCTGGTAGATCCATTCGCGCAGCTCGTGCTTGGTCGACGTCTTGAGCAGACCGAACGTCGACAGGCGTGCGTGGCCGCGGTCGCGGATCTTCTCCGTGTCTTCGCCGCGCAGGACGCTCGTGACGTGTCCGACGCCGAAGGCCTGGCCGACGCGGTAAACACACGAGAGGATCTTCTGCGCGATGATCAGCGAGTCGGGAACGCTCTCTGTTTCGCCGAGGCAGATGTCGCAGGCATTGCAGTTGGCGGCTGTGTACTGCTGGCCGAAGTACTCGACCAGCGAGCGATGCCGGCAGGCGGCCGCGGAACAGTAGCGATCGAGATCGCGCACGTGACGCATCGCCGCATCGACGAACACCGGATCGGGCTCGATGCCTTCGCCTCCGCGCTCGATCATCGTCCGCCAGACGATGGCGTCAGCGGCAGAGTAGAGCATCACGCATTCCGCTTCGAGCCCATCGCGGCCTGCGCGCCCGCTCTCCTGCTGGTAGTGCTCGATCGACTTCGGCATGCCGGTGTGGAGCACGAATCGGACGTTGGAGCGATCGATACCCATTCCGAAGGCGACCGTGGCGACGACCAGATCGCACTTCTCGGTCGCAAACTGTTCCTGCGCTCCGCGACGCTCCTCAGGTGAGAGGCCTGCGTGATAGGCGACGGCGTTGACCCCTTTGCGCCGCAGTTTTTCGGAGAGCGAATCGACGTCGCGTCGACGGATGCAATAGATGATGCCGGCTTCGCCTTGATGCCGCCCGACGACTTCGAGCACCTGCTCCCACTCCTTCGTGCGAGGCAGAACGCGATAGGTGAGGTTTGGCCGGTCGAAGTCGCCCACGAGCTCGAGCGGATCGTGGAGAGAGAGCTGCTCGATGATGTCCTGCCGTACCTTTGGTGTTGCGGTGGCCGTGTACGCATGCACGGACGCCTCGGGGAACGTCTTGCGCAGTTCGCGAAGCTGGCGGTACTCGGGACGGAAGTCGTGGCCCCAGTGGCTGATGCAGTGCGCCTCGTCGATCGCGAACGTTCGAACGTTCGCGCGTTTGAGCAAATCGCGAAAACTGCCCATGGCCAGCCGCTCTGGCGATGCGAATAGGAGCTTGATCTTGCCGTCGAGCACGGCGCGCTCGATCTCGCGCTGCTGGTCGCTGCGCTGCGAGCTGTTGAGCTGGGCTGCGGCGACGCCACACTCACGCAGGCCATCGACCTGATCCTTCATCAACGAGATGAGAGGGGAGACGACGACCGTGACGTGCTCGCTGAGAAGTGCGGGCGCCTGGTAGCAGAGCGACTTGCCGCCGCCGGTCGGCATCACCACAAGCGAGTCGCGCCGCTCGAGCGTGGCGAGCATGGCTTCCCGCTGCAACGGACGGAACGAATCGTATCCCCAATGATGGGAGATGAGGTCGCGGAGGCGATCGAGCACCGGAGCCATGGTACCGCGGGGTTGGGGGGTGGGGAGTAGGGGGTGGGGTGTGGGAGTGGGTGGGGTGTGGGAGTCGCGAGTCGGGGGTCGGGAGTCGGGAGTCGGAGATTGAAGCCTGGAGCGCCGGGAGATCGAAGCCCGGTGTGTGTCGAAGCTTTCTGCTTCAATCCCACTCCCCACACCCTACTCCCCACTCCCATTCCGACCCCCGACTCCGGACCCCCGACTCCCGAGCAACTATAATCGCCCGCTCATGCATCCTCTCCGCGCGACGGCGCGCTATGTCCGGGCAATCGAATCAACCGCAGAACTTCTCACCAAGCTCCGAATCGAGTCGATGTTCGTCGGCAGCGTCGCGCGCGTGGCCTGGATAGGCGCCACGGTCGGCGGCATGATCGACGGCGGTTCGATCGACGTCCTCGCTTTGATGCAACCGCAACAGCAGAATCAGGTTGCGATGATGGCGAACAACCGCGGCTTCCGCGTCGATCGGGACGAGATCGAGCAGACCGAGGAGCTCGACCTCGTGCCGCTGACGTGGGTCGACGAAGAGGGCGACGTTCGCGTGCACGTGCTCGTGGCCAGCAACGCGCTCTACGCCCGCATGTTCGCGAACGCGCGCACGATCGAGCTTCATACCGCGATCAACACCCGGGAGATTCGGGTTCCTGCCGCCGAAGATCTGGCGCTGCTGCTCAGTATGTCGGATGAGCTGGACGATGTGCGCGTCCTTGCGGCGGGCGAATCGTTCGACCGGAGCGCATTCAACGAGAAGCTGGTATCGATCGGGCTGCGGGAGCGTGTGCTGTGAACGTCATCGATACACAAGTTGCCTTCGATGCCGCGATGGCGCGCGTTGCCGCGCAGCCGGTCGTCGCCCTCGACACCGAGGCCGATTCGCTGCACTCGTATTTCGACAAGGTCTGCCTGATCCAGATGTCGATTCCCGGCGAGGACATGATCATCGATCCTCTGTGCAAGATCGATATCGCCAAGTTCGGCGAGATTCTGGCCGATCGCGCGATCACGAAGATTCTGCACGGCGCCGATTACGACCTGCGCATCCTCAACCGCGACTTCGGCTTCACGATCGCGAATCTGGTCGACACGATGGTCTGCTCGCAGCTTCTCGGCTACGAGGCCTTTGGTCTGGCCGCGCTGCTCGACCGCCATTTCGGTTTCAAGGTCGACAAGAAGCACCAACGAGCCGACTGGGCCATGCGTCCGCTCCCGCCCGACATGCTCGAATACGCGGCCACCGATACGCGGCATCTGATCGCACTGGCCGGACGTCTCCGCGATGAGCTGACCGCGCTGGGCCGGTGGGAGTGGGCGGTGGAGGAGTTTGGCAGGCAGGAACAGATCCGATTCAACGAGAAGGATGGCGACGAGGAGCCGTTCCGCCGGCTCAAGGGGCTCGGTGCCCTCGACCGTCGTTCGCTGGCCGTTGTTCGCGCGCTCTACGATTTTCGCGACGGTCTGGCCCGCGAGGCCGACCGCCCGCCGTTCAAGATCTTCGGCAATGATCTGATCTTCGAGATCGCCCGGATCAAGCCATCTTCGACGCAGGATTTCAACAGCATCAAGGGTGTCTCCGGGTATCACCGCGGCCGCTTCGGACGCGACATCGTTCGCCTGGTGAAGGAAGCGATGGCGATTCCCGACGAGGAGCTGCCGGAGAAGTCGGAGTCGAAGACCTGGCTGCGTGACCGCGAGATGGAAGCGCGCATCGACCGGATGAAGAAGGCCCGCGACAAGATTGCCAAAGACCTGAAAGTCGACGCCTCGGTGCTCGCGCCCCGCCACATCCTCGTTTCAGTCGCGGAAGCCCAGCCGCACGAGCCGGCCGATCTCGATCGCGTCCCCGTCATGCGCAACTGGCAGAAAGCCCTCCTCGGGCAGGCTCTCATCGACGCGTTGCGCGGCGGCATGAAGGCACCGCAGTCGAAGCTGTTCTGAGTTGAGAACGCGCTATAGCCGGTCGAGAATCGGACCGATCCAGGCCTCAGGCACTTTAATCGTGCCCAGCGTTTCGGTCTTCTTCACGGTGCCGTGATCGTCCGAGCCGCCCGTCAGCATCTTGCCGCGGAAGCGGGCGACGCTCGTGTAGATCTCGCGCGATGCTTCGTCGACGTCGGGATGAAGAACCTCGATGCCGTCGATGCCGGCGTCGAGCAGTTGCGGGACGATGCGGGCGTGATCGGGATAGAGCGTCGGATGCGCGATTGACGTCAATCCGCCAGTCGCGCGCATCAACGCGACAGCCTCTTCGATGGCGAAGCGGTCCTTCTCCACGTAGCCGGGTTTGCCGGGACGGAGCAGTTGATCGAAGGCGTCCGAAACGGAGGCGACATAGCCACCCTCGACAAGCGCACGCGCCACGTGCGGACGGCCTACCGCGCCACCGGCAGCGAGTTGCTCGACGCGCTCGGAACTGATGTTGTACCCGAGGGCACGCAACTTCTCGACGATGCGCCGGCCGCGCGTCTGGCGCGCATCGCGGAAATGCTGCAAACGCGCCGCGATCCGATCATCGTGCGCATCGAACGCGTAGGCCAGGATGTGGATGTCGACGCCTTCATACGCGCACGACAGCTCCGTTGCGGGAATGAGCGTGACGCCGCGCTCGTCCGCGTAGGACTTGATCTCAAAGTACGCGGCGAGATTGTCGTGATCGCTGATGGCCACGATCTCGATCCCGTACGAGAACGCGACATCGATGACCTCGCGCGGCGAACGGGTGCCGTCGGAGTGATAGGTGTGGGTGTGGAGGTCGGCGAAGCGCAAGACGGGTTAGCGTAGCAGGTCTCAAACCGTGTCACGCGGAGACGCGGGGGTCGCGGAGAGCTCCCTCCGCATCTCCGCGCCTCCGCGTGAACAGCTCTTGATCACACCGTCGGCTGTTCGGGAACTTCGAGCGAAGCCACAACCTCGTCGCATCGCATGCACAAGCCACCGTCTTCGATGACCTCTTCGCGATACTGCCAGCAGCGACCGCATTTCTTTCCGCGGGCAGGTGACATCGCGATGCCAATCGGTCCGAGGCCTTCGACTTCGATGGTCGAATCGATCGCAGCAGCCGCGAAGTCGACGTGCGACACGATGAAGATTTTGGCCAGGTCGAGATCGAGCGTGCCTACGATCGCCTCACGCGTGACGCCGTGAAGCGTGATGTCCGCTTCCAGTGCCTGCCCGATCGTTCCCGCAGCGCGCGCGCCTTCGAGCACTTTCGACACCGCCTCGCGGACGCGGAAGATTCGATCCCACGCGGCGGAATCGGTTGCAGGCGCGGTGATCGAGGGGAAGTCGATGAGATGCACCGACTGCTCCTTCGCTCCCGGCATCGCTTCGTAGATTTCTTCTGTCGTGAACGTAAGCAGCGGCGCCAGGAAGGCCACCATGCCGCGCAGGATCTCGTACATCGCGGTCTGCGCGGAGCGCCGGCCGACGGACGCCGGTGCATCGCAGTAGAGCGTGTCTTTCGAGATGTCGAGGTAGAGCGATGACAGCACGACGGTGCAGAGGTCGAGCACGCGGTGATAGACGATATGGAACTCGTACTCTTCGTAAGCCTTGCGACAGCGATCGAACACCTCGGCGGCCCGCGCCAGCACCCACTTATCGACGTCGAGAAGCTGATCGTGCGGAACGGCATCACGCTCCGGCTCGAAGCCGTTCAGATTCGAAAGCAGGTAGCGGGCAGTGTTGCGGATCTTCTTGTAGGCCTCCGCCGCGCGGCCCATGATCTGCGGGCCGATCGTCATGTCGGTCTGGTAATCGATCATGGCAACCCAGAGACGGATGACGTCGGCGCCGTGCTGTTTGAGCACGTCCTGCGGCGATAGCGCGTTGCCGCGCGACTTCGACATCTTGTCGCCCTGTTCGTTGATGAGAAAACCGCAGGTGATGACCTGATGGAACGGCGCTGCGCCTTCGAGTCCGGTGCCGACGAGAAGCGACGATTGGAACCATCCGCGGTGCTGGTCATGTCCTTCGATGTAAACGTCGCTCGGCCACGTCAGCTCGGGACGCTCTTTCAGCACGGCAAGGTGCGAGCAGCCGGAGTCGAACCAGACGTCGAGAATGTCGAGCTCCTTGCGAAACGCCTTGCCGCCGCACTTCGCGCATCCGTAGCTCGCAGGCAGGAAATCGGTGGCTGGACGGTCGTACCAGGCATCGGCACCTTCGGTGAGGAACAGCTCTTTCACGCGCTCGAAAAGCTCGGGCGACGTGACCGGCTCTCCGCAACCTTCGCAATAAAGGACGGTGATCGGAACGCCCCACGTGCGCTGGCGCGAGATGCACCAGTCGGGACGGTTCTCGACCATGCCGGCCATGCGCTCTTCGCCCCAGGCCGGGAACCACTTGACGCTGTGAACCTGTTCGAGGGCCTTCGCGCGAAGGTCTTTGTCGTCCATGGAGATGAACCACTGCTCGGTGGCGCGGAAGATCACCGCGTGCTTGCAGCGCCAGCAATGCGGGTACGAGTGCGTGATCGTCTCGGCATGCATCAACGCGCCGCGCTCGCGCAGGTGCTCGACGATCAAGGGATTAGCCTTGAACACAAACATCCCCGCCCACAGCGGCACGTCCGGCGTGAACTCGCCGCGATGGTTGACGGGCGTGTAGGTCTCGAGGCCGTAGCGCTGCCCGGTCTTGAAGTCGTCGACGCCGTGACCGGGAGCCGTGTGCACGAGGCCCGTTCCCTGATCGAGCGTGACGTAGTCGCCGAGCACGAAGACGCCTTCGCGCGGTAGGAAGGCATGGCGGTACTTGAGGTGCTCGAACGCGGCACCTTTGAAGACTTTGACGACGCGGTATTCGGTCCAGCCGAACTTCGTGATCACGGACGGCACCAGCTCGCCGGCGATGATGTAATTCTCACCGTCGTGCTCGACGACTTCGTAGTCGAAGTCGGGTTTGACGGCGATGCCGAGGTTGGCGGGAAGCGTCCAGGGGGTCGTGGTCCAGATCACGGCGTAGCACGGCTTCTCGATCGGAAGGTCGAGGCTCTTCACTGATTCGTCAGTCAGGCGAAAGCGTACGTAAACAGAAGGGGAGGTGTGATCCGCATACTCAACTTCGGCTTCGGCGAGTGCCGACTGATCGTACGTACACCAATGAACCGGCTTGAGTCCTTTGTAGACCATGCCGGTGCGGAAGAAGCGGCCGAGTGCATAGGCAATGTCTGCCTCGTACTGATACGCCATCGTCATGTAGGGATGGAACCAGTCGCCGAAGACGCCGAGACGGATGAAGTCCTGGCGCTGGATGGAGACGAACTTCTCGGCGAACGTGCGGCAGGCGCGGCGGAAGTCGGCAGGCGACATCTCCTTCCGCTTTCCACTGCCAATCTCCTTGTCGACGGCGTGCTCGATCGGCAGGCCGTGGCAGTCCCAGCCCGGCACGTACGGCGAGTCGAAGCCCATCATCGTTTTCGATTTGACGACGATGTCTTTGAGGATCTTGTTGAGCGCGTGGCCCATGTGGATGTGGCCGTTCGCGTAGGGAGGGCCGTCGTGCAGAACCGACTTCGGCCGCCCTTCCGACTTCTCGCGAATGAGCTTGTAGAGGTCGATGAGGCGCCATTGCTCGAGGCGTTTCGGCTCGTTCTGCGGCAGGTTCCCCTTCATCGAGAAGGAGGTTTGCGGAAGGTTCAGCGTTTTCTTGTAGTCACTGCTCTCGGCCATGGTGGGGGGCGAAACGAACGGCTGAGGCGCGGCATTTCAATTTGCCGAGACTCTGCTACTCCAGTTTCGCCAGCTCGCTGTCGAGATGTACGAGTGCGGCGCGCAACGACTCACGCCGGCGGTCGTTCGTGGTCGCTTCGAGCTCGGTCACGATACGTCTGCGCGAGAGCTCCAGTCCTTCGCGTTTCTGCCGGCGCTCGATCTCGTGAATGTCGACGCGATCGCCGCGGCCTCGGGATGCGCGTGCATCCTCGGCATCCTGCCGGTTGGACTCAACTGCTTTGCTTTCGAATCCTCTTGCCATAACAAAAGAACCGCGTGCAGGTTACGTGCGCGGGGGTCGCGGGTCGGAGATAACGCGTGCTAGAAACTCGACTCGTGATCCTAGCATTTTGCAGACGGCTGTCGAAGCTGAGCTGTGCTTCCGCTCGTAGATAAGCTGACCTCTGCTCCGACCCCCGACCCCCGAGGTCCTACGACTCCCCCAAACCTCACATCCCCGCTGCGCTCAAAGCGTGCGGTGCCGTCACGCGCAGCTTCTCTCCCGGATGAAGCTTGTGATCGGAGTCGAGCTCATTGATCGCCAGAAGCTCCTCGACCGAGAGGTGATGGCTCTTCGCGATCGAGAAGAACGTGTCGCCTTTCTTCACGGCGTAGTACGCGTCGTTGTGTGCGAGCAGCGATCCCAGCTCGCGGGCCCGCACCGGGAGGTAGATCGAGTCGCCACCGCCGATGTCGTCGGCGGAGCGTAGATTGTTCATCGCCAGGAGCGTGTCGACGTCGGAGCCGATGCTACGGGCGAGGCGGCGCAGCGACTGGCCGTCGGGAAGCGTGTATGAGCAGACGGAGATATTCGCATCCTCGTTCTTCAACGTCGATGCACGCGCGATGACGGCCGCGGCAGCCTTCGAAGGAACGTGTACTGCCGTTCTTCCTGGAGGCACCACGCCCTGGCGCAGCGCAGGATTCAGATCGCGAAGCAGCCGTTCGTCGACGTTTGCGATCGTGGCGAGATACCGGAGCGAGAGCGGACCTTCCACCTCGACCTGCTGATGATCGAATTCGGCAGGTGATCCGAGCCGAAATCCGTAGGTCACCGGATCGCTGGCGATCGTGAGAGTGGCGAAGAAAGTGGGAACGTAGCCGCGGGTCTCCTTCGGCACAGCTTCGGCGTCGAGCAACTCCCAGAACGTCGAAGCGCCGGTCGATTCCATGGCGCGGCGGATGCGGCCCGGCCCAGCGTTGTACGCGGCAAGAGCGAGCGGCCAATCGTTGAACTGGCGATAGAGGTCGCGAAGGTACGTGGCGGCAGCGCGGGTGGAGCGCTCCGGATCGGCGCGCTCGTCCACCCACCAGTCGACGCGCAGACCGTATTCGCGTGCGGTCTCGGGCATGAACTGCCAGATGCCGTGCGCACCGGCGCGCGAGGTGAGCGTCGGAACGTACGCGCTTTCGATCACAGGCAGATACGCCAGACCGCGTGGCAGCTTGTTCTCGTCGAGCGCCTTGTCGATGAGGTTTTTGTATTTCGCCGAGCGGATGAGCGATTCCTGGATGCTCGGCTTGAGATCGGTCGTGAAGTATTGGAGCGCGCCGCGGATCGTCTCGTGCTCCGGAATCGGCATCGACACGACGGCTTCGACGTCAACCTTCGGCGCGCTGACCGGTTTTCCCTCGCGCGCAACGATCTCGCCATACGCTGCCTCGAGTGCCCGCCGATACTCCGCGGTCTGAAGTCTTGCGGCAGACGGTGGCGCGGCTGGTTTGCTGGCCGGCTTCGGTACCGGCGCAGGGGGAGGGGCAGTAGCACAAGCAACGGTGCAGAGGGCCAACAGCAGCACGACCGCTCGGCTCATCTTCATCGCAACACCCTCCCGCCCTTTAGAGATCTTCGAATTTCAGATTGACCGACAGCGACTGCACATCGCTTGTTTCGCCGAGGTCGATCGACTCTTCCCGCGACTGGACGACGCCTCCGTCATTTTCAAAGGATACCGCAATGCGCAAACGTTTCGACTTTGGCAGGGTGCCGGGAGGCGTCGGCAGAGTGATCGTGCGGTGGACGTCGCGCTTTGGTTTGGGTGGATTTCTGAGTGCGTCGAGCGGCGACGTTTCTTTCTTCGACGGCGCCTTCGGTGTCGATTGTGTGGCGCGCTTCCGGAGCGATTCGAGCTCGGCCATGATGTCGACCGAGGAGCGCACCTTGACGTGTTTGACCTCCGGTGCCGCTTTGCCGGGCCGTTCGCTCTGGCCGAAATCGATGTCCGGTTCGGGAGGTGCAGGTGGAGGCTCGTGGACGGGCGGCGCCGCGATAACAGGCGGCAACGGTTCGGGGAGTACGTCCGTTTCGGGGAGCACGTCCGCTTCGGAGAGCACGTCAGGAATGGACATCTCATCGATGCCCGCGAGCTCGGCCAGGATCTCGTCAGCGGGGGAGATTTCTTCAATCGGCTCTTCGACCGGAAGGAATTGCGTCGTGGCGGGCTCGGTGGGCGCTTCTGACGGCAGGACGGCAGCGGCGTTGGCGCCGAACGCCGGAATCGGAGCGGTGTCGATCTTCTTTCCGGGCGCTTGCGCCGGTTCGGCGATGCTTCCTTCGCTGCTGACCGGATCTTCCCGAACGCGGAAGCTCGCGACTTCAGCTACCGGACGGCGGAGTGTCGCGCGCGCCGGCTCTTCGCCGGTCATGCGCCGCCGCAACGTTCGCAGCGTCAGCTTCGAGATCACCTTCAACGTCTCGAAAACGCCATCTCCTCGGGACGCCACAGCCTCGACGAAGTCGAACTTGCGCTCCGGATCGATGACATCGACGACCGTCTCGGCCGGGGCGATGTTCGGGAGGTCGCGCTTGTTGATTTGAAGAACCAGCGGGATCTCGTCGATGGAGAGGCCGATCTCGCCGAGGTTTTCGCGGAGGTTCTTGAAGCTCTCGAGGTTCGCGTCGAGCATCGCCACCTGCGAGTCGGCGACGAAGACGAGACCGTCGACGCCTTTGAGGACGAGCTTGCGTGTCGTGTTGTAGAAGACCTGGCCGGGGATCGTATAGAGCTGCAGGCGCGTCTTGAAACCGCCGATGACGCCGACGTCGATCGGCAGGAGGTCGAAGAACAGCGTGCGGTCGGTTTCCGTCTCCAGGCTCACCATTTCGCCGCGGCTCTGCGGCGAGGTCTTGGCATAGATGTGGTGAAGGTTGGTCGTCTTCCCACAGAGGCCCGGACCGTAGTAAACGATCTTCGCCGCCATCTGCATCGTCGCGTAATTGAAGAAGACCATCCGGGCGAGGCTCCGATCGAAAGGGGATCGATGGTAGCACCCGCTACTTTGCAGCCGCAACAATGTGCGCGGCGAGGAGGCGGTAGAGCTCCGCGAGGTCCGGCTGTCCGGCCAGCGCAGCGGCATGGCGATTCATGACCGCTTCGTCCCCGCGCGCGGCGGGACCGGTGAAGCGTTGCCCGTCGGTATGGGCAAGCCAGTTGTCGATTGCGGAGCGGGCAAGGAGGGCCAGATCCTCTCGAACGTCATCGATGCCGATCAGATCCTCGGCGATGTCGAGAAGCGCTGCCACGTAGTTCGATCCGAACACTGCGGCGGCGTGGTATCGCGTCTTCGCCTCCGCTGTGATCTCCGCGAAACGGGCTCCGGCCGCGGTAGCGATCCGTTGTGCGACGTCGCGGTGCGCGCCTTCGAAGACGAGCAGCGTGCCTTCGAGATCCGACGCCTCCCCGACCGGTGGCAGCGACTTGAGTGGATGCAGCGAGAATCCCCCTCGCAAGGCAGGCAGCGCGCCGCTGGGATGGACGATGATGGCCTTCGTCTCCGGAATGGTGGCTACGACCTCTTCGATGGCGCGATCGCTGACCGCGACGAGGAGGATGTCGCTGGTTGCCGCCAACTCTTCGATCGAGCGTCGTGGGCCGAAAGGCGTCTCGTTGCCGCGCGTGGCTACTCCGACGACCGGCCAGCCGATGCGCTTCCAGGTCGAGGAGAAGGCCCAGGCGGCGCGCCCGCTGCCGATGATGCCGAGGTTCATCGTTGGAGTGTATTTGCGGGTCAGGTCTAAAGTCTAAAGTGCCGAATTGGCTGATCGCCCGAGCGACGATCGTCCTCGGCACTTTAGACTTTAGACCTGACCCCTTCTACACTCATGTCCGTGCGCTTTGCTCTCTTGCTCCTCGCCGCCATCGCTACAACCGCGAACGCGAACCCTCCTTCCACCTGCGGCGGTACAGACGAATACGCAAAAGCTCTCTGCGCCTACCAGCGCCGGGCGTTCACCGAGGCGGAGGCGGGATTTCGCGGCATCGTCGAGAAGAATGAAGTCGACCCGCAGACCATCCGGGCCATCTACTTTCTGGCGCGGACGGAGATGAAACGCGGGCGCTTCGACGAGGCGGCACCGTTGTTCGTAAGAATCTACGCCATGGATCCCGCGTTCTACGCGAGCTGGAACTGCGATTTTCTGCTGGGTGAGTGCAGGAAAGCGGTGGGAAGGGATTAGCAGCTGGCGACTGATGGCTCAGCAATCGAACTTCGAACTTCGACGCAAGCTCCTCCAGCTCGAGGCGCTTTACGACGTCGGCCGCGCGCTGAATACCCTCCGTCCGGAGGGGGAGCTGATCGAAGAGTTGATGCACCGCGCCGTGGCCGTGCTCGATGCCATGGCAGGCTTCGTCTTCTCCCTCGACGAAAAACTCAACGTCCAGCAGATCTTCACGTTCGAGCTGGAGATCCCGACGCCGGCGAACGCCATGCTGGCCGAGCCTCCCGTCAAACAGGTCCTGGCCTCGCGCGAGCCGATGTCCGTCACCGTCTCGAAGTTTCTCGGCGGCACGGGCAAAGACCTGCTGCTGGCTCCGATGATCTCCGGCGAGACCATTATCGGGATGATCGGAGTGGGGGGAAAAGAGGAGCGTGGTGCCAAGAGCGGCAGCTTCGTCGAGGACGATCTCCGCTTTCTCGCCTCGCTCGCTGCCATCGGCGGCGCCGCCATCGACAACGCCCGCAACTTCCACAAACTCTCGGTTCTGCGGGAGACGCTCGAAGACGAGAACAGAAATCTCAAGCAGCGCATGCTGCGCGATTACAACGACCGCCTGATGATCGGCGACTCGCCGAAGATGCAGCGCGTCATCGATCTCGTCGCCCGCGTGGCCGATTCGCAGGCCAGTGTGCTGATTCGCGGCGAGTCGGGCACCGGCAAAGAGATGGTGGCGCGGCTCATCCACGGCAACTCGGCGCGCAAAGATGGCCCGTTCGTGGCCATCAATTGCGCCGCGCTGCCGGAGACATTGCTCGAGTCGGAGCTCTTCGGGATCGAGCGGGGCGTGGCTACCGGAGTCGATGCGCGTCCGGGCAGGTTCGAACTGGCCAAAGGCGGCACGATCTTTCTGGATGAAGTGGGCGACATTCCGCTGGCCCTGCAGGCCAAGCTGTTGCGCGTCCTGCAGGAGCGCGAGGTGGAGAAGCTCGGCGGACGACGCCGCATCCCCATCGATGTCCGCATTCTTTCGGCAACCCACCGCGATCTCGAGCAGATGATCGAGAAGACCGAGTTCCGCCAGGACCTTTACTACCGACTCAAGGTCGTCGAGATCGTCCTTCCGCCGCTCCGCGACCGGAAAGAAGACATTCCGAAACTCGTCCGTTTCTTTCTCGACAAGTACGGCAAGCGTGAGGGGCTGCACGACGTGCGGATCACGCAGGAAGCGCTGCAGCAACTGATGCGCTACCCTTTCCCTGGGAACGTCCGCGAGTTGGAGAACCTGATCGAGGGCTCGCTGGCGCTGACGACCGACCCGGTGATCGATCCGGGCGATCTGGCGCTCCCCGAGTCGTCGGCCGGCTCCGGGGGCGTGGAACTGATCACGGACTTTCCGTCTTTGGAGGATCTGCAACGCCGTTATGTGATCCGAGTCCTGGCCCACACGAAGGGAAACATGTCGAAAGCGGCGCGGATCCTGGGGGTCGACCGGAAGACGCTTTACCGGATGCGCGAGGCATTGTCCCAATTAGGGGCGCATGTGGAGTCTTGGGACATTCACTGATAACACCATAAGATGCCTACGTTTAGCGCAGCGTCACAGTTTGAAACCTTGCTAGTGTGGCAATTTGACCCAGTGGCGCACTCCGTCACATCTTGTTCAAATTCTCATGTAAACTTCGCAGCATCAGAGGCTTAGAGAGAGTGGAGCAGGCAAACCGGGCGTGGCAGTCGCGTTGCTCAAGGGTGGTCCCGACACATGAGGGGGGACACCATGAAAAGCATCGCCGAAACCCGCAGCAACGCCATCTCCGTCCAGTACGCGCTTCCAATGTTGCTGGCCATCAACACGTTCGCCCTGCTCGCGATCGACCAGCTCGGCGGCATTCCTGCCTGGATCAAGTCCGCGGCCGCACTCTTCCTCTCCTTTTGAAGACGTCCGACAGGATCCCCGTGAAATGACCTCAACCGCCGAGCGGCAGATGGAGCTGACCCTTCCGATGGTCGCGGATATCGAGATCGCTGCCGCCCGTGCGGCCGGAAACCTCGCCCGCGAGCTCGGAATGAGCTCCGAGAAAATCGATGAGATGACTCATGCGATCATCGAGGCCTGTATCAACGCTCGCGAGCATTCCGGTTGCGAAGACAACCGCATCTACTTAAGATTCGTCGGCACCTCCCAGGGCGACGGCAGCAGGATCGATGTCTGGATCACCGATCACGGTCGCGGATTCGATCCTGACGAGGCCCGTTCGCGCCGGCCCGCCGTTGGCGCGACTCACAAGCGCGGAAGAGGGTTGCAACTGATCGAGGCACACATGGACGAGGTCAGCATCTCGACCTCCTCGGGTGGGGGAACCACAATCCATATGGTCAAATACGAGAAGAAGAATCATGACTGAGGAACTCAGAGTCGCGGTCGACCGCAAGGCGAACGGGGCAGTGCTCTACACGAAGGGCTACATCAACAACGTCGGCGGCGAAGAGATCGCCAACCGTGCCTACGAGTTGATGGATGACAACGTGCGCACACTCCTGCTCAACCTTCGCGATACGAAAATCGTCAACTCCATCGGCATCAGCATCCTCATCGAGATCATCGAGAAGATGATCGACAAAGGCGGCAGCATCGCCTTCTGCTGCCTCACTCCCGTCATTCACAAGACCTTCCAGATCATGGGCCTTGCGAATTACGCGAAGATCTTCGACAGCGAGGATACGGCGCTCAAGGAACTGGGCTTGTGACGTAGGTCGGACTCTCCAGTCCGACGGCTCTCGCAACGGAGTCGGACTGGAGAGTCCGACCTACGTCCCGCAACTGCTATTCTTCCGGCACCCGTATGTCACCCCTCGTCAATCAGTTCGCGGAGTTTCTGCACGATCTGCAACAACTCGAGCGGGCTGCCCTCTCGTCGCACGGGTCTCTGATCTTCGACGCGTTCGCGAAATACACGCCCTACGATGTCAGCGCGGTCTACCTGCGCGATATGCGCGGGCCGGCACTGCGTCTGGCGGCGAAGTCGGACGCATGTCTCGCCCCCGAAGTGCTCGAGGGGGAGATCGAGTCTGCAAGCCCGACGCTCGATCCGGAACCTCGTCACCTCATTCCTATCCGCACGATCCGCGATCACTTCGGCCTCGTTGCCCTCAACGGCGATGCCGCGTCGGAGGAGGACTTGCAGATGCTGCACGCTGCCGGCGCGTTCGCCGGCTCCGTGTTGAACAACCACCGTCTGGCGCAGGAGATGCGCGAGGGCGACTTTCAGCTCAAGTACCGCCTCTGGGAGCTCGAGTCGCTCTACGACATCGGCCTCTCCATCGCGGGCACGCTCAACATCGACGCGCTGGCAGACGAGATCCTCTTCCGGATGATCTCGCTCATCAACGCCCGCCGCGCAGCGCTCTTCCTGCGCGACGGCGACAAGTTCCGCGTCTATCGCTCGTTCGGCGATACGCGCTCCGATTTTCTCGACGACGAGATCACCGACCGCGTTGTGGCCGCCGGTGAGGCGCTGACATTCGAAGACGCCTCGGAATGCATCTTCCCCGGCTGCATTGCCACTGTCGCTGTGCCGATCAAGGGCAACAACGCGGTGATCGGTGTTCTTGCCGCGGGCGACCGCGAGACGCGCGAAGGCGACGTCGGCGCATTTGAAGCGAACGAGCTGCGCCTGCTGTCGCTTTTCGCAAACCAGGTTGCCATTGCCCTCGAGAACGCCCGGCTGCACAAGGAAGCGCTCGAGAAGCAGGCCATGCAGCGGGAGCTCGATCTCGCCGCCACGATCCAGCGCGACATTCTTCCGAAGTCGATTCCGACCGTCGAAGGGATCGAGCTGGCTGCGCTATCGCGTCCGGCCAAACAGGTCGGCGGCGACTACCACGCGTTTTTCCAGCGCGAGGGAACGCTGACCACGATCGTCGCCGACGTCGCCGGCAAGTCAATGCCCGCGGCCCTGCTCGTATCCGCGTTTCACGCCGCCGTGCAGCTCCTTTTCGCCGAGGGGCGGGAGCTGGGCGATATCGCAACGGAGCTCAACCGGCACATCCATAGCTGGTCGGCCGAGAACAAGTTCATCACCATGATCATGATCACCATCGACCCCGAAATGGAGACGATCCAATTCGTCAACGCGGGCCACAATCCCTGCTACGTCCTCACCGACGGCCGGGTCGAGCAGTTGCGGTCACACGGATTGCCGATCGGCATCCTTGGCGGTTCTAAATACATGACCCAAACCCGCCCCTTTGCCGCGGGCTCCACGGTCGTGCTCTACAGCGACGGCATGAACGAAGCCGAGAACATTGCCGGCGACGAGTGGGGGAACGAAGCGTTCGAGGAGCTCCTCGCGCGCTCTGCCGACAACACCGCCGGAGGACTGCGGGACGCCATCGCTGCTGCCGTCGATGCCTTCGTCGGCCAGGCGCCGCAGAAGGACGATCAGACGCTAGTGATTGCGCGTAGCGCCAGCTAGCAAACCCTTTGCATCACAGAGACGCAGAGGTCGCAGAGGATTCAACTCTGTGCCCTCAGTGTCTCTGTGGTGCATTCTTTATCTCCCCTCGAACTTCGCCGCCCGCTTCTCGAAAAACGCCGCCATCCCCTCGGCCGCATCGCGCGACCGGAACGCCTCGATCTGATGTTCGCTCTCAAGCTCAACCTGCGCTCGCAGCGTGTTCGTGCGCGAAGCCACGAGCGCCCGTTTAATCCCTGCGATCGCCAGCGGCGGTCCCTGCGCGATGGCCTGCGCGAGCTTCGTGGTCTCTTCCATGAGCGCGTCGGCCGCCACAACGCGCTCGACAATCCCGATCGCAAACGCCTCGGCTGCATCGACCATCCGTCCCGTCATCATCATTTCCAGCGCTCGTCCGGTCCCGACCATGCGGGGTAGCAACCACGTCCCGCCCCAATCGGGATGGATGCCGATCCTGACGAACGTCTCGCCGAACTTTGCCGCCTCGGAGGCGATGCGGTAATCGCACGCCAGCGCCAGATTGCACCCCGCGCCTGCGGCGATTCCATTCACCGAGGCGATGACCGGCTTCGCCATCTCGGCGATCTGCGTCACGACATCGCGTCCAGCGTCGAGGAGTTTGCGAAAGCGCGCGACGTCGCCTTCTTTCTGCAGACCGAACATGAACTCGACGTCTCCGCCTGCGCAGAATGCGCGACCCGCTCCGGTGATCACGACGACGCGGCAGGCCGGATCGGCGTCTGCCGCTCGCAATGCCGCGAGAAGGTCCTCCCGCATCGTCCCGCTGAATGCATTCAGCTTTTCGGGACGGTTCAGCGTGATGGTCGTGACGGCGTCGGTGGTTTCGCTGAGAATCATTGCGCGAGTTTATCGGGAGTCGGGTGTCGGGAGTCGGGTGTCGGAGAAAGACGGTTCGCGCTCCGACCCCCGACTCCCGACTCCCGAGATACAGTTACCAACCACATGAAGCGCGTCGCCAGTTGGCTCCTGTATGCCACGATCCCGGTCGCCATCGCATTGCAGTTCATGCATGGCAGCCTGGTCTGGGAGTTCGTCTTTGCCTGCGCTGCGGTGCTGCCGCTCGCTGCGTGGATCGGCATCAGCACCGAGCAACTCGCACATCGGATGGGCTCTACGTACGGAGCCCTCTTCAACGCCACGTTCGGCAACTTTGCGGAGATGGTCATCGCCATCTTCGCCATCCGTGCGGGCCTGCCGAACGTCGTCCGCGCGTCGTTCACCGGCTCGATCGTCGGCAACCTGCTGTTTGTGGCGGGACTCTCCATGCTGGCGGGCGGTTGGAAGCATCCCACGCTGAAGTTCAACGCCCTCGCCGCCGAGTCGCAGGCCGGGCAGCTCATCCTGGCCGTTGCGTCGTTTCTCGTGCCTGCACTCTTCTTCCGGTCGGTGCACTCCGCTCATGAGCCCCAGCTCATTCATTCGGTCTCGATCGGTACCGCCATCATCCTGATCGTCGTCTACATCCTCGGGCTCGTGTTCGCGTTCAAGACGCACAAGGAGCAGCTCACTGCCGTGACTGCGCCGCCGGAAATGGCCGATGAGGATGTCTGGAGCGTCAGGAAGGCCATCGGACTTCTGGTCTTTGCCAGCGCGCTCATGAGTGTGGTGGCCGAGGGGTTGGTACACGCGGTCGGGGCGGCGGGCAAAGCGTGGGGGATGAACGAAGTCTTCCTCGGCTTCGTCGTTCTGGCCATCGTCGGAAACGCTGCCGAGCATTCGACGGCCGTGATGCTGGCAGCGCGCAATCAGATGGATACCGCGCTCAACATCTCGATGCAGTCGAGCGTGCAGATCGCGCTTTTCGTCACGCCCATGCTGGTCTTCTTCTCGTACCCGCTTGGGCATCCGCTCGATCTGATCTTCACGCCGTTCGAGATGCTCGCGGTCGTCCTCGGCGTCGCGATCTTCGCGTATCTCGTCATGGATGGCGAGACGAACTGGTACGAAGGCATCCAGCTACTCGCCGTCTACGCCATCATCGCCGTGGCGTTGTACTTCCTCCCGTCGGGTCCCGCGCCCGTCACTCCCTGAGTCGCGTATGTCCGGCCGTCTTCCAACATACGATGACGCAGTGAAAGCCGGGCGCCCGTACTTCTTCGAGATCTTCACGCTCGCGAACTTCTTGCTGCTGTTGCTCGTGACGTGGCGCATGACCACGATGCCGCTCTCCACCCTCGGCGTCATTGCTCCTTCGATCGCGGGCGTGTTCCTTCTGCAGGCTGTGGTGGGAATGGCCTTTCGTCTCGGGTTTGCCGCACGCAAAGGGAGCGCACGCGAGTTGCTGGCGGTATATCGATCGAAGGGTTGGCTGATCGATACGCTTCGTCTGGCGGTGTTCGCGGGACTTTGGATGCACACCTACGGCTGGATCAAGCTGATGATACCGCTGCTGCACCCGCGCCTGTTCGATCAACAGCTCTGGAATCTCGACCGCGCGATCTTCTTCGGCTACTCGCCGAACGTGTTTCTGGTCACGATCTTTTCCGCGCCGCCGGTTCTGCGCGTGATCGACTGGACCTACGCGAACGTCTTCTTCGCCAGTATCAACATCGCCGCAGTCTTCTTCGCCTCGGCGCCGGAAAAGCGGCTACGCATCGCATTCATGAACTCAAACGTTCTTCTCTGGCTCATTGGTGCGTGGCTTTACGTTGCTCTCCCGTCCCTCGGTCCGGCGTATCGTTTCCCCGAGGTCTGGCTGCCGCTCGCGCCTCTTCTGGACCGCACGCAGACGTTCCAACGTCTGTTGATGACGAACTATGACGCGGTGGTGTCGCAGCTCCGAGGAGTGCGGCGTCCGTTCAATATTCTCTTTGGAGTGGCCGCGTTTCCAAGCCTGCACGTCGCCTTTCAGATGCTGGCGTTTCTCTGGATGCGGCGGCTGACGAGCTGGGGCGGGATCGTCTTCGGCATCTTTGCGGTCTTCATCTTCATCGGCTCAATCGTGACCGGCTGGCACTACCTCATCGATGGCGTCGCAGGCGCTCTGCTGGCGTGGTTGTGCTACGCCGCAGCTCGCCGGGTTCCGGCAATACGCGCCTGACCGCGCGGGTTTTCCCTGTTGCATGCCGGCAGATACCGAACGACAGCGCGCACTAGGCGAGATCCTCGCGCGGCGCACCGCCGAAGGCGCGCCGGAGCTCTACGACAAGATCGAGAACGCCGCCGTGCGCTGCTACTCCTGCGGCCACCGATGCAAGATCCCCGAGGGCCTCAAAGGGATCTGCAAGGTCCGCTACAACGAGGGAGGTGTGCTGCGCGTTCCGCGTGGATATGCCGCCGCGCTGCAGGTCGATCCCATTGAGAAAAAGCCGTTCTTTCACGCCTATCCGGGCGCGCTGGCGCTTTCGTTCGGCATGCTGGGCTGTGACTATCACTGCGGCTACTGCCAGAACTGGGTGACGTCGCAGGCTCTGCGCGATCCGGTCGCGGGAGCGGCGCCGACCGACATCGAGCCTTCCGAGCTCGTGAAGCTCGCCAAACAGCACGGCGCGAAAGTGATCACCTCGACCTACAACGAGCCGCTCATCACCTCGGAGTGGGCTGTCGAGATCTTCAAGGAAGCGAAGCGCGAGGGGCTCGTCTGCTCGTATGTCTCCAACGGCAACGGCACGGAGAGGGTTCTCGATTACATCGCTCCGTGGGTCGATCTCTACAAGGTCGATCTCAAAGGTTTTTCTGACGCGCACTATCGCGACCTCGGCGGCACATTGCAGCCGGTGCTCGACACGATCCGCGGCCTCAAGCAGCGCGGGATCTGGCTCGAAGTCGTCACGCTCCTCGTGCCCGGCTTCAACGATTCCGATGAAGAGATGACGAAGATGGCCGAGTTTCTCGCGAGCGTCGACGTCGACATCCCGTGGCACATCACCGCGTTTCATCAGGACTACAAGATGACCGGCAACGCCAATACGACGGCGCGCCAGCTTCTTCGCGGATATGAGATCGGCCGGCGAGCCGGACTGCGGTTCATTTATCCGGGCAACATTCCGGGAGCGGTGGGCGATCTCGAAAGCACGCACTGTCCGTCGTGCGATCGAATCGTCATCGGCCGTCTTGGATTCCGCGTGATCTCGTATCATCTGGTCGACGGTCACTGTCCCGATTGCGGTACGGCCATCCCCGGCGTGTGGGATGGCAATCCCGCGGTCGGACGCAGCGGCATTCCCCGCCCCGTTCATCTTTCGCGAGAGGAACTGTCCGAATGAAACAGATCGCTGCCAGCCTGAGCGCGGCACTCGTCGCATTGACGCTCGCCGCCGCCACCACCCCACCCAACCTCGGGTGGCTCAAGTTCGAGACGAAAGTGTCGGACAAGGTTTTCAAGTGGAAGGTGCGAAACGAGCCTCCTCCCGCGGTTGCGCCTGCGCAATTCCCGAACCGGATCGAAATGCATTGGAAGTACACGCCGGATGCGGCGGGAATGCCTTCGCCGGAAGTCGAAGCGAATTTCGCCCGGCTCGAAGCAGCGACCGATCCGATTCAGGGCGATCACGTTGCCTACCTGATGATGGTCGTCACCGGCAATGGCGATCGGACCTGGTTCTGGTATGCCGGGGATGCGAAAGCCTTCGCCGCTGCGCTCAACAATCTGCTCCCCGGACACCCGTATCCGATCACGCTTCACCTCGCCGGGAACGAACCAGACTGGAAGACCTACCAGACGATGAGGGGAAAGCGCTGAGCCTGCGGCGAACCGAATCGCGAGCGGTTTGTTAGAGTGCGCGTCCGATGACCGAAGCATTTATCGAGGTTCTCCGCGAAACTGACCTGCCGGTCGGGCGCATCAAGTCCGTGAAAATCGATGACCACACGGTCGCGATATGCCACACATCGCGCGGATTTTTTGCGACCGACAACACCTGTCCACACCGCGGCGGACCGCTGTCCGAGGGCGACTTGATCGGCGACGAGATCGTCTGTCCCTGGCACCTCTGGGGATTCGACGTCACGACGGGCCGGTGTCCGGGGAACAGGGATTTCACGATCGCCACGCATGACGTGAAGGTCGACAGCGGCCGCATCCTGGTCAAGCTTTCGCCAGTGCGCGAAACATCGGACGCACTGTGAATCCGAAGCCGCTCCGCCACATCGATCTCTTCTCGAGCGCCGGGAAGCTGGAAGCGCTTTATCGTGATCTTCAGGATCCCGCAGCCGTCGGCGTGGTCTGCCATCCGCATCCCCTCGGCGGCGGAACGCTGCACAACAAAGTCGTCTTCCGCGCTGCCCGAGGACTGGAGGCGGCGAATGTGGCCACGCTCCGTTTCAACTTCCGCGGCACGGGTGCAAGCGCGGGACATCACGAAGACGGCGAAGGAGAACAGGCGGACGTCGTCGCTGCGATCGACTGGCTTACGAAGAAGCATCCGGACGCGAAGATCATCGTCGGTGGTTTTTCTTTCGGCGCCTGGGTGGCCTCGCGCGTCGCGTGCGAGATCAGTTCCGTCGATGCTCTTTTTCTCATCGGAACGCCCGTGAACAAGTACGACTTCGGCTACCTGCACTCATGCGAGAAGCCGATGCTGATCCTGCACGGTACGCAGGACGAGTTCGGCGATGTCGAAAAGGTCGAGAAGCTCGGCCAGCAGATTCGCAACGCCGAGACGATGATCATCACCGGAGCCGACCACTTCTTCACCCGCCAGCTCGATTCCGTCGAAGAGACGATGCGCCTCTGGGCGACCGAGATCATCGCGGGGTAGTTTTTTGATGAGCGAGGTTCCGATCACGAAACGGCCGGTCGTCTATCGAATGCCCGGTCAGGATGCCGTGATCCTGCGGCGCGATGTTCCCTATCGTGATGACCTCACGATCGATCTTTACTATCCGCCGGATTCGAAGCGCGAGATCCGCAGGCCCGCGGTGATCTTTGTGACCGGCTATCCCGATCCCGGATTCCAGAAGTTCCTCGGATGCAGGCAGAAGGAGATGGCCTCCTACATTTCCTGGGCGGAGCTCGCCGCGGCCTCGGGACTCATCGCCGTCACCTACTCGAATCGCGAGCCGGCGGACAACGCCGAAGCGGTAATCGCGTTCGTCCGCCAGAACGCGGAAACGCTCGGCATTGACGAAACGCGGATCGGCATCTGGTCGTGCTCGGGCAGCGTTCCGACGGCGTTGTCGGTGCTGATGAACGAGCCTTCGGATGCGTTCCGCTGCGGCGTCCTCTGCTACGGATTGATGCTCGACCTCGACGGCCACACCGCCGTCGAGGATGGCGCAAAGCAGTTCGGCTACAGAAATCCTGCGGCGGGCAAATCAGTGAGCGATCTACCGCCGACGCTTCCGCTGATGATCGTCCGTGCGGGCCGCGACGAGTTTCCCCACCTGAACGAAACGCTCGATCGCTTCGTGGGCAAGGCACTCGAGTGCAATCTGCCGGTTACTCTGATCAATCATTCCGAGGCGCCGCACGCATTCGATATTGCACATGACAGCGAGATGTCGCGCGAGGTCATCCGGCGCGTGCTTGCCTTCATTCGATTTCATCTCATCGAAGAATCACGAGAAGCACTCGCGTAGAAACCGCAGTCCGAGGATGGTCCTTGTTCCGTGCCACGTGAAGAGATGGCCGGGGAACGGACCGATCACACGAGTGCCCGCGATCTCGGCAGCATCCTCTGACGTGAACACGTAGGGCTCGTCTGGAAGGAAGACGATGTCGGGATGCAGCGACAATACCTGCTCGAGAGAGAGCGACGGGTAGCGCCTCTCATCGTGCAGCACGTTTCGCCCGCCGGTCGATTCGACGAGGTTCGATACGTAGGTATCGCCACCGCACCACATCCACGGCTTCTTCCAGATCGGGACGGCGAAGGTGAACGGCGCGACATGCCCGCGTTCCTTCGCCAGAGCATCGGTAAGCTCCTTCGCTCGCTCGACGCGCTGGTGGATGGATCCGAGCGTCGCAATCAGCGTCACGACATCATCGACCGTCTTCGGCTCGGTCACGAACACCGGCGCGAAGGCTTCGATCGCCTGGGCATGCCGCTCCAGGTTCTCCTCGAGGTTGACGTAGACCAGGTCCGGCGCAAGCGCATGAATCTCCTCGATGTGCGGATTCTTCGTTCCGCCAACGCGCGGCTTGTTCAGGTTCTCGGGAAAGATGCAGAAGTCGGTGATGCCGGCGACGGCGTCGCCAGCGCCGAGGTCGAAGAGAGTCTCGGTAAGCGACGGAATCAGCGAGACCACGCGCCGCGGCGGACCGGTAAATTCGAAGCTGCGCCCGAGAACATCCTGCACGCGAAGCTCGCGTTCGCTCATGGCTTCCGCAGCGTGATCGTCGCCTTCCGGCCGCCGCGCCCAAACGTCTCGCCAAAGAAGTCGCCATCCGTCCACGCCGGCCGCTGCGGCGCATTGGCAATCGTCCGCACCAGCCGCAGATTCGTCTCCGCGTAACGCGCTCCCGATGCGAAGTCGAACCGCTGCGACATGTCGTCGCGCGGCGAGTGATAGATATTGCGCAGCCAGTCGCGCGTCATCTTCGCGCCATCGACGCCCGGTTCGCTGCTCTTGTTCCCCGGCTTCAGATGAATCGCCGGGATGCCCGCCTTCACGAACGAATACTGATCGCTGCGAATGAAGCGCACCTCCTCCGGATACGGATCGGGACTGACGTCGAAGCCGCTGGCGTGCGCCGCGGCCGCGGCCATTGCACCCATCGATGTGTGCTCGCCGCCGAGCGGGACGAGATCGGCGACCGGATAGATCATCAGAAACATGTCCATGTTCACGTCGGCAACGATCTGACGTGCCGGCACAGGCGGGAAGTGGACGAAGTACTCGGAACCTTGCTCGCCCTTCTCTTCGCCGGTCAGGGCGAGGAAGAGGACCGATCGTTTCGGACGCGGCCCGGATGCCAGAGCGCGTGCAATCTCGATCAGCGATGCGATACCCGAGGCGTTGTCGTAGGCGCCGTTGTAAAGACCGTCGCTGCCATCGACCTGCGGATGGTTGCCGAGGTGATCGAGATGCGCCGAGACGACGACGTACTCGTCGCGGAGCGCGGGATCGCTGCCGCGCAGCACCCCGATGATGTTCTCGCTCCGCACCTCGGAGAAACGCGTCACGGTCTTGATCGATGCGGTGCCGGGCAGCGCGAACGAGTGCGCGACACCGTTCTCCGCGTCAGCGAGAACGCGATCGAGCGGCATGGTTGCAGTCGAGAAGAGCGATTCCGCGGCCGGCCGGCTCAACGACGCCGATCCTGCGATTGCCTCGACGACATCGACCGGTTTGCCGTTGGAATCGAGATGCGTCATCGGCATGATGCCGCTCTGTTTGGCCCGTTTCTCGAACGGGCTGCGCGCTTCATCGGTCGTCGTCGAGATCGTCAGCATCCCCACCGCGCCATGCGTCGCGGCGTTCTGCCGTTTCACATCCGACGATGAGTAGTAGGCGCGCTGATCCGATGGGAACGGTTTCGGAGCTCCGCTTAACACGACGACGATCTTGCCGCGCGCGTCGATGCCGGCGTAGTCGTCGTGATGAAGCTCCGGCGCCGTGACACCGAATCCGGCCAGCACGAGCGAGGCATCGACGCTAACCTCGGTGCGCGCGAAATCTGGACGCAGCAGAAAGTCTTTGCGAATCAGGAGGGGCGTGCCGTTGATGCTCAGCGACGACGCCTTTTCATCGAGCGCCGCCGCGCGAAGGGCGAAGCGCTGAAACCAATCGTCGTGCAGCGGTTGCAGTCCGATCGCCTCGAACTGCGCACGAACATACTCGGCCGCGACCTCGAACCCCCGCATGCCGGTCTCGCGTCCTTCGAGCGCATCGGAGGCAAGGAAGCGAATGTGGGCAGCGATAGCGCGGGAATCGATGATCGGGGGTCGGGTGTCGGAGCGGGCAGCAACCTTTCCGACTCCCGACACCCGACTCCCGACACCCAGCAACGCCACGGCAGCGAAGAGAATCGCAATCACTCGTCCAGACATAACCGCGAATATTAGCGGTATCCTTCGCCCGCTTTGGCCGGACCTTCCTCCTTACTCCGCTGGTGGCTTCTCGCCGTCGTCGTCGCCCTTTCCCTCCACCTCGGCGGGTTTCCGCTGTTCGATCCCGACGAAGGCCGCAACGCCGAGGTGGGCCGCGAGATGGCGGCGACGAACGACTATGTCATGCCGCGTCTCGATGGCCTGCCGTACCTCGACAAGCCGATCGTCTATTTCGCCGCCGAAGCCGCGGCGATGGAAGTGCTGGGCCCGACCGAGACGGCAGCACGCTTGCCGGCACTGCTCTTCACGCTGATCAACGCGGCCTTCTTGTGGTGGTTCATTAGGCGATGTGTTGCGCAGTCGGGCGAGGCCGGAGATCACCAAACCGACCTGATCGCGGCCATTGTTTTCCTTGCGACGCCGCTCGCGATCTCCTTCTCGCGCACCGTCATCTTCGACAGCGCGTTGGCGCTCTTCATCACGATGGCGACGGCCTTTTTCTATCTCGCCTGCGAGGAAGAGTCGCGCAAATGGTCTGGCCTTGCCTGGCTCGCCATCGGACTCGGCGTCATCACGAAAGGGCCGATTGCGCTTGCGCTACCGCTGCTCGTGGCCATTCCGTACGCGATCTGGCGCAAACGTTTTCGAGCGCTCTGGTCATGGAGCGGACTGGGACTCTTCATCCTCGCCGTCGCGCCGTGGGTCTGGGCGATCTCGCGCGCCATCCCTGATTTTCTGCATTACGTGCTCGTCACCGAGACCGCGCAACGGCTGGCCACGAAGGCGCTCAAACGGACCGGCCCGCCGTGGTACTTCATCCCGTACATCATCGGTGGCGCCTTGCCGTGGTCAATCGTCCTTCTTGGCTCGCCGAAAGCGATCGATCGCCGCGACCGGTTTACGGTCTTCCTCATGCTCTGGATCGCCATCCCGTTTCTCTTCTTCTCGATCTCACAATCGAAGCGGCCGCAGTACATCCTGCCGCTCATGGCGCCGGTCGCGCTGCTGGTTGCGCGCATCTGGCGCGACGCGCGCATCGGTTCGCGTGTCGCTGCGATCGTTCTGTTGATCGCCGGCGCCGCGCTCGTCGTCGCGCCTTTTGTCGTTCATCTGCCCGCGGAGTATGGCGATGCGGCGAAGGTCTCGGCGATCGCGATCGGAGCAACATGGATCATCGGCGGCGCGCTTGCGCTCATACCTCGCCGCGACGTTGCCCTCGTTGCGCTGACGATCCCGATGATCGCGATTCCGCTCACTGCCAATCCGATCATGCAGGCGATCGGCGCACGCCGTTCCGAGGCGGGACTCGTCGAACAACTGCGTCCGCTGATGACGCAGAAAACCGAAGTCGTCGGCATCGATTCGTTCAGCGGCTCGATGACGTTCTACTTGCAACGGACGATGATCGTCGTAACGCCGGACGCGGAAGAGCTCACGAGCAACTACCTCATCCGCCACTACACAACCTTTGCCGGCGGCGCATCGATCAAACCGGAGTCATGGCTCGGCAACGCACTCCTCGATCCAACGACGCCCCGCATCTACATCGTGCGCAACAACGACGCGTCCCATCGTGCGCAGCTAGCCGCGCGAGGTTTGCGCATCGTCGGCAGCGACACGCGATACGCCGCCTACGCGCGGTAAGGAGTGCAGGCGTCTCGCCTGCGGCTGTCGGGCGTCTCGCCCGGCGGTATTCTGCGCAAGATGCGAAGCCCTGGCATACGCGCGGTAGGCTCAGCCGCGTAGAATCGTCAGAATCATCACGGGCTGGCCGCTATGAGTAAACCGAAACCAGTACGCACGCCGAAAAAGTCACTTTCCCGGCAAGAGCAAATCGATGAGCGAGTGATTTCCGAAGCTCATGATGACTCGGCCTGGGAAGCGCCAAATCGACGTCAAACGCAAAACGACGTCAAGGAGTGCAGGCGTCTCGCCTGCGGCCGGTGGGCGTCTCGCCCGGCGGTAAGCCCCGGCGATGCGAAGAAATAGTTAGCCAGCCTTGGAAAGAGCATGCGAAAGGCCGCCTCTGTGGCGTTGGTTCTAGCGGTGGCAGTCACCGCTGCTTTGGCTGTGGACGAGTGGTCGTATTGGTCGTGGCGTACCAGAATGGCGGCTGCGGCGTCGGGGTTCGAGACCAGCGCTCGCGAGAATCGTATCTTCTGGTCTGGCGAACTCGCGTCTCCGAGCGGTTTTCTCGCGAAACCCAACATTGCCTTCATCGCGTCTTACCAGCCTCCAGCGCTCGCATGGACGTACCACATCGGGATGCACAACAAGATCGGCTACGCATTCGCCTCAGGCTACGTCGCCCTGAAGCAAGCAGTCCTTGGTGCACACGTCCCGGTCGAGTTTCGGGTCGAGCACGCACCTTTTCAAATCGGCGTCCGGCGTTGCATGGCCTACGATCCGTGCACTCCGAAGAACGCTTGGCTTCCATACATGGAGCACCAGGTCGGCTCGTTCTAGCTCGGGCTGGCTAACTCATAGTCGCTGAACCGGACTTGCAGCCGAAACTTGCGGCATCGCGAGTGCGGTACCTCTCACGTGCGGTCTCTAAGCCGGTGAGCTTGGATTCGTTAGCCATCACGGAAACCACGCCGAGGCGAGGACGCCTCGCCGCCGCGGGCGAGACGCCTGCACTCCTTGGCGTCGCCTCGCCTTGCTATAGTCGCCCCCGATGTGCGGAATCTATGGAATGGTCGCGGATGGTGCGGCGCTGCGGTATCCCGAGGTGTTGGGGTATATGGGGGAAGCGCTGCGGCATCGCGGGCCGGATGGGCATGCGGAGTTCACGCGGCCCGATGCCGTCATCGGAACCGAGCGGCTTCGCATCATCGATCTTCACGAACGGGCCGATCAGCCCTTCGCCGCGCCCGGATCGCAGGTCTGGCTGGAGTGCAATGGCGAGATCTACAACGCGCCCGAGATTCGGAAACGCTATCCCGACTATCCGTACCGCTCGCAGTCCGATGTCGAGACGATTCTCCCGCTCTACCTGGAGCGCGGCGTGGCGGCGATTCCCGAGCTCGACGGGATGTTTGGGCTGGCGATCTGGGACGCACGCACACACACGCTGATCCTGGCGCGTGATCGTGCGGGCGAGAAGCCGTTGTTTTATGCGAAGGTCGGAGGGAAGTCGGGCGCCGAGGTGATCTTTGCGTCGGAGCTGCAATGCCTGTTGCGGCATCCCGAAGTAAGCCGCGAGCTCGATCCTGCCGCTATCGGCGAGTATCTTCGACTCGGGTATATCCCCGAGCCGCGCACGCCGTTTCGCGATGTCCGCCGCGTCGAAGCGGGAACGTTCGTGCGATTCACGAACAGCGGTCAGGAAGCGGTCCGCTACTGGGATCCCGAGTCGTTCCGCATCCAGCAGATTCCGGCACGCGAAGCGATCGCGGAAACGCGGCGTCTCGTCGAGCGTGCGGTCGAAAAACAGGTCATGTCCGACGTACCGGTCGGTGTTTTCACGAGCGGCGGCCTCGACTCCTCGATCCTGGCCACGCTTGCCGCGAAGTTCATCGGCGTCGACAAGGTGCATACGTATTCGGCCGCGTTTGCGGAGCAGTCGTACGACGAGAGTCCGGTGGCCGAGAAGTTGGCGAAACGGATTCAGACGCGCTATGTGCCGGTGCCGACCGATGCGCGAACACTGCTCGAAGCCTTGCAAAGCGTCGTAAAGGGCGTGGCCGAGCCGCTCTCCGATCCCGCGATTCTGCCGACGTTCCTGCTGGCGCGTGCGGCGCGGCAGCACGTGAAAGTCGTTCTCAGCGGTGAAGGTGCCGATGAGTTGTTCGGCGGCTATCCGACGTACATCGGCCACAAGCTGGCGCCGGTGTATGACGCGATGCCGTCGTTCGTCCGCGCGATTCTGCGGCGTGCCGTGCAGCGCGTGCCGTCGTCGACAAAGAAGGTAACGCTCGAGTTTCTCCTTAAGCGTTTCGTCTCCGACGCCGAAAAGCCGTGGATCGAACGCCATCTTGCCTGGTTCGGTACTGGATTGCCGGCGGACGTTTTCAAGCTCCGCGCGGAGATGCCGGAGCTTCCCGTCGCCCCTTCGAGCGTCGATCCGCTGGCGGGAGCGATGCTGCTCGACTATCGCAGCTACCTTCGCGACAACCTGCTGGTGAAAGTCGACCGCGCCACGATGCTGTCGTCGGTCGAAGCGCGCGCGCCGTTCCTCGATCGCGATGTCACGCGCTTCGCGCTATCGCTTCCCACCGATCTGCGCCTTCGCCGTTTCGAGACGAAGTGGGTGCTGAAGAAGGCGTCCGAGCGCTGGCTGCCGAAGGATGTGATCTACCGGCGCAAGCGGGGGTTGAGCGTCCCGATCGCGAGCTGGCTCAACGACGGATTGCGATCCGAGGTCGATCGCCTGCTCGCGCCGGAGCGCTTGCGGTCGCAAGGCCTGCTGGACGAGCGCATCGTCGGCGAGCTACTAGCCGCGCATCGCTCGGGACGTGCGAACAACGCAAAGCCACTTTGGGCGCTGGTCATCCTGCAGTACTGGATCGAGAACTGGGGTCAGGTCTAAAGTCTAAAGTGCCGAGGACGATCGTCGTTAGGGCGGTCAGTCGTCTTCGGCACTTTAGACTTTAGACCTGACCCCATCGCTAGTTCGCGAAGTCGCGGATGGCGCGGTCTTCCGACAAGAACAGCTTCTGGCTCAGCTCCTCGTTGAAGCCGCTCACGCAGAGGCGGATCAGATTGCCGAGGTCGGCGACTTCGAAGGGCTTGCGGAGGATGCCGGAAACGAGGTTGGGATCGACCTCTTTGAAACTCTGGTCCGCATAGGCCGTGATCACGAGAACGATCGGCTTGACCGCAGGCGGATTCTGTTTCATCCAGGCAATGACGCCGAAGCCGTCCAGCCGCGGCATCATGAGATCGAGCAGTACGACAGCGTAGTCGTGCCTCTTGAGCGCTTCGATCGCCTCGGCACCGTCGGCAACGGCATCGACGAGGAGGTTCTCGCGCTTGACGATCGTGCTGACGAGCTGACGAATCGACTGATCATCGTCAGCGACAAGTACACGTTGCCTGGTTTCCACCGAGGGGGGTGTCATCCGATGAATCCGTTCTCCGTGGGTGAGAGTAAGAAATCCGGACAATTCAATCGACGAGACGCTCGTCAATGCGGATTTCTGAGCGGAGTGTTTTGTTGACAGGACAGCGCCCCGCGACGTCCAGCATACGCCCTCGCTGCGCCGGAGTCAGGTTTCCGAGGAGTTTGATGGCCACGGTGAACCGATGGATGAAGCCGCTTGTGCTCAGGCAATCGGCGCAATCCTTCGCGTACATGCGGTCGTTTTCGATTGTGATCTCGACGCCTTCGAGCGGGATGCCTTCCTTCTTCGCGACCACGCGCATCGTCATCGATGTGCACGTGCCGAGGGCGGCGGCGAGAAAGTCATAGGGCGTCGGTCCCAACTCCGTGCCGCCGGCGGCCAAGGGCTCATCCGCAATCATCCGATGCGGCCCAGCCTCAATGTCGTTACGAAGTGAAGCAGCGGAACGAACGATGACTGGAAGCATGAGCCCTCCTCGGAGCAATTCGTTAGTCCGGATGATACCGAGGTGACCATCCACGCGTTCCGATTTCCCGTTGATGCGTTCCGGTTTCGCATGCACGCGTTGCAGTTACGCATTCACGCGTTCCGGCTACGCATTCATGCGTTCTGGCTACGCATTCATGCGTTCTGGTTTCGCATGGATGCGTTCCAATATCGCATTCATGCGTTGTGATAACGCGTTGATTCCATTTGTGTACGTATTCAGTTGGATTCAGGATCGACTCGTAACTAATTGCAATCGCGTAACTTAGATGTAGTTACTGATCGAAAGGAAACGTTTTGAATTCGAAAACGTCTCAGGGATGGGTCCGTAAGGCGATCGAGGACAAAGGAGAAAGGTCATGCAAACCACGGAAAACGTTCGCAGCGTAGGCGACGGAACGCCCGACCCTGAGGCGCTCGATGCCGTCGTGCAGGAGGCGGTAGCGCACGTTCAGGCCATCTATCAGATCCTGTCCGATTTTGTGCCGGCGCCGGTCGAAGGCTTCAGAGAGGTGCGGACGGCCTGCACCGTTCCGGACGAGTTTCTCGAAGCCAGCGCCGTCGCCGCGGAAAACGACGAGTCGATGCAGGCGGCGACCGGACTCGATCCGGCCAGAACGCGGATGGTCATCAACCGCAATCTGCGCTTCGAGCCTCTCGCTGCCGCCGCCGAGGCGCTGGCACGAGACATTCGCTACAACATTTTGCGGGAGCGCTGGGAAGTCGGGAAGCAGGCGTTGCAGATGTTCAGCCTCGCCAAGGGATACACGCGCAACAACCGTTCCGCAGCACTCGTCGCCCACGTAAAAGCGATGCAGTCAGCCCTCGGCCGCACCGGGCGTTCGCGTCGGAAGAAGGCGGGCAGCGACAACCACCGCGCGGGGATAGTAACGAAATCAGCCGAAGTTGTTGACCCGGTCGATACGTCCGCCAAGCCGCCCTCGTGAGGACTTGCACCAAGGCAATGCCGTGGTCGCCCAAGGAGTGCAGGCGTCTCGCTGCGGCGGCGAGGCGTCCTCGCCTCGCCGTGATTTCCGTGATGCCGGACCGCGCCAGGAATCGCAGTCACTCACGGGGAACTCGCTTCCGAGTCTACGAGCCGTAGATGTTCGATGAAGACACTTCCGGCCGTACAGGGAGAGGCTAAACGTGGAGTGATCAACGTACTGGTTCCGTGTATCCTCGGATTGTCAGGTACCACCATGAGCGACGAAATCCGCGACGTCTCGATCATCACGTTTTCCGGGCCGCGTTTTTGGGATGCAGGCTTGGAAGTTGATGTGCTCTCGGAGTTGCTTACGTATCGGAAGCTTCTCGTAGAGACGGCGAATGAGTTGTGGCGAGACGCGAATCGCGGACGGCGGTTGCCGAGGGGTCTTCAGAAATCGATCCGACTGAAGTTCTACTTCATCGAATCGGAATCGGAGGCAGTCGCGCTCAAGCGAGTCGTCTCACGCGACAACCCGCACTCAGGGAAGTCTTTGGGTGACTTTGCCGAAATCGACGACGCGGCGCTGTTAATCGACGAGACGATCACGGCGGTGTCTGAGTGGCGGCCTATTCCGGATCGAATGCCGAAGCGTTCGCTACCGTTGCTGGCAGCTTTCGGAAAAAGCCTTCGCCAGGGGGAGTCAATCGAGACGCGCGCGATGCGGTCCGCCACGGCGGCGGAGCTCACACGTGAAACGTGCCGGCGGTTCGCGCTGTTGTCTGGCGGGTCCTACGAGCCGAGGCGGGAGGCCATGACTCCGGAGGAGACTACCCCCCGCTACTTCGAGATCAGGGACTCGGCGGTGGCGGAGCTTCCGGCTTACGAGGAGGAAACCATGAACGATGCCTACGACGACGCAGCGAAACCGCTCTGGCAGTCGATCATCGACGTCAGCGCAAATATCCCTCCTGAAGAGTGGGACCGGGTTCCAAAGGATCTTGCGACCAATCTCGATCACTACTTGTACGGGAGGTCCCGCGAGGACGAATGAGAAGCGTGTTCGCGGACGCCAACTACTGGATTGCAATCGTCAATCCGAAGGACAATCTGCACGCAAAGGCCCGGCAGGCATCCGCTACGCTCGGGCGAACGCGGATCGTCACAAGCGAGATGGTACTGGCCGAGGTTCTCAACGCATTCGCGAGCAAAGGGGAGTATCTCCGCACAAGAGCAAGCTTGCTCGTCGATCAAATCCAATCGAGCCCGGACGCCGAAATCCTTCCGATGACGAGTAGTGCCTTCCGGGAAGCACTGGGACGTTACCGCCGCCGCTCTGACAAGATGTGGGGCTTTACCGACTGCACGTCGTTCTTGATCATGGAACATTGGGGAATCAAGCAAGCGCTCAGCGCCGACCGGGACTTCCAGCAGGCCGGATTCGAGACGCTACTTGCTGACTGAAGCCTCGTAACGCGCGTTGTCGCCCCCTTCACTGCCGGTACGGCAACAGCGCCATCTTCCCGGCGATCCAGATATCGCCGCGGGGGATCAGGGGGAGCCAGTACCAGGTTGAGGCTTCGCCGCCGAGGGTTAGGCGGGCGAAGAGGCCGGTGGCGTTGCGGGAGAATGGGTTGGTGATGGGCGGCGAGATCTCGAGCGTCATCGTGTCGGGGTAGCGGGCGCTGCTCTTTGGTTCGATGGGACGCCAGGCGCAGTCATTGGGCATCGTTACCGGGATCTCGTCCGACGAGGCCAGTGCGGCGCTCGTTGCTTTCGCTGAGTCCATCGACCCATGGTAGAAACCGAAGTCGGACAAAGCCTGCATCGACAAGGGCGTGATCAGGTACTTCTGGGCCGTCTTCACGACGTTGATGGTGCTCGACGACGAGATTCCTTCCTCGCGGAAGTTGGCGCAGAACGAATCGAGAACTGAGGCGGGGACGGCTTTCCATTCCGGAAGTTTGGGTGGAGGAGGAGTCTTCGCGGTCGCGCAAGTGGCGAAGAAGAAGAGCACCGTCACTGCGATGACAAGCGGATTTCGTCGAACGTTTCTCATACCAGCCTCAATTGTGGCGTCAAACGCGCTTCGAAGAACTCGCGAATCTCGCTCGCTGCTTTCTTCGAGATCAATTCGCGCGGCGATTCTTCGTACCAGTCGGTCGGGAAAAATTGTGTGTACGGTTGCTGCGTGAAGCGGCGGCAGAGTAACGCAATTACGCCGATGTCGGTCTCGCTGCGGATCACGCGGCCGGCCGACTGCACCACGCGCGTCATGCCCGGGATCAGGTACGCGAACTCGAAGCCGGAGCCGTACTGCTCGTCGTAGTACTGCTTGAGGAGCTCCTGCTCGAAGCTGACCTGGGGCAGGGCCGGGCCGATGACCATCACGCCCGAGAGCATGTCGCCGCGATAGTCGATCCCTTCCGCGTACATCCCGCCGGAGACTGCGAGGATGAGATTGCCCTTGCGCGAGCGCTCGCGAAGGATGTCGAGCATGGCGTTGCGCTCGTAGTCAGTCATGTCCGTTCGCTGCACCATCACGTGTTTGCGAATCGGCGGCATGCGGTCGGAGATCTCACGCAGGAACGCGTAGCTGGGAAAGAGCGCCAGGAAGTTGCCGTCGCCCGCCTCGGCGATCGAGGCCACGTTGTCGGCGATGCGATCGTAGGAGTCCGCGCGTTTTTTGTACGACGTGTCGACCTCGGAGATGACGACGATCTTCCGGTTGCCGCGGGGAAACGGCGAGGGGAGAGCCAGCTCGGTCGTGCGATCGGTTGGAAATCCGAGGAGCTTGCGATAGAAGTCGAAAGGCTCGAGCGTGGCGGAGAGCGCGACAGTGGCGTGCGCGGAGTCGAAGATCCTGCCGAGGAAACGCGAGGGGTCCTTGCAGAAGATCTTGAGTTTGAGGCCCTCGGGAGTGCGCTCGATCAGATGCGCGAACTCGTCGCCCTTCTCGGTCATCAGATTCGCGACCTTCATCAGGCGGAAGTAGAAATCGATCACCGGATCGTCTTCTTCGACGATGCGGTTGTCGATCTTCCAGCCGATGTAATGAATGATCAGCCGCTCCCACTCCGTGCGCTGCTCGATGAAAAGCTCGCGGTCTGGTTCGCAGAGCGCCTGCTTCACGCCCACTTCTTCGTCGATCCCCTCGGCCAGCACGGAGAAGTGATCGCGTAGTTGCTCCAGCAATTCATCGGCACCGTCGAGCCAGCAATTGCGGCCGGCAAGATGATTGCGGATGCGGCCGAACAACTCTTCGTGCAGCTCCGGCGAGTAATAGCCGCGGCCGCGGTCGACGAGGTTGTGCGCCTCGTCGACGACGAGAACGCAGTCGCCGTAGTCGTTCTCCTGCTGGTACGCCTTCAGCCCGACGTACGGATCGAAGATGTAGTTGTAATCGCAGACGATGACGTCGGCCTGCTCAATCAGCTCCAGCGACACTTCGAACGGGCAGACCTCATTCGACTTGGCCATCTCGAAGGTGAGCGCAGGATCGAAGTAGCTCATCGACGTGACGAGATGATTTAGCAGGTCGGTGCGCTGCATCTTCTCGGAGTAGCGCGCCGCGTACGGGCAGAAATCCTCGTGGCAGATCATCTCCGTATGCGCGCACATCTTCTGTTTGGCGCGGATACGCAACACGCGGAAGGAGCCGTCGTTGAGGAGTTGCAGCGCTTCGACCGCGGCATCCTGCTGCATCGTTTTCGATGTCAGAAAAAACAACTTCTTGCCGAGCTTCAGCGCCTGCTTCACTGCCGGATAGAGAACGGCCATCGTCTTGCCGATTCCGGTCGGCGCCGAGATCAGCAACGCCTCGCGCTGATAGAGCGTTCGGGCAACCGACGAGACGATCTCCTGCTGGCCGTGGCGCATTTCGGCGAACGGGAAGGTCAGCGTGTCGGCGAAGGCGCGCTTGGCCACGCGCAGCGCCGACGCCGTCTCGATCTCGGTGATCAGCCGTTCCAGACGCTCGTTCAGCGTGCCGAGAACGACTTCCCGATGGAACTCGGCGTCGATCGTCTTGGCATCGCCGGAGATGAGGTCGATGAGCACGAGCTGCGGCGAGAAGACGAAGCCTTCGAAGTCCGGCTGGCCGGAAAGGAAGTACGAATAGAGCAGCAGTTGCAGCAGGTGGCGTTGAAGCTTGTCGGAGCGGTAGAGCGCTTCGAGCTCGAGGTCGAAGTGGATCGACTTCACCTCTTCGATCGTGACGCGCTTCTCCGCTTTGTCGACGGAGAGTCCGTCGATGCGGCCGGTAATCGTGACCGACCACGCCCCCAGTTGCGTTCGATGGACGACATGCACCTCGGCGCGGTAATTCGCGTCCTCGCCGGTCCGTTGTTCCGCACGCTTCGTGTGGATGTCCTGCCCGATCCACATCCGCCGGAACCCGTCCCCACGCTCGACGCCGATGCGCCGGTTGGTCGATTCGTAAACGAGATCGCCGACCGAACAGAGGATCTCCCGCTTCTCATGGTCGACGCGCATTGGGTTATTGATGGTAACCGAATATTGCGCGGCCCTGGCGGGCCGCGCGTTGTCCGTTGTCGGTTGAGTGCGGCTGGCGCCGCGTTGTCCTACGAACCTATGGCTCGGATGTGTCTTCGGCTGCAAGAGCAGATTTCAGCGGGAAGAGCTGAGGGTTCTCGATGGAACGGACGGACAGATCCACGTCCAGTTCCGGCCAATAGAGATGGTCAGCGCTGGGCCACGCAACGTTGGTGATCTTGCGAATCGGAGCGTCGGCGAACCAGGGGAACTCGCTGAAGGGCACGAAGAGCTCGCGGCCGGCTAGATATAGCCAAAAGCCGTGAAGCGAAACATTCGTCACTTCAACCTCCGAAGTGACGTTTCCAAGCGTCTCTGATTTGCTGCTCATGATCTCGGATGATGATATCCAGTTTCGTAAGCTCACGTTGCGCCAGACCGTGGTTCTCGGCCAGTTCGATCTTAGGACTGAGCCAATACTTCGCCTCGCCCTCGCCCGAGGCGACATGAATGTGGACCCTCGTCTCTTCGCGTGAGAAGAAGTAGAACCGATACGGACCCTCACGAAAGACTGTGGGACTCACAACGGGATCGTAACGGCAGGGCTCGTGGCCGGCAAGCCGTCGGCGCTATCGTGGCAAATCAATCAACGCGCGGCCGAAGGCCGCGCATCTAACCGACAACCGACAACGCAGGGCCCGCCAGGGCCACGCAATTACAGCTTCTCCACCACTTCCCCCAGCACGAATGTCGCGTACAAATCGCGAAACTCGGCCAACGGCACTGCCGGCGTGGGCGCGCGGTCGGAGAGGCGGTTGTAGAGATCGCGGACTGTTTCGCGGCGCTCGCTGAGAAGGTCGGCGGTGACGTCGCCTTTGAGCGTGAAAAGGCGCACGAAGTCGCCGTGCGGAAAGCGGAGTGGGCAGCGCAGCTCGTCCGTGCGCGGGTTCCACTGGCCGATCACGACGTCGTCTTCGGTGCCGTCGGGTTCGTTGCGCAGGCAGATCACGAGCTCCGATTCGATAGCCTGTTCGCTGGTTGTCGTATCGTCGAAGGCGGCGGACGCATTCAGCGGGACTTCCAGATCGCGGTCCTGGTGAAACTCCTGGCGGATCAGCAGGATGAGCGGGTCTGCGCCGTCAATGGGAGTTGCTTCAACATCGCCCGGGGCGAACGGCACGATCTCGCCCACATCGATCTCTTCCAGTCCCTTCAGCGACACCATGCCGACGAGGCGGACGCCGATGTACTCCAGTCCTGTCAAAGACGGCGCGAACCCGATGTAGGTCGCCCACGCCGAGCGTAATCGATACAACTGCTGCCCCTCGGACGCCAGATCGTTTGACAGCTCCTGCAGCAGCGAGAACGAGGCCACGATTCCTTCGTTGACCAGGTGGCCGCTGGCATTCACATAGGCGTAGAACTCGCGGGCATGCTGCGTGTGGTCGATGACGTCGACGCCTTTCGCGAGCGGCGCGAAGAACGCTTGCACCTTCCCCGATTCGTAGCCGTGCGTGAGAAGAAACGAAGCGAACTCCTCGAGCTCCTTGTTCGCCTTTCCGGTGGTCAGGCGCGAAAGCTCGACGATGCCGGGTCCGTAAAACTCCGTGATCCGCTCGTTGCCGCTTCCCTTCATCGGCAGGAGCCGGTAGTAACCGTAGTTGAGCGCGATGCGCAGGCCCTTGTTGAACGCGAAACCTTTGCGGCGGATGTCGGCGTAGCAGCGCTGAATCTCCACCGCCGCGCGCACGAGCCGTAGCGCGCGACGCGTCGTATAGAAGGCGCCATCGCCGAGGAACTTCTCGAATTGGAGGAGGTGCCGGCCGGCGATCGAATCGAGCTTGCGTTGGAACAGCAGCATCTGCCGGTATGAGCTGATCTCCTCCTTCCGGCCGCCGCGGCGGATGTTGCCGAGGGTCTCCGTGAAGTTGGAGATGTCGTAGATCAGTCCGAAGCGGTGCACCATCGGATCGACGACGCCCGGACGGCCGAAATCCATCGGCCGCGTCGAGCGGGAGTAGAGCGTGGCTCGCTTGTCGGCCGAGACGACCTGGTTGTCCGAGCGCACCGTCATCATCGTGATGCCACGACGCAGCTGGTTGAGGATGGCGAACTCGCGGAGCCGCCGTGCGATGAGCTGGAACTGTTCGCGGTCTTCGCGCGTCACCGCCGACTGAACCGCGTTTTGTTCGAACAGGAAATTCTGGAAGCGCGTGTCGAGCAGAAGCGCGATCGGGATTCCCTGGTCGGGTGCCGCGCCGAAGAGCGGCAGCGCCGCTCGGAAGGTGCGGTCGCGCTGCAGCAGGTCTAGCGCAGTCTCGCGCATCCGCTCGACCGAATCGCGGAACGCCTGGAAGTCGCGGCGCAGGTAGCCGTTGACGAACGAGCGTAACTCGCGCAAGTCGGGACCGATGAACTCCTCCGTCAGGATGAGCACGTCGTCGGTCAGGAGCTTGAAGAATTGCAGGCTGCGCTGTTCCTCGCCGTCGAGAATCGACGACGCTTTTGTGGCCAGTTGCGCCATCCCTTCGCGCGTATCGTTCGCCCACTTGGCGTAGATCCGGTACTTGAAGGCATCGCCCTGTGTCTTCCCTGTCGCCGCATCGTAGAGACTGACGCGCCTCGGGATCGACGACAGTTGCCGGGCCAGATCGAACGAATGGGCGAGCCAGAAGACAGCGTGGTAATCGCTGAGAAGGTTCGACATCAGCGCGTTCTCGGCCATGCGCAAGAGCTGCGTCATGTACACGCCGTTCGCGATCTGCGCCTTTTCCTTTGCAGCAGGCTGCCGGCCGGCCTGCCAGGCAATCTCATCCGAGAGCCAACGGTCGAGCTTCGCGTCCAATTCGCGCAACACGGGCACGTCGGCGACCGGGAAGCCCATCGACGGCTCTTGCGTCTCGTCCGCAGGGAAGATCTTGAACGGCCTCGGCAGCAGCGTATCCGCGCGCGGGAAAATCTCCTCCAACGTCCGCCCCAACTCGCTGCCGAGTAGGAACGTGGCGGTATCGGACCGCGAGGCGAGGTACGTCTCGAGGGGTGAAGCCATTGGACGCGAGGAGAATTATGTTCGAAGAGGACGCTTGGACAAAGCAACGGCGCAAGGTTGGATTTTGGACTTCATGCAACCCAGTCCCGGCGAGCACGTAATCTTCAACATCCCAGGCTCTCTCGACTAAACTTCAACCATGTCCTCCGCCCTCCTTCCCGCCACCTGCGCACGCTGCAATGGATCGGGCTGGGTTCCGCTGTCCGGCGATTCGTTGCGCGTAGAGCCGTGCGGATGTCAGGGCGACTTGCGGCGGCGGCAGCGCATCTCCGCGTCGAACATTCCGCGCCGCTACTATCCGCACTGCACGATCGAGACGTTCTACGACAAGAACAACGCCATCCTGAAATCGGCGCGGAATCGCGTGCGCGAGTTCGTCGACTCCTGGCCGATGACCAACGAAGGACGCGGCCTGTTGCTCATGGGCGGCTGCGGGGCGGGGAAGACGCACCTCGCGGTCGCCGCGCTGGTCGAGATCATTCACAGTGGCAAACCGGGGCGCGTGCTCTTCTGCAACTTCCAGGAGCTGATCCAGGACATTCAGGCCAGCTTCGATGCCGACGCCGCCGTGGGCAAGTCGGAAATCCTCCGCCCGCTGCTGGAAGCGGACCTCCTCGTTCTCGACGAGCTCGGATCGGTGAAGCCGACGCAGTTCGTTCAGGATCTTCTTTACTATGTGATCAATAGCCGCTACAACACCGTGCGGCCCACGATTTTCACGACCAACGCGACCGACGAGCCCGGAGCCGATGGTCAGCGGCTGGTGGACAAGATCGGCGAGCGGTTACGCAGCCGGCTCTACGAGATGACCGAGCAGATCGTGATCAAGGGCGTTCCCGATCACCGCAGCGCGAACAAACAGAGCGGCAACATCCTGTGAAACGCAACATCACCGACGTTCTCCGCCGCGGGCTCGATACGACCATCGCCAACTGGCCGGTCATCGTATTGCGCATCGCCGAGAGCCTCGTGTTCGCCGCGATCATCCTTGCCGGGATTCTCGCCGCGATCGTGCCTGCCATCGTTGCGGCTGGCTTGTCGGCAGACGACATCAGGAATTCGGCCGATCCCGGCGGCGCGGTCGTCGAGTGGCTGGTCGGTCACGTGATGCTCTTCGTCTGGATGTTCGCGCTCGCCTTCATCGTCCTCGGTATCATGATCGCGATCCATTCGTTCATCGAAGGCGGGTCGGCGCGGATCTACGTCGAGGGCGAACGCGCGGCTGCGAAACGTTCAGGCGCAGGTCGCGACGACTTCCGCGTCTTCACCTTCGACCGCTGGCTGGCCGGTGGCGCCGCATCGTGGTGGCAGATCTTCTGGGTCTACAACCTGGCCTGGTCGGTCACTCTCATGCTCGTGCTCGTGCCGTTGATCCTCACGATCATCATCATGCTGGCCATCTCCGATACCGTCGGACGTGTAGTCGTCGGATGCTCCGGTGTGGCGTTGGCGGTGCTGATCCTGATTCCGACCGGCATCGTTACGTCGATCTGGTGCAAGAAGGCGATCACGATCTGCGTCGCGCGCTCCATCAGCGCCAGAGATGCATTGCGTCAGGGCTGGCGCGAGTTCAAAGCCGATCTCGGGCGCCATCTCGCCGTCGCGGTCATCGTCTTCGTGATCTCGATGGCGCTGAATTCGCTGGTGTCCGCCTTCACCATTCCGCTGAACATCAGCCAGAACATCACACAGCACCAGCACGGCTTCCCGCCGATGGCGCTCATGTTTGCGCCCGTCAGAGTCATCGTCGGAGTCATTCAGGGGATGATCGGCGCCGCCATCAGCTCGTTCTTCCTGGCCTGCTTCGTTTCGATGACCGAGGAGCGTTGATGGAGAGGTTTTTCTCGCGGGATGCGAGGAATTTCCGTCCCTCCGCGATCCGGGCCTTCGCGAAACTGATCAACGATCCCAACATCATTTCGTTCGCCGGCGGCGTGCCCAGTCCGGAGACGTTTCCAGCCGAGCGGATCGCGGAGATCGCAGGACAGGTGATCCGCGAGAAGCGTTCGGTGGCGTTGCAATACGGTCCCACTCGCGGATTGCCGCGCCTCTGCGACTTCGTTGCCGGGATCGGCCGTTCGCGCGGGATCGACTGTAGCGTTGACGACATCCTGCTCACGACCGGATCGCAGCAGGCGCTCGACCTCATCGCGCACACGCTGCTCGATCCGGGCGACGTCGTGCTGGTCGAGTTGCCGACGTACATCGGAGGCACGTCGTCGTTTTACGCACGCAGCGCGACGATCGCCGGAGTCGAGCAGGATGACGATGGCATCGTCCCGGAGTCGCTGGCCGAGGTTGCGGCGCGGATGAAGCCGAAACTGCTGTACACGATCCCGAACTTTCAAAATCCGTCGGGGCGGCTGATGACACAGCAGCGCCGCGCCGAAGTGCTCCGGATCGCGGATGAGCACGACTTCCTGGTCATCGAAGACGATCCGTACGGCGAGTTGGTGTACGTCCGCGAGGCCGACACGCTGGCGATGAAGTCGCGCGACCACGAGGACCGCGTGATCTACCTCGGTTCCTTCAGCAAGATCCTCGCTCCCGGCCTGCGTTGCGGCTGGATGGTGGCGGGAGCGGAGCTGCTGGCGAAGCTGGAGATTGCCAAACAGGCTGCTGATCTCTGCTCAGGCATGCTCGACCAATCGATCGTTGATGAATTCACGGCGGCGGGAGAGTTACCCGCGCAGATCGCCCGCGTTCGCGATTTCTATCGCGAGAAGCGCGGAACGATGCTGGAAGCGCTGCAGGAACACTTCGGCGCCCGCGCCACATGGACCCCAGCCGACGGCGGCCTCTTTACGTTCGTAACGATGCGCGACGACATCGACACTGCCGCGCTGGTCCCCGAGGCCGTCGCAAATGGCGTCGCGTTCGTCCCCGGCGCGCCGTTTTTCGTAGACGGCAGCGGACAGAGCACGATGCGTTTGACGTTCGCGAAGGAGAACGACGAGCGGATTCGTGAGGGGATCAAGAGGTTGGCGGGGGTGGTGTGGGGTTAGACGTGGGGTTAGATTCGCGAACGTTCTGACTGAGTTTCAATATGGTGCAGGGGCGTTCTTGAGCCATTCCTCGACCTGAGCTCGATAGTCTTTGAATGTCAATTCGTCGACTCTCAGATCAACGTTTGCGCAGAGTGCCGGAAGGTCCTTCCGGAAGGCGACGTAGCGCAGTCCTATGGCGCTGCCGCCTGGGATTCGAACGGACTTGGGTGTGGCGCTGCTCAGCCAGTTTCTAACGATGCGAATCGCCATATCACTGTCGCCGGAATGGGTGGCAATGTCCTGACCGGCGATGTCAGAGATGAACTTCTGAAAGCGGTATCGCTCGACATCGAGAATGAGGCATATCTTCAATCTCTGCTCTGCCCGACCGAACCGTTTGGCACCTAGAAAAAGGCCAAGTTCAAGAGGCATGTTGAACCGAGGTAGGTTGGTGCCGGAGTCTGCGGCGGTTCTCGAAATATCGTGAATTCCAAACTTACAGTTGCCGATGATCCTTGTGATCTTATCGATGCGGACCTCGCTGCTATCCTCGACTTCGAGAGCGCAGCGCGCGATGTAACCGCAATCCTGGATGGCGAAAATGACAGCCTCAAAGAGATACTGATACTCCTCGTCAAGCGGGCAGTTGACGAAAACGCTGTGGTCGTAGTCGGGCGAAGCCATCAGCTACTTGCGTGCTGCAGCGGCTTTCTTCCGAACTGGCTCGCCGCGAACGAGCCGCTCCATTTCAGGGGTTCGGGCCGCCGCAACGGCCTTCACGGCCGCGGCGATTTGCTTACGCGAAACGCTGCCCACGTACCTCGTCGTGCGGATCGTTCTGAGTTTGGGTGTCATAGTTCGAAAAGTGTACCTCGGAGAACAGCGGTGAGCCACAGGCTACTCCGTTGCTGTCTCTCTTTTTGCAAGGACGCCCAACGATGAAACGGATTGCAACCGCACTGTCGCTCCTGATCCTTGCCGCATGCGCTTCCGCGCCCCCGGCCGCCCAACCCGCCCGCCCGACCCTCCCGCCGCCTCCGGCCGTCGTGAGCACGCCGCAACCGCCGCCCTCCCGCTCGCCGAATGCGCTGACGCCGATGGCGACACCCGCGAAGTCGATCACGGAGCCGCGCATCAAAGTCGGATTGATCAACGATCAGGCTGCGGTCACCTTCCCGCGTATCGCCGGCGGCTACTACCTCATCACCGACACGACCTCCGCCACGATCCGGCGCGGCTTCACGATGACCGCGCCGCTCAGCGATGCGCCGCCGCACTACGCGGTGCAGGTCAGCGCGGTCTCGGATCTTCCGAGCGCCAACGCGCTTGCCGAGAAGTTGCGTGCGGAGAGTCAGCAGCGCGTCGATGTGCTGATCGATACCGGCGGCACGGCGTATCGCATCATCGCCGGCGACTTCGCTACGTCGAACGACGCGCAGCCGCTGCGCGATCAGCTCACCCAACACGCCTTCGGCACCAACCTCCTCATCGTCAAGCGGCCCGCGGATCAGCCGTTCGAGAAACGGCATCAAGGCATCGATGACGAGGGCGAATCGTTCACGCTGAACGGAGAATCGGTGCTGGTGATGCCGGTCAGTGCCGACACGCTCACGATCATCGACAAGCCGTACCGCACCGCGGCGCGTATGTTCATCAACGCTCGCGGGACGTACAACATCATCAATGAGCTGAATCTCGAGGATTACCTGCGCGGTGTTGTTCCCGCCGAGATGGGGTCGAAGATTTACGACGAAGTGGAAGCGCTCAAAGCACAGGCCATCGCTGCCCGCACCTACGCCGTCCGCAACTTCGGCCAATTCAAGCGCGAGGGTTACGACATCTGCGCCGGACCCGCCTGCCAGGCTTACAACGGTTTTTCCGGTGAGGAAGCGCTCACGGATCGCGCTGTGCGCGAGACCGCGGGACTCGTCGCCACTTACAACGGCCAGCCGATCGATGCGCTCTACACCGCCACATGCGGCGGCGAGACTTCGGATGTCGGGACGATGTTTCCCGGCCGCAACGAGCAGTATCTGAAACGCGTCCGCTGCGTGGAGGATGACGTCATCACGATCGCCGGACGCAGCGACAGCGGTCTGCTAACCGAACAGCAGATGAACGCGCGACTCTTCAGCGCGCTGGCCGGCTTGAATGACTCCGGAACCTCATGGAGCGCTCGCGACGTCGAGCAGGCCGTGACCGCGGCGATGCAGGCACTCCATTTCGATCCGCGGAACGCTGCGTCGCCAGCATCATCGCGGCGCGGCGATGTCCTCACGTATCTCGCCGCTGCGCTCGGCATCGATCGCTACGCCGGCGTCGTCACGATGCCTGAGGACCGCAGCTACTACTTCCCGCAGACCGCGGCCAAAGAGACGCCTCCGTATCGCGCGGCGGCGTTTCTCATCAAGTTCGGCTTCCTGCCGCCGCAGGCGATCGATCGAGCTGATATGAACGCGGCGATGCCTCGCGATGAGCTATATGGCCTGCTCGGCTCGTGGCTTCGCAAACATGCGGCAGTCAGCGAAGCAACCGGCAAGATCGTCAGCGTGTGGGCTCGCAACGTGACGATGAAGATCGACGGCAAACAGACGCACTTTCTCTTGCCGGCCAACGTTCTCGTCTTTCGCAAGTTCGGCGATCGCTATCAGGAGTACCGAAACGCGCCGGTAACGATCGGGGACCGTGCCACGATCGATTCCGACGTTCGCAAGATGCCGGTGGCGCTGATCATCAACGCCTATCTCGATGGAGCGTCATTCGACCGAAGCTCGAGCTTCGCCAGTTGGACGCGCAGTTTCCGGGCGGATGATCTCGTCGTCTCGATCAACAAGCGCAATCCGATCACGAAGCTGCAGGGCATCCGCCCGTTGACGGTCGACGCTTCGCAGCGCATCGCCGAGCTCGAAGTGACGGCGGAAAACGGGCGTACGTTCGTGTTGCGCGGTCTGCCAGTGCGCTGGTCGCTGAACGTGCCTGACAATCTCTTCGTTTACGAGAAGACGCAGGACCCCGACGGCATGGACCGCTACACGTTCTACGGCAAGGGATGGGGCCACGGCGTCGGCTTCTGCCAGGTCGGCGCGTATGGAATGGCGATGAAGGGATGGACCGCCCAGCAGATCCTGACGCACTACTACACCGGCATCGAGATTCAGCCGATGAAGTAGGGGTCACGGCTCCGAGCCCAACACCAGCACCGCCAGCGCCACCGCCGCGCGCCGATCGAGTGTCAACGCGGGATGCAGATCGAGCACGTCGGCGCGGCCGAGCGCATCGGTCCGGCGGATGATCCATCCGGCTTCATCGCCATCCCAAATCAGGCGGAGGTTCGACTGGTAAGCGCGGGCGAACTTGCCGAAGAGTTTGCGGATGATGGCGCGGGTGAGCGACTCCTCGACCGCTTCGCCGCGCGACGTCTCGCCGGCCATCTTCCAGCGGTTGCGGCCGAAACGGGAGAGAAACGATTTGTGGATGCGCACGATCGGCTTGCCGTCCGGAGCGGAGACGATCCAGGTTGTCGTCGGGAAGCTGACACCAGGCTGCTGCGCGATCGTGATCACCGGTGTCGCGCCTTCGAAGATCGTTGCGTTCGTCGCCGGAATGAGCATGACGATCATTGCGGCGAAGGCGGCGCTGAGGATCATGGCGGCGACGGCTGGCAGCGGCCGCCGCTCCAGCAGCAGGAACAGCACGCCCGCAACTCCTGCAACGAGTACGACTGCCGACATCAGCGCGGCGATGATGCCGACGACACTGGCAAAGCTTCGGTACGACAGCAGGGCATCTCCGTCTTCTCCGCGGATGTACGCCGTCTCGCCCGCGCGGATGCCGCTCATGAACTGGTAGCGCGAACGAGTGAACACAGCCGCAGGCGGTGGCGGGGCAGGGGGAGTGGGCGGCGCCGGTCTGGCTTTTGGAGGCGGCGGAAGATCAAGAAGAGGTTCGGTGGGCGGATCGGCTGTCGTTACCGTCGCATCCTCATCCTCTACTCCGCTTTTTTTTTTAGGTCTTCCTCGGAGAGAAGTTCATGCGGTTGCGTGGAGAGGCTGTAACGATCGAGTTGCGACGTCTGCATCGATTCGATCGCGGCGAACGGGCCCTGGTTACCGGTGGGAATGGGAAGCGGCTGTTCGAACGGCTCCGCGGCAGGCATCCCGTCGCTCTCGGTTGGCAGCTCTTCCGAGAAGCGTCCGTACGTGTTGCCCATGCGCACCTTCGCGGCGTGGGTCAGAGGCGCTACGCGGACGCGTTTACTGTTGATGTAGGTGCCGTTGGCGCTGGAAAGGTCATGGACCACGAAGAATCCGCGCTCGAAGATGATCTCGGCATGATGCCGTGAGACTTTCGGGTCGCGGAGAATGATGTCGTTGCCGGGATCGCGTCCGACCGTGAAGGGCCGGTGCGTCTGCAAGCGATAACTCTTCTCAGTGCCGTCGAGCCCGACGAAAAAGAGCTTGGCCATGGATGGAACGAATTGTAGCCGATTGCCGCAAGGTGCCCCTACATGGCCACGACCGGCCGCTCGATCTCGGCGACAAGCTCGTCGATCGAGACCGGTTTCGTGAGCCAGCTTCGGATGCGTGGATCGCGCTGGTCGGGCTCTGGCTGCCCGCTGATCACGATGACAGGCATCCCGTTACCGTTGGGTACGCCGATCCGGCGCAGCACTTCGTCACCGTCCATGAGGGGCATGAGCCAGTCGAGGAGCAGGATGTCCGGCTTCTCGACCATGATCCGTTCGACCGCTTCGGCACCGTTCGCGGCAAGCTTTACCTCGAAGCCGCGCTGGTTGAGGCCGATTGCATAGAGTCTCCGGACGTCAGAGTTGTCCTCTACGATGAGCACCTTGGCTTTTGAGGGCATGTTGGCAGCTCTGCAGGTTTCATGCGCATGTAGAATCCCGGTCATGCGTGCCGGATGGAACGAATACTTCATGGGAATCGCGAGTCAGGCGGCGACGCGCTCGACCTGTCCGCGCAAACGGGTCGGGGCGGTAATCGTGCGTGATCGTACAGTGCTTTCGACCGGTTACAACGGCTCGTTGCGAGGTTTGCCGCACTGTGACGACGCCGGCTGCGTGATGGAGGATGGGCACTGCGTCACGACTGTGCATGCCGAGGCGAATGCGATCCTGCAGGCGGCCAAGAATGGCATCGCGATTGACGGCGCCGAGCTGTACACCACGGCATCGCCCTGCTGGAACTGCTTCAAGCTCATCGCCAACGCGGGAATCCGCAAAATTTACTTCGGTGAGTTTTACCGGGACGAGCGCTCGCGGGAAGTGGCGAAGGAGACGGGGATCGAGTTGATCGATCTCGGGGCGGATGTGGGGGGTCGGGAGTCGGGGGTCGGAGCGTCGTGATTCCGATCCGTTCCGCATCGGCTCCAGAGTGTTGGCTCCCCAATCAGTCCGACAAGTGCCTGAAGTCTCTCCGACACCCGACACCCGACACGCGACCCCCGCACACATGCTGATCCTCGCCGCGGATACGTCGCTCTCGATTCTCTCCGCCGCGCTGCTGCTCGATGACGCGCTGATCGGCGCCGTGGCGCTGGAGGGAAAGCACTCGCGGAACGAGAAACTGCTCCCTGCCATTGATTGGCTGCTGACCGAGGCGTCGATCGAGCGATCGGCGATCGACCTTTTCGCGGTCACGCGCGGTCCGGGCTCGTTCACCGGCGTTCGCATCGGCCTGGCTACGATGCAAGGTCTCGCGCTCGCACTCGGCAAGCCAGTCTGCGCGATGTCGACGCATGAGGCGATTGCTCCGGAGCGGGGACGTGCGGCAATCGTCGACGATGCAGGGCGGGGCGAGTTTTATGTTTCGGTGTTCGAAGACGGGCAGGAGGTTGTCGCGCCGCATCTGGCGGGACACGACGAAGTCGAATCACTCGAAGATGTCACACGCGTTCCCGATTTCGTCCAGCGTAGCAACGTTGCTCTCGCCTGCGCGCGACGTGCCCGGGCGATCGCCTTGCGCGGCGACGGCGAGCGCTATCGCGACGTCACACCGATCTACGTCCGGCTGGCCGAGGCGGAAGTGAAGCTGCAGCAGAAGCGATGACCACCGAGGGCATCATCATCGAGCGCGCCGCGATGGGCGACATTGCCGCCGTGCATGCGCTGGAGCAGCGCTGTTTCCCGGCTCCATGGCGCCGCGAGTTCTTCGAGAGCGAGGTCATTACGCCGGGCCGCTTCAATCTCGTGGCCCGCCGCGATGGCGTGATCATCGCCTACCTCTTCGCGGCATGGATCGTCGACGAGATGCACATCAACAAGATCGCTGTCGATGCCGGAGCGCGGCGCCAGGGGATCGCTCTGGCATTGATGGAGCGCTGTACAGCCTTCGCCGTCGAACAGGGCGTGACGTCGATCTGGCTCGAGGTCCGTCAGTCGAATGAGGAGGCGCAGCAGTTCTACCATCTGCTCCATTTTGAGCCGGAGTACGTCCGGAAGGGCTATTACCCGGACGGCGAGGCGGCGGTGGTGATGACGAGAGACTTGTGACTCTCAGTCCGTTCGCGCTTTCGTGATCCACCGCACCCGATACCTCGGCGCTGGCCGCATTTTCGCGACGAGTGCATCGGCCACTTCGATCTCGCCGATGACGGCCGACGTTTGACGCGGCATCGCGGCGATGAGCGCGGCTTCCTTCTCGTCATCGCCGCCTCCGCCCGGGCGGATAGAGAACGCCAGCGGATCGGGAGTCACCCATCGCCCTTCCAGCGATGCGATCGCTTCGAGCAGCGACAGCGGTTCGGCGATCAGCTCCCCTTCTTTGCTGCGGGTGAATCCTTCGAAGAGGAGCGGTTCGCTGGGAACGCGCACGACGATGCGCGCCGGCAGCGGGTTGAAGACCATGTCGGCTTCCGCTTCGAGCGCGTCGGTGTCCTCATCTTTCGTCAGACCGTCGATCGCTCTTCTGACGGCCTCGACAAGGTCGTGCTCTTTGTCGTCAATGAGCGGGGGCCGCGGATCGTCTTCATCGCGAAAGAGCGCGCTGAAGATCACTCGTGCGCGCGGCGGATTGTCGTTCATGTAGTCGTACATCGCGCGAACCGCTTCGAAGTAACGGACGGCGCGCCGGGAGTAGGCCCGCAACTTTTTCTCCGAGTCGTCGCGCTGCTGCCGCGTTGCGCGCGTGGAGTTGCCGGGATAGATGGCCAGTTCCGCCCAGCCATCGCCGCGCGTCACGACCGCGGAAACTGCGACGTCGAAGAAGATCTTCTGGAGATCGGCCACGTCGATGTGAGCCACATGCTCGGCACGGATCAGCTCACCCCGTGCGCGCTCGAAGGTGACTCGATCTGCCTCCGGGCTGGCGTTGGCAAAGCGCAGGCTCCACTCGTCGCGTCCGGCCAGGATGTCTTCGCGCAACTGCGCATCGCGCTTTTTGTCTCGGGAGTCCTTCGTCGTTGGGATCGTCGTGACGGAGGCCACCGTGACGCGCTCGCCCTGGTCGTCGAACGTCAGCGTCAGATCGTGATGAACGATGTTCGCGCACGACGCCGCGAGGAAAAATATGGCCGCCGCCACGAATGTTCGTTTCATGCTTCCTCCCGGATCGCTGCGATCGGATCGAGCCGCGAGGCCATCCGCGCGGGGTACCACGTGGCGATGATCGACAGGACGATGGCCACGGCGTTGACGCCGATCACATCCGACGGATCGATCGTGAGCGGCAGATACGCGATCGGGTAGATGCCGGCAGGCAACGGCACCATGTGGTAGTGATCGATGAGCCACGACGCGGTGAGGCCGAAGACGTTGCCGAGGATCGTGCCGGAGATGCCGATGAGGAGGCCCACTTCGAGAAAGATGACGAGGATCGTCCGCTCGGTTGCGCCGAGGGTGCGGAGCACGCCGACTGAGGGACGCTTTTCGAGGATGAGCATCGAGAGGGACGAGATCAAGTTCAGCGCGGCCACAAAGATGATCATCGAGATCGTCACGAACATCACGATCTTCTCGAGGCGCAGGGCCAGAAAGAGCGGCCGGTTGATCTCCTTCCACGTCTTGACCTGCACGCCCGGAAACTGCCTAGCCAGCGCCGACTGAATCTCCTCGGCGCGCTCCTCCGGGCCGTACATTTCGATCGATGTCGGCCTGCCGCCGGTGCCAAAGAGGCTCTCCGTCTCGCCGAGGTTGAGGATGCCGTCGGCCGACTCATCGTTGACCGGTTCGGAGGAGAGACGAGCGATCCGGTACTTTCGCCAGACCGGCATTGGGCCGAACGGCGTCAGCCGCGTGCGCGGGGAGACGACGGTGATCGTCTCGCCGGTGTCGAGCGCGATCGCGGCCGCGAAGTCGCGCGTGAGCATGATCTCGTCGTTGGAAGGCAGCTCGCGCGCAGCTCCCGATCGGATGCGCATCGGTCGTCCGCGCCGCTCGCGATCGTTCGCTCCCCAGCCGATACCGGTGACGAGCGGCCGCACATCGGTGACGCCCATGCGCCGCGCGGCCGACTCGATTGCTTTCGCGTTATCGATCGTCGGCGTCCCCGCCGGCTCGATCAGCAGTTGCGGACTCGACGCGATGAGCCGCCGCTTGATCTGTCCCTGCAATCCCGCCATCAGCGCGAGCGAGATGAGCAGCGTGGCCACGCCGACCGCAAGTCCAAGCATCGAGATCGATGAAAGAAACGCCGTATGCGCCCGCTTGCGAGCGGCCCAGAGGTAACGGCGGGCGATTCTTGTTTCGATCATTTGCGCGGGAGTCGTTTGTCGGGAGACGGGGGTCGGAGATGGCGAGAAGGCAACTTAATCATGATGTTGAGACCAGCGCGCCTGGACGGCCTTGCGTAGAACTGGCGAAGTCCTGGATGTTAGTTAGAAGCTCAGCTCTCCGACACCCGACCCCCGACAACCTACTCCCGCGTAGGCCTCATCAGCGGAAACAAAATCACATCCCGTATCGATGGCGAGTCCGTCAGGATCATCGCGAGGCGATCGATGCCGATCCCTTCGCCGGCCGTCGGAGGCATGCCGTACTCGAGGGCGTTGACGTAATCCTCGTCCATCTGCATCGCCTCGTCGTCGCCGGCTTCGCGCTCGCCGAGCTGCTGGCGGAAGCGCCGGTCCTGTTCGTCGGCGTCGTTCAGCTCCGAGAATCCGTTCGCCACTTCCATCCCGCCGATATAGAGCTCGAAGCGTTCGACGATCTCTGGATCATCGCGACGCTGCTTCGAAAGCGGCGAGACTTCCGTCGGGAAATCGGTGATGAACGTCGGCTGGATAAGATGCTCCTCAGATACCGCTTCGAACAACTCCGCGATCAGCTTGCCCGTGTTCATCTTCGCCACGTCCGCCGGATCGCGATGCGCGCGCTTGGCAACCAGCGCTTCGAGCTTGCCGCGGTCTTCGATGTCCGCCGGATCGATCGAGCCGAAATGCGCGATTGCTTCCTTCATCGTGTAGCGCGCGAACGGTTTCGTGAAGCGGATCTCGTTGCCGCGGAACGCAACCGTCTCGCTATTGCACGCCTCGGCTGCCAGATCGCTCAGCAACTCCTCGGTCAGCGCAATCAAGTCGTTGTAGTCGGCGTACGCCTCGTAAAACTCCAGCATCGTGAACTCGGGATTGTGCTGCGTGGAGATCCCTTCGTTGCGGAAGTTGCGGTTGATCTCGTAGACGCGCGAGAGCCCCCCGACGATGAGCCGCTTAAGGTACAGCTCCGGCGCGATGCGCATGAAGAGATCGATGTCCAGAGCGTTGTGATGCGTGCGAAACGGCCGCGCCGCCGCACCGCTGGCGATCGGTTGCATCATCGGCGTCTCCACCTCGATGAAGCCATGCGTGTCGAAGTAGTTGCGGATGCTGCGGACGATCTTCGCCCGCGTCTCGAACGTGGCCTTCACGCCGTCGTTCACGATCAGATCAACGTAGCGCTGCCGGTAGCGCTGCTCGACGTCGGTCAGCCCATGCCACTTGCTCGGCAGCGGCCGCAGCGCCTTGACGAGAAAGCCGAGGTGGGTGGCCTTGACGGAAAGCTCATTGGTCTTCGTGCGGAAAAGCGTGCCCGACGCCTCCACCCAGTCGCCGGTATCGAGGTTCTGATAAAGCGCCCACTCCCGCTCCGGCAGCGTGTCTTTGCGGCAATAGACCTGAATGCGCGCCGTCTTCTCGGAGAGGACGAGAAACGCCGTCTTCCCGAACTCGCGAATCGCCATGATGCGCCCGGCGATCTTGACCTGCACCGGAGCTGCTTCCAGCTCCGCCGCCGTCTTCTCGCCATGCGCCGCCACCACCTCAGCGATGGTGGTATCGACATCGGCCTTGGTCGGATAGGCATCAAACCCCAACCCAACGATGCGCTCGAGCTTCTCCCGCCGAACCCGAATCAACTCCGATTCGGGAACTTCCGTCTGCTGCGTCTCTTCGTGATCTGCCATGCGGGGGACATGATATTCGAGGGGCGGTGGTGAATTGCTCTGAGACAAACGCTATTGGGTCACGCGGAGCCGCGGAGTAGAACCTTCGCGTCTTCGCGCCTTCGTGTGAGAAGAGAACCAAACATCATCACGACGAGAGTCAACCAATGCGGTGTTGTTCTTTGCTAAACTTGAACCGCCATGAACGTCAGCGTGGAAGAGGTGACGAGAGATCCGGAAGGGTTTCTCCATCGCGTGATCGAAGGCGAAACACTCGTCGGGACGCAGCATGACCGGCCGGTTGCGGAGATTCGCCCGATCGAAGGCGTACGCCGGCCGAGGCCCTTTGGTCTCGCGGCGGGCTCGTTTGTCGTGCCCGATGATTTTGACGATCCTCTTCCCGACGATCTGCTTGACGCATTCGAAGGCAGGAGCGATTCATGACCACATCCGGGACCGTCGAATTGCAGACTGAGCTCGACGTCTTCGAGCGGCTCAGGTTAAACCTCCTCGATCGGGCTGCGGGTAAGTACGCGCTCGTGAAGGGTAGTGACCTCGTCGATATCTTTGGCAGTGAGGTGGAAGCGATTCGCGATGGCTACCGGCGGTTTGGGAACGAGGCATTCCTCGTGAAGCACATCGTCGAGGCGGACGTGCCCCTGAACTTCACGTCGTTCAACCTGGGGATGTGATTGCCAACATTCACCAGTACTGTCGCCGACCTTCTTGCCTCCGGTCCGGGTCTTCAGATTTCTGTTGGGCCATCACGTGAGCTGATCAACGCGCTCACACCGTTGGGCGTTCGTGTCGCGCCGCCTCAACTCATTGCGGCGGTGATTGATACCGGCGCGCATAGCACGGTGTTGAATCCAGATGTCGTATCGCGCCTCGGCATCAAGCCAGTCGGTGTTGCCGCGATTGTCACGCCATCGACGACCGCGGCGCTGATCTGTAATCGCTACCACATCAACGTCTACTTCTCCGAAGACTTCGTCGTCGAGAACGTCTTCGCGATTGAGGCGCCAATGGGCGGCGTGCCGTATCAGTGCCTCATCGGCCGCGACATCTTGCGTGGCGCGACGTTGACCTACGCAGGACCGCACAACCGATTCACACTCGAGTTCTGACCGGGCCGGGTCATTGGCTCACGCGAAGACGCGAAGACGCGGAGTAGTCCCCCGCGTCTCCGCGTGACAAAAATCCTACGGCTTCAGCGTCAGCGTCAAATCCTTGCTGCCCATCGATACCGATTCGATTTTCGCTGATGGCGCGCCGGGCTCTTTCGTCATGGCGTCGTGATCGAGGTCGATTCGGGCTTCGACGGAGACCGTGTCAGGTGGGGCGCCGCCCATCATGGAGTCCTGGGGGCCGAGGGTGAATTTGGTGGGGAAGGAGGCGACGTCGAGGCGCTTGGCGAAGATCGGGTGGCCTTTGCCTTTCTTGTCACGGGCGATCACGAACACCGTCACGGTTCCGGTGACGCTGCTTGCGGCGGACGGATCGAGCTCGATCGTTCCGGAGAGCAGGGTCGTTGCAGGAGCTTTCGGCGATACCAGCGCCGGCGCGGTCGGTGTGGTCGCGGCTTCCTGCGTTGCTCCGTTCATCGCTGCGACATGCTCGGCGAGCGGGAACGTCTCTGTCGTCGCAGCAGAGGAGGCGACCTGCGTGGCCGGCGCATTGATCGCTGCTTTTGAATTGCCGTCGTAGCGGACGGCGGCGAAGGCGAGGGCGCCGATGACGGCTGCTGTTGCGACGCCGAGGAAGAAGCCGGTGCGGGCGGAGAAGCGGGACGGTTTCGGTTCGTTGCTCATGATGAGGTTCCTTTCGTGACTCTGGTGAGTGCTTCGCGGATCTGGAGTTTCTGCCGCAGCTCGCGGATAGTGTGAATCGAGTAGGCGACCAGGACGGTCCCGGTCACGATGTATGCGGCCAGAACGAAGTTCCAGCCTCCGGTAACGATGCCGTTCATGCCATCACCTCCGTCGGAATTGCGGCAGGCAGCGGCGGCGGCAGCATCTCATCTTCGAGACGGAGCAGCGCCGTGCGGCCGCGGATCGTCATCAGGCCGATGACGAGAAAGAGCATCCCTGCGAAATTGAGCATCAGCGGGATGAGGAAATCGCGCGAGATCGTCGACGCGCTCGACGGCTGCTGGTGGAGCGAGTTCCACCACTTCACCGAGAAGTAGACGATCGGCACATCGACGTACGCGATGATCGTTGCCACCGCGGACCACGTCGCACGTTGTGCCGCGTCGGCGAGGAAGTGCCGCAGCGCCACGATTCCCACGAATGCCATCAGTAGAACTGCTGTCGTCGTCAGCCGCGGATCCCAATCCCACCACACGCCCCATGTCGGTTTGGCCCAGATCGAGCCTTGAACGCAGAGAAGGAAGCAGAGGAGGACGGAGACTTCGAGCGCGGCCTCCAGCCGGCTGTCCCAGCGCCAGCTTGCGCGGAAGAGAAACATCACCGCGCAAAGGAAGGCCCAGCTCAGAACGAGCATCGCTGTCCACGCCGTGGGGACGTGGATGTACATGATTCGCTGTACTTGGCCCATGTGTTGCTCGGCAGGAGCAATTAGCAGGCCGTCCAGAATTCCAGCAAATAAACAGACAGCGGAAGCAAAAAAGAAGATGATGGGCAGGCCAATCGTTGTTCGTTTCATGACGCTGCACGATACGGGTCCGCTGTCCGACGCTCAGCGGCTGTGGTCACGAAACGCGGTGACCGGCGTCACACGACAGTGGTGTGGGTGCGCATACGCACTCGTTACGCATGGCCCTACCGTATGCGCGTGATGTCTCACATGAATGTAACGGTCGTTTGGAGGACCGAATGAACAACCTGATCAGGCGCGCCGCATTGATGCTTCTAACCGTCGCGTTGCTGGCGCTTCCGCTATCGGCAACCGACTCACGGACGAGGGCCGCCGCGCCCGCGCCCCCAACCGCGAAACCCCGCTTCTCCCCGAGCCAGGTCGAGGCCTATGCGACTGCGAGCGACCTCGCCTTCATTCGCCCGGGTCTGAAGATCATTGTCAACTCGATCACGATCGGCGCGGATCGGAAGCCGGTCATTGATATCAGCATGACTGACTCGCTCGACCAGCCGCTCGACCGCCTCGGCAAGACGACGCCCGGCCCGATCTCGCCGAGCTTCATCCTGGCCTGGTACGACCCGGCCACCCGTCACTACACCTCGTACGGGACGCGGAGCGCGACCTCACCGGCCGGTAGCCCGACGCCGGGTGTGACCGCTATCCAGGCAGGCACGATCGCGGGAACATTTACCGATCTCGAGGTTGGGCACGCGAAGTTCACGTCGACAGTCGTCCTTCCGGCTGGCTTCGACCAGACCAAGACGCACACACTCGGCATCTACGCGTCCCGCAACATGACCGCGGTCCCGGGGCTCGACCCGGCGCTGGCGAAGAACTACTTCGCAAACGTCGAGTTCGACTTCCGTCCCGACGGTGGAACGGTGACCGACAAGTGGGACAAGATGCGCGATTCATCGACATGCCTCAATTGTCATGACGTGCAGAACGCGCTCAACGCTCACGGCGGATCGCGCCGCGAGATCAAGCTTTGCGTCCTCTGCCATCAGCCCCAGTCAGTCGACCCCGACACCGGCAACACTGTCGACATGAAGGTGATGGCGCACAAGATCCACCGCGGCGATAACCTGCCGAGCGTCATCGCAGGCACGCCGTACGTGATCATCGGCAATGCCCAGTCGGTTCACGATTTCTCCACCGTGGCACTGCCGCAGGACATTCGCAATTGCGCAAACTGCCACGAAGGCAGCGTCGCAACGAACAAAGGTGCTGGATCGGCAGTCTGGTACACGAACCCTAGCCGCGAAGCGTGCGGATCCTGCCACGACGACGTGAATTGGGTCACCGGCGCGAATCATCCTGCCGGACCGCAGGCCGATGACAGTGCCTGTGCTTCCTGCCACCAGCCGGACGGACTCGAATTCGACGCCTCGATCAAGGGCGCGCATACCGTTCCCGAGAAGTCCAAACAGCTCAAGGGACTGAACGTTGCCATCGTCAGCGTCACGAACATGGCACCGGGCAAGAAGCCGACCGCCGTCTTCAAGATCACCAACAATGACGGAACCGCCGTCGACGGGACCAAGTTGACCACGTTCTCGCCGATTCTGGCCGGACCGAATGCCAACTATGCCTCGCCATTCCGTGAGAACGCACTGACCACCGCGGTCTTCAGCGCCACCGCGGGCACGACGACCTATACCTTCACCAACGCCCTTCCCGCGGACGCCTCCGGCACCTGGACGGTCAGCGCGGACACCCGGCGCAGTGTCAACCTCAAGCGCGGCGACGGCAAGGCTGACATCGTCATTCGTGAAGCAGCGATGAATCCCTTCAAGTATGTTGCCGTCACCGGCGTCGTCACGCCGCGGCGGATGTCTGTCACCATCGGACAGTGCAACCAGTGTCACGATCGCCTCGCCCTTCACGGCGGACAGCGCCTGACGACCGAGGAGTGCGTGATCTGCCACAACCCCACCGCGGGCGATAACACCCCCGTCGCGCAGGGCCCGGTTGAGTCGGTCTCATTCCAGCGGATGATCCATCGCATTCACACCGGCGAGAACCTCACGCAGCAGTACACGATCAACGGAACCGCCAACTTCAATGAAGTGCGTTTCCCTGGCGACACGCGCAACTGCGCGAAGTGCCACGCCTCAACGGCGGCCTACACCCTGCCGCTGCAGCAGACCAACATCGCTTCTGTCACCACATTGCGCGATTACTTCACCCCGCAGGGTCCGGCCACCGCAGCCTGCCTCGGATGCCACGACAACAAGGACGCAGCTGCACACGCGTACTTGAATACCGCGGCATTCCCCGGTTCGACCATTGGCGCCGAGGCGTGCGCGACATGCCACGGCACCGGCAAGGATTGGGCAGTCGAGAAGGTACACGCGCGGTAAGCCAGCGCCTGGGCTCGGGGGAGACGGCATCGTCTCCCCCGGCTCTGAGGAAAATAGCGATGAGATCTCACCTGATTGGAGCACTTGCGCTCGTAGTGCTTCTCGGCCTCCCGGCGCTCGCGCAGGAAAAACCTCCCGAGAAGCCGCCCGAGCCGGCCGCCCCTGTCACACAAACCACTCCACCTGAAACGGCTCCAGCAGCGCCCGCCGCGGCCGCGGAACCAGCCGCACTTCCCGCATGCAGCGACTGCCACGCCGATCAGGCCAAAGCGTTCGCCGCCAACGCGCACGCACGCGGCCAGATCAAGAAGGGTGAAGTCCCCAACGCGCTCTGCGAGTCGTGCCACGGCGACGGCAAAGCGCACATCGAAGGCGGCGGCGACAAAGAAAAGATCTTCAAACCGGTCGGGCTCCTCGGGTCGAACAAGACCTGCATGACCTGTCACGACATCAGCACCGACCGCATCTCCCGCCACGCCGGGATGCACGCCAACTCGGCCGCAGTCAACTGCCTCACCTGTCACTCGATTCACTCGTCCGAGGCGCATGCACCGCACCTGCTGGCAAAGAAACAGCTCGCGCTCTGCGACTCCTGCCACATGACCCAGGTCTCCTCCTTCCGCAACAAGCCGTACGCGCATCGCCTCGGCAGGGGAGGGATGGAATGCTCGTCCTGCCACGAGCCCCACGGCCGTCCGGGCGCCGCAAGCTTGCGGACGACATCCGCCGGCGAGCTGCCGTGCCTCGGGTGCCACGCCGACAAGCGTGGACCATTCGTCTTCCAGCACGGCGCGATCGCGGTCGGTGACTGCATGACGTGTCACGAGCCCCACGGCTCGTCCAATCCGCGGAGGCTCAAGAGGTCCACCGTGTCGCAGCTCTGTCTCGAGTGTCACTCGCCCATCAGTGGCACGACGCTCGGCTCGCAGCCGCCCTCGTTCCACAACCTCAGTCTCCCTCGCTATCAGAACTGCACCACCTGCCATGTTGCGATCCACGGTTCCAACCGCGATCCGCAACTGCTCAAGTAGGGGAAGCGATGAACATGAAACGATTCGTCGCGAACTGGCTCTCACTGCCGATCCTCGCGATTGCCTTCGCAGCCAACGCCCAGGTCGTCCCGTTTGATCTCGAGATCGGCTATCGCTGGCTCGATCTCAAGGGCGACACCGGCATGTACCGCACGCAGATCAATGAGCGTGACGGCCTCCTGATCCACAACTTCACGCTGGCAACGTCCGACTTCGAGGGACACAGCTCGCTGACCGACCGCTTCCGCATCGACGTCAGCGACCTCGGCTCCGGCCCCGCGCAATCGGTACGCATGGAAGCGTCGCGCACCAACGCGTACAAGCTCCGCCTCGGTTACCGATCCACCGATGCGTTCAGCGCGCTGAACGCCTTCGCCAATCCTCTCTTCGATCAGGGCATCGTCCCGGGCCAGCACACCGAAGACCGCCGGCGACGAATGTTCGACGTCGATCTCGAGCTGATGCCCGACCGCGCCATCGCTCCGTTCATCGGATTCACGAGCAACGATAACCGCGGTCCCGGCCAGACGACGTATCACCTCGGCCAGGACGAGTTCCGTCTCTCGCAGGATCTGCACGAGCGCGATCGCGAGATCCGCGCGGGCGCCAGCTTCCACTTCGCATCGATCGCCGGTCAGCTCACGCAGGGCTGGCGCAGCTTCCGCGGAACGGAGTCACTGTCGCTCGCATCGGGTGCAGGCAATGGCAACGAGCCGGGCACTGTCCTCGGGCAGCCGGTCACGGCCACGTCGATCACGCGCACCGATCAGACGCACGTCGATACACCGTTCACCAACTTCTTCATCACCGGACAGTTGACCGAGCGCGTCCGCCTGATCGGAAACTATGTCCGCTTCTCCGCCGACTCGAGCGGCAGTGAAAACGAATCGTCGGCAGGATCATTGGCATCGTTCGCCATCAGCCGCTTCTACACGGGTCTGACGGAGAGCGCGACGTCATCCGCGAAGAACAAGACCTGGCGCGGCGGTGGCCGTGTCGAAGTCACTCTCACACCGCACATCGATCTCCTGGGCGGCTATCAACGCGAAAAACGCGAGCTCAACGGCTCGGCATTGATCAATGACGTCTTCCTGCAGGCCATCACCTTCGCCGGATTCGACCGTAAAGACATCGCCACGGTGCTCCAGGCAACGAGTGCGATCGATCGTACCGATGAAGTCCTGAGCGCCGGCATCTCCGCACATGCGGTCGGACCCTTCTCCTTCCGTGGCGAAGTTCGCGAGTCGCAGCAGCAAGTGACCGTTGCTCCCGATCTGTCGGAGATCGTCGTTCCGGGAAGCCAGAGCGGAAACTTCGACCGGCGCATTCACACGGTCGACCTGAACGGCGCGTACACACATTCCGGATTTCTGCTCGGCGCGGCGGTGAAGCACGATACTGCCGACGCAGCGATCTTCCGCACCGACTACCGCGACCGCAACCGCTATCGCGTTCGCGCGGGTTGGATGACACCGAAGAAACTGTTCCGGGCAGGCATCACCGCCGAGCGCACCAATCAATCCAACGACGATCCCGGCATCGGCTACGACAGCAAGGTTCGCCAGTACAGTGGCGAGATCGAAGTGTCCCCGATCGAAGCGCTGCACTTCCGCGGATCCCTGTCGCAGTTCCGCGCCGACAGCAACATCAGCATCCGTTTCCCGCAGAACTTCAATCTCGGGCAATCGGTCCAGCAGGAAGACGGCAACGCCCGCGAAGGCGGCGTGAGCTACATCAAGGGCCCGTTCTCCATCGACGCCAGCCTCTCTCGATTCCACAACCGCGGCACGCTCCCGTTCAACATCGACCGCCACAAAGTCCGCGCCACGTGGGATTTCAAGAACAAGACCGGCCTGGCCGCCGAAATGGACCGCGACAAATACGACGAGACCTCCAGCATCTTCAGCGACTACAACGCCACCCGCTACGGCCTCTACTTCTGCTGGCGCCCGTAGCGCAGACATTCTTGTCTGCTCCCGCCGGGCGTCCCCGCCCGGCGGTGGTGTTGTGCGGATAAATCGGTGTTGATTGGCAACAAAACCCCTGCCGGGCAGGGACGCCCGGCAGCAGCAGACAAGAACGTCTGCACTACGTGACTCCCATCACCGGCCCCCGTGACCATCGCCGCCGCGCATCCCCATCACACGAGCAATCATGATCATCATGAGCACGCCTGACCGCATCTTCCCACCAGCCACGACCAGCATGCGCCGCAGCGGCCGCCTCTACACGGTGATCGCCCTGATCGTCGCCGCCGGCGCCTTCATCGCCATCGCCATGGGCGGCATCAACAAGAACCTCGTCTACTACTGGACGCCCACCGACCTCTACGCCAACGGCGACAAAGCCTACGGCGCCACCATCCGCCTCGGCGGCATGGTCGCTCCCGGCTCGATCCACCGCCGCCCCGGCACGTCAGGCGTCGAGTTCGACGTCAAAGACGCCGCCCGCATCGTCCACGTCACCTCCAACGGCGTCCCCCCACAAATGTTCCGCGAAAACATCGGCGTGGTCGTCGAAGGCACCCTCACCCGCAACGGCAACTTCCAATCCAATCGCCTCATGGTCTCCCACAACAACGAGTACCGCGCACCCAAGGGCGGCCACGCGCTGAGCAAGGAAGAGCTGCAGAAGGTGATGCGTTCGACCGAGGGGATTGACGCGAAGTAGAATCGGACAAGAATGAACCACAGAGGCACTGAGGACACAGAGTTGAATCCTGCTCTGCGACCTCTGCGTGTCCGTGGTGACAAGGGTTCGGCACCGCCCGATGAAGACGCCGCGGATCTCGCCATCATCAACGCCAACGCGGCTGAGCTAAACGCCGAGGCCGAGGATGCGCTCTCCTATCAGGTTCCACTGTGGGGCGCGGCCCCGCGTGGCCTGAATCCGCGCGATATACTGATGCGTGATGACGACCACGATTGAGGCAGTATTTGACGGCGAAGTGCTCCGGCCCGACCGGCCTTTGAAACTCGAGCCAAACACGCGCGTTACGCTGGTTGTCACGACACCCGACCCGTCCGAACCGGGCGAGAGCTTTCTCGATACCGCGTTGAGCATCAAGCTCGAAGGTCCCGCGGACTGGTCAGAGAATCTCGATCGCTACCTGTACGAGTCACGGCTCGCCACAAATGACTGAGGTCCTCCTCGATACATCGTTCGCGATCGCTGTGACGGTTCCTACCGATCGCTTCCACGCAAAGGCTGTGCGTCTGGCCCACGAGCTTCGACAGTCACGAGCAATGCTCGTCACTACCCACGCCATTCTCGCCGAAATTGGCGATTCTTTTGCGCGACCACCCTATCGAGTCGCCGCAACGCAACTCCTTCGTGCCCTGCAACACGATTCGGGCGTTCTTGTCCTGCCGGTCGACTCCAATTTGTTCTCGCGAGGCCATCAGCTATTCACTGACCGGCCCGACAAGACCTGGGGCCTCACCGACTGCATCTCATTCGCGCTCATGCAGGAACGAAACATTCGAGATGCGCTTACTGCTGACCGACATTTCGAACAGGCCGGGTTTGTAGCGCTCCTGCGGGACGGAGCGTAACTTCGGACTGGTAGTCGAATCCGAGACCGGCCGGAATGTCGTGCCGATTCCCGCCCTCACACGATCCAGAACTGAACGCCTTGTTGCTTCAGGAACTGTTTCGCGTTCCTTCCCTGCAAGTAGGCGAGTGTGGATAGGGTTCCGGCCTCCATGCATGTGCGGCCGAACACGGTGATCGATCGGGGGGCGCCCTCCACGGGCCAGCCGGTCTTCGGGTTGAGGATGTGGCCGAGGCGCTTACCGCGCCATTGCACGAAACGGCGCGCGTCGCCGCTTGTGGCGATGCCTCCTTTCGGGACGTCGAGCCGGTAGAGGGCGGACTTGCCGGTGTGGCCGGGATCGTCGATGCCGATTGCCCATGTGCGGCCATCTCGACGCAGGCCAGTGGTGTAGAGATCGCCGCCGAAATTCACGACGAACGAGCTCTTTGTGCGCGACGCGATCAGAGCGGCGGCGCGGTCGACGGCGTACTCTTTTCCGATTCCACCGAAGTCGATCTCCATTCCGACGGGGATGGTCAGAACCGGGTTTTCCCACGCGACGCGCTGCCATCCTACGTGGCGCAGACAAGTCTCTACCGACTGACGCGACGGCACCTTGCGTCCTCCGTCGAACGTCCACACCCGGCGCAGGACGCCCGAGGTGATGTCGAACATGCCATCGGACATCACGTAGCACGTGGCCGCATAGTTGAGCAGCAGGGCAGTCTCATGATCGACGACGACCGGACGTCCCTCGGCGTGGTTGATCTCGTAAACGATGTTGTCGCGCCGGTACCGGCTGAACTTCTGTTCAATCCGGATCGCTTCCGTACTCGCAATGGCGAGATACCTGGCCGCTTCTGTGCGGTCGTCGGTGTCGATGAGCAGCGTGCAGGGGCTGGCCATGGCGTGAAACTCGCCGATGAAGTAATCGTCGACGCGCCGGAGATCCGGCGCGTCGTTCGTTGCTTCACGTTCTGCAGTTCGAGCGGCTGCCTGCAAGGAGTCCTCAGTAATCAAATGAATAGCCGAGCACGACCGCCACGATATTGACGGGTGGGGAGAGATCGAAGTTTCGCTGGATGCCGATCGCATTGGACGGTGAGCCATTGCCGAATTGGCGCATGTACTGGCCGCGCAGCGTGATTTCGCCCGTCACGAAGTCGGGCCGGAAGCTATACGTGGCGCCGGCGGTGATCGTTCTCAATCTGCCCAGCCTGTAATCACTCGTTGCAAAGTCCGGCAACGTGGCGCCTTCCACGAATCCAACCGTGTAGAAGCTGGCCGCGCTCTGCTGGTAATAGCGGAAGAGCGGTTCAATGTAGGAATCGTCACCGAGGTCGTGACGGTATTTCAGATCGATGGTGTGGGAACGGATACTCCAGGTGTCCCAGTAATAGCGATACGACGTATAGAGCACATCGTCGGTGAGGTGATAGACGGAGCTCAGCAGCAGGGCAGACCGGTTGCGCGTGGAAGGGCGCTTATCGGTCAGCTCGCCAATGGGCGTGCCGTTCACGTGACTCATGATGCTGATGACTTTGTAAGGCTCCGTCAGATATCCACGCTCGAGCGTCTCGGTGCTGTTGACGGCCACGAGCCATTGACGGCTCACGATACGGGACGCTCCGAGCAAGACATTGGTGACGTTCTTGGCATTGCTTCCGAGCTTGACGATAGTCCCGTCGGATAATCCCGCTGGCGTGCCGCCGGTTGGAAATACGGTGTCGTGACTGACTCCGCCGCCGATAGTGACGGTGAGAAGGCGGCGCATCAGCTCCGTCGATACCTTTCCGTTGATGCCGAGCGATTGGTAGTCCTTCTCCCGCGATACGTGAAAGCCGAGGTCGGAGCTGACGAGGCGGTTTAAGGGCTTGTGCCATGTGCCCTCCAGCTCCACACGCTCGTCATGAAAGGGGGCCACAGGGATCTGTCCGGCCTTTGACGTAATGACATGGCCGGACGCGCTGGTGCGGGTTTGCACCGTCCCGGAAGGCAACGCCCCGCTGGGCGATGCACCGGTGATGACGTCGAACGCCAGTTGCGCGGAGACCGACTGTCCGTCCGGCAGCAGGTGCGTGAAGCGGACGACCGGCTCGACCACCTCGGTGCGGCCCTGTTCTCCGTACAGCAATGACGTGACATCGATGCGGTCCGAAGGGGTGGACTGAGCTTGTGCCGTAGCCGGAATCATGAGCAGCGCCAATGCCGCGCCGTGTAAAGCATCGCGAAGGGAGACTTTGGGAGCCTTGCCGGGCTCTAATTGCAACCGCATCCGCCGCCTCCAGCATCCATTCCGCCCATGGAAGCTTCTTTGCTGAAGTAGATGTGCTCGTCCACCGCCTGCAGCATGGGGGAGGGATTCAAACTCATTTTCTTTTCGGCGAGAAGATCGCGATCCCACGGTTGAACGGTCGCGCAGCCGGCGACGAGCAGGAGCGCCACGGTTGCAATGAATCGCCAGAGATACCGGGTCATTTTGATCATTTGGATAATGCCTCCTGGATCTGCGTTTCGATGGTTTGCACGTGCCCGGGATCGAATCCGGCGTATATGTGGATGATTTCGCCCGTGCGGCTCACGAGGAAGCTCGATGGCATAGCCTCTACGCGAAATTCCTCGGCGGTTTTCCCGGATGGATCAAATACGACAGGGAAAGTCGCTGGAAAGGCTTCGAGAAACCTGTCCGCTGCGTCTCGTTTCTTGTCGAGGTTCACTGCGACGATCTCGAGGCCTTGCGCGCCGTAACGACTCATCATGCTCGTCATCCAGGGGAAGGACTGGCGGCAGGGAACGCACCACGACGCCCAGAAGTCGATAAGAACGACTTTGCCGCGAAAATCGTGCAACGAGACCGTTCCGCTGGCTCCCGGCAGCGAGAAATCAGGAGCCTGTGTCGGGCGTTCCCGGCTTTTCGCGAAGGTGGGTGGTGCGATTGCCAGGGCGAGCAGAAGCAGAATCATGGCTCCGCGCCGGATACGGTCATGGGCGAGTCCGGAGGTCGAACGGGGCGAATGGAAACATCCGTGAAGGAGTGGTTGGACGATCATCGCTCGCGATCATCCGCGCACGCTGATAAACGCGGCATTAACCGCGTTTCGTAGTGGCTACGCTGTGTTAGTTTGTTCACAGCGATGCAGAGACGAGCGACACGAATGCTGTTGATCGCCGTCATTCTGCTCAGCTCGGATGGATGCCGGCGGCGGCCGGATGCTGCGCAATCGTTCCGGGATTCGCTTCGCTGCGGCATGACCCGCGAACAGGTGACGCAACTGGCGCGCGAGAAAGGCTACAAAGGATCAGACCCATCCTGGCTGGCGCGCTCGGCGGCGAGCCCTTCGGGGAACAGGAAAGACCTCAGCTTGGTGGACCTGACCTTTCACGACTCGCGGCTCGTGGCCTTACGGGAAGAACGCTACGATCGGCGGGCGAAAAAGATCGTTTATCGCACGATCGATTTGTGCGGTACGCGCGACACGGCTCACTCGCCTTAAGGGTTCGGGGGTGGGGAGTGGGGTGTGGGGTGTGGGGGGTGGGAGCGAAGGCTTGATGCGTATTTCTCACACCCTTGGTGTACACCTTCCTGGTCCGCCTCCTTGGTGGGCCTCTTCCTTTCTTGGAGTGCTTTCCCAATCGAGCGCCTTCTCCCCCCGCGCTTTTTGCGGGGGGAGAAGGTGGCGAAGCCGGATGAGGGGGGCGTAGATGCGCAGGGCGACCAACCACGCCTCGTACGAGCTGCGTGAGGCGCAGATGCACGTTGGAACAGCCCCAGTCCTCAATGATCGCGAAAGACAGACACAACCGTCGTCACGACGCGAACCGCTTTTCCATTCGCGGTAGCAGGCTTGAACTTCCACTCGGATACCGTCTTCTCGATGGCCGCGATGTCTGCGTCCGAGAGAAATCGGTGGCCGAGGACGTGGGCTCTGATGACGTTGCCACTCTCGTCGATCTCGACGTCGAGAATCACACCCTTTTGCCCGTTCGCGCGTGCTGATTCAGGAGCGGCGAGTAGAGTGCGGTCCATGCGAACCGGCGGAACGATCCCTGGCTCGCGTGTGCTGAAGACTTCGGGGATCCGCATTCTCGTAGTGCGGTCGAGGAGGGAGAGGGCGACGAATGCGTGTCGCTGGCCGTCGGCTTCACTGCCAACGACGACGGTGCTGTTGATCGGAACGGTGACTTCAATCGGCTGCGCTGCTGCGTCGAGCTTGACGGATAAACGCGCGGCATTGGGCTTCGACTCGACAACGCGGACCGTCGTCTCCTCAGTTTGCTCGACGACGCCATCCGCAAGCGTGGCGCGGCGAACGTCGTAGACCGATGCCGGTGCCCAATCGTGCGACACGGCATCCAGGAGCGCGCCGAGATCCAGAGGCCACGCCCGCGAGCCCTCGATGACGCGAAGCGTGCCGGTGTGCGGATCGGGATGATCCCGGAGCTCGATCGTGAGCAACTGAACGTCCGCCGCCGGGTTCGTTCCTTCCGGCCCGGAACCTCGCGTGGCCGTTGCCGCGCATCCGCTCATCAAGGCCGCCAGACATACGAGAGAAGTGATCGCTGAGCGAACCATGAGTCCCTCCACCCTGATCATCAGGCGCGACGAATGCCCGCGGCCCTCCGCCTGGCCTCGGAACCGGAGACCGCGATGCATCTTTCGCGCACATTGAGACGCTGGCGAGCAGCGAGCTTCGTTTTAGAAACGCAGCGGCGCGCCGGTTCGTTGGGTGAAAGGGAGGCGGGGCGGCTCGTGAACCATAGCCGGATCTCCCGCGGACCCGAAAATCGTTGATGAGTAGATCGATGGAAGATCTTTCGGTAGTCATCCTGCCTGGCAAATTCGTGCCATGGACGTATTTCGGTGGTCGCTTAGACTGTCGAAATATGTCCATGGCAACTTTCAGCAAGCTTGATGATGTCGTGTTTATACCCATGGACATATTTTTTTCCGAAGTGTCCTAGTTTAATCATGCTATGGCCATCTCTTAATCATGCTATGGCAAATTTGAGTAGTCGTTTTGCCTGTCGAAATATGTCCATGGCAACTTTAGGTCAGCTCGATGATGTCTGATAAATACCCATGGGCATATTTTTGGCGACGTGGTCCTTCGTTTAATTAGGCTATGGCAAGTTTTAATCATGCTATGGCAAATTTTAATTGTCGTTGTGACTCTCGAAATATGGCCATGGACAAATTCAGGCAGTCAATCTGCTGGTGTTCGATGTCCATGGACATATTTGCCAGCCAAATCGGTGTGGATTTGGAATGTCCATGGATATATTATCCGAGCCATGACGCGATCTCGATTCGCTGATCCTGATGCTCTTCGCTTCGGAGCGATCCTTCGACGCGAGCGCTTGGCTCGCGGATGGACCATCGTCAAGCTGGCCCGGCGCACCGGGATGAATCCCCAATACGTCGGCGTCATCGAGGCCGGTAGGAACAGCCCCACCCTTGCGACCATCCTGGAGTTAGCCGAGGTGCTCGGGGTGGAGGCGGGGGACCTGATCCGCGAAGTGGCGGCGGCGCGGAAGACGCCGAAGGTCCCGCAGACGCAGCCTGGCGCGCGACGCGGAGGATTGACGAGTACTGGGAGCGAACGCCATGACATGGATCCGGACGATCAGCTTCCCTGAGGCGGATGACACGTTGCGCAAGGCGATCGAGGGGCAGCGAGCTCTCTATCCCGCCGAGTACGCCACGCCGGGATTCCCCGGGCAGTTGCCGGGCCAGGGCATCGTGGACGCGCACAGCCTCCTGCCCGATGCGTTGTTCCACGCGTTCGCGACGTTTGGCGCGCTCATGGCGCCGAACCTGCCGCTGGAGCGCCGGCAGCACGAGATGATTGCCACCGTCGTATCGGCAACCAATCGCTGCCACTACTGAATCGTCTCGCACGCAGAGTTTCTGCGTCGGGTGACCCTGAACGAGGCGCTGGCGGACGCGATCCGCCGCGATCACGCCAGCGCTCCTGTCTCGGAGCAGGATCACGTAATGCTGGCGTACGTTTCCCAGCTCACGCGAGACGCCACGAGCATCCAGCGCGAAGACCACGAGCGGCTGCGTGCCGTAGGGTTCGACGATGTTGCAATCCTGCAGATCACGCTGATCGCATCGTGGTTCAACTACATCAATCGTGTCGCCGATGCGCTGGGTGTCGGCCGCGATTCGGGTGGCGGCGCCTGAGCTTCATTTTCTCCGTGTTCTCCGCGTGAACAAATGTTTTGAGTTTCACGCGGAGACGCGGAGAACGCGGAGACTTAGGAGTCCGTACCCCTCGGCAGCAGGAACGCCGTGTACATCCAGCAGCCGACGCAGAAGTCGAACACGCCGTCGAGCACGTTGAAAAACAGCAGAGCTCCCGCCACCATGACCGCCATCCTGGGAGCCACGGGCAGGAGCGCCACGGTGCCGAGGGCGAAGAAGAAGCCGATGCGGCAGGCGAAGCGCTTCGGTGCGGCGTCGCTCCGCTTTTCGGGGATGCCGAACGCGCGCGCGAACCCGCGCCCGAGGCTTTGCATCGGGCTCGGGTATCTGGTCCAGGCGCGGATCGCATAGTCCAGCGTCAGTGCGGCGGCGAGGATCAACGCAATCGTTCCGAGCCCGGGCCACAGCACCGCCATCGCGGAGATCGTAGCCAGAGCAACGATCGTCAGGATGCACGTCACACGGCTGGCGTTGTGATCGACGGTCTCGTACGAGATCGGGCAGGCAGCGGCTTTGGTCATCGTGCTGGCATCGTATCGCCGCAATGGGTTCGCTACCAAACCTTTAACCACAGAGACACTGAGAGCACAGAGGCATGGTTCAACTCTGCGTTTCGGTGGTCGATGCCTTCCCAGCAGCCGGCTCCGAGCCTGCCTTCTCTTGTTCGGATAGCTGTTGCTCGAGCTGCGCAACAAGACGCCGCACCCCGCGCCTGTAGCTGAACTTGAAGTACAGCGCCACCGCCGCAGCGACGATCGACAGCAAATAGATCAAATCCACCATCAGCCTTGGAAGATATCAAGGAGTGCAGGCGTCTCGCCTGCGGCCGGCGGGCGTCTCGCCCGGCGGTGTGGAACGCGAAAAATTTACGAGGCGCGCCAGAGCCCTGACACACACGCCGAGTCGAGGACGACTCGAGCCGCGGCCGAAGCTCTGCACTCCTTTCGTCCATCCGCGCGCGACGCGCCATCCATCGACCATGCAGGAGCTATGTTCTGATTCGTCTTGCTGCTTCGTTAATTCGGTCCCACAGGCCAATTGTCTCGTGCGTGTCGCCTCCTGGAGCGGCGCGTGGTCGCGGTATCAACTGTTCGTCCTCAAATTCCTGCGCCACTCCCGCAAGGCCTGGATAGAGGGAACCGCGAGTCATGCCTCCGGTTGCGAGCAGGCCCAGTACTTCGCGAGCGTGAGAACCGTCCAGAAGAATTCGGATGAACTGAACCGCGTCCTTCAGCAGCGGTAGACTCTCGAGGAGTAGGGCGTTGTAGTTTGTCGGCAGGAACGGCGCGAACGGGTCGTCGAGACTCTGAGGGTGAAGCATGAACAAGCCTCGCTGGGCGCGCAGGTTTTCGTTCTCAGCTCCTGAAACTGTAAATACTTGAAGAGACCGTTCCGCCGTCGCAGCGAGCACGCGGTCTACCTGTCGGTGAAAGTCGTCCACCGCCCAAACGCAGATGGAGTCGGCGTCGTTGTTCAATGCCGGTCGTGCCGCGAAGTAAGCGGCAACATATGCGCTATAGGTCCAATCCAAAGCGCGGGTTGGGATAGCGTAATGCTGCGCCAGTGCGATCAGCGAGAAGAGTCGTGGCGAAGGCCACACCCGCCCGAGGTAAGGCGCAACGTCGTTCTGCTGAAAGAGAACGTTCCACTCATCCAGCTCTTCGCGGAGGACATACGAGTCCTCGGGCATGCGGACCCCATGGCGCGACGCGATCTTAAAGAAGCGGTCGATCGTGTAAAACTCAGCGCCACACTGTGTGCGGAGTGAATCCAGTGGCCCCGTCACGACGGCGTCGCTGAGTAGCAGGAGCCGAGCGCCGGCCCGGTGGGCAGAAGGTAACAGCCCGTGGCTCTCCGACGATACACCGCGGAATATAAATGTTGGTGACGCAAACACGCCACGAATCGGCTCCAACAAATGCAAGAAGTCAGATGCCGAGAAGCATCGTATGTCAACCGAGGCATCGCCGGGCGTGACTTCGTACATTTGTTGAGTTGGCCTTCGGCGATTCCAAGGCAGCTGAGGGGCTTGCTTTCAATGTGGGTTAGGCGCGTGCCTGGACTTTGGCGGCATCTAGCTTCCGCGGGTTGGATGCGTGGTCGACTCGTTCCGGCCGCAATTCACCGTACAAGAGAGAGGTATTTTCAGCGTCTGGATTGATCGGATTGAGGTCGACGCGCTCACCAGGTTCGATTTGCACGCTGGCCTCGCCCGACCGCCATCTTGCGGTTAGAGAACGGAGCCGCTCATTTGGCATGAGCAGGAGGAGAAAAAGCGCGAATAGAAGGATACCGGCGCCAAAACCTGAGGTCAGCCCGCCGTAGTTGAAAGCGAGCAGGGATGCGACTGACGCCATCGCAAGGTAGACGAATTTAGTGCATATCTCGGCAAGCAGGTACCTCTGCTTTGTCGTGCGCTTTCCCCGGTGCGTCTCGTCAAGCAGCGCCCGAAGTTTGCGTTCTGTCTCGTCTAGCTTCGTGGCGAGGTCCACAGGTTTAACGAAACCATGTCTCGTGGCGATCACCAGGTGTCGACGAAGAAAACACGCCAGCGTTGCCAACTCAACTGGTTTAGGGATGAAGTCGCAGGCTCCGCTCTTGATGCACGCCACGACGGTCGAAACATCGGTTTGACGTCCCGACATGATGATGACACGTGTCTCCAGCCCGCGCGCGCGGAACTGCTCCAGAACCTCGAATCCATTGAGGACCGGAATGTCGAGGTCCAGGAGCACGAGATCTGGCCGCCAATGTTCCGCTACCTCGGTCGCCGATTTGCCGTCTGGAACTACTCGAACCAAGAACCCGTGTCGAGGCAAACCGGCCTCAAGCAGACGCGCGAGGTTGGGGTCGTCCTCGACGGCGAGGATCCGTTCCTTTGTAGAGGCCACGTGTTTGTATCCCGAGTTTTGTTTGGACGCTACACAGTTTAGGTCCGATATTCAACTTTCGCAATGCGCTTCCATAAATGGGCGGATGCGGCAGTCAGATGAGCTACCGTGGGACTCCCGGCAGAGGTCGCAGAACTCGCCACACTTGCCTTTGAGGTTGCTCGTGCCTTCACGCCACCTTCGGCTGATACCCGCACAGCGGATCTTCTTCGAACACATCCCCAGTCATCGACCAGGCTCGTGCACGTGAGCCGCCGCACAGATCGCGGAACTCGCAGCGGCCGCATTTGCCTTTCAGGTTGCTCGTGTTGCGGAGGGAGACGAAGAGGTCGCTGGTGCGGTAGATCTGGCTGAGTGACTCGGTCTTTACGTTGCCGGCTTTCAAGGGGAGGAAGCCGCTCGGGAAGACGTCGCCGATGTGGGAGATGAAGACGAAGCCTTTGCCTTCGTTGACGCCGCGGGGGGCGCGCGAGGTGGCGGCGTGTTGTGCTTTGACGCCGAGGGGCATGGGGCGGGCGCCGTGTCCGAGGAAGAGGGTGGAGGCGTCGATCAGGCCGGTCTCGCGATCGCGTAGATCATCGATGCGGCGGCCGTTTTCCAGTGCCATTCGCTGCAGCATGTAGCGGCGGTAGTGCATCGCCTCGGTCGTGCGGATCGCGAAGGGAGCGCGTTTTGTCGTCTCGTAAAGAAAGCTGAAGAGATGCTCGACCGTCTCAGCGGTGACGAGATCGCCTCGCTTGCCGCGTCCGGTCGGAACCAGGAAGAAGACGCTCCACATGGCGACGCCGAGGTCGGTGAGCAGCGCGACCATGTTGGGAAGATCGTCGATCGTGCGCCGTGTGACCGTCGTGTTGATCTGAACGGGGATCCCTTCTTTTCTTGCAGCCTCGACCGCGCGGATCGTGATATCGAACGAGCCGTCGACGCGGCGGAAAGCGTCGTGCATGTCGGCGCGCGAGGCATCGAGGCTGACGGCGAGCCGGGAGAGGCCGTGGTTTTTCATACGCGCCACCGCGCCCTCGGTGAGCAGCGGCGTCGCGCTCGGCGTCAGCGCCGGCTCGAGGCCGCGATCCCTCGCGTAGCGGATCATGTCGTACGTGTCTTCGCGCTTGAGCGGATCGCCGCCGGTGATGACGAACACGCGCGGCTTCATCACCGCCACCTCATCGATGAGCGCGAAGCCTTCTTCAGTCGTGAGCTCGAACTGGCTCCGCTTCGGTTGCGCGGCGGCGCGGCAATGCACGCATGCGAGATCGCAGGCGCGCGTGTTTTCCCAGATGACCACAAACGGACTGACGTTGAAATCGACTGTGTCGTTCATAGAAGTCCCGTGCTCCGTGCCCAATCGCGATACGCCTCGGGCAGAATCTCCGACGGCTTGATTTCGGCGCGGCCTCCCCAATACACGTTCGTGTGGGTGAAGCCGATGCCTATGGTGTTGAGGTGCGCGTCGATCGCGCTCTTGTGCGCCATCACGCTTTCTTTCGTTTCGCCGTGTGCGACGGCCATGATGTTGACGTTGTTCAGTTCCGGCCCTGCATCGCGCCAGTAGCAATGCGTCAGGATCTCGAAGCGGCCGATCTCGCATCCCGCCTCGATCTCGCGCCCCGCGGGCACGGCCCAGTGAAAGAGGCCGTTGAAGCTCGATACCCGCTCGGCTCCGGCCACCGGCTTGGTGTGCTCGAGAAATGTGGAGAAGCGTCCGATCACGCCGCGGCGATCGAGCTCACTGGCGATCTCGAGGAAGGTTGCGGGATGAATCCCAGCTGCCAGTGCGCGACGCGACCACAATCCCGGCCCGATCTCTGCCGGCGAGAGATCAGCTTTGAGCGCTGAGAGGACATGCCATTCGGGCTCGGAAAGCTCGACGACCGCAGGCTGCGTCGCTGCCGCGGGTTGCGGCGACATCGCGCCGATCGCCATCCCTTTGCGGCGCATGTGGCCGACGCCGAGAACGAAAGCGCGAAGCGTGGGCATGATGCGAAACTTGTGAGCGCCGATCCTGCGGCGGAGATACTCGCAGTGTCCTTCCAGCGAAAACTCGGAAGGAACTTTGATCGTCGTCCAGAGCCGCCACTCCGTCGGCCCGTTCTCGCCGTTGCGGATGACGACGTGGCCGGAGAATGGATCGCGTTTGGCGATGAATGCGAAGGCTGCCTCGAGGAGCTCTTCATCGATCTTCCAGGCAACGAGCGCGCCCTGCGCGAGGTTCGTCGCCAGCAGTGTCTGCCGCACGCGGCGGATCGTGCCCGATTCGAGCATCGCCCGGATTCGTTGCGTGACGACAGGAAGCGGCACGCCTGACAGCTCGGCGATCGTGCTGAACGGATCGCTCACGAATCCGCGAATACGATCCTCCGACACTTCCAGAATGCGGCGATTGATCGGATCACTGGTGCGGATCGACGGACGGTTAGGCGAGTCGGCCGGTGCGTCGTCAGCGAACGATGCAACGTCCGGTGCGGTCACCTCAGCTTCGAGCCCGATCATTCCGGCGCTCCTGAGATGACTTCTGAATCGAGCAGGTAACACCCCGGATCGGACTGCCAGTAATCACCGGTAGCCGCCTCGGCGCGCGCACGGAAGTTGCCGTTACAGCATGGCAGCCACTGGCAGGTCGCGCAGCGTCCTTGCAGCAGAGGCTTGCGATCGCGCAAATTGCTCAGGAGCTGGATCCGTGAGTCGTTCCAGATTTGCGAGAACGGCCGCTCGCGAATCGATCCGACCGCATGGGTCGAGGTGAACTGATCTGGATGGACGATACCGAAGCTGTCGATGGCGGCGATGGCGATGCCGGAGCGGTTGCCGCCGTTGTTGCGCATCAGCGAGAGCGCTTCGTCCGCGCGCACGGGATCGCGGTCGAGCAGCCAGTAATAGATAAAGGGGGCGTCGGCATGGTTGTCGACGGTCATCACTTCGATCTCGCGTCCCTCGGCGGTCCAGCGCTCGACCTGTTCGAGGAGCTTGTTCATCAGCACGCGCTTCTGCTCGGCCTCGAGATCGATTCCTTCGAGATACGAACCGCGGCCTGAATAGACGAGGTGATAAATGCAGAGCCGGCCGATGCCTTCGTTCTCCACGAGCCGGAAGACGCTATCGACCTCGTCGACGTTGTCCTGCGTCACCGTGAAGCGGACGCCGACGCGGATGCCTGCGTCGCGGCAGTTGCGGATGCCACGCAGCGCATCGCGATACGCGCCTTCGCGGCAACGCATGCGGTCGTGGCGCTCCTCGTCGCCGTCGACGCTGATGCCGACGTAGGTCACGCCGATGTCGGCGATCTTCTTCGCCTTTTCCTTCGTGATCAGCGTGCCGTTCGTCGAGAACGTCACGCGAACGCCGAGGGACATGGCGTAGGCGGCGAGCTCGAAGATGTCCGGGCGGACGAGCGGTTCGCCGCCGGAGATGAGAAGCGCCGGCACATTCAGCGCCGCCAGATCTTCGATCATCGCCTTCGCTTCGGCGGTCGTCAGCTCGTTCGCGAACTTGATAGTCTCCGCATCCGCGTAGCAGTGAACGCATTCGAGGTTGCAGGTTTTCGTGGCGTTCCACACCACGACCGGTCCGCTGCCGGGCCGCGCGCCAGTTGTTTGATGCGCTGATTGATCGTGATAGCGAAGCCGGTCACCAAAGTAAGAGGAGCCACCGAGTAGTTTCGTCACGCTGATCATTTCGTCTCCGTTTGTCGAAAGAAATCATCGGCCCGGCGTGAACAAGAGAACGTGACGGCATCCACGCCGCCCTGTGATGCGCGACACATTGCGCGTAAGTCGGGTGGTGTCGGGGGTCGGGGGTCGTACTTGCGGGAGTCGTAGTGGTGTCGTATTTTCGGGAGTCGTAGTGGTGTCGGGGGTCGGGGGGTCGTAGATTGGCTCCCGACTCCGGTCCCGAGCCGCTTTTGCTCCGACTCCCGACTCCCGACCCCCGGCAACACTACGACTCCCGCGCACCAGAGTGGGTGACACGGGTCATCGCCGCCGAGCCGCGCGAAACCTATTGTGTGGAACGAAAGGAGCGACCAATGTTCACACGCAAAACGTCATTCGTAAGTCTCACCTGGGTCTTCGCAGTCGGAGCCGTCGCCGGTGCCGCAGCGGCACTGCTTTATGCACCGATGACCGGCCGGAAGATGCAGAAGAAGGTCGCCGACGTCACCGACAAGGTGATCGACAAAGTCGACGACATCAAGAGCGCGGTCCTGAAGGTTGCGAACGGGTGACCGCCGCGCGGGAGTCGGATGGTGAAGGGGGTCGGGGGTCGTAGATTGGCTCCCGACTCCCGTCCCGAGCCGCCTTTGCTCCGACCCCCGACCCCCGACTCCCCACTCCCGCATCACGCAAGGATGTGACGCTCATCATGCTGCCAGCGGCGCGCCTGCGTCAGCGTGGCGCTGTATGAACAACCTACTGATTCTCGCCGTCGGCTTTGGAGCAGCATTCGGAACGACGATCGCCTGGCTCCCGCAGGTCGGACGCACATGGAGCACGCGCAGCGCCCGTGATTTCTCGTGGGGCTACCTCTTCCTCTTCATGATGGGCGTCTTCCTCTGGACGATGTACGGCGTGCTCCGCCACGACATCGTCGTCATCGTCGCCAACGGCGTGACGCTGTTGCTGGTGATGTCGGTGGGCTTGGTCAAAGCGCGGGAGTGAGTTTTGATCCGCAGATGACGCAGATGGAGCGCAGTTAGACCTTCGCGCCTTCGCGTCTTCGCGTGAGCGGATCGCACTACAATTCGCTCCGCATGACGCAGCGCGACTTCGCCTTCATCCAGACTGCGCCCGGCCGCGTCTTCATCGGATGGGGGCCGTTCGAACAGTTGCCCTTCCGCCGCCCCGGCCGGCCCGCGTTCTTCATCGCCGACTTCTTTCTCGACGATCCTCATCCGTGGCGGCATCCGGCTACGTGGGAAGAGACGACGTTCGAAGATCTTGCGTCGCGCCTCGAAGAGCGTGATGCGCCGCGCGTGACGTGGGAACCAGCGCCGCTCGATGAATTCCGGGCGCTCTTCGAATCCGCGCGCGCGGCCATGGCCCGCGGCGATTTTCAGAAGATCGTTCCTGTCATCTTCGAGTCAGGCCGCTTCGCCGAGCGTGGCGATTACTGGCACTGGTTCTTCACCCGTCTCGGCGAGTTGCCACCAGGCCTGCGCGCGTACGGCTACTCGTACGGCATACACGGCGTTGCCGGCGCAACACCCGAACTGCTGTTCGAAGGATTCGCGCGCGGCTATCGAACGATGGCGTTGGCCGGCACGCGTCCGGTCGCGCAGGCCGCGGAGCTCCTCAACGATCCGAAGGAACTGCGAGAGCATCGCTTCGTCGTCGACGACATCGTGCGCCGCCTTTCTCCCTTCGGCAATATCGAGGTTGGTCCGCTGGGCACGCTGCGCATGCCGAAGATCGCGCATCTCATCACGCCGATTTTCTTCAGCGAGAGCGGCGGCTCGGAGCGGATGTCCTTCGCCGAGATGATCCGCCGCCTGCACCCCACCGCCGCACTCGGCGTGTCGCCGCGCAACGAAGCGGGGGAGCGATGGCTGCGCGAAGCCGACCACGGCGTGAAGCGCAGAACGTTCGGCGCACCGTTCGGCCTGGAGCGCGAAGATCACCGGGCTGTGGCGCTCGTGGCCATACGCAATCTGCAGTGGGACGGCGAGCGCGTGCGCGTAGGATCGGGCGCAGGCCTCATCGCCGAGAGCCGCGTCGAGCGCGAGCTGGAAGAGCTGCGCGAAAAGCGCGAGCAGGTGAAAGCGCTCTTCGGCGTCACCGCACACGTCGAAGCATTCGCATGACCAACATCGCCGAAGCACGGCGCGTGATCGAAGAAGCAGTAGCCCGCGGCGCAGCCGATTTCTGCGTCTGCGCGGGATCGCGCAATGCACCGCTGCTGGCAGTTCTCGGAGCAAGCGATCTTCGAATCTTCTCCTTCGTCGACGAGCGCTCCGCCGCGTTCTTCGCTCTCGGCCGGGCCAAGCTCACCGGCCGCCCCGCCGTCGTCATCACCACCTCGGGTACCGCAGTCGCCGAGCTTCTCCCCGCCGCCATCGAAGCGCACTATTCCGCCATCCCCCTCATCTTCATCACCGCCGACCGTCCCGCCAGATACCGTGGCACCGGCGCCCCGCAAGCAATCGAGCAGGAAGAGATTTTCGGCGTCTACGCGAGCGGCTCAGTGCAACACACCAACATCGAGTTCGATGAGCCGCTGATTGATGACGCTGTGAGTCGATGGAACGCTGCCGTCCCGGCGGCTGGCCAGGCGGCGTCCTCGCCGCCTCACCGGAGTCCATCACTTTCCCGGTCACGCCGCGGCGGCGAGGACGCCGCCGAGCCAGCCGGCGGGGACGCCAGCGTTCCGTCCGCTCTTGCGGGGCACCCGCTCGTGATTGTCGGTGGTCTGCACGAACACGACCGCGATCGTGTTCGTGACTTTGCGATCGCGCTCAATGCGCCGGTCTACGCGGAGCCGCTCTCCGGCCTGCGCGAAGATCCGGCGCTCGCGCATCTTTTGGTTACCGCCGGCGAACGGATGATCGGACGCGGCGATTTCGACGGCGTCATCCGCATCGGCAACGTCCCCACCGCCCGCTTCTGGCGTGATCTCGACGAATCACGCCGCGATCTTCCGCTGATCAGTTTCAGCGCGTTGCCGTTCACCGGATGCAGCCGAGGAGTGGTGCATCCGATCGAAGCGTTGCCCGTCGATGTGACGCCGCGCAAACGCGATGAGAACTTCTTCGCCACCGACCGCGAGCAGGCCGCCGCGATCGAACGAATCCTCGACGCCGAGCCGCAATCGGAGCTGGCGCTCCTTCGCGAGCTCTCGCGCACCATCCCCATCAACTCCCGCGTCTACCTCGGCAACTCCCTTCCCATCCGCGAATGGGATCTCGCCGCCACGCGCAACCGTCGCGGCTTCACCATCGAAGCCAACCGCGGCGCCAACGGCATCGACGGCCAGCTCTCCACCTTCTTCGGCCAGTGCGATCCGTCGCGCATGAACATCTGCGTCATCGGCGATCTCACCGCCATCTACGACAGCAACGCCCCCTGGATCGTCCCGCAACTCGACCCAGCCATCGACTTCCAAATCGTCATCATCAACAACGGCGGCGGCCGCATCTTCGGCCGCGTCGCCTCGCTTCGCAAGCTCGACGAATCAACGCGCGAGCGGATCATCGAAAACATTCACGACCTCGACTTCGAACATTGGGCAGCAATGTGGAGGATGGATTACTCCGTCATCACGAACGAGGGTGATCTCGCGAGGTCGCGCAAGCTCGCGGCCTCGACGGCGCTCGACGCCCGGCCAGCGCACGACGCTGGATTTCTACCAACCGGACATGCGACGGCACAGCTGGCACAGCTCCCCAATCGAGCGCCCTTCTCCCCCACGCTTTTTGTGGGGGAGAAGGTGCCGAAGGCGGATGAGGGGGTATTTCTAAGCGGAAAACGCGTAATCGAGATCCGCCCCGATCGAGAATCCACCCAACGAGCCTGGGCAAAATACGACGCGCTATGGTGATCACCGCCCTCCACGGCTTCCTCGGCGCCCCGAGCGACTGGAACTTCCTCCGCGACGCCGGCTTCGCCATCGACACGCCCCCACTCGACGCCATCCCCCCACGCGGCGACATCCTCCTCGGCTACTCCCTCGGCGGCCGTCTCGCTCTGCACGCGCTCCTCGCCGGCGCGCACTACGAACGCGCCATCTTCATCTCCACCGGCTTCGGCATCGAAGACGAATCCGCCCGCGCCGCCCGCCGCGCCAGCGACGAAGCCTGGGCTCATCGCTTCGAATCCGACGATTGGGACACCGTGATCAGAGACTGGAACGCCCAGCCAGTTCTCGCCGGTCCCGCGCTCCCGCGCACGCGCGACGACTACGACCCCCGCGCCCTGCGCGAATGGTCATCCGCCGTCCTCCCGCCGGTCGCCTCGCGACTCCACGAACTGACCATCCCCACCCTCTGGATCGCCGGCGCTCGCGACACCAAGTACGTCGCCGAAGCGCACCGCGCCGCCTCGCTCGCGCCGAACGCGCGGGTCGCGATCGTCGAAAATGCCGGGCATCGCGTTCCGTGGGCGCAACCCGAGGCATTGATCGCGCTGCTGCGCAACTTCCTGGCAACCCGGCGCTAGAAGCCAGAGACAAAACCCTTTAACCACAGAGACACAGAGGTCACAGAGGTTTCGAGCTTAACTCTGTGATCTCTGTGCCTCTGTGGTTAAAGATTCTAGAAAACGACTACCACCCCAACACATACCCAAACATCAGTGGCGCGACAATCGAGGCGTCGGACTCGATCACATGGCTCGGAGTGTCGACACCGAGTTTGCCCCAGGTGATCTTCTCGTTCGGCACCGCGCCGGAGTACGAACCGAAGCTGGTGGTACTGTCGCTGATCTGGCAGAAGTAGCCCCATAGCGGGACGCTCGTTCGTTGCAGGTCCTGGTGGAGCATGGGGACTACGCAGATGGGGAAGTCGCCGGCGATGCCGCCGCCGATCTGGAAGAAGCCGATCGAGGAGTCCTTCGTCGTCTTTGTGTAGTAGTCGGCCAGCTCGATCATGTATTCGATGCCGGTGCGGACGGTGTGGACATTCGCGACATCGCCTGTGATGCAGTGGCCGGTGTACATGTTGCCGAGGGTGGAGTCTTCCCAGCCGGGGACGAACATGGGGAGATTTTTTTCGGCGGCGGCGATCATCCACGAGTTCTTCGGATCGATCTGGTAGAACTCTTTGATCGAGCCGTCGCGAAGGATCTCGTACATGAACTCGTGCGGGAAGAGGCGGCGGCCTTCTTTGTCCTTGGCCATCCAGTGTCGCAACACCGCCGATTCGATCCGGCGCATCGCTTCCCCCTCGGGGATGCAGGTGTCGGTGACGCGGTTCATGTGCCGGTCGAGGAGTGCCTTCTCATCGTTCGCGGACAGGTAGCGGTAGCCCGGCACGCGCTCGTAGTGATCGTGGGCGACGAGGTTGAAGATGTCTTCCTCGAGGTTCGCGCCGGTGCAGCAGATCGCGTGGATCTTGCCCTGCCGGATCATCTCGGCGAGCGAGATCCCCAGCTCGGCGGTCGACATCGCGCCGGCCATCGTCAGGAGCATCTTGTTGCCGCCGTCGATGTGCTTGATGTAGTCGTCGGCGGCAGCGCGGAGGGAGGCAGCGTTGAAGTGGCGGTAGTGGTGCTGGATGAAATCGCGAATCGGACTCGGCATGCGCAGATTCTATATGCGCTTCGCGCGTTGGGTTGCTGCGCTTCGCGCGTTGTCGGTTGTCGGTTAGATGCGCTTCGCGCGTTGGTCTTGCTGGACGGGTCGCGCCGGACTGGTGGGCAGACAAATCACGATTCACGGTTTCCGGACAACGCGCGAAGCGCAATCAAGCGACAACCGACAACGCGCGAAGCGCAACAGTGCCGGCCGTCACATCGCCTTGTGAGCACGCGTATGGCCGCCGCACCGCGGAGAGATACGATAGCGGGATGAAACGAATGATTCTTTTGCTGCTGCTCGTGTGCGCGACCGCGTTTGCGGATGACGCCAAGCTGACGAAATCGATCGAGACCGACGTCCGGACGCTTGCTGCCCCGAACATGGAAGGCCGCGGCCTCGGCACGAAGGGCATCGGCCTGGCGGCGAGTTACATCGAAGGGCGGCTGCATGCGCTCGGGTTGCAGCCGGCGTTCGGCAAATCGTACCGGCAGCCGTTTCCAGTGAAGATCGGGGTTTCGCTCGGCACGGGCAACAAGCTCGACGGCGTTGATCCGTCAGCGTGGCTGCCACTGGGGTTCTCCAGCGCCGGCGCGTTTTCCGGTCCGCTAGCGTTCGTCGGCTACGGCATCGACGCCACGCCGATCGGATACAACGACTTTGACGGCGTCGATCTGAAAGGCAAAGTCGCACTGATGCTGCGGTACGAGCCGCAGGAGAAGGACGACAATTCGAAGTTCGATGGACGCAAGCCGAGCCGCTGGTCGGCGATGCGCTATAAGGTTCTGAAGGCACGCGAGCGTGGCGCGGTTGCAGTCGTCTTCGTTACCGGTCCGGTTCAGGACGAGGGCAAGGACAGGATTCCACGCCTCATGAACGACGGGCCGGAAAGCCCGGCCGGCATTCCGGTCATCCAGGTCCAGACCTCGGTCGCACAAAGCTGGCTGAAGGATTCGGGTATCGATCTGGCGCAGTTTCAGAAGGACGTCGATGCCGATCTGAAGCCGCGTTCGAAAGTGATCGGCAAGATCATCAACGGTGTCGCCGATGTGAAGCCGGAGTTCGTTGACGGCGAGAATCTCGCCGGCGTGTTTCCCGGCCGCGGCGCACTCGCGAACGAGATCGTCGTCATCGGCGCGCACTACGATCACCTCGGGTACGGCGGTCAGGGCTCGATGAAGCCGAACGTCCGCGCCATCCATCCCGGCGCCGATGACAACGCGTCCGGCGATGCCGCGGTTCTCGCGATCGCTGAGCGCCTGCGCAATCAACTCGACGACGTGAAGAACCGGCGCACGATCGTCGTCGCGCTCTTCTCCGGCGAAGAAGTCGGACTGGCCGGCTCGTCGTGGTTCGTCGGTCATCCGCCGTTCGCGTTGTCGAGCGTGGTGGCCATGATCAATCTCGACATGGTCGGGATGATGCGCGACAACCGGCTGATCGTCTTCGGAACGGATTCCGCGCCGCAGTGGAAAGAGGTCGTCGATCACGCCACGGAGTTTGCCAAGATCAGCGTCACGTCGAGCGGCGACGGATACGGCCCCTCGGATCAGACGAGCTTCTACGCGAAACAGATTCCGGTGCTGCACTTCTTCACCGGCGCGCACGATCGGTATCACACGCCCGAGGATGTGGCGGAGAGCATCAACTACGCGGGGATGGAGCACGTCGTCGATTTCGCGACGAGCGTGATGATGCATCTGGCGGCGGGACGCGTGACGCCGCAGTACGTACGCGCGGCGTCGGCTCCAGCGATGGAAGGCGATTCCCGCGGCTACGGCGCCTACCTCGGCACGGTTCCCGACTACTCGGCGATGGATGCCACGAGCGGCGGCGTGCTGCTCGCGGATGTCCGCCCGGGCTCGCCGGCCGACAAGGCAGGCATCCGCGGCAAGGACAAGATCGTCTCGATCGGCGGCACGCGCATCGAGAATCTGTACGACATGAGCTACGCGCTGCAGGATCACAAGCCGGGCGATACGGTCGACATCATCGTGCTGCGCGATGGCGTGCGCACGACGTTGCGTGCGACGTTGACGACCCGAGGGGTGACGCCGGCGACTCCGCCTGCCGCGGTGCCCGCGAAACCACTCGTCATCGGAGCGGGTAAGCCGTACGACAAGACGTTCGATGGCGAGAAGCATCTGAAAGACATTCGCCAGCTCACGTTCGGCGGCGAGAACGCCGAGGCGTATTTCAGCCCGGATGGGACGAAGATCATTTATCAGGCCACGTTGCCGGGCGCGGGATGCGATCAGGAGTACACGATGGATCTCGTCACCGGCGAGACGAAGCTGGTCTCGAGCGGCAAGGGACGCACGACGTGCGGCTATTACCGTTATCCGCAAGGCGATCGCATCGTCTATGCGACCACGGAAGGGGGCGATGCGGCCTGTCCGCCGCGGCCGGATATGTCGAAGGGCTACGTCTGGCCGGTGTACAAATCGTTCGATGTCGTCGAAGCAAACGTCGACGGATCAAACGCGAAGAAGATCACGACCGCCGAGGGATATGACGCGGAGATGACGTGGTGCCATCGTGGCGGGAAGATGATTTTCACGTCGATGCGCGACGGCGATCTGGAGTTGTACGAGATGGACGAGGCGAGCGGGAAGGTGAAGCGGCTGACGAACGCCCCCGGCTACGACGGCGGCGCGTTTTACAACGCCGATTGCACCGAGATCGTCTGGCGTGCCAATCGTCCAACAGGTCCGGCGCTCGTGGAAGACCGCGCGCTGCTGGCGCAGGGGCTGGTCAAGCCGCTGCACATGGAGCTTTTCCTGATGAACGCCGACGGCACGAACGAGCGGCAGGTCACGCACAACGGCGCCGCGAATTTCTGTCCCTACTTTATGAACGACGGGAAGCGATTGATCTTCGCGTCGAACGTGAACAACACGGGATTCAACTTCGACCTCTGGACGATCGGGAAGGACGGTCAGGGCCTGGAGCGCATCACGACCGCGCCAGGCTTCGACGGATTCTGCGTCTTCAGCCCCGACGGCCAGTACCTGATCTGGGCGTCCGGCCGGGCAAAGCCGGAGAGCCACGAGATGAATTTGTTTATCGCGAAATGGGTGGAATGATTGCGGCGGCCTGGCGGCCGCCGCGTTGTCGGTTGTCGGTTGGTTGCGCTTCGCGCGTTGTCCGTTAGCCACTCAACCGACACCGAACAACTGACAACGCGCGTAGCGCAACTGACCGACAACCGACAACGCGCGAAGCGCAATAACCCAACGCGCGAAGCGCAACTAACCGACAACCGACAACGCGCGAAGCGCTATTTTTTTCTCACCGAGATCGTCGCCGTCGAACTGGCTCTCGAGCCGTTGTCGTCGATTGCTTCGACGCGGACGTCGCCGTAGACGGATGAAAAGAGGCTGGTGTCGGTGATGTCTTTCTTTGGATTGAAGTGGTAGTGCAGTTCGCCTTTGGCCGGAATCGAGGTGGCGAAGCCGAGGGACTGGATTTTGGGGGCGTCGTAGGATTCGCTCGCCACGGAGATGCCGCCGCCCGCGTAGACGTTTGCGGTGACACGGTCGATGGTCACTGGATGGCCGCCGGTCTCTTTCACGACGACGTCGAACGGGAACTCATATCCACTGCCACCGGTGTTGTTGGCCAGCACCGGGTTCGGTGTCACGGTCAGCTCGATGGCTCCATGTCCACGCGTGGTCTTGGTCTTCGTCGTCCCGGGCTGACGCGTGGCGCATGCGATCGGAACGACCAGGAGGAGGACGAAGGCCAGCCTCCTCATGTCGTCCGCCTGACGGGAAACATCATGGGCCCGTTCACCGATGCCACTGCGTTCGCAAGCGTGACGACGCCGCAGCCGATGCGGGGGCCGGCGTTGCCTGCGGGCTGCGAGACGAGATCGTCCGGATTGCCGTGAAGCACGACCGCGTGGCCGACGACGGCGTTCGTGCCGGTATTGATCGAGATCGAGTGCGTCGTGAAGCGCGTGTGGATCTCACCTTTGTCGTCGGCGGTGACGTTGCCGAAATCGCCGGCGTGATGCGAGACGGCATCGGGTGCGCCGTGAACCATTCCGTTGGGATTGAAGTGACCGCCCGCATTCTGCGCGTTGTTGCCGCAGTCGCCCTTCTCGTGAACATGGAATCCGTGGACGCCCGGAGGAACGCCGGTGAGGTCGACGACCACTTCCACGCCGTTCTCGCCGGCATCCTGGAAATGAACCGTCCCTTTTGCAGTCGACCCGCTGGTCGAATCGATTGTGGCGTTTGCCATCGGGCCTCTGCTGTGGCCACAGGCGAGGAAGAGAAGGACGATCGGAACTACCAGAACTTTTCTCATACAGCCTCCGTCTTGCAAAATTCGAGCGATTCTAGTGCGAATGGGGTCTTCGTGCGTTTTGGAAGCGCGGGGAGGTTCCGTTATTGCGACCACTTGGCGATCTTTTTCCCCAGTTTTCCCAGCCCCCCCTTCGCCACATCCTGGTAGTACATCGACGCGGCTTTGCCGAGGGCGTCGGCGAGGGATGGGTAGGGAGAGACGAGGCCTGCGAGCTGGGCGACGGTCATTTTTTTCTGCCGGGCCAGGACCAGCGTTTCGATGAGGGTTGAGGCGTTGGCGCAGAGTGCGTGGGAGCCGAGGATGCGGCCGCGTTTGTCGCAGACGAGCTTCACGAATCCCCCAGTCGTTCGATCGACAACCGCGCGGTCAACCTCGGCCATCTCGACGCTGTAGGTGCGAACGTTCTCGTTGCCAAGGGCGGCCGTCGCCTCCGTTTCCGTCATGCCGATGTGACCAACTTCCGGATCCGTGTAAAGACCCCAGGGGATGTTGTCGTAGCTGACGGGCGAGCGGCCGGGGAAGAGCATGTTGCGTACGAGCTTCACGGCTTCGAACGCGGCGACGTGCGTGAACTGCATTCCGCCGTGAACATCGCCGCAGGCCCAGATGCGCGGCACGGACGTTTGCAGGTATTTGTCGACGACGACGAATCCGCGGTTGGTCTTGATGCCGGCGTCTTCGAGCCCGAGGTTTTCGGTGTTTGCGCGGCGGCCGCTGGCGACAAAGATCTCGTCGACGCGCAGCTCCTTCGTTTCGCCGAGCTTGTTCTCGATGCGGACGACTTTCTTTCCGGCGTCGAGTCGAACGGACTTGGCGCCCCAACCGCTGCGGATGTCGACTCCCTCATCGCCGAGGATGCGGCGGAGGCGTGCGATCACGTCGTGGTCTTCTTTGTTGATGATCTCGTCGAGCATCTCAACGACGACAACGTCGCTGCCGAAGCGGCGAAACATCTGCGCGAATTCGATGCCGATGTAGCCCCCGCCGAGGATCAGGAGCGATGCAGGAAACGAATCCTGATTGAGAAAGGAGACGTGATCGAGGAAGCCGTTCTCTGCCAGCCCTTCGACGGGCGGGATGGCCGTGCGGGTGCCGGTGGCGATGACGATGTCTTTGGCAATGAGGCGGCGCCCGTCGACGTCGACTTCCTTTCGCGAGACGAGCTTGGCGTTGCCGAAGATGACGTCGATGCCGAGCGCGCGAAACTTCTCGGGATCGTCGTGATGCTCGATGGCGTGACGCTGCCCGCGCATCGAATCCATGATGGACTTTGGCGTCACGCGCACAGACTGCGGCTCGAGTCCGTAGGCGTCGGCATGGCGCATCTGATGGGCGAGGCGCGCTGAGGCGACGAGCGCTTTCGTCGGAACGCAGCCCGTCCAGAGGCAATCGCCGCCGAGTTTCTCGCGCTCGATCAAAGCGACCTTGCGCCCGAGGCGCGCACAGCCGGATGCGGTCACGAGTCCTGCGGTGCCGCCGCCGATGACAACGACGTCGAAGAGTTCGGGCATGTGGGTGAATCTTATCTGGGAGTGGGGAGTGGGGTGTGGGGTGTGGGAAGTGTGGAGTCGCGAGTCGGCGTCCTTTGTCGCGCTCAGTCTTGCTCATTCTCCGACGCCCGAAAACTCCCACGCCCAACACCCCACACCCCACCCCCCGATTCACCGAACTTCATAACCAGCAGCGATCAGCGCCTCGCGGATCGGGCCGGGTCTGTCGGTCGTGATCGTGTGGATGCCGAGGCGGACCATGTCGAGGGCGATCGACGGTTCGTCTACCGTCCAGACCACCGAGCGGAGTTTCTCGTCGTGAAGGCGCGTGATCAGCGATGGCGGCACGGCGAAGCTCGTGTCGATTCCGTTCAGGTCGTACTGCTTTATGAGCGCGATCAGGTCGTCCTCGACGTACGTTTTCGTCACGGTGCGGAAGCCGGGGCCCTCGTCGTAGAGCACGTTCCAGCGGCCGTTGTTGTAGTCGGCTTCGAAGACGACGATGAGGAGGCAGTCGTTGTCCGGGAGCTCGTGCTTCGCGGCGATGATCGTGTCGATATCGAAGCTGATGAGAACGACGTTCGCCGCCTTGCCCGACTGCCGCACGATCTCCGCGGTGGGAGGCACGACCTGCGGCCCGTCTTTCAACTCGATGAAGAGCTCGCACCCCTCGGGCATCGCTTCGAGCACGTCTTCGAGCAGCGGCAGGCGCGTTCCCGCCCACTTCTGCGCTTTCCAGCGGCCTGCGTCGAGTCCGCGAAGCTCGTTCGCGAAGCGGTCGCGCACCGTCCAGTTCGCGTTCGTGGTGCGGTTCGTCGTGTCGTCATGAATGACGATGACTTGACCATCTTTCGTGAGATGGACGTCGAGCTCGCAGGCGCCGGCGATCTTCCATCCCTCGCTGAACGCCGGAAGCGTGTTTTCGGGGGGCGCGTCTCTCTGGACGAAGCCCTGGCCCATGCCTCGATGTGCCACCACCTTCACTGCCTGCTTAGCCATTGACATACACGGTCACCTTTCTCGATGGCCGAGGACCGTCGAGCTCAATGAAATAGATGCCTTGCCACGTGCCGAGGATCAGTTGGCCGTTGCGATAGGGCCAGGAGAGGGATGTGCCGATGAGCAGGGAGAGGAAGTGCGCATCGGAGTTTCCTTCACCATGCGCGAAACGAACTTTCGGAACGAGTGCGCGCAACGCTTTCGTCAGGTCGGCAGGCACGTCGGGGTCGGCGTTCTCATTAACCGAGATGGCGCAGGTCGTGTGCGGCACGATGATCGTGGCGATGCCGTCGTTGAGTGTCAGCGCGCTGAGCGCACGCTGCACGTCGGGTGTGATGAGAAGGATCTGCTCGCGTGCGGTCGTGCGAACGGTGAAGGATTGCTCGCGGAGCATGGGTGGGAATGGTAGCAGGGGGTGGGGAGTGGGTTGTGGGGTGTGGGGGGTGGGAGAATCAGAGACAAGGGATCAGAGACAAGAGATCAGAGACAAGAGATCAGCGATTATCAGAGACAAGAGATCAGAGACAAGAGATCAGAGACAAGAGACTGGTCAGAGATCAGGCCGCTGATCGCTGATCAATCTGTTGTCTCTGATCTCTGACTCTCCCACACCCCACCCCCCACTCCCCACACCCCGGTATAATCCAGCCACTCACCTATCCCATGCCATTTTTCTGCATCCACTGCAGGTCGGAAATCGATTCGAAGTTCAAGGCGTGCCCGTATTGCGGGGAGCCCATCACCGACTTTCTCCGCCGGTATCTCGAACATCCGATCGACGGCAAGTATCAGATCCTGGCGCGTCTTGGCGTCGGCGGGATGGGGGAGGTCTACAAAGTCCTCCACCTCCATCTGAACGCGATCCGCGTCATCAAGCTGATGCGCGCCAGCATCGCCAGCGAGCCGGGCGCGGACGACCGCTTCATCCGCGAGGCGCGTCTGGCCACGCGCATCAATCATCCGAACGTCGCCGCGCTCTATGACTTCTCCACGCTCGAGGACGGCTCGCGGTACATGGTGTGGGAGTACATCGAAGGGACCAACCTTCACGAGCTGATCGAGACGAACGGTCCGCTAACGCCGCGTTATGCCGCGAAGCTGGCCATCGAGGCCCTGCACGGCCTCGAAGCGATTCACCGCGCCGGCATCGTCCATCGCGACATCAGCCCCGAGAACATCATGATCTGCCCCGATGAAGAGGGCACGCAGCATGTGAAGCTGATCGACCTCGGCATCGCCAAGCAGGGTGACGCCACCGACGCGAGCAAGACGGCGACTGGGATGTTCGTCGGCAAGTGGAAGTACTGCTCGCCCGAGCACCTCGGCATGCTCGACGCCGGCGAGCGGATCGACGGCCGCGCCGATCTCTATTCGTTCGGCATCGTGCTGTACGAGATGCTGACAGGCGTGCCGCCGTTTCAAGCCGACACGCCGCACGCGTATCTGATGTTGCACTCGTCGGAGAAGCCGCGCGCGCTTGCCGAGGTCAATCCTTCGATGCCGTCGTCGCCGGCGCTCGAAGCGCTGATCTTCAAGGCACTCGAAAAGGACCGGAAGAAACGGTTCACCTCGGCACGCGAATTCGCGCGTGCGCTCGAAGCGATCGAACCGGCGCTCAACGATCAGGTTGGCGCATCGCGGCCGTTAGCGCGAGCGGTCGAGGTGACGGAAGAACCGACGAAGGTCGCGACACCGACGCAGCTCAGCGGCTCGCCGCTGAAGACAGTGGCGATCGATTCCAAAGCGCCCACTGAATTGACGGATCATGGGAAGCCGATCGCGAACCGCGAGCTGCGTAAGGTTTCGACGACGAACGTCGTGCCGCTGCCGCCACGTCCGCGCGGACGCATTGCCTGGTTTGCCGCGCTTGCGGTGCTGGTGGCCCTCGTCATCGTCGCGATCGTCGTTCGCATGAAGCCGTCGCCCGAGGTCACGCCGGTGAAGGAAACGCCGGCGGTTACCGCGTCGAATCCTGTTCCGGTGGCGCCCGGGCGCGTGGCGTTGAACGCGTTTCCGTGGGGAGAGGTGACGAGTGTCCGCAGCGTTGCGACTGGGACCGCTGTCTCGCTGAAAGAGACGGTGACGCCTCTAACCCTCGATCTTGCGCCGGGCACGTACGAGATCACGATGTCGAATCCTTCCTTCGCGACTCCGATCACGCGCAAGGTCGAAGTGAAAGGCGGCGCCGAGCAGCCCGTCAACATTCAGTTCGCTGATCCTGCGACCGCCACGCTGCCGCGATTCGAGGACGTGGCGCAATGAAGCGGGCGATCCTCGTTCTTCTCTGCGTGGCCGCATGGCCTGCGCTCGCGGAAGAGAAATGGCTCGACGCTTACAACCGAGGCGTCAGCGCGGTGCGCGCGAACAACTTTCAGCCTGGCGCGCAGGCGCTGCAGAAAGCGATCGAGGAGATGCCGCAGGAGAATGCGGCGCAGCGTGTACGCGATCAGATCTTCACGTACGTGCCGCACTTCTGGCTCGGCATTGCCAAGCTGAACCTCGCCGATCCCGATGGCGCGCTGCGCGAGTGGAAGACGTCCGAAGAGCAGGGGGCGATCAAGAGCACGCCGTATTACTCGCAACTTCAGGAACTGATTGGCCGCGCGAACTCGGAGAAACAGCGCCGCGCGCAGGTGGCGGCGAATCCGGCCAAGCAGGAAGCAAACGCCGCGATCAGCCGCGCTCTGTCGGCCCAGATGGACGCGGTGACGGCAGGCGGCGATCGAAGCGATACGTATCACGCCGCCCAACGGAAGCTGGGCGAAGCGAAAGCGTTGAGCGCCAAGGGCGGCCTCGACGTGCGCGTTTTCAAACATGCGAGCGATGTCGCGGAAGAGGCGCGAGGTCTGTTCGCGACCGCCGCGGATGACGCAAAGAAGCAGCGCGCGGCCCGGCCACCGAAGACCAACCCGGTGCAGGAACGAAAGCCGCTCGAGGTTGTGGTCCCGTTCGATGAAGGGCCGCCGCCGAAACCGGTCATTCAACCGCCGACTCCGCCACACACCACGGCGCCAGCGACGCAGACATCCGCGCCACCGCTTCCGAAGACGGAGGTGAAGCCGAAGGTTGCCGAGCCGCCTGAACCTGAGAGCGAAGCGCTCGTTGCCGCGCGAATCGCAGTGCAGCAATACCGCCGTCGGTTGTTGGCGTCGAATATGCCGACGACCGATGCTCAGCGGTTGGATCACCAACTGACGCCGCAGAGCGATCCGAATCTCATTCGACGAGTCGTCGACGAAATCGCTGCGAAGGAACGAGAGCTCGACAAGAAGGCGGCAGCGATCAAGCCGGTCGAGATCCCCGCCGCGAATCCGACGGCGGGCGAGTTGGAGTCGGCGTATCGAGCTTACGCGGCCGGCGACTTGGCGTCATCCGACCGCATCCTCACAAACGTTCTTTCTACGAAGCCGAGCGCGCAGGCGTATTTGCTGCGGGGATGCTCGCGGTATACGCAAGCGATGCTCTCGCGCGACGGCAACGCCCTCCTGGCTACCGCCGCCTCGGACATCCAGTCCGCGCTACGCATCAACCATTCGTTGCGGCTGGACCGCGGCGCGTGGTCGCCGAAACTCATCGCCTTCTTCGAGAAGGTGAAGAGCCGGTAGTATTTGTGCCCTTCTATTTCTGCCCGGTCTCTTCTTCGATGATGCCGTTGCCGTTACTCTCGCTTTCGCTACCTCTTGTCCGATTGATCAGATCAGCGTCAGCTTTGGCGATCTTGACGTTCGCCAGCTTGCCTACGATGAATGTCGACACAAGCGCCGCGAGTGCCGCGACCAGAGACACGAGTCCGGCAATCTCTTTTCCTTCGAGAATGGCGTAAAAACCGCCAGCGAAAACTACGAGAACGAGAAATGTCGCCAAATAGAGCGACACGCGCTCCGTCGTCAACCTGTATTGATCACGATACCGGCGTTCATTGCCCTCAGCTTCCGCCATCTTGACGATGCGGTCAGCGAGGCCGGGTAGCGCCCGTTCGTATCTTTGGAGCTCCGCTGGCGGAGGCAGCGGTCCGCTGCGATGAAGCTCGATGTGTTCGTAGGTTTCCTGGAACTCAACAGGCGTGGACGTCGAGACAGTCTTTTCGTCCCGACCGTTGCGTCTATCCGTTGGATTGTCGGTCACCGAGTAAGCTCAGGCGTGCGAACTTTGGGCCTTTCACCACCACGATGACGCGCCAAAGCTCTTCGCAGATCGTTACCAACTGCGTACCAGTCGCCACTCAGGGCCACGGCGTCCCTGCATTCACCGCAAAGCTCGATACGATGGCGCTTGGTTGCGTCCATTTGCGCACTCAGGTCGAGCGCGCGGCCGATGCCTGTGATGATCGCGATCGTAGTGAGACCATCCTTCTGGGTAGTAACGAACCGCCCCTTTTTTTGCATTCTGTTTCGCCTCAATCGCTTCACCGCTGGATGATCAATCTCTCGATGGCGCACCCCGATCTAATCGGGATGGACTTGCAATAACCGTTGTTGCCGAGAACCTGTTCCTCTTGATGGGGCGCGAAAAAATTCTACCGCCCAGAGCACCGTGACGCAACCTGCCGGAGTTCGGCAGTTCTTTGCGCGTCACGCGAAGATCGATCAACTCGAAGGCCGCCGCACGACAGTACGCTTCTATTTCTGGATCACTTTGTCCAGCGCGTCGATCAGTGCCTGCATCTCGTAGGGCTTCTGGATGTAGGCGACGTGTGCGCTGAGCACGGGCTGGAGCATCGTTTCGTCGCCGTGGCCGGTCGAGAAGAGGACCGGCAGGCCGGGCCAGCGTTTGGCGATCTCGCGATAGACCTCGAGTCCGTCGATGTCGGGTAGGCCGAGGTCGAGGATGACGGCGTCCGGGCGATTGGCGGCGATGCGGCCGACGGCATCGAGTCCGAGCCGCACCCAATCGACCGCGATCCCTTCGAGATCGAGAATCGACGACAAACCGGCGCCGACCGACTCGTCGTCTTCGACCAGCGTGACGCGTGTGCCCTCGCGTGCAGGCTCCTGCTTCGAAGGCACGGTCGCCACTTCGGGTGCGGCAATCGTCTTTGGCGCCTGCGCCGCAGGAATGAGGATGTGAAACGTCGATCCTTTGCCTTCCGTGCTTTCGGCGTAGATGTGCCCTTTGTGCTGCTGGACGACCTGCGCCGCGACCGCCAGGCCGAGGCCGGTGCCGCCGAATCTTCGCGTCGTGAAGAGCGGCTCGAAGATGTAGCGCAGCGTCTCTTCCGGCATCCCGATGCCGTTGTCCGAGATGGTGAAGTGAACGGCTTCGTTGAGCCGTTCGCTGCGGTCGCGAAGCAGATCGGGCATCGCGCGGATCGCAACCTCTCCACCCTCCGGCATTGCGTGCTGCGCGTTCACGATCAGATTGGCGAAGACCTGGCGAAGCTGGTGGCCATCGGCGGCCATCATCAGCGCGGGGGCGGCTTCGACAATGACCTTCACGCGGGGACCGGCAAGCTGAGCCAGCTCGGGCTCGAACTCCTCCAACCACGTGCGCACATCGATCGTGGCTCGTGTGGGCTCGCCGATCCGCGTGAAGCGAAGCATCTCCTGGGTGATTCGTTTGCCGCGCGCCACCGCGTCGGCGATTCGCGGAGCGGCCAGCGCAACCGTGGGATCAGCGCCGGCGCGGCGGTTCAGGAGATCGACGAACGGCTGGATTCCCATCAGGACATTGTTGAACTCGTGCGCGACGGACGCGGCAAGGCGCCCAAGGCTCGACACGCGTTCGGCTTGCAGCAGGCGGCTTTCCAACTGGCGACGTTCCGTCACGTCCTGCAACACGCCCGAGAGGCCCGTGGTTTTCCCAGTCGCGTCCATCACGCTGTATCCGCGCATGTTCAGCACGAGATCGGTGTCGCCATTCGTCCGCAGGCGGAACTCGACATCGAGCGGAAGGTTTTCGCTCCGCGTGCGATAGAAGGCCTCGCTGACGCGGTCGCAATCATCGGAATGGATGAAGCGCGTCAGTAGATCGATGAGCGTGAGGCCGGCCGACTCGTCGACCTTCAGGATCTCCCACAGCTCCGGCATACCCCCGATGGCGTCGCTTTCGATGTGCCACCGCCATTCGGCGATGCGGGCGATCTTCATGATCTCGCGGATCTGTTTTCGCTCGTTCCGCAGGGCTTCCTCGGCGGCCCTGCGCTCGGAAATGTCGATGATCGTCGCCCGCACACCTCGATACGAGCCGTCGGTGCGGAACAGCGGGCGGGTTTCGAGCAACGCGCTCAGCGTCGCTCCATCTTTGCGCTTGAGGGTCAGCTCCAACTGTGCGGAGTGCCCTGCGCGGTATCGCTCTCCGTGCTGCGCGTCGATGGCGTGGCCGCCGCCGGCAACGAATTGCGAGGACGGCGCGCCGTGCATCTCGTCGGGCGTGTATCCGAGCATTGCCGCGAGCTGCGGATTGGCGAACACGGTCTCGTCCCGCTCGTTCAGAATCCAGATTCCCTCGGGAGTGGTATTGACGATCTCGCGATAGAGCTGTTCGCTCTCGGCGGCAATTTTCGGTAGCTCGAACTGATCGAGCGGCGTGGAGAACAGAACGTATCCGCCCGCCTTGCCGTCTTCCGCGGGCAATGGCGAGCCGCTCAGCAAAACAACGGATTGCGGCCCGTCGACCGGACCGGAACGCTGCGTTCCTGACCACGATCGGCCCGCGCGCAGCGCCTCGAAAAGTGATTGCTCCGTGAGAGGGTCGCCAAGCGTCAACACCTGGGCCAGTCGCTTGCCGAGCACCTCGGACGCACGCCATCCGTACAACTCCTCCGCGGCGTGATTGAGGAAAACGATGGCTTCCGAGTCATCGGTGGCGACGACCGCTTGCTTCGAGGAATTCAGAAGGTTTTCAGCTGCAAACATCAGGAGCGCCCGGATAGGCTGTCCCTCGTCGCTCGATGCGGCATATAATTATAGACGTAGTGAGCAGAGAACGCATCCTCATCGTCGAAGACGACCGTGCCGCGGAAATCATTCTTCGACTTCCACTCGAACGTGAAGGCTTCGTCGTCGACTTCGTCGAGGAAGGCTACGCCGGGATCGAGAAGCTGCAGGCGTATGAATACTCCGCCGTCATTCTCGATCTGATCATCCATCGCGGACTGAACGGATTCGGTGTGCTGAACTTCATCGAGATGGAGCAGCCGAAGCTTCTCAACCGTGTCTTTCTCATGACCGGGATGTCGGAGCAGACGGTGATGAACACCGCGCCGCAATTGCTTTCCCGGCTCTTTCGAAAACCGTTCAGCTACCGCGCGCTCGTGGCTGCCGTCGTCGCCGCGGTGCGTCCGACCGCCTCGCAACCGAATCCGGGTGAGAAGAGTCTGCTGGTTGTCGATGACGACAGCATGGCCGCCGAGTTGGTGGCCATGTTCGGACGGCGCCTGGGCATGGAAGTCGCGATCGCCGAGAACGGCCGCCGGGCCATCGAGAAGATTGCCGGCACGCCCTTCGACACGATCGTCCTCGATCTGCTCATGCCCGGAATCGACGGCTTCGGCGTGCTCGAGTATCTCAAGCGCTGCCGTCCGGAGCTGCTGTCTCATACGATCATCTCCAGCGGGCTTCCCGAGAAATACCGGGAACGCGTCGCTCAATACAACGTGTGCGGTGTGCTGCCCAAGCCGGTCGATCATCGCGCGCTGCAGGAGATGATCGGGCACTGTGTTTCTCCGCCGGATCGGGTCGAAGGTGACGCCAGACAAGCGAACAGCTTGTGACGTCGATGGTTCGTCTGCATTTCTTACGCCCGTAGGGAATCGACTGCGCATCGTGTTTCCATCGAGCCCGTTCTCGGGAAGGACGCGCTCGACGCATTTCGCGAGGCCGGCCTCATCCGCGAGAACGTCGAGCTTCGAGCGCCGCCCCAACATCGAGCCCCTTCTCCCCCACGCTTTTTGTGGGGGAGAAGGTGGCCGAAGGCCGGATGAGGGGGCGTCGAAACCTTTACGAAACCCTGTTCAGTGCGCTGCGCTCTGTGACTGGATGCGCATTCCGTAGAACGAGCGGTAGACGAAGATCATCGAGATGATGAAGAAGATCACCGACAGGATTCGCGTCAGTCCCTGTTGACCGTTCTTTGTCATCTCCACAGCCAGCTCGACGGCCAGAAGACCGAAGAGAGTCGTGAACTTGATCACCGGATTCATGGCCACCGACGAGGTGTCCTTGAACGGATCGCCGACCGTGTCGCCGATGACGCAGGCAGAGTGAAGCGGCGTTCCCTTCTCCTTCAGCTCGACTTCGACGATCTTCTTGGCGTTGTCCCACGCCCCGCCGGCATTGGCCATGAAGATGGCCTGGTAGAGACCGAAGAGCGCGATCGAGATCAGGTAGCCGATGAAGAAGAACGGCTCGAAACAAGCAAAAGCAAGAGTTGAGAAGAAGACGGTCAGGAAGATGTTGAACATGCCCTTCTGCGCGTACTGCGTGCAGATGGCGACGACCTTCTTCGAATCCTCGACGGAGGCCTTCGTGGCGCCGGCATCAAGGTGCATGTTCTGTTTGATGAACTCGACTGCGCGGTAGGCACCGGTCGAGACGGCCTGCGTCGATGCGCCGGTGAACCAGTAGATCACCGCGCCGCCGACGACGAGCCCGAGGAGGAACTGCGGGTGCATGAGCGAGAGCTTGTCCATGTCGGTCGTGAGCTTGTTGGTGAGCATCACGATGATGGAGAAGATCATCGTCGTCGCGCCGACGACCGCCGTGCCGATGAGCACAGGCTTCGCCGTCGCTTTGAACGTGTTGCCGGCGCCGTCGTTGGCTTCGAGGAAATCTTTCCCCTTCGCGAATGACGGATCGAAGCCGAAGTCGCGCTTGATCTCGGCTTCGATGCCGGGCATCGTCTCGATCGTCGAGAGCTCGAAGACGGACTGCGCGTTGTCGGTGACGGGACCGTACGAATCGACGGCGATCGTCACCGGACCCATGCCCAGGAAGCCGAAGGCGATGAGACCGAAGGCGAAGATCGCGGGCGCGATCATGAGCGCGCCGGCGCCGACCGGGAACATGCTGCTGATCCAGGCGCCGACTCCCATGAGTGCGGCGATGGTGATGCCCATCCAGTAGGCGCTGAAGTTCCCGGCGATGAGACCGGCCAGAATGTTCAGCGACGCGCCACCTTCGCGCGACGCGGTGACGACTTCCCGCACGTGACGCGATTCGGTGGAGGTGAAGACCTTCACGAGCTCGGGGATGATCGCGCCGGCAAGCGTGCCGCAGGTGATGATCGTCGAGAGCTTCCACCACATCGAGGCGTCGCCGCCGAGGGTGGGGATGAGGAGATAGGAGACGGCGTAGGTGACACCGACAGACAGGATCGAGGTGATCCATACCAGCGAGGTCAGCGGGGCCTCGAAGTTCATCGTGTCGGCGTTGCGGTACTTGGCAGCAGCGACGGCGCCGTTGACCCAGTACGAGACTGCCGAGGTGATGACCATGAGGACGCGCATGACGAAGATCCAGACGAGGAGCTGCGTCTGCACGATCGGATCGGAGACTGCCAGAAGAATGAAGGTGATCAGAGCGACACCGGTGACGCCGTAGGTCTCGAAGCCGTCGGCAGTGGGGCCGACCGAGTCGCCGGCGTTGTCGCCTGTGCAGTCGGCGATGACGCCGGGGTTGCGGGCATCGTCTTCCTTGATGTTGAAGACGATCTTCATGAGGTCGGAGCCGATGTCGGCGATCTTGGTGAAGATGCCGCCGGCGATGCGGAGCGCGGCCGCGCCGAGCGACTCACCGATGGCGAAGCCGATGAAACAGGGTCCGGCGTAGTCGCGCGGAACGAAGAGCAGGATGAAGAGCATCAGCACGAGCTCAGTGGAGATGAGCAGCATGCCGATCGACATGCCGGCTTTGAGCGGGATGTCGTAAGTGGGGAAGGGCTTGCCGCGCAGCGAAGCAAACGCGGAGCGCGAGTTGGCGAAGGTGTTGACGCGAATTCCGAACCAGGCCACGCCGTAGCTGCCGGCGATGCCGACGAGGCTGAAGATGATGATGATCGCCGTCCGCGTGAGGCCGTAATGCCGCAGCACGCCGAAGTAGAAGATCATGATGATGCCGATGAAGACCTCGAGCAGCAGGATGAATTTGCCCTGCGTCTGCAGATAGGTCTTGCAGGTCTCGTAGATCAGCTCCGAGATCTCGCGCATCGAGGAGTGCACGGGCAGATTCTTCAGCCGCACGTACATCACGAAGCCGAAGAGCAGGCCGAGAGCACAGACGATGAGTCCGAACATCAGAAGGTTCCGGCCGTTGATGCCGCCGAGGAACGAGACTTTCCCGAGATCCGGCAGGGTGAGATTCGCCTCGGTCTGTGCTTCCGCGGGCGCGGGCACACTCGATTGCGGCGCTGCTACCTGTGACGTTGTCACCTGCGGCGTGGCCGCGGTTTGAGTCGTATTCGAGGTCTGCGCGTTCGCGACACCGGCGATGCAGACGATCAGCATCGCCAGGACCAGCGTGCGCATGATCCATGACTTCATAGGTCCTCCAGACGTGTTTGCTAGTGAGTTTGCACCTGAGCGGGCGCTCAGAGCGCGCGGATTGTAACAGACGGGGAGTGGGGGGTGGGGTGTGGGGAGTGGAAGGAGTGCGGGCGTCTCGCCCGCGGCGTCGAGGCGTCCCGCCTCGACGTAGGGTCGCGCTCCTTGATCGGCAACTGCATTGCTGCTGCGGCGACGTCCTCTGGCTTCAGGTTACGGATTCGATGAAAAAAGATCTTTTCGCCTCGTGCGGACCCTTCAGGCGCTCGCCAGCTTGCGTGGCGGAGGGGTCGTTTCGAAAATCGCAGGGGTCGATTTGAGATTTGGTGGGGTCGATTTAAGAAATGGATGGGTCGAAACGAGATTCCGGGGGGTCGTTTTGAGATTCGGAGGGGTCGTTTTAAGTTCGAGAGGGGTCGCGATCTCAAAAAAGGAGATCGCTATCTCCCTTCGCGAGATCGTTTTGAGAAGCCGATAGATCGCTTTGAGATGGAGAGGGGTCGCTCTAAGAACAAAACTCGCTTTTTTGAGATCGGGAGGGGTCGTTTTGAGATTGCGAGGGATATCGATCTCAAAAATGGAGATCGCGATCTCTCCGGAGGAGATCGCGACCTCGGGGAAGGAGATCGATCGGAGATTCCGAGGGATCGTTTCGAGATTCGGAGGGGTCGCGATCTCTCGAGCCGAGATCGATTTGAGATTTCGCGAGGTCGTTTTGAGAAGCGGAGGGATCGCTTTGAGATCGGGAGGGGTCCATTTGAGAAGCCGAGTGGTCGAAGTGAGACTCCGAGGGGTCAGTTTAAGAAAGAGGGGGATGTCGATCTCAAAACTGGAGATCGAGATAAGAACGGAGGCGATCGGCACTTCGAGGAACGAGATCGGGATCTCGTGGATGGAGATTGCCATCTCGCCAGAGCAGATCGGAACCTCGGGGAGCGAGATCCGCATCTCGTGAACGGAGATCCGCATCTCGTTAACGGAGATCTGGATCTCGCCGCAGGAGATCGCTACCTCGGCGAAGCAGATCGCGAATTCGTGGATCGAGATTGCGACCTCGGCGAAGGAGATCGCGACCTGGCCCCTTCCTCCTCAAACGAAAAAAGGGCGCCCTTGCGGACGCCCCTTCGGCCTGACGATGAAAAGACTTACGCTTGATTCGCCCGGATGCGGATCTCCACGCGGCGGTTGAGCTGGCGGCCGGTGGGGGTGTCATTTGTTGCTCGCGGGTACGATTCGCCGTAACCGATCGTGTCGATGCGCGAGTCACGAACGCCGAGGGACTCGATGTAGTTGGCGACGGATCCGGCGCGGCGCTCGGAGAGACGCTTGTTGTAGGACGCGGAACCGGTCGAGTCGGTGAAGCCCAGCACGGCGATGGTCGTGTCCGGATACTGCTCGAAGACATTGGCCATCTCACGGAGTGATTCGCGCGATGCCGGGCGGAGACCCGCGGAGTTGTAGTCGAAGAGAACATCGTTCTTGACGGTGACCTTCAGTTCGTTGTCTGCCGTGCGGGTCACGTCGACGCCGCTGATCTGACGAAGCTGGCGTTCCTGCTTGTCCATCATGTTGCCGACGATCGCACCGGCTACCGTCCCGGCCAGTGTGCCGACGATGGCTCCGCGCTGGCCGCTGTGGCCGTTGCGGTTATTGCCGATGACGCCTCCCGCAAGGGCGCCGGCGATCGCGCCGATAATCGCGCCCCTCTTGGCTTTGGTGTGATCGTCAGCTGCCTGGGCAAAGGCGGTTGTCGAGACCAAGAGGATGGTGAGTGTTGCTGCCATGAACCGTTTCATTGTTTCCTCCCTGGACTTCGTGGTGCTGCTGTTCTTCATCGCAACGAGGGTGCCACGATGCGATTTCGTGGCGGTGCGGGCCGGTGTAGGATGCGCCGATGCCGGGGGAGCGATCGCTGTCCGATGTGCTACGCAACTTACTGAATCAAGGTGATTTGCCGTTCAGCGATTTCGTCGAGCTCGCGCTCTATCATCCTCAATTCGGGTATTACGCGCAGTCGGTCTCGCCCGTGGGCCGGGAGCGCGATTTCATCACTTCTCCGCTGCTCAGCCCCGTGTTTTCCTTCGCAATCGGTAAGCTCATCCATGAATTCGTGAACCGTGCCGGAGACGGGGTGTCGCAGGTAGTGGACGTTGGGTGTGGTGATGGGGCACTCATCCGTGCCTTGGCGGGAGTGGGGAGTCGGGGGTCGGGGGTCGGAGAGGGCTCCGATCCACAGCCGAGCCGATCACCAGATTCTGCTCCGACCCCCGACCCCCGACGCCTGACTCCCTCGTTCTACGGCCTCGACCGCAATCTCGGCCGGGCCCAACCAGATCCGAATGTCACTTACGTCACGTCGCTCGCGGAAATCCCGCGCGCCGAGGCGCGGCTTATCATTAGTAATGAGCTGTTTGATGCGCTGCCGTTCGGGCGGGTCGTTCAGAGAGGGGAAGAACTGCACGAGCTGTGGGTCACCGAGCACGACGGTGTCCTCGACTGGACCGAGCATGAAGCCGATGCGCGATACGACGACTACTTCGCGGAACGCGGCATCGAGCTGGACGACGGGCAGTTCGCGGACGTGTCGCTCGAATGGTCCCCGATGTACGACGACCTTTGCCGGTTCGTGTCCCGAGGCCTGATCGTAACCTTTGATTATGGGCTGCCGCAGACGAAGCTGTTTCGCGGACGGATGCGGCGCTTCGGAACGGCAGCGGCGTACTCGCAGCATCGCGTCAGCCGCGACCTCCTGATCAACCCCGGCCAGCAGGATCTGACGGCGCACATCAACTTCGACGACCTCCGCCTCACCGGCGAGCGGCAGCACTTCACCACCCGCTTCTTCGATATCCAGGCGAAGTTTCTCCTCGCCCTCGGCGCGGCCGAGCACGAGTTGCTGCAGCCGATTGGGGAGGCCGCTGTCGGGAGCGCCGAGGAAGGAATCGTGCTGCTGGATGCGCGCGACGATGCGAAGAGGCTCATCCTTCCCGACGGGATCGGAGCCGAGATTCGCGTCCTGGTGCAGGAGCGGGAGATGGGGCGCGACGACTGGCGTTTTCAGACGAAATTGTTCTGAGTCAAGGGGTTGGGGAGGGGGGGTGGGGTGTAGCCGGTGTAGCGCGCATTTCTCATACTCTTCAGCCACTCCTTTGTCCAAAGCTCGGTGATGGCGGCGAGACGCCGCCAAGCCAGCCGGCGCGGACGCCAGCGTTCCATCCGCATGTGGCGCGCTTTGGGCCGGCGGAACGCCGGCGTCTCGCCGGCTGGCCAGGCGGCGTCCCGCCGCCTACCGCCGGTTCCCAGGCACTTGCGTTGAAACATGCTGCCGGCAATTCCCTGCAAGTGTGAGAAATGCAGGGTAGGAGGAGAAGCACCGGCGTGTGCCGATCCAGCATTCGTGCGGGTTCTCCTCTCTCCCACACCCCACAACCTACCCCCCACTCCCCAAGCCTCAACGAATCATTGACTCCTGTCAGTCGCCGTTTACAATACCGCGGGCTTTCGACAGGAAAAAATGGCGAACTATTCAGTACTGCTGGTGGCTGCTCTCATCGTTATCTCGCTCCCGGTATTGACGTTGTTCATCATCACGCCGCTCGTCCGGGCCGCCGGTGGCGGCAAGGTCAAGCTGGAGCCGTATGAGTGCGGGATTCCGGCGACCTCCGAGGCGATCGATCACCGCTTCTCGGTCCGCTATTTCCTGATCGCCGTTCTCTTCATCGTCTTCGACGTCGAGACCGTTTTCCTCTTCCCCTGGGCGATCCGCTTCAAACAGCTCGGCTGGTTTGGCGCGATCGAGATGGCAGTGTTCCTGGCGATCCTGATCGTCGGGTATGTTTACGCGTGGAAGAGGAAGGTTCTTTCATGGGTCTGATCGAAAACCGCTTCGATCCAAACGTCCTCACCACCTCTGTCGACAAGTTTTTCAACTGGGCGCGCAAGTCGTCCCTTTGGCCGATGCAGTTCGGGCTGGCCTGCTGCGCCATCGAGATGATGGCCGTTCTCGATCCGCGCCACGACATGGCCCGCTTCGGCGCCGAAGTCTTTCGCGCTACGCCGCGGCAGGCCGACCTGATGATCGTCTCCGGCACGGTCACCGAGAAGATGGCGCCGATCGTCCGGCGTCTCTGGGATCAGATGCCCGATCCGAAGTGGGTCATCGCCATGGGCTCCTGCGCGACGTGCGGCGGTCCGTATGACACGTACGCCGTCACGCAGGGCGTCGATCGATTGATCCCGGTCGATGTCTACATTCCCGGTTGCCCGCCGCGCCCCGAGGCGTTGATCTGGGGGCTGATGGAGCTGCAGAAGAAGATCGAGAAGATGCACGTGATCCGCAAAGGCGGCGAGTCGTACGACTTCGCGCGCGCGGCGGTGCGCGACTCGCTGCGCCCGGTACACGAAGGTCCGGCATTGCGCGCGGAACAGGCGAAGGCGCAACTGAAGCAGGCGCCGATCTCCGGCATCAAGCGGACGCCGATCGAAGAGAAGAAACCGAAGGCTGCTGCGGCGCCTGCGGCCACGCCGGCTGCTTCCGAAGCGACCGAGGCCGCCCCAACACTCAGCGAGACTCCCGAAGCCGACGAGATCGAGAACTGATTCCCAGACATGACTGACGTTCCTGAACAGCCATCTGCGACTGCGCCCAAACCGGCCGCTCCTGCGAAACCGGTGGGGCGCAGCATCGACGAGATCAAGCGCGATCCGCTCGTGGCGCGCGCCTGCGAGCGTGCGGGCGATGCCATCATTTCCGCGAAAGAGTTCGCGGGCGAGATCTCGCTGACCGTCGACCGCGAGCGCATCGTCGAGGTGGCCAAGGCCTTTCGCGACGATGGTTTCAACTACCTCGTCGATCTCGCCGGCGTCGACTACTCGAGTTATCCGAACTGGACCGGCGACCGCTTCGGCGTGTCGTACATGCTCTATTCGTTCTCGAAGAACAATCGCGTCCGTTTGAAAGTCACGACCGACGAGAACACTCCCATCCCCTCCGTCACCTCGGTATGGAAGACCGCGAACTGGCACGAGCGCGAGACGTTCGACATGCTCGGCCTGATCTTCGAGGGTCACCCGAATCTCGAGCGCATCCTGATGTGGGATGGATTCAACGGCCATCCGCTGCGCAAGGACTTTCCCATTCGCGGCATCGACACAGGCGCGCGCATCTATCCCGAGGTCTTTCCGGAGGGCGGCGGACCAAAGGCGGGATCGACCGGCAAGGATGTGAAAGACGTCAACATTTACAAAGGCGACTGGCCGCACTACGGCACCTGGCCTGTCGCGGAGATCGCGGCGCGCGCCGCTGAGGGCGGGATGCCGCCGGCCCCCGAGCTTGCAGGCGTCGTCGCCGACACGGCGCAACCGACCGAGGACGCGCCGTGGCACGATCCGGAAAAGGCCCTGCCGGAACGAATGGAGCTGGCCAAAGCAGGCAGCCTGAAAGATAAGCTCTTCGCGGCGATGGCGCAGACCGATTGCACCGCCTGCGGCTGGGATTGTGAAGGCTACGCGGCCGCGCTGGCATCCGGCGAAACGACGGACATCACGCTGTGCGTCCCAGGCGAGGACGAGACGGAATCGATGCTGAAGCAGTTGATGGCGGGGAAGGCATGATGATCGCGGGAGTCGGGAGTCGGGAGTCGGGTGTCGGAGCGACCGTGGGAGTCGGGAGTCGGGTGTCGGGTGTCGGAGCTGCGCAATTCGCGGTCTCGCTCCTGATTTCACGGACTCCGACACGCGGAATGCGACAATCGGCTGGGCGTTCGACCGCCGTGTCCGCGCGATGCATTGCCTCGCTTTTGATTCTCCGACCCCCGACCCCCGACACCCCACACCCGAGGGTCCGCCATGTTTGACGTACACGAAATGGAAGTCAATTTCGGTCCCCAGCACCCGTCGACGCACGGCGTGCTGCGGGTGATCCTGAAGATCGACGGCGAGCGGATCATCGACGCCAAACCGATCATCGGCTATCTCCATCGCGGGACCGAGAAGCTCTTCGAGAACATGTCATATCCGATGTGCATCCCGCACACGGACCGCATGGATTACGTCGCTTCCGCCACGAACAACCTCGGCTTCGTCGAGACGGTCGAGAAGCTGATGGGGATCACGAAGCAGATCCCGAAGCGCGCCCAGCTCATGCGGGTCATGCTCAGCGAGTTGCAGCGGTTGTCGTCGCATCTGCTGTGGCTCGCAACGCACGCCATCGACATCGGGGCGATGACGCCGTTCTTCTATTGCTTCCGCGAACGCGAGCAGATCCTCGACCTGTTTGAGGAGTATTGCGGCGCGCGCCTGACGCTGAATTGCATGCGCATCGGCGGGATGCCTGACGACCTGCCGCCGGGCTGGCTCGACGACATGGAAGCATTCGTCGACAAATTCGACGCGGCGATCGACGAATACGAATCACTGCTGACCAACAACCGCATCTGGAAGAAGCGCACCGTCGGCATCGGCGTCATCTCACCGGAAGAGGCCATCGACTGGGGCATCACCGGGCCGCCATTGCGCGGATCGGGCGTCGAGTGGGATCTCCGCCGCGCGCAGCCCTACGAATGCTACCCGGAGCTGCAGTTCGAGATCCCGATCGGCAAGAACGGCGACACGTACGACCGCTACCTCGTCCGGATGGAAGAGATGCGGCAGTCGAACTGGATCCTCAAGCAGTGCATCCCGCTCGTGAAAGCCACGGCCGCCGGCGACATCAAAGCGAAAATATCGAAAGTGGTCCGGCCTCCCGAGGGCGAGGTTTATCACTCGATCGAATCGCCGAAAGGGGAGCTGGGCTACTACATCATCGCGGACGGTAAGACGCAGATGGCGTACCGCTGCCACGTGCGTCCACCGTCGTTCGTGAACCTGCAAGCGCTGCCGGCCATGGCGAAGGGACACCTCGTGTCCGATCTGGTGGCGTTGATCGGGACGATTGATATTGTGTTAGGTGAGGTCGATCGATGATTCAAGAAGCGTTTCACCACAGAGACACAGAGGACACAGAGAAAACCCTCTGTGCTCTCTGTGTCTCTGTGGTTTATGGTTCTTCTGGAGGTGCGCGATGACCCAGGACCTCCTCATGCGCTACCTCATCTGGCCTCTGGTCAAGTTCCTGGTCGCCTTCATCATCGTGCAAGTGATCGTGGCGGCGATGAACTACATCGAGCGCCGCCTGCTCGGTTTGATGCAGGCGCGGCTCGGACCGAATCGCGTCGGCAACGAAGTCTTCGAGAAGATCACGCCGCGCAGCCTGCACCGCTTCATTCCGGGCGGACTGCTGCAGATCATCGCCGACCCGATCAAGTTCATCCTCAAGGAAGACATCGTCCCGTCGAGCTCCGAGAAGGTGGCTTACTTCCTTGGGCCGATGCTCCCGCTGATCCCGGCGTTTCTGGTCTTCTGCCTGATCCCGTACGGCCCGCCGCCGACCTTCGTCGTGACGCATGTGAATGTCGGTCTGCTGCTGATTCTGGCGCTGACCTCGACCGGCGTCTACGGCATCATCCTCGGCGGCTGGGCGTCGAACAACAAGTACTCGCTCATGGGTGGGCTCCGCTCCGCCGCGCAGATGGTGTCGTACGAAGTGCCCTTCGGCCTCTCGATCGTCGGTGTGCTGATGTTGTGCGGCAGCTTCGATCTCGTCCACATCATCAACTACCAGGCGGATCACATCTGGAATCTCTTCCCGCAGCTCATCGCCGCGTTCATTTTCCTGGTGGCCATGAACGCGGAGAACAACCGCACGCCGTTCGACTTGCCGGAAGCAGAGTCCGAGCTCGTGGCCGGCTATCACACCGAGTACTCGGCGATGAAGTTCGCCTTCTTCATGCTGGCCGAATACTCGTCGATGATCGTCAACTGCTGCCTCATGGTCAGCCTCTTCATGGGTGGATGGACGCTGGCGATCAACGGCTACGGCCTGACCACCGGCGTTCTGCGCGGCTGGGGCCTGGCCGGCGGCATCCTCGGCGCCGTGATCTTCATCAGCAAAGTGATGCTCTTCATGCTGATGTACATCTGGTTCCGGGCCACGTTCCCCCGCTTCCGCTTCGATCAGCTCATGGACCTCGGGTGGAAGTGGATGATTCCGCTGGCACTGGCGAACATCGCCGTGACCGCGGTCGTCGTGCTCCTCGGCCTACAGTTCAATTTCCAGGGAGAGGTCGTCCTCTCGATCGCCGGAGCGGCGATCATCGCGTTTACGTTGTTCCTGCTGCTCCGGCCGCGCGCAAAGGTGATCCATGCACGTCGAGTATCAGAAGCCTAGATGGACCGATAAGTTTCTGCTCCTCGACATGCTCGAGGGGTTGAAGACGACTCTTCGCGAGTTGTTCAAGCCGAAGGTGACGATTCGTTATCCGGAAGAGCGGCTCGAGCCGGCGAATCGCTTCCGAGGAATGTTCAAGTTCTCGTTCGACCGCTGCATCGCCTGCAAACTCTGCGCGCTGGCCTGTCCCATCGACATCATCTACATCGACGTCCACGACGAACAGCGTGAGATCGACGGCAAGATGAAGAAGCTCAAGGTCCTCGACCGCTACGACATCGATGTCAAGCGCTGCATGTTCTGCGCGCTTTGCGAAGAGGCCTGCCCGACCAAGCCGAAGTCGATCTGGCTGACCACGAAGACCTACGAGCTGGCCAGCTACGACCGCAAGGATCTCTACTTCAACATGCAGCAGCTCGAGTATTGGGAAGGACGGCCGGAATACGCCGGTCTCCCAGCCGACGAGCCGGAGCCGAAACAGATCGAGGGAGGGATGCCTTGAGTCCTGCCCTTGTCGTCTTTCTCGTCATCGGCACGATCGCGGTTGCGTCGTCAATCCTCGTCGTTGCGATGCGGAACCCCGTTCACTCGGCGCTCTTCCTCCTGCTGACGTTTCTCTGCGTGGCCATCCTCTTCGTGATGAAGGGAGCGGAGTTCGTCGGCGCCGTGCAGGTGCTCGTCTACGCCGGCGGCATCATGGTGCTCTTTCTCTTCGTCGTGATGCTGATCAACGTCCGGCATCTTCCCGATGAACGCGTGCTTTCGAACTTCTGGAAGGGCGGCCTCCTCGTCGGTCTGGCCGTGTTTCTCCTGTTCTTCACGATGGTGCGCCCGGGCGTCTTTCACGATCCCGCAGCGAGCGATCAGGCGCTGCGGACGACGTACACCTATCGCCATCGCAAAGTGATTCAGCCGAACGGCACGGTCGTTCGCAAGCTCATTCGCCGCGGAAAAGTCGTCGGCAATTCCGAAGCGGTAGGCATGGCGCTCTACACCGACTACCTCGTGCCGTTCGAGGTAGCGTCACTTTTCCTGCTCGTGGCCATGATCGGCGCGATCGTCATCGGAAAACGTGAGCTTTCGGCCATCGAGGAAGAGAACATCCCCTCCTACATGCTCGAGCGTAGCGAGACGGAGCACGAGGTGAAGGAGGCCATGAGTGCTTGAAGCAGTGCCGACCACCGAAGCCTATCTGATGCTTTCGGGGACGCTCTTCGCCATCGGTCTCGTCGGCGTGATCATCCGCCGCAACATGATCACCGTTCTGATGGCGGTCGAGCTGATGATGAACGCCGTCAACATAAACCTCGTCGCCTTCTCGCACCGCTTCGCGTCGCTGGAAGGGCAGATCTTCACGATCTTCATCATTACCGTTGCAGCAGGGGAGGCCGCGGTCGGCCTGGCCATCATCATCCAGTTGTACCGCCTCAAGAGCACGATCAACGTCGATGAAGCGAGGGAGTTGAATGGTTAACGCAACCGTCCTTCTGCTCATCCCGCTCCTCCCCGCGCTTGGCGCGTTGATCAACGGCCTGCGCGCTGCGGCGTCGCCACATACGCCGAAGAATCGCGCGTTCACGAACGTCATCGCACTCGGATCGACGGGTCTTTCCGCGATCCTCGCCGCTTGGACCGTGATCGTCTACGTCGGCGGCAATACCTCGGCGGCGTTTCAGCACGCGTACTACACATGGATCCCGGCAGGACTCGGCCACGCTGCGGGGAATACGATCGCCAACTTCGCCGTCGACTTCGCCTTCCGCATCGATACGCTCTCCTGCACGATGCTCCTCATCGTCACGTGGGTCGGCTTTCTGATCCACGTCTACGCCACCGGCTACATGGCGCACGAAGAGGGGTACACGCGCTTTTTCACCTACCTCAATCTCTTCATGTTCATGATGTTGCTCCTGGTCCTCGGGGCGAACTACATGGTCATGTTCGTCGGGTGGGAAGGGGTCGGTCTCTGCTCGTATCTGCTGATCGGCTTCTACTACGACAAGAACTTCGCGGCGGACGCAGGCAAGAAAGCCTTCGTCGCCAACCGCATCGGCGACTTCGGCTTCATCCTCGGCGTCTTCCTCATCTTCAACACCTTCGGCACCGCGGACTTCGGAAAAGTCTTCGCGCTCGCCAGCGCGCACCCGCAGGCGTACGCAGGAATCGCCACCACGATTTGCCTGCTCCTCTTCGTCGGCGCGTGCGGTAAGTCAGCGCAAATTCCTTTGTACGTGTGGCTGCCCGACGCGATGGCCGGACCGACGCCTGTCTCCGCGCTCATCCACGCCGCCACGATGGTCACCGCCGGCGTCTACATGGTCGTTCGCTCGAATGTTCTCTTCCGGCTGTCCCCCGATGCGATGCTCGTGGTTGCGACCGTCGGCGCGGTGACGGCGATTTTCGCGGCGACCATTGGCATCGCACAGAACGACATCAAGAAAGTCCTCGCCTATTCGACCGTCTCGCAGCTGGGCTTCATGTTCCTCGCTGCCGGCGTCGGCGCTTTCACCGCGGCCATCTTCCACGTGATGACGCACGCGTTCTTCAAAGCCTGTCTCTTCCTCGGCGCCGGATCAGTCATTCACGGCTGCGGCGGCGAGCAGGACATGCGCAAGATGGGCGGGTTGCGTAAGTACATGCCGAAGACGCGTATGACGATGCTGATCGCCTGCATCGCCATCGCAGGGTTCCCGCCGCTGGCCGGCTTCTTCTCCAAAGACGAGATCCTGGCCACGACCTACGAGCATCACGGCTTCCTCTACTTCCTCGGCATGGTCGCCGCCACCTGCACGGCCTTCTACATGTTCCGCCTCTACTTCATGACGTTCTCGGGTGACTACCGCGCCGCGGGCGTCGTGGGCCATCCCGAGTCCGAACCGGAGCATGCCGGCCACGATGTCATCCCTGGCTCTCTGCACCTCGATGATGGCGACGTGCACTCCGACAAGGCGCACGGTCATCACGCCGAGGCGCACACACCGCATGAGTCGCCGTGGAGCATGACCGGAGTCCTTTGGATCCTGGCGATTTTTGCCGTGATCGGCGGCATTGTCGGCGTTCCGCAGATGCTCGGAGGGACACACCCGACGATCTTCCAGCGCTGGCTTCTGCCCGTTCTGCAGCCGCTTGGCGGCGAGCACTTCGAGTTCGCCGAGGCCAGCCGGACGCAGGAAGCGATACTGATTGCCTCGTCGGTCGTCGTGGCGTTCCTCGGATGGCTGCTGGCCTACGTCCTTTACAAGAAAGATGCTGCGTTCGCGCGGGCTACGCGAATGGCGACGCGATTCGCGTTCCTTCACCGCCTGCTCGAGAACAAGTACTACGTCGACGAGTTCTACAATTTCGTCTTCGTCGGCGGCACGCTGGCGTTCAGCCGGGCGCTCTCGTGGTTCGATGCGAACATCGTCGACGGCATCGTCAACGGTGTGCGCAATCTCACGGTCGTCGCGCTCGGCCACGGCTCGTGGCTCTTCGACCGGTACATCGTCGATGGCGCCGTCAACGGAGTCGGCTTCAGCGCGCGCGGCGGCTCGCGTTTCTTCCGCAGGATGCAGAGCGGATTCGTCCAGAACTATGCGCTGGTGATGGGCGGTGGCATCGTCCTCATCGCCGCGGTCTATTTGTTTACGAAACCATGAGGGGGGAGGGCGTAGAGATCAGAGACTAGAGATCAGAGATCAGGGGCAATCTGTCGGGCTTCCCCTGATCTCTAATCTCTGATCTCTCATCTCTGCTTCCTCGGAGAAAAGATGGGCATTCTCAACATCGTCACGTATATCCCGCTGATCGGCGCGGTCCTCATTCTCTTGTTTCTACCGAAAGAGAATGGCAAGGCCATCCGCTACACGGCCACGTTCGTTGCCGTCGCCGACTTCATCGCCTCGCTCTACCTCTGGTTCAACTTCGATCCCAAAGGGACCGGCGACGGGATGTGGCAGTTCCGTTTCATCCACTCATGGATTCCTTCGCTGAACGTCAAGTACGACTTCGGCATCGACGGCATCTCGCTCCTGCTCATCCTTCTGACGACGTTCATGGGTATCATCGCCGTCGTCTCCTCGTTCGCCGCCATCGATCACCGGCAGAAGGAGTACTACATCCTGCTGCTTCTGCTGCAAACCGGGATGATCGGCACGTTCTGCGCGCTCGACTTCTTCCTCTTCTACGTCTTCTGGGAAATCATGCTCGTGCCGATGTACTTCATCATCGGCATCTGGGGCGGGCCCCGAAAGCTCTACGCCGCGATCAAGTTCTTCCTCTACACGCTGTCCGGATCGGTGGTGATGCTGCTGTCGATCCTTGCGCTCTACTTCTTCAACTCCGACGGCATCCCGTTCCTCAACATCAAAGGACTCGGCAACGCCGCGACCTTCTCGGTCTTGCAGTATCACAAGATCGGACACCTCATCCCGCCGACGCTGCAGTTCTGGATCTTCCTCGGCTTCTTCCTCGGCTTCGCCATCAAGGTCCCGATGTTCCCGTTCCACACGTGGCTACCGGACGCGCACGTCGAAGCTCCCACCGCCGGCTCGATCATCCTCGCGGCCGTCCTGCTGAAGATGGGAACCTATGGCTTCGTGCGCTTCGCACTTCCGATCTTGCCGGACGGAACGAAGCAGTGGCTGCCGTGGGTAGTCGGGCTATCGATCATCGGAATCATCTACGGCGCGCTCGTGTCGCTCGTGCAGAAGGACATGAAGAAGCTCGTCGCCTATTCATCCGTCTCGCACCTCGGCTTCGTCATGCTGGGCATGTTCGCGCTCAATCCGATGGGCCTCAAAGGCTCCGTCATTCAGATGATCAATCACGGCATCTCGACGGGCGCGCTCTTCCTTCTCGTCGGCATCATTTACGAACGGCGGCACACGAGGATGATCGCGGAGTACGGCGGGCTGGCGAAGGTGATGCCGGTCTACGCGACGCTCTTCCTCATCGCCGCGCTGTCGTCGATGGGTTTGCCGGCGCTCAACGGCTTCGTCGGTGAGTTCACGATCCTCCTGGGCGCGGCCAATCGCTCCATCGTCTGGGCGTCGTTCGCCTCGGTCGGCATCGTGCTCGGCGCCGCCTACCTGCTCTGGCTCTACCAGCGCGTCTTCTGGGGTCCGCTCGACAACCCGGCGAACAAGAGCCTTCTCGACGTCAACAAGCGCGAGCTCGGCCTGCTCTTGTCGCTGGTCGTGCTCATGGTTTGGATCGGAATCAAGCCCGGCATCTTCTTCGACATCATCGAGGAGCCGGTTAACTACGTCGTACGCAAGGTCGATCCGACGTATTTTGATCAAAAGCCTCTGGCCTATCCACCAGCGGCGCCCGTTGCGGTGACTGCGGTCGAGACTAGCCGATGAACTGGAACGACATGATCTACATTCTGCCGGAGGTCGTCCTGACCATCGGCGCCTCGGTCATGCTGCTCGTGCCGGTCACGGGCGGGCGCGGCGCGAGGCTTTCGGCGAAATGGATGATGATCATCCTGCTCGCCGTCACCGCGGGTACGCTCATCTACTGCTCGCACGCCGTCGAGAACATCGATCAATCCCGTCAGCTCCAGGCGATGTTCGCGCTCGACGGATTCTCGATCTTTTTCAAGCTCCTGTTCATCGGCGCCATCGCCATGCTGGTGATGCTCTCCGAAGACTTTCTTGCCGAGGGGAAGTACTCGCCGTGGGAGTACTACTCGCTGCTGGGTTTCGCGCTCTGCGGCATGATGTTCATGGCCTCGGGCGTCCACCTCATCACCATCTACATCGGCCTCGAACTGCTCTCGCTCTCCAGCTACATCCTGGCCGGTTTCTACAAGAGCGAGCTGAAATCCACCGAAGCAGCGATGAAGTACTTCATCCTCGGCGCCGTCAGCTCGGCGATTCTGCTCTACGGAATCTCGCTGATCTACGGCGTCTGCGGATCGCTCAACCTACTCGACATCGCCGCGGCCATGTCGACGATCGTCACCAACGACGCGCTGATGTTCGGCATCATGCTCCTCGGTGCAGGACTCTGTTTCAAGATCGCGGCCGTCCCGTTCCATGTGTGGACGCCGGACGTTTACGAAGGGGCGCCCACGCCCATCGCGGCATTCCTCTCCACCGGTTCCAAGGCCGCCGCTTTCGCCATCTTCGCGCGCATCTTCTACACGGGCCTGCACGATTTTCACATCGAGTGGAACTACGTTCTGGCCACGATCTCCGCGCTGTCAATGATCATCGGCAATCTGGCGGCGATCACGCAGGACAACGTCAAGCGGATGCTCGGCTACTCGTCGATCGCGCATGCCGGTTACGTGCTGCTCGGGGTCATCTCGCTCAACGCGCTCGGACTCAGAGGGATCCTCGTGTACTCCGTCGTCTACGTCTTCGCCAACCTCGGCATCTGGGCGACCGTGCTCATGTTGCGGCGACACCAATACGCCGGTGAGCGCGTCGATGATTTCGAAGGTCTCAGCAAGCGCTCACCGCTGTGGGCGTTCGCGATGGTCATCTTCCTCCTCTCGCTGGGCGGCATTCCCCCGACGGCAGGCTTCATCGGCAAGTACTTCCTCTTTGCCGCCGCGGTGCAAGCCGGTTTCGGCTGGCTGGCCGTCATCGCCGTGCTCATGTCCGCCGTGTCGATGTTCTACTACCTCCGCCTCGTCGTCGCGATGTACCTGCGCGAAGGAGTGGAAGCGGAGTTCGCGATCACAACGCCGCTCCGGATCGTGGCCGGGATCTGCCTCGTCGTGACGCTGGCCCTCGGCATCGTGCCGTCGTCATTGATCGATCAGGCCGTGCTCTCTTCGAGCCATGTCGCCGCGCATGCGGCGCTCACGCCCCATGCCGGACGATAAGGACAGCGACAGCGGAAAGAAAATCCGCCAGAACGAAACCCTGCTCGAGGCGTCGTCGATCGGTCTCATGTTCCCTATCGCCATCGGACTCGGATATGTCTGGGGGTGGGGGATGGACAAGTTCTTTCACACCAGTCCGTGGCTGACGTGGATTTTCACCGGGTTCGGCGTCATCGCCGCATTCATCAACCTTTTCCGGATCGGTTTGCGGAATGACGACGGCTCTTCAGGATGATCCTCCCGCGGTCGTGCTCGGGCGCATCCGCCGGATCGCGCTCGCGGCGTGCGGCGTCTTCGCTATCCCCGTTCTGATGCTTTTGGGCTGGCGTGGATTGATCGGATTGACTTGCAGTGGTCTCGTAACTATGATCAATTTCCTTTGGTTGGAGGAGATCGTCGAGACTCTGCTCCAGCCAGCGCAGCATCGGCATCTCGGGAGAGTGACAATCCGTACGTTGTCTCGCTTCGCTCTCGTCGGTGCGGCGCTTTTGGTCACAATCTTCGTAGCTCGCGTCAATGCTGCAAGTGTGTTGCTGGGGTTCTCGATTGTGGTGGTGGGAATCATGGGTGAAGCTGTGTACTCGACAGTCCGAAGCTTCTCCCGATAGAGGTCGATGGAACACGAAAGCTCAATTCTGTACGCGCCGTTCAATACGCTGTGGCACAGCGTGCAGCACCGCTTTGCCTGGGATGTGCCGGATCACGTGATCATGGCCCTGCTGGTCCTGACGATCAGTTGCGTCCTGTTCCCGCTGATGTCGCGGAGGATCAGTCGCGAGAATCCCAGCCACTTCCAGCAGTTGCTCGAGCTGGTCGTGGGAGGGCTCAGGGATTTGCTGCGTGACATCATCGGACACGACGGCGACCGTCACCTTTACATCATCGGCAGTTTCGCGGTGTTCATTTTCCTGTCGAACATCTTCGCGCTCTTCTTCTTTCTTCAGCCTCCAACGAGCAATCCGAATACGACGTTCGGCCTGGCTCTCTGCGCCTTCGTCTACTACAACTACCAGGGCATCAAGACACAGGGCATCGTGCACTACCTGAAGCACTTCATGGGACCGATGCTGATCCTGGCGCCGCTGATGATCCCCATCGAGATCATCGGACATCTGGCGCGCATCCTGTCGCTCGGGATGCGCTTGTTCGGCAACATCTTCGGCGAGCATGCCGCCACCGGCATCTTCATGGGGATGCTGCCCTTCGTTCTGCCCTGGCCGATGATGGGCCTGGGCATCTTCGGGGCGTTCCTGCAGACCTTCGTCTTCATCATGCTGACGATGGTCTACATCGGTGGAGCAACCGTGGTGGAAGAGCACTGATCCGCAAAATCGACTGTAACGACATCTACAGAACGTAACGAGATTTCAGGAAAGGAGAAAATGAAATGAGCAAGTTCAAACCCGTCATGATGGCGCTCTCCACGGTGCTGATCGCCGGCGCCGTGTTCGCGCAGGATACGGCCGCAACGACTGCCCCCACAGGCGTGCGTTGGGGTGTTCTGGCAGCGGCATTCGTCCTCGGGATCGCAGCAGCAGCGGGCGCCATTGGTCAGGGCCGCGCCATTGCCGCTTCGGTCGAGGGCATCGCCCGCAACCCGGGCGCGGCCGGCGCGATCCGCTTGTCGATGATCATCGGTCTCGCCCTCATCGAGTCGCTGGTCATCTACGCGCTGGTCATCGCATTCCTCGCGTACAAGCTGTAGCCTCGATCACTCTGCGTACAGGCAAAGGCCCGGCGGGATGACCCGCCGGGCCTTTGTGTTTGCGGATCAGATCCGCGGCTTCGACTTCGCAACCGAGGCGATGACCCCGATGCCCACCAGCGCCAGCGCGCCGATACCAATCCAGATGTTCGGCACATGCAGCTTGTAGGCTGCAATCGACAGCGCGGCGATCAGAATGACCCAGCCCACGAACGAAAGATTGAACCAGTTCACGGAGTACCTCCGGGACGATGCTCAGCAATGGCGGTGCCGGAACGCTGCGGCGGCGTCTGAAAGCGTCGAATGGACTCTGCGAAGACTGTCGGCGCCGCGCTTGGTCTCTGCGACACGTTCCCGCGCAGTTGAACCTTGCTCGCATCTCTCGGGACAGCCGAGAACAAAAAGAGCCGGCGAACATCGCCGGCTCTTGGCATCATGGTTCGGAGGGAGGATTACTGCGTGCTGACCATCTTGTCGACCGCCGCCAGGGCTGCTTCGACCGGGAACCGGCTATCGATGGCGAGCGACTTGACGTCGCTCCACGTTCCGTTCGCGTACGTGAGGTAGTTGAGCGAGGTCTCTCCGGCGTTGGCGAACGCGAGACGGTCGCCGCGCTCGATGATGCTGATTGGTCCCTTCCAGTTGGAGCTGAAGCTGGGTGGCGCCGCGAGGCTCATAGGCTTGCCACCGCCAGGTCCGCCACCGCCGATTCCAACCGGAATGTGCACCCGCGTATCAGCGATCGGATGGAGCGTTACACCGTGGATCGTGTTGGTCTTCGTGTCACCGAAGACGACATCGACCGCGCTCTGCATCGGCGAGCTGACGATGGCGGGATGGCGGAGGATTTCCGCGTTGAAGTTTGCAGCGACTGCGTTGAAGGGCTCATTGGACGTGGGAACGAATTCTTCGAGTGAATGAAGTTCGATGGCTGATGGAGAGAGCGCGCCATTCTCGATGGGCAGCATCGCATAGCGCGCTTCTTCGCCGTGCCCGGTCTCTCCCCACCAGACCGCGTGGAGCAGGAGTGCCGGCACGTCGGCGTACGAGCCATCTTTCTGAAGTTGCGAAACGCGGCGGGTGATGCCGAGGCGTAGATTCTTGCGAGCGTTGTAACCCTGATCGTCTATCGAGACCGCAGGTTGCCACTTGCCGTCCCGGTAGGACGCGAGAAGCAGTTCGCTCGACATGCCGCTCGGCATGTGAATCCAGAGAACGAAGAGGGTCTTTGAATCCGCGTCATAGGCGAGAGCGCCGCCGAAGTGGTAACCGGCCGACAACGATTCGGGGACCAGCGTGTGCTGGGTTTCTGAGCCGTTTTGAATCGACAGTTCCAGGAAATTCGTGGCCGCGATACCCGATGATGCCGAGGGAAACTGTTGCTCGATGGTGTACACGGTCCCGTCGAGTGTGACGAGCACATCATGGTCGGCAGCCTGCGCGAAGGCGGCGGTGGCGAAGAGTGCGAGGGCGAACGAGACCAGGAGACGTTTCATAGTTTTAGGTTGAGCATCGACCGAAGATCGATCGCAAACAGAAGACTCTTCAGATGGCGGAATTGCGGGTAGAAGCGGGCGAGATGCTCGAAGTGCTGCTCCGCCGCGTCGACGTCACCCATCTTGTAGGCGGCTTCGCCGAGGAGGTAATGCGCGTTTCGGACTTGACGGGGCTCGCACGCGAGCTCAAGGCCGGTCTCACCGAGGTGACGTGCCTTTGCGTAGTCCTCTAAGTCGAGATAGCCATAGCAGAGGTCGATGTACGAATCGGAGAGCGTGCTCCGGACCTGGACTTGATCGATGATGCTCTCGATCATTCGAATGCCTTCGACCGTGTCGCCGATGATCACACGGCTGGAACCGAGGTTCTGGCAGATAGCGACCCGCGAGAACTGTTGCTGCGATGCATCGTCGAGGGTTGCGATCAGCGTGAGGGCCTGTTCGAAGTGCTCAATCGCCTTCCCGAACTGCGAGTCGCTCTCGTAGACGATGCCGAGCTCGTTGAGCGCGGCCAGCTTCCAGAAAGTCTGATCGGCCTGATTTGCAGCATCGAGCGCAATTTGCCCGTAGAAGATGGCGCGCTTCAATTCGTTTGTCAGCCGATGCGTGTACAGCAAAGCGTACGACGAGAGGAACGTGTGATGCGCGTTGCGGCGGCGCATCAGGATCATCGGAAGGGCCTTCACCTCCGGGCCCGTGCGCTCGGCTGCGATCAGGGCATGACCTTTGTTGATCGTGAGTAGCTCGTGGACTTCTTCGTCCGTGGCCAGGGCCAGTGCCTGGTCGTACACGGCGAGCGCCTCGTCAAATTCTTCCGAACGAACTTTCGCCAGGGCGTCCTGGCGTAGTTCCTCGATGCGGCTGTTCAGGTCAGACATCGTCACCCTCGCTCTCCCCACCGTCTGAATCCCACGAGCCGTCTTCTTCCTGGGCCCGCTTGAACTCGATGAAGCTCTCCACTTCCTTCTGCGCTGTCGGGCTGAGGCTGCGGTACTTCTGAACCACGGTCTCGGTCCGTGCCCCTTCGTCGAAGAAGTCGCCGATACTCAGGTCAAATGTTCCGAGGATCTTCAGCAGGGTGTCGAGGCCGACTTTGTACTCTCCCTGCTCCATCCGCGAGAGATCGGATTGGTGCACGCCGATACGATCGGCAAGCTCTACCTGCGTCAACTTACGCTGACGCCGGAGCTGCCTGATTTTGCGGCCGACAAGCTCGAGCTGGGCTGGCTTATTCATTGGAGTTTCGTTGACTTCTATGCTGCTGAGACCATAAACTCCAAGCCAATCTACGGGCTTACCGCCCGGCTGTCAAGTCCAGAGGACCCGAAAACGTTCAAGAACGCCCACCTCCTCCGCGAGCTTGTCAAAAGAGACTTTCACGCGCGGTTCTCAGGTTCGGTCCTCGGCATCCTCTGGGCTGTCCTCCAGCCGCTGAGCCTCGTCATCCTCTATTGGTTTGTCTTCACGTACATGTTCAGCCGCGGTCCGGCCGCTGAGAACAGGCACTACATCGAATTCCTGATCGCCGGCCTGTTGCCATGGCTTGGACTGAATGAAGGCATCGTCCGGTCGACGACGAGCATCGTCGACAACGCGCCGATGGTGCGCCGTCTGGCCTTTCGTAGCGAGCTCCTGATTCTGGTCCCGCACACGACAGCGCTGATCTTCGAGTCGATCGGCCTCGGTCTTTTCGGAGGATTCCTTCTGATCCGAGGATTTGCGCTTCCCTTCCTCTGGCTGCTGCCGTTTGCGCTCCTGCTGCAGTTTGCGCTGCAGGTGGGCCTGGGTTGGTTTCTGGCCGCGAGCTTCGTTTTTTTTCGCGATCTGGTGCCGATTCTTGGTTTCGTGCTCTCTGTCCTCTTCTACCTGAGCCCCATCCTTTACCCGGTCACCGGACGCTTCGAGCGGTTCTTCGTATGGAATCCGATGACGCCACTCGTCGGTTTGTTCCGGAGCGCCATGCTCTCGGCGGCGTTACCTTCGGCCAGTTCGATCGTATTCCTTCTAGCCGTCGCAGCTGCGACGTTCACGGGCGGGCTGCTGTTCTTCCGTCGCGCACAGGGAACACTGGCCGATTTGATCTGACTCATTTCGCGAATTCCAATCAGGAGAGACGAATGTTCGATAGGAAGTTCATCCTTGCAACATGTGTGGCCGTGGCGCTGATGCCGGCGGCGTTCGCACAAACGCCGGCCAAGCCGGTTGCGGTGCCGCAGCCGGCAGCCGCGGCATCCAACGAAGCGGTTCCCGACGGCGGCGTGCCGGCGTGGATCAAACCGGAGACACCGGAGCATCGCCGCGAACGACTCGGCACGCATACCGACCCCGGAATGAATCCCGATCCTTCGGTGCACTTCTGGCGTTTCGGCAAGTCGTTTCACATTGAACGATACGAGCGGAAGTGGGCGGCCTACGACCGGGAGGAAGGCAGCGTCCGCCCGGTGGCGATCGTGAATTTCGCGTTCGAGATCTACCAGCAGAACGAGAAGTACGTGTGGGTCTGGGTCGGCGATCCTGACCCGCAGGAAGCGCTGCAGCCGGTTACGCCGGTGCCAAGCTCGCGCTACAGCGAGTCCGACCTCAAGTTTTTCAATGTTCTCAGGCCGCAGTTCTTTCCGCTTGATCCCCCGAAGAACAACCGGACGATTCGCTTCGAGGAATCGTCTGATGGTCTGCCGCAAAACGGCTCCTTCCGCAACTCGATGGCCATTGCCGACATGAATGAGGATGGGTTCCTCGACCTCGTTCTTCCGCCGCAGCGCGGGGGCGGCGAAGGTCTGCCTGCGATCTATCTCGGAGACGGTAAGGGTCACTGGACCGGTTGGCCGGCGACCGTTCCGCACGCTCTCGACTACGGAAGTGTCGTCGTGGCCGATTTCAACAAAGACGGCCATATGGATATGGCGTTCAGCGTGCACCTCACCGGTGTTTTCGTCTACCTCGGCGATGGCAAGGGACATTTCACTGAAGTCTACGAGGGCCTTCCTCGCGACTTTCCCACGCGTCGTCTCGTTGTCGCGGACGTCAACGGAGACGGTTACCCGGACCTGGTGGCGATCACCGAGGGACCGACTGCGCGTCCGGTCCAGGGAGAGGTGCGCGGCCCGCTCATCGCGCTGATCAACAAGAACAAGGGAAAGTCCTGGCAGGCCGAAAACATCGCGCCACCCGGAGTGAAGACCGGCGCAGACTGGCTTTCCGTCGGTGATTTCAACGAAGACGGGCGGCCTGACTTCGTTCTTGGGAGCATCTATCTCGGAAGCCGGGACATCTTCTATCTCAGCAAAGGCTCGAAGGAATGGTCGGTGCTTGCAAATGACCAATCCCGGGATCTCATTCCCTGGGGTGCCTACTTTTATGGCAATGCGGCGGGAAAGATCGCATCGAAGAAGCGGGACGACGCGATCGTCAGCTACGTTCGCTCCTGGCCGTCCGATCTCGACCCGAACATCATCGCACGGCCGCCCCTGGCGCAGACGACGGCGATCGACCGTCTTTCGTTTGCCAAGGATGGCACCGTGATCCGTTACCCCATCGTGCGCTGGGGCAGCCACATTCCGGTGACGGGACTCGCGCTCGCCGACGTTGACGGCGATGGCAATCTCGACATCGTCTACGCCCAGGGTACGGACAAGGAGTTGGTGATTCTCCTCGGCGACGGCAAGGGTGGTTTCACGCGCGCGAACACCGAGGGTCTCAAGCTGCTCGGGCTTTCGATCTATGACCTCAAAGTTGTCGACGTAAACGGCGATGGGAAACCGGATGTCGTCATCATGTACGAGTCGGGCGCCAGCACGAATGCCGCAAGTTCGGGAGGATTCACGACGCCCACATTCGGAGCTCAGAACGGCTCGGTGCATGTCTTTCTGAACCGTGGGGTTTCGAAGGAGACGCAGGTTCGGAAATCGTCAAAGTGATATCGAATGCGCGAAGTGTTCGAGCCGGACAGGTCTCGCGCCTGTCCGGCGTCGCGAGGGCTGCGGGCATCGTTTGCGCATTCCCGCGGCATGGCGATTCCGGGTCTGTCCTGCTGGGCGCAGTTCCTAAGGATGCTTCCGGATTAACCCCTGCTTCTGGTACGATCTATTACGATCTATGGTGTAGCGGCATAAAAATCACGAAAAGGGCTTGACTTCGAGTATTTTCCGCCATACTGTTACCCGGAACTGGAATAGAACGACAATTTTCAAATTCGACGCGGGAGGTGATCGTATCGTCGAGAGAGGGTGACCGCAGTCCGCAACTACGATCTAAACAACATCTAATGTGTAGGAGAACAGCATGAAAAAACTCTTGGTTCTGGCCATGATGGCCACCCTCCTGATGGCGGGCTCCGCGTTCGCGGTGGATCGGCACCTGACGCCGGCTCCCGACGCGACCTTCCAGTTCGGAGCGCCCGGCGTTGCCGGCGGGCCGACAACGACGAACAACGACGACTCGTGCGACATTGGTGTCGCACCGGCCGCCACTCTGCTTCTGCCGTACTTTGAGGTCGATATCAGCAGCGCACGTACGCAGGACACGCTTTTCACGATCACCAACGTGACGCGTTTCCCGCAGATCGCCCACGTGACTGTTTGGACGGACTGGTCGTTTCCGGTCCTCGACTTCAACATCTACCTGACGGGCTATGACGTTCAGGGTATCTCGATGAACCAGGTTCTGGGCGGCGTCGTTGCTCAGGCCAACGGCACCGGTCCGACCACGGCACAGTCGCCGCTCGGCGCCCTGTCGTCCGGTTTCACCAACAACCCGAACTTCTCCGGTGGCGGCGCCACCATCAACTGCTCGAGCCTTCCGGGACCGCTTAACCCCACGCTCGTTGCAGCGGTGAGAAGCGCTCTCACCACCGGCGTTTACAATCCGGGCGGTTCCATCGGTTGCCCGAATCCTGTTGGCGGCACTCACGCGAATGCAATCGGCTACGTCACCATCGACGTCGCGGCGCGTTGCTCGCTCGCTCTGCCGACCGACCCGCTTTACTACCAGAACGACATTCTCTTCGACAACGTTCTGATTGGCGATTACCAGCAGCTCGGACCGGCAGCGGCCGGCACGACGGCGTCGTCGTTTGATGCCGGTGGTAACGCGATGGTTCACATCCGCGCCGTACCTGAGGGCGGTCCGTCCGGAACGCCGCTTGCCGGCATGCAGACGAACCTGCCGTACACGTTCTATGACCGCTACACCCCGTCGGCCACTCGTACGATCGATCGCCGCCAACCGCTTCCGGCTCTGTGGGCAGCTCGCTACATCCAGGGCGGCACGGGTGCTTTCGCCACGAACTACAAGGTTTGGCGTGAAGGCTTCGGCAGCGGCGCCTGCGGTGCATCGCTTGCTTCCAATGGTGCCATCCCGGTAACGGACATCGTTCGTTTCGACGAGCACGAGAATCCAAACACGAGCACCCCCTGCAACGTTTCGCCATGCCCGTCCACGAGCACGCCGACGATGCCGGAAACGTCCGACCAGAACACGTCCTCAGGCACCTTCCCGACGATCAGCTCTGCCGACGTCGGTGGTTGGATGTACCTCAACCTGAGCAATGGTGGCAGCCTCGGTTACTCGGTTACGCGTAACGTCGGTGGCACTCCCACCACCGTCACCGGTGGTCCGAGCGCTCTCACGCAGCCGGGCGGAGTAGGCCCGCGTCCCAGCCAGAACTGGGTCATCGTCGAGATGTTCGGAACCGCCGCCGCTGGCAACCGCCTCACCGTCGACTTCGACGCAGCGTGGCTTGGTAACGGCTGCTCGGCTGGTGTCGGTGTCAGTGGTATTCCGGCCAACCCGATCGCTCCTGCCGGTGGTGCACTCGTTTGCCCGCCGAACGACCCAGGTTGCGTTCCGGGCTCGGCTTCTTACCCGGGCACGAACACAACGCCTCTGCCGTAATCAGTATCAAATCGCAGTTGCTGTGAAGCGGGCCGGATTTTCCGGCCCGCTTTTTTTTGCAAAGATTCTTCGTGACACCGAGTCAAAACTGAGTAAAATAACAATTCACTTCGACAGCGTTTCATCGTCGTTGCCGAAGTCGCTCCTGGTGCCGTTGCGCCAATACAACTCCTTTTGGGGGAAATAACGTGAACTCGATTCGCTTCAGGCCGTTGCTGTTTTGCGTTGTGCTGCTCGTCGCCGCTACGAGCGCCGTCGCCCAGAACTATGCGTTTCCGGCATCGACGCCGAACACTGATGTGAAGTGCTCCCTGTGTCCAGGCCGTGAGACGCTCCTGACGATCGGATATCCTCCGGTGCTCCGGTTTGTCGGACGTTGGGGTGATGCCGAAAGCGCGAGGGACTATCAGCAGAACTTCCGCACGGCGCGTCCTAAAATGGCTCGGGTCGTCCCTGCACGAAACCGCATCTACACGATCCTCGGCAGCGCGCTGGCCGCATACGACACCGACAAGTTTTTCTCACGCCTCAACGCCAGGCCGCAGGAGGCCATGGTGGCGGAGACCCAAGCCGTCCAGGACACACGGTACCCAGAGTTCGGTCCGCCGGAGGTCTTCCTTTTGTGGGATACGTTCTTCTACGCGGAGACCGAACGTGGCTGGAATACCCCCTTCCAGGATGGCCAGGAGCGGCTCTATGATTTCGACTGGGATGACCGCGGCAACGTTTATTTGGCCTACTCTGTTTTCGGCTGGGGCATCGTCAAGGATAGCGGCGAGATGGGTGGGCGGCTTCCCAGCGTCTCCCAGACGCTCGGCCCTACTCCTGATCACATCCTGTCGCTGAAGACGAGCGATGGCAAGTATTACACGGCCGTCAGTGACAAGACTCAGCCCTCGCTCCTGCAGATCTGGGATGTTCAGAATCCAAGCACTCCCGTCAAGCAGCCTGATATCACGGGCCGCTCGTTCTTTCTCTCGGCGAAGGATTCAAGCGGCGTACATGTAGGAATCATCGAGTACACCGGCGGCCTTTCGATCTTTACGTCGGACGGGTTCGTCCGTACCGGAACGCCGGTCATCCACCTCGAGGCCGGTGGTGGGGGCACGTTCAGAATGATCACGTGCGACGGGACCAACTTCTACGCCTATGGCGCGTCAGACAGCGGTCCCTTCATCGATGTGATCTCGCCCTCAGGGAACACGTACGTGGAGACGCGCTATCGCACAAACGGCTACGGTCTCCCCCAGGGAATGCATTATGGCGACGGCTACCTCGCGGTGTATGGAGTGGAGCTTTTCGCTGACAGCTCGCATCCCACCAGCGCCGGCACATGGAACATCCGCGTTTACAAAGTGGGACCGGGAACGTTGTCCGAGATTCCGTTTGAAATGCCGGTGCCGGGGAGCGCAAGCCGCCAACTGCCTTTCTGGTCGATGTACTACTCGGCGAACGCACCCACAGGCTATACACATCCGAATATCAACAATTTCCTGGACGTCACGCCCGTCAAGAATGGCTCCAAGGTCTACCTCATTCTCTCCGCGTTCGGTCTGGGCGACGTATGGGAGCTCAAGTCGAGTGACTTTCTCACCGCGCGGCTGAGCGCGTCCGCTGAGGTGCCCAATCCGAATTCAGCTGCGGCTCCCGGGACCGGTCCCTTCTATGGCGACCGCCAGTCGTTTACAAGCGCGTTGGGCTCCGGAAATGCGGCGAACGTCAATTGGGACTTCGGCGACAGCACGAGTCTCGCATCTTCCACCGGCGGAACCGTCAAGCATCAGTACGGCGGCGTCACGTCGGCAGCCTCGCTTCCTCTGGTCCGCCAGGTGACGGTCACCAACGCGGGCGATCCGACGATGACCGACACACTGGCGGTGACTCTCGCTTCCCCGCATCCTCGCTTCAAGCTCGCGAATACTTCATATCTGTTCCTTCAACCGGATGCCAGTTCGACCGCGCCGATCGTCTCCGGCGATTCATTCCTGGATGCGTCCGACGGCGCAGTCGAAGGCCACTACACCGATTGGGTGCTCGACGGCGCATCGAACAAGAAGTTGCCAAGCGAGGCCTTTGGCGCAGGCGCCTGCGGCGCGCACTCGCTCGCCTTCAACACACACTACGGCCCGTATAGCGGCACTGGTAGTGCGATCACGGCGCCCAGCGATCTCCCCCTGAGCATCTCTCCGTTCAATTACGCCGTCCGTCCCTACGTCGTCACGGTCCAGGAACCGACACCTGCATCCATCAGCGATCCGAACGCCGTCTTCACCACCGCTCTCCGCGTTGGCGGTGCGAGTGATCTGCCGGGCGGCACCGGTACGCCCGTGACATATACGTGGGAAGTAATCGATGCGAACCAGGCGACGGTTCTCAGCTCGAACGGTTCGGCCACGCTCGGTACAATCGCGCCGTTTAGCGTGCCGCGCACCACGTTCAGTGCGCTCGGATTGCGCGTACGTCTGACGACCACGGTCGCCGCGTCGGCAGTTCCTGGCGCCGGCTGCAGCAGCATGGCCACCGCCGTTGCACAGAGCAGCGTATTGAACGGTCCGGATCCGGTGATCGTGAAGACCGGCTGCTTGACCGTTGGGACTCCTTGTTCCTTCACTGTCACCTCGGCACAAAACCCGACATTGGCCGGGTGGTCGTTCGCATGGACCGTCAACCCGACCGCGACCAACTCGGGCACCAGCGCGTCCGACTTCAAGCCGCAATTCACGACCACGGCGGACTACACCGTCGGCGTCACTGTTACCAACGGCATCGGCAGCAAGTCCGCCACTCTTTCAGGCCACATTGACAAACCGTTGTGCTCGAGCGCGCCTGACAATCTCAACACCTCCATCGGCCCGTTCGTCAACACCACTCCCGCCCCTGGCGACGCGGTCCCCTTCCACATTTTCACGCCGGGCTGGACGCCTTCGGTTGAATGCGACAAGTTCGATTGGTCGTTCGGCGATGGCGGCACGTCGACCGATATGTTCCCGACGCACGTGTTCAATACTGCCAACACATACACCGTTACGCTGAAGCTGACAGGCGCGCTTTCCACAGGCAACTACTCGACCACTGTCACCATCGGCACGCCCGGGGGCGGAAACCCAGGAAACGGCGGAAACCCTGGAAACGGCGGATGCGTTGCGCCCCAATCCAATAGCGCATTCGTGGCGTACACCGGTCTCACATCCAATTGCACAGCGGTTGCCGGTGCGTGTAACCCGGGTGAATCCCTGCAGTTCGTGCTGTCGGCGGACTCGGGCTACAACTTCAGTTGCGGTAGCGGCACGACGGTCACGTGGTCCTTCGGTGACGGCACGGGCGGCATCGGCTTTACGCCGGTGCATACGTATGGCTCGGCCAATGTTTACCACTCGCAGGCCACCATCTCCAACGCCGGCGGCACGTTTACGTACACGCGGGACGTGCAAGTCGGAAATGTTCAGCCGAAGACCTGCGCCACACTTACGCAGCTGAACGTCTCGCTCGGCTGGTCCGGCACCACCTGCACCGAAGTCAGCGGCACGTGCAAGCCGCTGGACGCGGTCGCGTTTCACGCTGTTAGTACGGGCTACGACTTCACTTGCACTGGGACCCACACATACGACTGGGACTTTGGCGACGGCTCCAGTCACTCAACCCTTGCGCAGCCAACGCACTCCTACCTGGGGCCAGGCACCTTCAACGTCAAGATGTTGGTCGGGAACGGCACCTCGTCGACAACGATCACGCGAATCCTGACCGTCGGGTCGGGCGACAGCGGCGGTACTGGCAGTTGCGGAACGATGACTCCGGACAACGTCTACGTGTGGTACGACGGCGACGGCTGCAACCCAGTATCAGGTAATTGCTCCGGGAAGTCGGACGTCGTGTTCAAGGTGGTCGGTAACGGCTATGACCTCACCTGCGGGCCACCCACCTATTCGTGGGACTTCGGTGATGGGGGCCACTCCAGCGACAAGGCTCCGTCGCACAGATACACCGTCGACGGTACCTATAACGTGAAGGTACATGTCGCGGTTGGAACGGCCGGGATCGATCTGACCTCGACCGTAAAGATCGTCGGCACGGCGCCCGCCCCACCCAAGGACAACAGGCGCAATCGCGGACACTAACTCCGGTCAACGCAGTCAACGCAACGTGGCGGGCTCCGGCCCGCCACGTTTTCTTTTGGGGGCTGTGATGATTTCGGCCCACGATCCGTACAATGTCGAGGATGACCACTGCGGTTCGTGCTGTCGAGCTGACGAAGCAATATGACATCTACCGGCGCCCGGCAGACCGTTTGATCGAGTTCGTGACGCGCCGCGCCAGGCATACGGTGTTTCCCGCTCTTCAGGATGTGACCTTCGAGGTCGAGCGAGGCGAGACGATCGGGATCATCGGTCAGAACGGCGCCGGGAAAAGCACGCTTCTCAAACTGCTCTGTAACGTTACCCGGCCCACGAGCGGTCTGTTGGAGACGGAAGGGAACATTGCGTCCATCCTCGAGCTGGGCACCGGTTTTCACCCGGAATTCAGTGGGCGCGACAATGCCGCGCTGAACGCCGCCATCCTCGGGCTCGGGCCCGCCGAGGTGAAGCAACGGCTTCCTGCAATTCTGGAGTTCTCCGAGCTCGGTACGTTTCTCGACCGGCCCGTGAAGACGTACTCCTCGGGGATGTACATGCGCCTGGCGTTTTCGGTTGCGGTCAATGTCGCTCCTGACATCCTGGTCATCGACGAAGCGCTCGCCGTTGGCGACGGGCACTTTCAGAAAAAGTGTGTGGACAAGATCCGGGAGTTTCAGGAAGAGGGGAGGACGATCCTCTTTTGTTCGCATGGCCTCTATCACGTGAGCACGATTTGCCGACGCACGCTGTGGCTCGATCATGGCCGTGTGATGCGCTTCGGACCGTCGCTCGACGTGGTCCACGAGTACGAGACGTTTCTCCTGCAGCGCGACCGCGACCGTCCTGCGAGCGAAGGAGAGCCTGAGCATGAGCGCCCGCCCTCTCCCGTGCGTATCCGGGAAGTGGTCATCTGCGATCGTAGTGGCCGGCCGCGGGATGTCTTCGATCGCGGCGAGGACATCCATGTGAAGCTGCGCATTCATTCCGAAGTCGCCTCCCAGCCCGTGCATGTGATCGTGGGCGTCCATCGCTCCGCGGATGATCTTCAATGCTTCGCTGTGGGCACACATGCAGACGGAGAGACGCCGCCATCGGGCCGTAATGAGTACGAGCTGATTGCGCAGCTCAGGAACGTTCCGCTGAACCGTGGCGAATACTCGATCATCGCTTTTGCCGGGGACGAGGCGGCAATCACGGTATTCGACCGTCGTGATTTGCGCCGCGCGTTCTCGATCACCGGCGAGCGCTTCGAGGTCGGACTGATCTCGCTCGATCACAGCTGGTCGCTTGTGCCGTCGGAAATGGAAGTCACCGCGGCTGCCGGCAGATGAAGCGTTCCCTTCTGCTCATCAACTATCGGTCGGCGTCGCTCGCAATCGATGCCATCAGAACCGCGCGCGCTTCGTCATCGCAGCCGCTGCAGGTGGTCGCGGTGGATAACAGCACCGACGCGTCCGAAGCGCGTGCGCTTGGTCCCGTTGCGGACGTGGTGATTGCCGCGCCCCGAAATCTCGGTTATGCCGGTGGCATCAACGCCGGACGCCGCGCCTGTGACGGTGACGTCATCATCGTCACCAATCCTGACGTCCGGTTTGGAGGGAATGCGATCGACGCTCTGGTTGACACCGATGCAGCCGTCGCGGGGCCGGCGCTGTTCTGGGATGAAGGCTACGCTTGGCGACTCCCGCCTGCCGAATTGCATACCGCGCGTCAGGTGGCGAGCCGTACGCTCGCAAGCCGCTCGCGCGCGTGGGCGCGTGCACGAGACAGGCGGCGCTTTTTTGCGCGCGTGACTTTCTGGTCGCTCGCCGTGCCATCACGCGTCCGCACCCTGTCCGGCGCGGTTCTGGCCATCAAAGCAAAAGCATTCGACGACGCGCACGGATTCGACGAGCGCTTTCAGCTTTACTTTGAAGAGAATGACTTTCTCCGCCGCGTCGCAGGCGACATCGTTTATGTGCCGGCTGCTCGCTGTCACCATCTCTACAACCAGAGCGCGGGCGAGTCTCCGGAGTCGGCAGCACTCTATGCGCAGTCCGAGAACCAGTATCTGCGCAAGTGGGGAGGCGGATTCGCAAAGCTTTTCGAGCGCAGAAGGGACTCTCCGGTTCCAACGATAGCAACTGATGGGATGCATCAGGGCGGCCCGCGCATCTTCTCAGACGACGTGGTGCTCGAGGCGTCGCCGCTACCCACGTTCGAGACTGCAGCCGGTCATTTCGCAACGGGCTCGATCTCCGATGTTCCTGATGACGTCTGGCGCGCCTATCGCGGCAACGTCCTCTATCTCCGTGCCGTCGACCGGCGCAGCGGCCGAGTGCTGGAATCGTGGGCAAAAGCTAGAATACCGGTATGAGCTCGACCAGAGTGTCGGTCCTTGTTCCGCTGGTTGGACCGTCCGCCGAGCTTCCGTCGACGCTCGAGGCGATCGAGCGCTACCTGCAGGCGACCGGCTTCGAATTCGATATCCGGGTCCTGGATCGCCGTGACGGTGCTGGTTATGGTGCCATGTTGCGGCGCGGCGTGGCCGAGGCGGGTGGCAGCATCATCGTGATCGCCGACCATGATCTGCCCTATCCCGTGAGCGCAATCGGCGATGCGGTTGCGTTGATCCAATCAGGAGCAGCCGATGTGGTTTTCGGGCGACGCGAGACGCGACCGGGAGATCTCTTGCTGCGAACGCTTCTCGTTCCGATTCTTCCCGATCGAGCGCTACACCTGAAGGCGTTCTCCGCCGATGCAGCGCGCCTGATCGTTGGTGAGACCAGGCTTCGAAAAGGGGGATTCGATCTCGAAGCGGCCTACCTCGCGAATAAGTACGGATTCCGCGTGGAGTGCCTGACCGTACACGGCGGGACGTCTGCTTCGAAGGCAACGTTCGATCTCTGGTCCGGCCTCGCTGCTGCCGTCGCGATCCGGATGACCGATCGAAGAAATGGGTATCGCCCACCGAGGCGCTGTCTGGTCTGCTTCTCCAACGAAGTATGGAGCATCGATCAGATCCCCGGTAACGTCGTGCGGTCATGCAGCCGTTGCAAGTGCCGGTATCTTGGACATTTCGATGTCGTCGACGATGCCGGTCCGGTTCGCCGCGTTCTGCGTGGCCAGATGCCGCCTGTCGATGTAGGCGACGAGGCGCTGCACCGCGGCGTGGCGCGCGAGAAGACCAGTCTGCGGCGCCTGGCTGCATTGCGCAAGCATCTCACCTCGCGGGCGCGGATCCTTGAAGTCGGTGTTCGCGATGGCAGCTTCGGTTCCGCGGCGGCAGCCGAGTTTGAGTACGTCGGAATCGACCGCGCTCCGAGTGTTGCCCGTGCAGTCCGCGCCCGCGGGCTCGAGGTGTATTGCTCCACCGTCCCGAACTTCGTCAACACGGGGCCGGCCTTCGACGCCATCGCGCTCTTTCATGTCTTCGAGAACATGGCCGATCCGCACGACGCGTTGTCGCGAATGAAGGATCTGCTGAAGCCGGGCGGAGTTTTACTACTCTCGACGTTCGACACCGAGGGACTGCTGTATCTCATCACCGAGCGGCGATGGATGACGCAGAATTTCCGCACGCATCTCATTCTCTACTCGCGCTCCGCGCTCATCGAGTTGCTCGAGCATTCCGGGTTCGAGATTGTCAGCATCGGCGCGGAGCTCGAGTACCGCGACCAACGCTTTCTTCGGCATTCGGTGGCAACTCGGTGGCCTGCGCTGATGCCTGTGATGCGGACCTTGTTCAGGATTCTGCCGGATCCGATGCTGGTTCCGTCGGGATCGATCCGCATCGTGGCCAAACGGCGTGTCGGATCGCCAGTGAACTTCCGCGCGATCCCATCGGTCGAGCCGACACATGCCCGTTGACGCGCGCTTCACCATTCGCGCATTTCGCGAAGGCGATGAAGAGCAGATCCTCGCTCTCTTCGCGCGGGCCTTTCCGCACGCCACCCGAGGGCGTGAACATTTTCAGTGGGAGTACCAGAGCAGTCCCTTCGGCAACGAGCGCATTTCGCTGACGTTCGATGAAACCCAGCGGCTGGTGGCGCAGTACGCCGGCTATCCCGTGCCGCTCATCGATGAGGGACGTGCGCTCGTCGCCAACCAGATCGGCGACATCATGACCGACCGCTCCGTGCGCCACATCGGCCGCGGACCAACCAGCATTCTGGCCCGCACGGCGAGTCACTTCTACGACACATTCTGCCGCGGCAAGGTGGCGTTCAACTATGGCTTCACGACGGCCGCGCACCGCGAGCTGTCGGTCCGCTTTCTCGGGAGCGACGCTGTGGAGCCGGCGCGGTACCGCGTGCGCGATCTGACGGTGAATCCGTTTCCACGCATTGGGCGGCGGGAGCGCTGGCCTCGGGGATGGCAGCTCGAGCTGGTCCGTGGATTCGACTCGGAGTACGACGACTTCTTTGAGCGCGTTGCGCCCGCGTATCGCCTGCTCGTGAGCCGCGATTCCCGATACCTGCGCTGGCGGTATCTCGAATGTCCGGACGTGCCCTATTTCGTCGTGGCCATCCGAAAGTGGCGCCGGCTGGTGGGCTGGAGCGTGTTCGGCGTCCGCGGCCGCAGGCTGGCATGGGGTGACGCGTTGTTCGATCCGCGCTATTCCCACGCCGTGGAGGTGCTTCTTCGTCATGTTGTGCCGGCCTACCCTGTCGATCGCATCGACGGTTGGTTTCCCGCGCGGCCGGCATGGTTCGATGGCGTGCTGCGTGGGCTTGGTTTCGAGTCCCGCCCCGACCCGCAGGATCTATCTCTGATGTGTGTGCCCTTTGATGAGCCTGAGGCGAGCGCGCGCATTTCTGAGCGGCTGTACTACACGTATGGAGACAGCGATCTATTTTGATGCGGGGGTCGTTTGTCAGGGTCGCGAGTCGTAGCAGAAGCCTCCGAGGGAGTCGCTATTCGGGAGTCGGGAATCGGACAAAAGCCGCCTCCACTCCGACACCCGACCCCCGATACCCGACCCCCGCGCAGTGGCCAGCCTTCTGCATGGCAGCATCAGCAGTCGGTAGAATGCGTACGACAGGCCAGAGACATGACTGAAGTCCAGCATCACGATCCGGACGACGAGAAGCGCGTCGCCGATGTCGATCGCAAACGCGTCCTTGTCATCGACGACGATCTGCCGTTGCGCGGCATGCTCGCGGCTGCGTTGCGGCAGGCAGGGTTCGACGTGCTGCTTGCCTGCGACGGAGACGAGGGATATCGCGCTCTAACGCTTCACCAGCCCGACGTCATCCTCCTCGACCTGGCGATGCCCGGCACCAATGGCTGGGATTTTCTGCAACGGCTCCGGGAGACGGGCTACCTCGGCACCGCCCGAATCATCGTTCTCTCTGCGCACCTGTACATGGAACCGAAGGCCATCCTGCAACTCGGCGTTTCTGCAATTCTGCCGAAGCCGTTCAACCTTCCTGAGTTGATCGACCTGATCGAGCATCTTTCGCCTTGACGGTCCTGGCGTCGAATCGTATGAGCCGCGCAGCCCTTGCGGATCGAGTGGCCGCTCGCTACCCGACGCGCTTTCTTCGCATTTATGTTCGCGCGAAGATCCGCATGGATCCCGTTTACGACGCGGTCTTCGATCGTCTCGGAATCAGCGGCCAGCCTCTGCTCGACGTCGGCTGCGGCGTCGGCATCCTTCCGAGCTATCTGCGGGAGCGCGGTTTCACGGGGCCGATCTGCGGTCTCGATCACGATGAGCGAAAGATTGACATCGCCCGGCAGGTCGTGCCGGACGCAACGTTCGAGGCCGGCGATGCGCGCGTGGCGATGAATCGTGGCGGCACCGTTGTGCTGCTCGATCTGTTGCATTACTTCACGTCCGAGGAACAGTCACGAATTCTTGCAGCGGCTGCCGCACATGCCACAACGGTGATCATCCGCGACGCCGTTCGCGATGGGAGCTGGCGCTACCGGCTGACATACGCGCAGGAGATGTTCTCGCGATTGGTGCGCTGGCTTCGCGCGGAACGTCTGCACTTTGCGACGCGCGATGAGGTCCTTCGTCCATTTGCGGGTTTCGAGGCCGAGGTCGTGCCGTTGTATGGGCGCACGCCGTTCAACAACTACCTCTTCGTTTTCAAACGCTCGGGGACAGGTACGACGAACGCGTAGCCCTTCGCCTGCAACGCGCGGACGACGCTGGTCACGCACGCCACGGAAAAGCCGCGCCCCTGATGCATCACCACGATCGAGCCGGAAGTGACGCGCGGCACGATTCGCTTCACAACGCGCTGCACGTCGTCGCCGAAGGAATCGAATCCGCGCACGCTCCAACCGACGAGCGTCAAATTTCGGGCCGCCAGGATCGGATGAACGAACGGGTTCTTCATTCCGACCGGTGCCCGGAAAAGGCGTGACCGCACACCCACTGTTTCCAGCGCTTTGCTGCATTGATCGATCTGCCACGCCAGCGCCCTCCGTGAAAGGCACCAGAACGAGCCCGAAGGATGCGTCTGCGAGTGGTTCTCGACGGTGTGACCGCGCGCCAGCATCGCCTTCACAAGGTCGGGCCGCTGTTCGACGAGCACCCCTTTGACGAAGAACGTCGCCTTTACGCCGAGCGCGTCGAGCGCGTCGAGCAGCGCTGGCGTGTCGTCCGTGGGCCCGTCGTCAATGGTGAGCCAGACTTCGTTGGAGTCGGTCTCGAAACTCGTCATCACCGGACCGAGCCACTGCGAGTTCGGTCTGAGTGTTGGCCAGAGCACGAACCCATGAGCGAGAGCGAGAACTCCGAGGGCGATCGGCCACCACGGCGGAAACAGCAGCAGGAGAAGGAGGGGGACGATGATCGATGCGCAGATTGCAACCGCGAGGATCAGCGTGCGCATCGACTCTCCTCGGCCTGGACCGCAGCGCGCAGCAACCAGAGAATCGCCGCGGCGATCGCATTGCAGGCCAACACGGCAAAGAAAAACCAGGCCACGAATCGTGCCCACGAATCGCCGCGCGACAGGTAGAACGACCAGACGAACAGCAAGGACATCGTGCCAACGGAGACGAGCTTGACGTGATCGTTTTCTCCGAGAATGAGCCGGAGAATCGGTCCTCCGACAACGATTGGGATGTGAATGACGATTGACGCAAGAGGAATCGCCAGGATGATGGCCAGAGGCAGCGGCATCGGCAGGGTCGCTGCGAGATAGGCGGCGACGGTGACGAACACCCAGACCGCAACCGCATAGGCTTCGGCCGCGCTTTGATCGCGATCGACGTGAAGGATGAGATGGTCCGGACCACTGGCGTCTTGCGGTTCGCCTTGCCGCAAACGTGCGAATGCAACAAGTTGCGCCAGCGCAAAGCGGTGCCGCGACGGCAGCCATCGAGCGGCGGAACGATTGACGATGACGTTCATCGTCACGCGGCCAGCTCCGGCCAGTACGGCTCGAACGTGAACCACTGAGACCAGCGGTCGCGGATGACATGCTCGAGCTCTTCCACCCATTGCTCGACCGCGCGCCGGAAGTCGTCATCGCGGTCCCGGCTGCGTACGAGCTCGATCGGGCGTGCCGTCATGAGTCGATAGCGGCGCCTGCCGAGTCGCACGACGAAGACGGGATAGATCGGTACACGCGCCGCGAGCGCCAGCGCAAACGGGCCGGCCGGAACGCGCGTCGGCTTACCGAACACGGTTGCAGGGAGGAAGCCGATCTCGCCGGTGACGCGGTCGCCCTGGATGGCCACGATGTTGCCTTCGCGGATGACATCGAGCAGGTCGATGGCGAGGTCAGTGGATCGTGTATTGAACTCGATGCGAACACCTTCAGCGGCGCGGTCCTGTTCAAAGGCTCGCGTTTCCGGATCGGCTTCGGGGGCGCGCACCATGACGATGCGCCGGCTCGAAGTCTCGGCGAAGAGATGTGCGCCGAGGTCGTAGCTGCCCATGTGCGCGGTGAGCAGGATCGCGCCGCCGTCGCGCTCCTGCATCTCCTGAAAAAACTTCCAGCCGGTGAACTCCCAATCCGGAATCGTGCGAGCCTCCTTGAACCGGACGTTGTCGGCGATCGTCCATGCGTAGTTCCAGAAGAGGCGGTAGCAGCGAAAGAAATTGACGATGGCAAGAGAGCCCGGCTTGATCACGGCGAGATTACGCATGACGCCGCGTCGTGCCGTTCCCCACATCAGGAAAAACAATGACCACGATGCCATGACGATTGGTTCCAGCCAGGGCGGCACGTTCAGAATGGCGAAGCGAAGAACCTGGCGCCAGAACACGCCTCGCACGGCAAAACGATGCCACCAGGACGGCTGTGTCACGGGCGCATGATAGCGGACAGCGTCCGCTCGACTGACGGCAAAGAGGGCTGGAGCATGCGGAAGAGCGCACTGCGCATCAGACTCTTGTCGCCCGGATAGGTTGGAACGACCAGCAGCGGAAAGCGCTCGAAGATCTCGCGGTCGCTGCGCTTCCGCAGGCTCTGCACTGCGGCGCGCTTCCCGGCGATGCGTTCTCCATGAGCCACGGTCCATGCGAAGGCACGGAACTGCATCGTGGTGAGCGGGTCTTCGATCGTCGCCAACGGCTTCGCGCCGAACAGTTTCCGGCGTATGCGCGCCAGAAATCCGTGCGAAGTCTTCGACGTCTTCGAGAAGGGCTCGCGGACCAACTCGTCCGCGTTGTCGTTGCGGGTCGACGCGTAGTGATGGAGCCGCGATAGGAAAGTGAAGAACAACGAGCCTGCTGCGTCGTTGAGGTTTTCATAGTTCTTCAGCGCGGTCTGCAACGCATTGCGCTCGAAGAGAACGCCTCGCTCGAAATCGCCGAGGCGCTGGCTGGTCGCACTCGATTTGTGACGGGCCACGGCGCGTGGCTCGAATAGAACGCGGTAACCGGCCAGCCAGGAGCGCCAGCCGAAATCGACATCTTCGAGATACGCGAAGTAGTCGTCGTCGAATCCGCCGAGGGCGAGGAGCGGCTCGCGGCGCGAGATCATGTTTCCTCCGCAGGCGAAGAGAATCTCCGCGCCGGACTGCGGTTCGTCAACGGAGGCGAGCGGATAACGAAAACCGTTCTGGAAGGCGTGGCCGTCGAACGTCAGCGCTCCGCCGATGAAATCGATGAATTGCCCGGTCGGATCGACGATCTTGCCGCCGATTGAGATCACATCGTCCGGCGCTCCATCGATCGCGGCGACGAGCGCCCTCAGCCATCCCGCATCCGGCACCGCATCGTTGTTGAGAAAGACGACGTTGCGCGCGTCCGAGCGGGCCAGACCTGCGGCGACCCCGCCTGTGAATCCGTGGTTTGCGCCAAGCGGCAAAAGACGCACCGCCGGGCGGAGTGCGGCGATCGCGCCGATGCTTCCATCGGTCGAGCCGTTGTCGACGACCGTGATCACCGCGCCCTCAACGTCGGCAAGCTGCGATGCGACCGCCTCAAGGCAGGCCATCGTGTCCGCGCGGCTGTTCCAATTCACGACGATGACGTCAACAGCGGGTGCGGTCAGAACGAGCCTCCCATGCGGCGCTTGATCCGGTCGAGAAACGAAGGAACGTGTTCGGGCAGACGCAGAGTCGCCGCGAATGCCTCTTTGGACGGATCGATGCGCGGTGCGCGAACGAACTCGACGAGCGGCTGCAGTGCGCGATCCCACTGGTGCTCTTCGACGAAGCGTCTCGCGCCCTCGCGCATGCGTACGTGCTCATCGCGTAGCACGCCCACGAGAGCGGCCGCGAGGTCGGCAGGCGAGTTGGAAGGGACGATCGTTCCCGCTCCGTATCGCGTCAGCAGCTCGTCCGTGCCCGGCGCGGAGCTCGTGACGATCGGCAGACCGCCCCAGGTGTAGTCGTAGACGCGCGTCCGCATCGAGAGATCGGTCTCAATCGATCGCGGAAACGTCATTAGTGCCGCGCCGAAGCGTGCGAAGAAAGCAGCGCGTTCTTCATAAGCAACCCACGGCTCGAAACGAACGAACTCATACCTCTTCTGCTGCACGACCTTCATCGCCTCGGCCAGTTTTCCCTGCGGCGTCAGCGACGGATTCGGATGCGTTGTGAAGGTCAGGGTGATGTCGGGGAGCGACGCGCGCGCGATCGCGACCGCTTCGATGGCCAGGATCGGGTCATACCAATCGTAGATCGCCCCGAAGAGCACTCCTGGGAGGGGGAAATCAGAACCACGAGCGGGCGAGACGCCCGCGCTACCAGGGGGTTCGACGCCGAATGGTGCGATGCGCAGGAGCGCGTCCAGGTTCGGATCGCTTTCGAATGCGATCGGGTTCACTCGTCCGGTCGCGAGAAGTGCGCCGAGGTAGAAGAGGCGTTGCGCTTCGGAGGCGCAGAGAAAGAGATCGCCGCGCAGCAGCGACTGGATCAGCGTGGCGTGATCGTGCGCGAACACCTCGGCGCCGCGCGACGCGTAGTAGTGCAGATTCTCGACGATGAACGGGTCATACAGGTCGACGACCGTCGGGATCGGTGCAGCGTGGGCGAACACTTCATTCGCCGCATGTCCCTGAACGATGATCACGCCGGCCTCTCGCGAATATCGCTCCAGATTCTCGGGCGTGATCGCATCGATGCGGCAGCCGGCAACGCTGCCAGCATCGCGCGAGAGGAGGGTGACGTCGTGTCCGTCAGCGAGAAGGACCTTCGCCATCTCGATGAAACGGATGCCGATCCCTGCCGGCTGCCGGTGACCGAGGGGCTCGGGACAGACGAGCAGCGCGCGGGTCATCGTCCTTTCACCCGCTCAACGATTGAATGAAGCTTCCACGTGCGCGATTTGAAGATCGTGTCGAGCAGGTTCTGCTGCCGCGCCACTTCGGCATACAGCGCCCGATTCGTGCGCTCGATCTCGTCCGTGGCCGTTTCTCTCGCGGCCGACGCTTTCTCGAGCTCGCCGATTCGCGCGACGGCATCGTAACGCTCGCGATTCGCTCCATCCAACGCGCCGCGGATCTCCGCGTTCGCCCCTTCGAGGTGGCTGATGCGCATCATCGTTTCGTTGATCCGCTCGTTCAGCGCGCCGATCTGGGCAATGAGCGACTGCTTGTCGCGTTCGAGCCGCGCGACCTCGCAATCCGCTCGGCTGCGCGCCCCACGTGCTTCGACCAGTTCGCCTTCGATTCCGACCGTGCGGCGTCGCTCGCGCTCGAACACATTCGCGAACATGTTCTCGCTCATCAGCGCGGCGTGTTTGCGCCACACCTGCAGCTTGGCCTTTCGAAACGTGGGTGAACCCTCGGGATTTGCCGCCACGATCGATCCGCTGTTCTTGATCTGACGCACTTCGCAGGTGATGCGAGGCACTCGGATGAAGTCGCCGCGCTGCGCCAGCCGGATGAGAAAGTCCCAATCCTCGAAGAGGTCGAACGCCGGGTCGAACCCGCCAACGTCGAGGAAGTCGGTGCGGCGAAGCAAGAGTGTGGGAAGCGGGATGTAGTTGTCGGCAAGGAGCAGCTCGCGATCGAAATCGCGGGCGTAGATGCGCATCGCTTGCCGGCTTTCACCGTCGATGAAGGCGGAGACGGCGTCGCTGTACCACGCCGCGGCGCTCGATCCGCGAGCGGCATGCGACAACGTGGAGAGATGCTCGGGATAGAAGAGATCATCGTCATCGAGGAAGGCGACGTAGTCGCTCTTCGCGGCGCGAACGCCGGCGTTGGCGGCTTCGGAGCGGCCGAGGGAGGTGTCGTGCTGGACGAGGGTTACGTCCTGAATATCGGGCCGTGTACCGCCGTCATTCACGACGACGATCTCGGCCGGATACCCTGTGGCGCGGATCGATGCGATCGCTTCGGCCAGCAGCGCCGGCCGATTCTTCGTTCGCACCACGACGCTGACGGGCAGCGGCTCGTGCACGACGTCGATCCGCTGCGGGCCCATCGCCTCGCGCAACGCGCTGAAAGGGGTTGTCCTCAGCGACGGAAGCGCCGTCGTCCAATACGCTTCGGCGAACGCGACGTGCGTGGGCAGCGTCATGGCGCGCCACGCGTTGAGCCCGCGGGCGTACGACGTGTAATTGCGGATCGCGCCCTGCGAAGCGTGCGCGTCGATCGCCGCATACTTTGTATCGGCTACGGTCGTGATGTCGACTAGCGCGTTCGGACGGAGCGGCGCGCTGACCTCGTAGAATGCGATGCGGGCGACTGCGAGGTCGGCGAAGAGCGACGGATCGCGCGCGATGAGGTCGCAGAAGGCGCGGGAAAGAGCGATGTGATCGGGATGGATCTCGAGCGGGCTGGGAACCGCGATGAGATCAGGCTTCTGCTGGCGCAGGATTGCGGCGAGGCGCGCGTCGAGCTCGCCGGCATTCTCCAGTTCGCGGTCGGGGAATCGGAGAAACTCGATCGTGGCATCGCCTAGTGTCGCGAGCGCCGCACGCGACTCCGCTTCGCGCTGCGCGCCATCGCCGGCCTGCGCTCCGTCCGTTGCTATGACGACGTGCACCGGCCGTCCCTCCCGAAGGTGGAGGGCGACCAAGCCACCGCATCCGATGACCTCATCGTCGGGATGCGGTGCCAGCACCAGGAGGCGCTCGCCGCGTAAGTCCTGCGGCTCGAATGGAATCGCCTCCGCCTCAACGATGGTCATGGTCTGGATTATAGGTGGTACGGATTTGGGGAGTGGGGTGTCGGGAGTCGGGTGTGGGAGACGGGTGGTTCAGTCAACGGTCAATTGTCCGTTGTCAATTGTCCATTGAGGACCGCGTCCTCCGTATAATCATCAATTCCCAGAAGCCAGCAAGACTCTCCGACCCCCGACACCCGACACCCGACAACACCGTGAGACGTGACCAACAGCAGCCGATTGCCGGAGTTCTGTCGCTGATCCGCGAGCTGACCGGCTCCGCCACGCGCGCTGACAACATTACGGATCTCTTCGTCTCTTCGTTTCGTGCTCTCGATCACGCCATCGATTTCGATCTCGCCGCGGCCGTGATGGTGGAGCAGAACCTCGAGCTCTACGTCGTCACGCGGGAAGGCGCCGCCTCTCTCATCGGACCTCCGCTCATCGACAGCATCCGCCGCACACTTGAGACGATGATCCCTGTCTCCTTCGCCGCCTCGGACGTCATCGTGAAAGCAGAACGAAGCGATCTGCCTCGCGCCGGCGGCGGCGACAGCCTGGAGCACTCGACCCACGCGGTCATCACCGTCGACAATCACAGCAGCGGCATCCTGCTGGTCTATCGGAGCGAGCCGTTCGACGAAGAGGAGCAGCAGATCGTCGAGATCTTCGCCGCGCAGGTCTCGCTTCTCATCGGCCAGCTCAGCGCCCGCGAACAAATCCAGGGTCTTGCCGACACCGACGACCTCACCGGCATCGCCAACAAACGCTACTTCCGCCGGCAGCTGCCGCAGGAGATCGAGCGCGCCCGCGTCTATTCGCTGCCGCTGGCGCTGCTGATGTTCGACGTCGACGACTTCAAGGAGATCAATGACGGATTCGGCCACACGATCGGCGACGTCGTGCTGTCGGAGCTCTGCGGCGCAGTGCGCGAGACGCTCCGTCCACCCGATCTGTTCGCCCGCTTCGGCGGCGACGAGTTCGCGATCATCCTTCCCCACACGGACCTGGACGGTGCCTGCTCCGTCGCCAATCGCATCCTCAATCGCGTGCGTGAGCTGACGATTCCGACCGATGACGAGAGCATGATCCAATGCTCGATCTCGATCGGCATCGCCAGCTATCGCTCCTCGGACAAAGCTGCCGGTGACGTGATTCGCCGCGCGGATGAGCAGTTGTACGAAGCGAAGCGGGAAGGGAAGAACCGCTACGCCGCGGCCAGCGCCTCGTGACTGGCGATAGACTCACCACCATGCCGAACCGCTATCTCATCGCCAACTGGAAAATGAATCTGCCCCCCGAAGGGATTGGCGCCTTTCTGAGCGCAGTGAGTGCGGAGGGGATCGTCGTCGCGCCTCCGTTTCCCTATCTCCGCGAGGTTGCCGCGGGTGTGTCGAAGAGCGTTGCCGTGGCGGCGCAGAACTGCGCGGATCAAGCGGCGGGCGCGTTCACCGGCGAAGTTTCGGCGCGCATGGTCCGCGATTGCGGCGCGCGGTTCGTGATCCTCGGTCACTCGGAGCGGCGCAACATCTACAGCGAGAGCGACGCCGTCGTGGCGAAGAAGACAGCTCTGGCGATCGAGAACGGTCTGACGCCGATCGTTTGCATTGGCGAAAACCTCAACGAGCGCGAACGCGGCAATGCCATGACGGTCTGCTCCGGTCAGATCGCGGCACTCGCAATGCCGCAGCTCGCAAATGCGGGAGAGGTGATCGTCGCGTACGAGCCGGTATGGGCGATCGGTACCGGACGCAACGCCACGAGCGCGATGGTGGCGGAGATGGCCCGCTCCGTCCGCGATGCGCTGATGCGCTACTGGCCGGCCGATCTGGCCCAGCGCGCGCCGGTCCTCTACGGCGGGAGCGTGACGCCGGAGAACGCCGGCGACCTCGTCGCGCACGGCGGGATCGACGGTTTCCTCGTCGGCGGCGCCAGCCTCGATTCGAAGAAGTTCCTCGCGCTCGCGGAGTCCATGAATCTGCTTTCGCGCTCGCAGAACGACGTGATGATTTGATGTCGCAGGTGAGGGCTTGCTTCGGGCGCATCGCGTGCGGCCTGTCCTCTCGAAGCCGCCTTGACACCCGCTCCCTTTCCGGGAAGAATTCGCCCCCTTGCGCCGTTAGCGCCATCGCTTCGGAGAATCCATGACCGTATTTCTTGTCGTACTACACGTCATCATCAGTCTGTTCCTGATCCTCGTCGTCCTTCTGCAGCAGGGGAAGGGAGCGGACCTGGCAGGTGCATTCGGTGGCGGCGGCTCCCAGACCGCGTTCGGCGCGCGCGGAGCGACTACGCTTCTGCACAAGCTGACGACCGCGTTCTTCGTCCTCTTCGTCATCACCTCATTGTCGCTGGCGATCCTGCAAGCTCGCCCGCGCTCTTCCGTAATGAGTGGCAGCGCTCCCTCGGCGCCCGCAGCTCCAGCAAAGAAGTAGCCGTTCTTTTCAAGCCCAAGTGGCGGAATTGGTAGACGCGCACGTTTGAGGGGCGTGTGGAGAAATCCGTGCCGGTTCGAGTCCGGCCTTGGGCACCAACGGAAAAGAAGTCAGGCCAACGGCAACCACAGAGACACAGAGAACACAGAGGGGATCTCTGTGACTTCTGTGGTTCTGTGGTGACCCGTTTTTCAAATTGAGCCACTGTCCCCGATTGATCGGCGGTCAGTAAGCCTCATCGCGGCGGAGCACGTGGGCGGGCCTAGCGTTGCCCCTGCAGTCCCGCGATGAAGACCTGCCCGTCGAACTGGCCGCCCGTGGCCTTCAACACCTGACGGTTCGTGGACGTCGCGTCGATGGCCATCGCCTTCTGCATCTCCCCGATCGCCGCGTCGCGATTGCCGGTCTGGGCTAGCACGAGAGCGAGATACACGTGCGGCTCGAACGATTGAGGCCGTTCCTGGGCGGCCCGGCGGAAATGGTCGACGGCTGCAACGCTCTGTCCCATCCGGCTGAGCAGTGCTCCCAGATTCATGTCGGCGTCATAGTTCCCGGGTGAGAGCCGCAGCGCCGTTTCATATTCTTGGCGGGCCTGCTGATCCCGTCCCGCGATCGCCAGGGTTGCGGCGTAATCATTGTGAATTTCGGAGGATTGGGAATCGGCGGCGATGGCTTGCTGATAGCGGCGGATTGCCTCGTCGAGGTTGCCACGCGCGCGCGCCAGCTCCGCAAATGTCCTCGGCGCCGGGTCGCGTTGGATCGATTGTTCGAACCAGCCCTCCGCTTCCTTCTTCCTGCCTGCGCCAAGCTCGATGCGGCCCAGGTTGCTATACGGTTCCGCGAATGCCGCATCGGCAGTGATCGCAGCCTTCCACTCGCGGACAGCTCCTCCCGCGTCACCCAACCCGCTGAGCGCGAGGCCGAGGCTATTGTGAACGCGTGCGTCGTTGGGGCTCATCGCGGCGGCTACGGCAAAATGCTTTCCTGCGTTCGTGTATTCGGCGTTCTCGAGAAATGCCTGGCCCAGGAGGGTTTCGGCCGTCGCATTGTCGGGTGTCACCTCCAGCGCATGCGAAAAGAGGCCGATGCTGTCCTGCCAGTAACCGGCCTGCCGGTGGGCGAGGATTGACAGGACGAGGATGCCGGTCACTCCAACGGCCCCAATCGTCACTTTGGACGGAACCAAATCGGCCAGCAGCCAGGTGATGGCGATGAAGATCCCGATCAGCGGGAGGTACGTGTATCGATCCGCCATCGACTGACGGCCAATCTGCACGATGCCGATGACCGGAACGAGAATGCCCAGAAACCAGAACCATCCCGCGGGAAGGTAGGGCCTTCGTGCCGCTTGCTGCATGACCGCGGCGGTGATGGCGATGAGAACGAGGATGGCCCCAAACGCAAGCAGTGGCGCGATCACGACGCGATAGGGGTAGAACGCCGCCAGATCAGCCGGCCAGATTGTCTTGACGAAGTACTCCACATAGGAGATGGCAGCATTGGCGAGCCGCTCGGTGAGCCCGATGTGCGCCGTGATTGCTTTGGCGTGGCCCTGGGCCGCGAGAGTCACCACGGCCGCCGGAATGACGAGCAGGAAGAGGGGAATCTTCTCAAGGATGAGCGGCCTCAAACCCCGCAAGTCACGAAGCGACCATCGCTGCAACGGCCAGTAATCGACCACGAGCAGCACGAAGGGGAGCGTGATGATCATCCCTTTCGACATCAGCCCCAGCACGAACGAAACGATCACGCCTGCATAGAGGAGCCGCGATCGAGTCTGCACGAACCGGCAATGAAGCACGATTCCGAGAAGAAAAAAGAACGCGCAGAGCACGTCCTTTCTCTCGGCGATCCAGGCCACCGATTCGACGTGAAGGGGATGTACGGCGAACAGTCCCGCCACGAATCCGCTACGCCAGATGCGGCCCGTTCCGATGATGAGGAGCGCGAGAACCAGCAACGTGTTGGCGAGGTGCAGCGCCACATTGACGAGCAGATGATCGCCGGCATCGAGGCCGAACAACTGCACGTCCAGCATGTGCGTGAACCAGGTGAGGGGATGCCAGTTGAAGTCGAGCGAGGTCATCGCCCAGCGCAGGCCCGCCATCGTCACGCCTGCCTTCACGTGCGAGTTGTTGGTGATGTAGATCGGATCGTCAAAGGTGAGGAATTGATGCGATCGGAGCTGGGAGAAGATCGCAAGTACCGCCACCGCAAGGGCTGCGGCAATTCCTGCGACTGTGGGATTGGCAAGGGCGACTCGGTTGTCTGCGCTAGCCGCGGTGGCAGTGGGTGCGTGCGCCTCGACCGATGCTGCGACCCGTTTGTTTCGCGCTTTCTTGCCCATGGGCCGGGTAGTGTAGCCGAGGGTGGTCCGGAGGATGGACGCCCGCCAAGCGATACAGCAGGCGCTTTACTTCTCAGCGATCCGCTTCGCGTAATCCGCGGCGCGATCGAGGAATCCTTCGATCGATCTTCCCAGCGCCAGCTTTTCGGTGAGCTCGGCCGCTTTCTCGAAATCGGCGCGAAGGCGTTCCGCTTCGGCGAGGTAGTAGTCGCGCAGGCCGCTCTCGATGTGGAACTCGGGGTACTTCTCGGCCAGCGTGCGCATCCACTCCTCGACCTGCCGGCGGCGGTCCTTGTCTCCTGCACCACTCTTGAGGTCTTCCAGCAGCGTGGCAACGACGCCGGAAAGGATCTGTGTGCGCTGGTCTTTGAGAGGTTCTTCCGTCATAGAGCGGGGATGTTAGCAGCGAATACAATGCGCGGCGATGAAAGTCCTGGTGGCGAACCGAGGAGAGATCGCGGTGCGGGTCATGAGAGCGTGCCGGGAGATGGGCTATCCGACGGTGGCCGTCTACTCCGAGCCTGACCGCGCCGCGCTGCACGTCCTCTACGCGGACGAAGCGATGCCGATCGGTCCCGCGCCTTCGCGCGAAAGCTACCTGCGCATCGACCGCATTCTCGATGCCGCGAAGAGGACGGGCGCCGAGGCCATCCATCCCGGCTACGGTTTCCTCGCAGAAAACGCGGCGTTTGCACGCGCGTGCCACGATGCCGGCATCCTGTTCATCGGACCGTCGCCGGAGTCGATCGAGGCGATGGGCTCGAAAACCGAAAGCCGGCAGCGGATGAAAGCGGCGGGCGTTCCGGTCGTTCCCGGCCTCACCGAAGCGGTGAAGTCGTTCGATGAGATCGAAGCCTTTGCACGCGACGCCGGCTTTCCGATCATGGTCAAAGCCTCGGCGGGCGGAGGCGGCAAAGGTATGCGCCTCGTCGAGCGCGAAGGCGATTTGCGCACAGCCTTCGAGCGCGTCACCAGCGAGGCGCAGTCGTTCTTTGGCGACGGCGCCGTCTATGCCGAGAAGTTCATCGCCTCGCCGCGCCACATCGAAGTCCAGATCCTCGGCGATCAGCACGGCAACGTCGTCTACATCGGCGAGCGCGAATGCACGCTGCAACGCCGGCATCAGAAGGTGGTTGAGGAGTGTCCGTCGCCCGTCGTCGATCAAGCATTGCGCGAGCGTCTCGGCGCGATGGCGGTGAAGGCGGCCGCGGCCGTGAACTACTACTCCGCGGGGACCATCGAGTGTTTGATGGGACCCGACAAGCAGTTCTACTTCCTCGAGATGAACACGCGGCTCCAGGTCGAGCACCCGGTGACCGAGATGGTGTGGGGAATCGACCTGGTAAAAGCGCAGCTACGGATCGCACAGGGCGAACCTCTCGGCTTCGCGCAGGAAGATCTCGCGCCGAATGGTCACGCAATCGAGTGCCGGGTTTATGCCGAGGATCCCGCGCATAACTTTGCGCCATCGCCTGGCCTCATTCGGAATCTGACCTTGCCGCAGGGACCGGGCATTCGTAACGACAACGGTGTCTATGCCGGCTACACCGTGCCCGTCTACTACGATCCGATGCTGTCGAAACTGATCTGCCACGCCGGCACGCGCGGTGAGGCCATCGATCGGATGCTCCGTGCACTCGAGGAGTACCGCGTCGACGGCATCCGGACGACGATTCCCTTCTTCCGATTCCTCATTGGACATCCCGATTTCCGTACCGCGAATTTCGACACCGGATTCATCGACGCGATCCTCCCCGAGCTCGATCTCGAACATCGCGCTCCGAACGACGACCGGCGCGATGTTGCACTCATCGCTGCGGCCATCCTGGCATTCGAGGATGCGCAGAAGGTGTCGTTGCCGGAAGAGAAGCCCTCGCGCTGGAAGCAGGGCGGGCGTCTGGACGCGCTTCGGGGGCGCAGTTGAAGCTCATTGCCCGTTATCGCGACGAAGAAACGACGCTCGAAGTCGAGCGGCATGGCGGCGGTTACCGCGTGAAAATCGGCGATCGATGGATGGTCGCGGATCTCGTTGCCGCCGGCGGCCTTCACTCATTACGACTCGACGACGGAAGACAGTTTTCGCTCCAGCATCATCGCGACGGGTCGATGCGCCAGATCACGATCGGAGCATCGACGCTGGACATCGAGATCGTCGATCCGCTCGCCCTCCGTCGCAAAGGCCGCGACGACCACCTCGGCGCCAGTGGCATCATCAAAGCACCGATGCCCGGCCGCATCGCCCGAGTGATGGTCGAGAAGGGAGCGTCCGTCCAGCGCGGCTCCGGCCTCCTCGTCCTCGAAGCGATGAAGATGGAGAACGAGATCCCCGCCCCCGCCGATGGCATCGTCGACGAGATCTTCGTCACGGCAGGGGATACCGTGGAAAGCGGCGCGGATCTCTTGCATCTGTTGCCGGCGTAGGGTGTGGGGAGTCGGGAGTCGGGGGTCGGAGTACGCGGCGGACTCACTATCCGGTTCTGAGAATGCCAATGCCCTTGGGGTTGCCGGCGTAGGGTGTCGGGGGTCGGGGGTCGGGAGTCGGAGTACGCGACAGACTCAATTTGCTGTTCTGAGAACGCCGATGCCCTGGCAGCCAGGGACCTCTCAACCGTCAGCCCGCCTCTTCTCCGACCCCCGACTCCCGCACCCCCGACCCCCGCACTCTATAATTCACCCACATGTCTGCCATCGATCCGTTCGTTCCCGGCGGGACCGTTCTCTCGTATCGGCTGATCGAGCGCGTTAGTGCGACTGTTTGGCGCGCGGAAGATACGCGCAGCGGCAAGCCGGTCGCCGTCAAGATTCTGACGAAGCAGCTTCCGCGCGATCCCGCCAGGCGCGAGATGGTCATCCGCGATATGCGCCAGGGCGCAGCGATCTATCACGCATCGCTTGTCACCAACATCGACGTCCTGCCGGCGGACGACGCATTGATCCTCGTCATGGAGTGGTTCGAAGGGCGGCCGGTCGCCGCGGTCTTTCGCGGACATGCGGTCGAGCGGACGGAGTTCTTCCGCATCGCCTACCAGCTTGTCGACGCGCTGAAGCAGATGCACGCAAAGAACGTGCTGCACCTGAACATCGCCGGCGATTCCGTGCTCGTTGCGGATAACGGACAGGTCAAGATCGCCGGTCTCAACTCGATGACGTTCCTGCCGCGGCGCGAGGGGCTAGGCTCGGCATTCGCGCTCAAGGGAACCGACCCCGACGCCGTCAGCTACATGGCGCCGGAACAGATCATCAACCAGCCGGTCACCGTGCAGACCGATGTGTTCTCCCTCGGCATCCTGATGTACGAGATCGCAACGGGACGCCGGCCCTACCTTGCGCCAAGCGCCGCGGAGATCGCTCGCAAGATCGTCGATGAACAGCCGCCGTCGCCCAAGGCGCTCAATCCTGCGATCGATGCCGCCGTGCTCAGCGTGATGGGGAAGTGCTTCTACAAAGATCCCTATCGCCGCCACAAAGACATGAAGGCGATCATCGACGACATCGTGAAAGCGGACGCCGAGGTCGTGACATGGGCGAATGAGATGGGGAGAGCGGCGCTCCATGCCGTCGCCACCGCCCGTCACGCCGCACAGACGCGGCAGTCAATCATCCTCGCCGGTGACATCGCCAACTACCAGGAGATGAACGCGGCCGATCCTGCCGGGGCATCGAAAGCGGCCGCGCGGATGCAGCAGATTCTCGGCGAGGCGATCTATCTTTTCGACGGCCAGGTCGTCGATCCGTTCGGGCCGCGTTTCGTTGGCGAGTTGCCGTCGCTCGAGAGCGCACTCGAGGCGGGACGTAAGGCGGAGTTCGACTTTTCGCCCGACCAGCAGGATGGCACGCCGATTCCTGTGCGCCTCCTCCTTCACGCGGGCGAACTTGAGACCCGTGATGGATCGCCAGCCGGCGCTACGGTCGACAAAGCGTTCGAGATTCTCGATCAGATCGAACCGCAGAAGCTCTACATCACGGAGGCCGTGACGAAGAAAGGGCGTGCGACCGTGCGGCTGCGCGACGCCAGAGCGCGGGCCGGCGTGAAGCTCTTTGAGATCGCGCCGGATATTGAGGTGGCGGAGAGTGCGGCCCACGCGGCCGCTGCGGCGGACGACTCTGCGCGCCTCGCCGCGGAGGCGGAGGCCGAGGCGGCGACGGCGGCGCGCGCTGCGCAAAAGAAGAAACGTACGCAGTTGGCGGCGACCGCGATCGCCGCTCTCGTGATTCTTGCTGCCGCGGCGGCGTTTCTCTGGATGCGCGGCCGTCGCGACGAGCCGGCGGCGGTCTCAATTGCTCGTCACACCGGTCTTCCGCAGGCGTCCGCGGCCACGCCGCGCAAAGTGTTCATCGAGCCTTTCTCGGTTACGCCGGCCGATCCCGCGCTCCAGCAGCGGGCGGATGCGATCCGTCTCGCTTCGATCGAAGTTCTTCGCGCCTTTCCCGAACTGCGCGTCGTCGATGCGAAAGGTCCCGATGTCAGCGCGTACACGGCGGCGCTGACGGTCGCTGGCGCCTCGCCACAGATCGTCGCCGTCACCGACGGAAAGGCCGTGAAGAAGGGGCCCGCGACGCCGCTGCTCGACGCCGCCGGCGGGATTCAGGCTGTGGTCGGCTGGGTCGCCGGCGATCTGAAGATTCCCCCGCGGCCTCCCGCCAGTGCCGAAGCGGCCAACGCGTTCGCGGACGCCGTGGCTTCGCATGCGGTCGGCGACGATACCCGCGCCGAGGTGGCGTTGCGGGTCGCACTCAAAGCAGATCCGAACTTCCTCCCATCCGAGTTGCTCGCGTTTCGCTTCTTCGATGCGCGCGGCAACGGCGCGGACGCGCTCGCGGCGGCGAAACAGGTCCTGGCTTTGGATCCGTCAAACGTAGATGCTGCGCGGCACGTCGCGCGTGCCAGTCTCGCTGCCGGCGATCTCCCCGCGGCATTCAACGGCTTTGGCGCGGTGCTGCGTCACGACCATTCCGACGCGGAAGCGCTCAACACCATCGGTCGCTACTCCCTTGCTTCCGGCGACCACACCCTCTTCAAAGCCGCTCTTACCCGCCTCGGCGGATCAGACGCCGCAGCGTTGCACGCGCCGGACGTGCTTGTCTCCTCGGGGCGCATCGACAACGCAGTGGACATGTACTACGACCTCGAGACGCACCAGCCGCACAACCCGGCGCTCGCGTTGAAGATCGGCCGGATCGCCGTGCTTCGTCATTCGACCGAGGTCGCCGAGGTAGAGCTGAAGAAGGTCGAGCAGATGGATCCCAATTACGGAGCGCACATTCTGAAGGCGTACATCGCCGCGCAGTCATCGAACAAAGCGCTCGCCGACGCCGAGATGAAGGCCGCGGCTGCTGCGTCGAAGCCGGGTGACGACTACTGGACGACTGCCGGCGAGATCGCGGCGATGGCCGGCGACACGAAGGGCGTTGACGATGCGCTCGAGCATGCCGCCGCTCGCAAAGAACCGACCGCCAGCTACGTGCTCGCCAATCCTCTCTTCGGATTCATGCAGAGTGACGCGCGCTTTGCCAAGCTGCGCGAAACGCTGAAGGGACAGCAGAATGAGATTCGTTCCGCGCTCGCTGGCCTGACGATATAGATTCCACGCTCATGATCGTCACCGCCAGACTCACATTCTCCGCCGCGCACCGGTTGCACAACCCCGGCTACGACGCCGATTGGAACCGCCGCATCTACGACAAGTGCGACAACCCGAAAGGTCACGGCCACAACTACGTGATCCAGGTCAGCGTGAAAGGGAAGATCGATCCCGAGACCGGCATGGTCATCGATCTCAAGCGGCTCAAGGACATCGTTCGAAGGCAGATCATCGATCGCGTCGACCACACGAATCTGAACGAAGACGTCGCGTTTCTCCATGGTGTGATCCCGACCGCCGAGAATCTGGCGCAGTCTTTCTGGAAGCAGTTGGCGCCCGCGATCACCGAGGGAGCGTTGTACGAGGTCGTGTTGCAGGAGACGGAAAAGAACTCCGTCGTCTATCGCGGAGAGGACGAATGAACTACGACCTGGCGATGATGGCGCTCGATGGTCTGATGCGGACGCCGTTGACGGTACGCACGGACAGCGCCGGCGTGACGTTCACCGGCGAGCCAGCCGCCTTCCGCGAGCTCGCCCGCCTCTGCCTCCTCCTCGGCGGCGCAAGCGACGCCGACGATTCGTTCGAGCTCCAGCCGAACGTCCACGTGACCGCGGACTCGCCGAAGGTGATGTTGAAGTTGGAGACGTAGGTGCGTCGATCGCTGTCGCTGAAAGCAAAGGCAACCACAGAGACACAGAGAACACAGAGAGCTCTCTGTGACCTCTGTGCCTCTGTGGTGACCGGTTTTCCAAACTGACTCTCGCCCCCCAACCCCCCGCCCACCCGAATTTTCTGCTACTCTCTGCAACTGCAGATAAGTGGCGGCGGGTGTGATGGAAATTCTGCAATTTGCCAGGAGCAGACGGGGGGGGGAGCTGATCGGGATCGTGATCCTGGCGGCCGGTATTTGTCTTGCCCTCGCGCTTCTCACCTACCACGCCGACGACTCCTCCGCTTTCTACACCTCCACCAACAGCGGCGTAGCCAACTGGATCGGCTACTACGGCGCCACCGTCGCCTGGATCTGCGTCGGTTTCTTCGGCTTTGCGTCGCTTCTTTTCCCCGGCGCCCTGCTGGTCGTCGGCTGGAACCGCTTCTGGGTCAAAGAGATCGAATACCTGCAGACGAAGGCCATCGGCTTCGTGATTCTCGTCGCGGCCATGCCGCCGCTTTGCGACCTCGCTTTCGGCAAGGTGTGGGTCCGCGGCGCGCAGATTCCGTCCGGCGGCTACCTCGGCCAGGAGCTCAACCGCGCCGCCTCGGGGAAACTGAACAGCAGCGGCGCGGGCATCGTCCTCGTCACGGCCATGCTCGTCGGACTGCTGCTGGCAACGCGTATCAGCCTCGCCGCCGTCTTCAGGGCCATCCATCAGAAGCTCCTCGGGCTTGGCCGCGCCATCTCCCTGCAATGGGCGCGCTTCACCGAGCGGCGCCGCAAAGACAAGATGAAGACGGCGCTCGTCCGCAAGCATCTCGAAAAAGACGCCCCCGCATTGCGACTCGTCGCTGATGATGAGATGTCTTCCTCGATGCCCGGCGCCGGACCGATCGTGCGGGAAGTCAAAGGAGCCGGCCGCTTCCAGATCCGCAAGGTGACGAAGGCCGATCTCCGCAAAGCCGCCGAAGAGTTGTCGAAACAGCCCTCGCACGATCCATCGACCTTGTGGGCTGAGGTGCAGCAACAGGCGGAGAAGCCGCAGTTGTCAAGGCCGGTCGCAGTCGAGGACGACGGCGAGTTCGAAGATCCGCTCTACCTCGACGATCCGCCGGCCGTTCGTGCGCCGCGTCCGAAGCAGCAGATGCCGCGTCCCGTTCCGCGCAAGCTGAAGGAAGCGCCGCCGAAGCGCGAGACGCGTCTGACGCACGATCTTCTTCCGCCTGTCGATCTCCTCACTGAAGGTCCGAAGCAGGACACGATCAACGACGACGTGCACAAGAAGTTCCTCGACATCGGCCGCCTCATCGAAGACCGCTGCAAGGAGTTCGCGGTCGAAGGTGAAGTCACCGCCTATCACCCGGGTCCGGTCGTGACGACGTTCGAGTTCAAGCCGTCCGCCGGCGTGAAGTACGCCAAGGTCGTGAACCTCGGCGATGACCTCGCGCTCGCGCTCAAGGCCGAATCGATCCGCATCGAGCGCATCAGCGGATCGTCGACTGTCGGCATCGAAGTCCCGAACAAGAAGCGCGAGCTCATCACGCTGCGCGACATCATCGACACCGACGCCTTCACCCAGCAGTCGTCGCTCCTCACCCTCGCCCTCGGCAAGGATATCCACGGCGAGGCCATCGTCACCGACCTCGGCCGCATGCCGCATCTGCTCGTGGCCGGTGCCACGGGCGCCGGCAAGTCCGTCGGTCTCAACTCGATGATCGTCTCGCTCCTCTACAAAGCGTTGCCGAAGCAACTGCGGATGCTGATGATCGATCCGAAGATGGTCGAGCTGAAGATGTACGAGGACATCCCGCATCTTCTTCATCCCATCGTCACTGATCCCAAGCTCGCATCGAACGCGCTGATCTGGGCCGTGAACGAGATGGAGAATCGGTATCGCTGCCTGGCTGAGTGCGGCGTGCGCAACATCGACCAGTACAACGCGCTGCTCAAGGACGTCGACGGGTATCGCCGGGCCATGAAAAGGCCGGAAGGGGAGCTGGTCAAGGTCCCCGAGCCGCTCGTCTACATCGTCATCATCATCGACGAGTTCGCCGATCTGATGATGGTGGCCTCGAAGGACGTCGAAGACTCGGTGACGCGGCTGGCGCAGAAAGCGCGCGCGGTCGGCATTCACCTGATCATCGCCACGCAGCGGCCGTCGGTCGACGTCATCACGGGTGTGATCAAGGCCAACTTCCCGTCCCGCATCAGCTACCAGGTGGCGTCGAAGATCGACTCGCGCACGATCCTCGATGCGCAGGGCGCCGAGAAGCTCCTCGGCAACGGCGACATGCTCTTCCTCCCGCCCGGCACCGCGCGCGTCCGCCGCATCCATGGCGCGTATGTGTCCGAGAAAGAGATCGTGAAGATCGTCGACTTCGTGAAGGCGAATCAGGGCGAGCCGCAGTTCCTCGAAGAGATCACCAAGATCGACGTGGAGAAGAGCGGCGCCGACGGCATCGAGTACCTCGACGATCCGAAGTATGAAGATGCCGTGCGCGTGGTGCTGACGACCGGCCAGGCCAGCGCCTCCTACATCCAGCGCCGCCTCAAGCTCGGCTACTCACGCGCCGCCCGCCTGATCGAGATCATGGAAGCCAACGGCGTCGTCGGCCCCTCGCAGGGTTCGAAACCGCGCGAGATCCTGGTCCGCGCGGATGACTATCCGCCGGCGAGCGGGCAGACGATTTAGTGGGGGGTGGGGTG